>Ga0136617_10003515_pt1 | contig 14015 bp, 15 predicted proteins | sample AntDrymUQ3222106_2_FD_129672 | JGI IMG/M metagenome (GOLD analysis project Ga0136617, IMG submission 129672) | Polar desert sand microbial communities from Dry Valleys, Antarctica - metaG UQ322 (21.06) | ecosystem: Environmental > Terrestrial > Soil > Desert | place: Antarctica: Dry Valley... | reverse complement strand
TCACCCTCGCCCGCGAGCGTGGCTGGGCCGTGCTCAGCGCCGATCCGAGAAGACTGCACCTCATCGAACCCGAGCTCCCGGTCGACGTCGTCTGATTCAGGGCTCGTGCACGACCTCCCGCTTGTCGGCGTGTCTGTTCCGGTCGAGGATCGTTCATCGGGACACGTCTTCGCAGGGCCAGCTTGGGTTCTCCATCGAGGCATCGGATCTTGCCGGTAACGATGTGCGAGGCTTGGCGACTCATCAGGAGGGCTTCGTGCGAATGGGGGCGTGGTGGAGCTGTCGGACGCGATCGGGGTGGTCCGTGAGCAGTTGGTCGCCGCTCAGCTCGCGGGCCGCCGGGTGGTGGCCGGGCGGGTGTTGACCTTCGGGTGGGGAAGGTGTCGCGGCTCTGCGATGTGCTCGACCTGCACCCGGTCGAGCTGTTCACCGCCCCGACCCGTGTCGCGCAGCGGCGACAGATGTCGCCTGCCCTGCTGAGCGGGCCACCGACGACGCCGTCCTGGAAGCCGCTCTCACCACACTCGCCGACCCGGTCGGAAACGGTCGGCTGGCCGACGCCCTGGGCTGGCCGTTAGACCGCCTCGGCGCCGCCCTGACCGCGCTCGATGAGCGCCTTACCGACACCGGCATGCGGGTCGACCATGACACCGGCCCGCCGGCCATGATCTGCGGCCTGCGGCCACGGGACGCGCTGCTCACCGACGCTCAGCGGGAAGCCCTGCATCGCCTGCTCGACCTCGACCGCGGACTCGACCCGCGCGACGCACGCATGCTCTACGAGATCGCCCTATGTGGCTACGCGCCCACCGAGGCGTTCAAGGGCGTCAACCCGGCCGCCGCGATCAAACTCCAGCGGCAGGGTTACCTCCACCGGCGGCACAACAGCGAACGCCTCGCCGCCAGCGACGACCTCGCCTTCTCACTCCTTCTCGACGACTGACTCTCATTCTCGTGGCGCCAGCACTCTCATTACGTGACGCCGCCAGCTCTCACTTCCGTGTCGTTCCACATAGCCTGCGCTGCACACCTTGTGTGGAGCGACGGTAGAACGACAGTGGCTCGGCGCAACGAAAACGACAGTGCGAGGCGGCGCTTCTCTGGCGTCCGTGGGATCAGTTCAGCCGCGGGACGCCCCAGGGGCCGTTATGTTGGTTCCGGCGCTCAACCAGGTGCCGCCCATGTCCGGTGAGGCGCAGCAGGCGTTGGGCGGGCGCGGGCTGCTCTGCACAGTCGAGGCCAAGGCGTGGCCGAGACGTTCGCGTTCGAGACGGCCCGAGCCCGGTCCTCCCACCCTGGCGGCCAGGGGGTGCTCGCCGACCACCGGATCTCCGTTTCAGCGACGCCGCGTGCCCGGGCCGCAGACCGCAGGTCGGCCCGACGACGAGTGGTGCCGTCTATCCGCCGTCGCGCCGTGCCCTGGGTGTTGTGCGGTCGTGATCGTCATGCGCATGGACCGGCGGTGACCGCCACGGCCAGGTGGGAGGACCTGGGCAGCGCGACCCGGCGAGCGGTGTCGCCGCACCAGCGGTCGTTGATGAGGATGTGGTCGATGCGGCCCAGCAGGGGCAGCCATTTGCCGGTCGAGGTGGGCCCGGCGGCGGTGTCGCGCATGGCGTCGACGAGCCCGGCGCGCAGCCATTCGCGGTAGTCGCGTTCCCGGTCGGTGCTGTTTAGGTCGCCGGCGAGGACGACGGGGAGGGTCTCGGTGCGGACCTGCTGGTTGAGCAGCTTCTCCAGGCGGCGATGCTCGGCGATGGTGGCCTGGTAGCGCGAGTCGGATTCGCCAGCGAACCAGGGCCGCGGGACGTGCAGACCGTAGAGGACGAACCGGCCGTCCGGGCCGGCGACTTCGAGGCGGGCACCGGGCATGTCCGGGCCGACGGGCTGCAGGACCTTCATCGGGTAGCGGCTGAACACGGCGATGTCTGGGTCGTCGTTGTCGTGGATCCGCACGTAGTGGTGGGCGTAGGTGGCCGCCAGCTCCCGGGACAGGTCCAGCGACACCTCGGGGACGACGAGGACGTCGGCGTCCAGGGCGCGCAGCGTGTCGAGGGCGGCGGTGTCGCGCCCGTCGATGTTGGCCGCGATGACCGAGATGCCGCGCCCGGCGATTGTGCCGGCGTCCGCTGGCAGCCACGGGCCGACGGTGGCCACGACGCCCGCGGCCAGCGTCGACACGGCGAGCACCAAGGCCGTACTGCGACGACGGCGGTAGGTGATCACACCCGCGCCGGCCGCGATGACGACCGTCAGCACGGGAAGCACGATCGAGATCACCTCGCCGACGGCGCCGATACCCGCATCGCGCACCAGGAACCACGTCCAGGGCAGCGCGCCGACGAGCAGCCAGGCCGCCGGCGCGGTCAGGCGCTTTCGTATGCGTGCGGCGGCGGGTTCGGTGGGGCTCGGCTGGGACCTGACACCGGGGATCATGATTCGTCGGCCGATCTGAGCCGTTCGGACCAGCGCGCTCGGGCGCCGTCGCTACCGGGTGCGGCCGCGGTGTCGGTGGCCGGGGGTGGCTCGCCGGGGGCCTCGACCCGCAGTGCCTCGGCTTCGAACTCGGCCAGTTCCTGGGCGGCGGCGTCGACCGCGGCGCGCGCGGCGTCCCCGGCCGGTGCGCCGAAGTAGTCGCGTGCCGCGATCTTGCCCAGCCAGGTGCGGTACCGCTCCAGGTCGGCCTCGTTCTCCTCCACCTCGACGTAGCTCGCGCGGCCGCGGGCCCGTTCGGTGGCCAGTTCCTCACCGAACGAGGGCAGCCGGCCGAGCAGTTCGGTGTACTCGTCGTCGCGGGCGTCGTTGAGTTCGCCGATCACCCCGGCACGCTCGTCCGCATCGGTCAGCAGAAGCTGCAGGATCCGCGCGGTGCCGCCCTGGTGGCGGACCCGGTCGGCCAGCCGGCGCACCTCGCGCACCACCGGTGCGCGGGCCGGCAGCAGACACACCGACTGCTGGACGTAGAGAGCGCCCAACGAGCGCAGCTTGCGCCACACGTGCACCCGCAGGGCCGCCGGCGCGCCGGCGGTGGACACACCGATCAGCAGCCAGCCCTCACTGTCGATCTCAGCAGTCACAGCCCAATGATACGAACGTAACCCGTGCCGGGTGCGCCCGGTCCGGTCCAACGCGACGCCTTGGGTCGGCGAGCACGGCGGGGTCATTGCTGACAGGTGTCACCGTCGGTGTAGGGGCGCATCGCGGCGAACCACTCTTGGGTGGCCGACGTCGGTGCGCCGAGCACCGGGTCGGTGGCGAGCGGTGCGGCGACCCGTTGGATGCCATCGAGGGTGTAGCGCACGGTGGCGTTGGGGAACTCGTCGACGAGCAGCCGCAGGTCGAGCAGGACGGTGTGGTCGCGGCCGTTTGCGGCGATCTTGGCGTCCAGGGCCGGGTCGTCGCTGCCGAGGTAGCGGACCTCGCCGTCCTGCCACCCGAAGATCCGAACGGCCTCGGGCACCAGCAGGTGGTTCCAGTGGCCGGGCTCGGTCCGCAGGTTGCTGAACATCGTCAGCGCGGCCTGGGACTTCAGCCCCAGGTAGGGCATGGCGGCCGTGCTCACCAGCAGCGCGATGCCCACGAGCATGAGTGGGTTGTGTACCCGCATGCTCAGCCGGGGCCCGGGTGCGTGCAGCCAGTGCCGGCGTATCCGGAACAGCAGCCAGCCGCACCAGCACATCCACGCCGTGCAGACCAGTGCGGCGCCCCAGTTCCGGGCAGGTGACTGCAACGACTCGGGCATCAGCGTGTGGCCGAGCCACCACGCCACCCCGAGCACGAGCAGCGTCGGCCACGCGTGGGCGGTGGCCGCCAGCACGGCGCGTACCCGCTGCGGCACCGCCTTCCGGGCCAGCACCACCGCGCGCGCGATCGTCGTCGGCGGCAGGAACAACAGGTAGAAGCTCCACGCGAACCCCGAGTACGTGCTGTGCCCGGCAAACGCCGACACCAGGTGGAAGCCCAAACCCAGCAGCACGGCCAGCGGACGTGTGCGAGGGGCCAGCAGCAGCAGCGGAATCGCCAGCTCCACCGCGACCGCGCCGCCGATCACCGCCGGCGCCAGCAGCGGCGGCACGCTCACCCCGGGGATCGACTCCAGGATCCACACCGAGCAGGTGCCCGCCGGGTCAAAAAAACCCGAGTTGAGCTTCGACAGCGCCGCCACCAGCCAGGTCACCACGAACGCGACCCGCAAGTAGGGCGCCACCTGCGCATACAGCAGCGCCGGGTCGTTGGCCGCGGCCGGCGACCGCCACCGAAGAACCAGCCACCACGGGATCACCGTGAGACCGAGGACGGCGACTGGGATCTGATGGTTGGACACGTCCGGCATCGACGCGACGACCTCGGCGAGGAGCAGCCCGAGCAGCCCCATCAGCCGCGCCGGCGAAGCGGGACGCAGCAGCACCGCGAACGCGGCCACCGCCGTCAGCGGACCGAACGACCAGCCCTGCCACAGGTGGATCAGTGCGCCGACGGCGAAGGCTGCCGACCAGGCGGCGAACGCGACTCCGCTGCCCACGGCGGGCGCCCCGGTCACGACCGTCGGCCCGGTCCTCGGCCGGGCCGCCCTCCCCTGGGGAGTCATCAGCGGGTCGCCGCTCGCACCGCGCTCCACGAGGCGAACCGGATGTGTCGGCCGCGCGCCCGGTACACCAGCGCCGGGATCGCGGGGCGCAACGCGATGTCCGTTTCTCGGCGAGGAGCTGTCGCTCGCGGGAAGGCTGGTGAGGTACCGCGGTGGGAGGCATCAAGAGAGCGCCGACCGCCGCTCGCTTCAATGGTCACGTTGGTATGTTACGAACGTAGCAACCAACGGGCGCGCCGGGTGTCGCTGCGGGCTTTCGTGGCCAGCCGCGGCGGGCTGCCCGGACCGCGACGACGGCGGAACTCGATGAGGACCACATGTCGAACTCACCCGCTCGTGCCGGCCCCGGCCGGGCCTGGCGATGGCGACTGATCGCGGTCATCACCGTCGTCGTCTTGAGCGCGGCGGCTGGGATCTACCTGCTGCGCGGCGACGCGCTGCGCGGCGTGGACGACCTGGCGTGGACGGTGGTGGTCGACCGCCGCCGGTGGTGGTGGGACGTCCTGGCCGAGGCCGTCTCGGAGGCCACCCCGTCCCTCGGAGGCGGGCTCGCGTTGATCTGCCTCGCCACGCTGACCTCATGGCGGTCGGGCCGGCGCACGCCTCTGGTCCTCAGCTGCGGAGCGCTGGGTCTGCTCGGAGCCGTCGTCGCCGCCGGTAAACTGCTACTGCACCAAGGCAGCGTCGCCGGAGCAGACGGCACCCTGCCACCCGACCCCCGGTTCCCGAACGGGCCAGTGACCACCGCGATCATGGTCGGTGGCGTCGCCGCGCTGCTGCTGCGCAGCCAGCTGAGGCCGAGGCTGCACCGAGCCTTCCTCGTCCTCGTCCCGGCGGTCGTAGCCGCGATCTCGGCCTCGGAGGTCTACCTCGGACAGCACCGGCTCACCGACATCCTCGCGAGCTGGGTGCTGGGCGTTGCCCTGCTGGTAGTGGTGTGCGCGGCCGCCAACACGCTGATCAACCCGGTCAGCCTGTCTGTTCGAGGCCAGGACCCAACGGCACCGCGACGGCCCGCCGGTTCACGACCACCGGCCGGTGTGTGACGACACCCGCCGCACCGGACAACGAGTACCGCGCAGCCACAGGCGCGCCGGAAATGCAGATTCAGCGTTGGCGTTCGTCGGCGCGAGTGGCGGCGTCGGCCAGCACCGCTGGCGGGCGGTCAACCCACCTCGTCCCTGTCGCGTTCGTCCGCGCCGCCGGTGGGATGGAGGCCGTGATCGATGGTGGTGGTCGCGCAGCGGCCGGTCTCGGACGGCGCGACCGGCCGACAAGTGTCAGCCCGGTCAGCCATGCGGATTCGGGTTCCCCAGGTCAGCAGCAGCGGCGGCCGCGCCAGGCTTTCCGGCCTTCCTGCACGGCGACTGCGGCGATCACCAGGGCGACGATCCGCGCACAGGGGTTCAGGTGGCTGCGCGGTTGCGGATCTTGCGGGTGATCGGGACGACGAGCGCGAGGCCGATCAGGACGAGGACGGCGGTGCTGATCGGGCCGAGGACGCCCTGGACGCGGGGCCAGTTCTGGCCCAGCAGCCAGCCGAGGGAGATGAAGATGGCGTTCCACACGGCGCTACCTGCGGTGGTGAGCAGGCAGAACCGGATCAGGGACATGCGGGCAACGCCGGCGGGAATGGAGATGACGCTGCGCACGAAGGGGACGCAGCGGCCCAGCAGCACCATCTTCCCGCCGTGCCGGTCGAAAATCTCTTCGCCGCGTTCGAGGTCGCGGCGGCTGGTGAGGATGAACCAGGGTTTGTCGGCCAGCCGGCGCAGCCGGTCGGTGCCCAGCCCGCGCCCCAGGGCGTAGAGGATCAGCGCGCCGAGCAGGGAACCGGCGGTGGCCGCCGGCCAGACCAGCAACGCGTTGAGGCTGCCGGTGCGGCTGCGAAACCCGGCCAGCGGCAGGATGACCTCCGACGGGATCGGGGGGATCAGGTTCTCGAGCAGGATCAGCAGCCCGACCCCGATGGCGCCGAGCCGGTCGACGATGCCGAACACCCAGTCGGTCATGGGCGGTCTCCTCATGTGGCGGTGTGCGGTGCGCCCGGCCATGGCCGGCGGGTTGGTGAGAGCTGTGCTGGTCAGAGCTGTGTGCGCAGGCGCAGCACGCGGGTGAGGACCGCGGTGGCGGCGCTGGTGGCCAACACGAGAAGCGCGATCGGACCCAGCGCTGCGACCGGCAGTCCGCCGAGCTCGACCAGCGCCCCGATCGGGGTGCACGCGACCAGCACCCCGGCCACGGTCGCGGTGGCGGCCCAGATCGGGAAGGCCGGGTTCGCGGTCCAGGCCAGCGCGGGTTGCGCGCGCAGGGTCCAGGCGATCAATGCGTGTCCGGCCAGCCAGGCCAGCACGGTGGCCGCGCGGGCGACATCGACGTCAGTGGTGTCGGCGGCGGTGATCAAGTAGGTGGGCAGGGTGATCGCGGTGAGCGCCGCGGCGACCAGCACGATCGCGCGCAGGGTGGTGTGGTCGAGGAACCGGGTTCCGGGTGGGCGGGGTGGGCGGCGCATCGCGGCGGGCGCGGCGGGCTCGGCGACGAACGCGACCGAGGCACCGAGGTCCATGAAGATCTCCAGCAGCACGATGTGCACCGGCTCGAACGGCACCGGGCGCCCGGTGGCCAGCGCGGCGAGCACCACCGCGACCAGGGCGAGTTTCGCGCCGAGGTAGAACGCGACCGCGCGCCGCAGCTGCGCGCTGATGTTGCGGCCCTTCGCGATCGCGGTGACCACGGTGGGGTAGGCGTCGTCGGTGAGCACGACGTCGGCGGCGGCGCGGGCGAGGTCGGCGCCGCGGCGACCCATGGCGATCCCGACGTCGGCCGCGGCCAGCGCGGGGGCGTCGTTGACGCCGTCCCCGGTCACCGCGACCACCTCGCCGCGGCGCTGCAGCAGCGCCACGACGCGATGCTTGGTGGCCGGGGTGGCACGCGCGATGACGGTGCCGTGTCCGAGCTCAGCGTCGAGCTCGGCGTCGGTTCTGTCGCTGAGATCGCCGCCGTGCAGCAGCGCCCCGGTGGGCAGCCCGGTCTGGGCGGCGACCGCGGCCGCGGTCACCGGATGATCACCGGTGATCATGATGGTGGCCACGCCGGCAGCGGTCAGGGTGGCCACCGCCTCAGGCACGCCGGGGCGCAGCGGGTCGACGAACACCACGAGCCCCTGATAGATCAGGTCGGTCTCGAGGTCCTCGCGGCTGGCCGCGGCGACAGCGGGCGGGTCGGCGGGCAGTTCCCGGGTGGCGAAGGCGATGATCCGCAGCCCACGCCGCGCCGCCACGGTGATCTGGTCGTCGACCTCGCCGCGGGTGTGTTCGTCGAGCCGGCACCGCGCGAGTACCGCCTCGGGCGCTCCGGACACCGCAAGCCGGACCTTGTCGCCGCTGCGCCAGGCCCGGGAGACCAGCTTGCGGGCCGGGTCGAACGGGAACACCGCGACCTGCTCCCCGCGTCGGACGACCCCGCCACGCCGGGCGGCAGCGGCCAGCTCGATCTCCATCGGTTCCCGGGCAGGCCCGTCGGGGTCCTGGCAATGCAGGGCCACCCCGAGCACGGTGTCCCGCGACCCCACGATCTCGACCAGGCGCAACTGGTTCTCGGTCAACGTGCCGGTCTTGTCGGTGACCACCGTCGTGACCGCACCGAGGGTTTCCCCGGCCCGCAGCCGGCGCAGCAGGGCGCCCTGACGGGCGAGCTGGCGGCCCCCGACAGCCAGCAGCACCACCACCAGGATCGGCAGCTCCTCGGGGACGGTCGCGAACGCCACGGTCAGCCCGGCCAATAGCATCTCCCGCCACGGCTGCCCGGTGGCGATGCCCAGCACCACGACGGCCACACTGGAGGCCACGGCGAGCACCAGCACGGCCCGGGCGAGCTGACCCAGCGCCACCTGCAGCCCGGTGGGCGGCTCGGCGCTGTCGGTGACCAGCCGCCCCAGCCTGCCCAGCTCGCTTGCCGCGCCGGTGGCCACCACCACCGCGCGGCCCTCGCCGGCCACGACCGCGGTGCCCGCGTAGAGCAGGTTGGACCTCTCGGCCAGCTCCGTATCGGCCGCCGTCGCTGCCTCGGCCTTGCCGACCGGGGCGGACTCCCCGGTCAGCGTGGACTCGTCGGCGCGCAGCCCGCGCGCGGACAGCACCCGGGCATCGGCGGGCACAACGTCGCCGGCGTCGAGGGCGAGCACGTCGCCCGGGACGAGCCCGGCGGCCGGCACCTCCATGATCCCGCGCGGGGTGATCACCCGGGCGGTCGCGGCGGTCAACGTCCGCAGCGCGTTGATCGCGCGGGCGGCGCGCAGTTCGGTGACGGTCTCCACGACCGCCACGACCACGATCACCGCGGCGATCGCGATGGCGTCAGGGACCTCCCCGAACACCGCCGAGAGCACCGCGACGGCGATCAGGAGCAGCGGCAGCGGCTCGGTGAACGACCCGGCCAGCTCCCGCCACCACGGCTCGGGGGCGGCGTGCTCACCGATGGTGTTCGGGCCGTGTTCGACCAGCCGGGAGGCTCGTTCCGGGGCATCCAGCCCGAGCCGGGTGCTGCCCAGGTGGGCGAGTACGACAGCTGCGGCCTCGGCGTGCCACGCAACCTCGACCGGAGCCTCGACCGGCGTGTCGGCGGGGCTGGCGGCGCGGGTCTCGGTCATCGCAGCGACTCGCGAAGGCGGTCGCACGCGTCCGTGTCGGGGCGGACGGCCGGCGTTCGCGGCGCGGACGAGGCCTTACCCCAGCCCGTCCCGGCAGCTCCCGACCCGAACCCGGGGCCCCCGATGGGCGGCGCGAGCACGGCGAGGGCATCGATCAGCGCCACCCCGGCCTCCGCAGCAAACGTCACGCAGCAATGTTACGACCGTAGCATCGGCGAATTGTTCCAGACCTGCTCACGCACGTTCCGCAAGACCTGCCCGCTGGACGAGGGTTCAGGTGTCGAGGAAGTCCCACTCGCTGCCGAGCACCCAGCGCAGGGCGGACAGCTTGCCGTTCACAAAGCCCCAGCCCCAGCCCCAGCCCCAGTCGTCCCAGGGGCCGACGTTGTCTGCGCCGTAGAGTTCCACGATCGCCTGTGCGGCGGCGTGGGCCTGGGCCTGTATCTCGGGCGTTGGCGCGTCGGCGTGGCCGGCTGACTCCCTCTCGAGGTGGATGAGGTGACGGACGTACCAGACCTTGTCGAAGTACTCCTGCTCGGCCTGGAGGATCTCGCCGAAGGTTCGCGGCTCCTCGTGGACCAGGTGAACCTCCTCGGCGAGTTCGTCGAACTCCTCACCGAACTCCTCACCGAAGTCGGCGGCCAGGACCGTCCGCAGGCCGTCCATGCCGTAGACGTAGCGGGAGCGAGGTTCGTCGAACAGTTCGGCGAGATCGAGGTGCGGAACTCGGCGGTCGCCTTTCCAGGCTGAGAAGTCCATGTAGTTCGCCGTCACGAAGCAGAGCTGCTCGTCGGCGTCGAATCCATGGAGGGCCGAGCGGTAGAGCTCCATCAGCAGCGCGTCGGCGACGCTGTTCTTCGGCAGGTGGAACGGCGCGCGCTTGTCCAGTGCGCGACGGATGACCTGCTCGTGGTCGGCCGTGGTCGGTGCCAGTCGTTGGCCGGCGGCGAGAAGCTCGCTGATCTCCCGGAAGTTCTGCAGCGTCATCGCACTGATCATCGGAACCTGGTGGGTCATCTCGTCGAGCCACTCGTCGAGCCGTTCCGGGTCGGCGTACTCATGCAGGTCTCGCCGTAGCTCGCGGAATCGGTCGGCGACGCTCTGGGCCACACGAGCCTCGGCGATCGGCCGGTTGCGCTCGAACTCGTCGACTACGACCTGGGGGACCAATAGCTCCAGCCGCTGCCAGTGCTTGAGCACGCGGAGTGGCACGATGAGTGTTTGGCCGTCTCTACTCCTGGCCAGGTCCAGCCATACCGAGGTGTCCACGAGCAGCCGCAGCACGGTCGGATCCTACGTTCCGGTGTTCGTTCGGGGACGCCGACCCGTGATCATGCTCGTCGATGATGTGGGTCGAGTAGTTCGGTGGCGGTGGTGATGGCCGCGAGGCCGGGGCGGGTGTAGCGGGCGGCGGTGCGGATGGAGCGCCAGTGGCCTTTGGCCATGATGATGGTGGCGTCGGCGCCGGCTTCGCCGAGGTGGGTGTGGAGCGACGGTAGAACGACAGTCGGTCGGCGCCACGAGAATGCCAGTGCTCCGTGCGTGGTGAGGTCGAGGTGATCGGGCGTCATGCTGGTCAGTGCTCGCGGTCGTCGTCAAGCAGATCCGATTCCAGTAGCTGTGTCACCCATGTCTGGAACCGCTGAGGTGTCCAGGCCAGCTCGACGGTGCACAGGTGATACATCTCCGGGCTGAGCAGCGCCGCATAGCGGTGTCCGGCGTCCTCGACGGTGACTCCCGGCGGTAAGGCGCCGTAGAGGTAGTCGGCGGCGAGGGCTGTGACCTGGGCGAGCCGCCGCTGGAGCAGTCGTTCCCGCAGCACTACCGCGAAGTCCTCCCGATCGGCGGCGGCGCGGATGACGGCGTGGATCGGGCTGGTCCGGGCCAACGTGCGACAGCTGGCCTCGACCCAGCCTCGCAGCCGCTCCCGTGGGGTCGGGAGGCAGCCGACGGACTCGAGCCACTGCTGCTGCTCGATGACCGCACCCTCCGGTCCCATGATCGCCGCGTCGATGACGCCTTCGAGTAGTCCGCTCTTGCCCTTGAGTGAGGTGTAGATCGTTTCCGGGGAGATCTCGGCCTGCTCGGCGACCGCCGCGATCGTCGTGCCGGCGTATCCCCGCTCGAGGAACAGGCGTCGGGCGGCGTCGATGGCCTGCCGGCGCGTGTTCTGCATCTGCTCGGTACGCACTCGTGACCGGTAGGTGCGCCGGGGCCCCTTGACCGAACGTGCCATTTAAGGACAGTATCAGTCAGGTCATCACAGTGATGGTGTACCCAATTTAGAGGAGGTGGCCGTGGTGTCAGCGCATGCCCTTGCACCCGGCGCCGGCCGATCGTTCGGCCCGGGGATCAACGTCAAGATCGAACTGGGCCAGAGCGGTGACTTCGCGGTCTTCGAGTCCGCGCTGCCGCCGGCGTTCGACGGGCCGCCACCGCATGTGCACCGGATCTACGACGAGGCGTTCTACGTGCTCGCCGGGTCGGTGTCGTTCACCCTCGACGGACAGACCGCGGACTGTCCGGCCGGGTCGTGTGTGTTTCGTCCCGCGCGGGGTGCCACACAGCTTCGACAACCCGGCCGACGCACCGGCCAAGATCCTGGTGATCACCACCCCCGGGGCGATCCAGCTCGTCGAGGACATTTACACCCTCATGGGCAGCGACGGCCCGCTCGACCCCGAGGCGATGGTCGCGCTCTACGTCCGACACGACAGCGAAATCGCCGTACCCAACCGGAACTGAATGTGGAGCGGCAGTAGAACGGCAGCGGTCTGGCGCCACGAAGACGGCAGTGGCGCCGCATCGGTGAACAACCTCGCCATCCGGCTCGCCGAGACGGGCCGGCAGGTCGAGGGGCTGGCCACCGTGCAGGAGGCCGTCGACCTGCGCCGGGAGCTGGCCGCGGGGAACCGCGACGCCTACCTGCCCGACCTCGCCATGTCGGTGAACAACCTCGCGGTCGACCTGGCGGAGGCGGGCCGGCGGGTCGAGGCGGCCACACTTGCTCGTGAGGCGGCCGCCCACTTCCGCGAACTCGCGCGAGATGACCCGAGCCGGTACGGGTCCGATGTCGAACGCGCCGACGCTCTCGTGGCGTCCCTGATCGAGAACGATCCGTAGCGGGCGAGGCGGTCACCCGCCGCTTAACGCCATCAGCGTCCCCTTGGCCGAACCGGCAGCGGGAACGCCGCAGGTGAGGGGGCGTGATCGCGCGAGGTGTCCCGGTTGACCCGCCCGGTGAGGATTCCCGCAGAGGTACGTCATACGGGACATGATCAACAGTTCACAACCAAGATTCTGCGACGAGGTGGATGAGACGCTACCGCGCCGGGCTCTCCCAGCCCGGGGCGTCTCATAAGTCGGTACGAAGCTCGGCGTGCTGGAGCCGGTCCATGCGCCGAGTTCTGCGACACTTCGGACTGTGTCGATCCTCGGCTACGCGCGGGTGAGTACTGATCACCAGTCCCTCGATCAACAGTGCGACGCGTTGGACGGGGCCGGCTGCGAGCGGGTGTTCAGCGACCAGCTTTCCGGGGTCCGCGATGACCGACCGGGGTTGGCGGCGCTGTTGGACTACGCGCGGGCGGGGGACACGGTCGTGGTGGTGGCGCTGGACCGGCTCGGTCGGTCGTTGTCGGGGATCATCCGCACGGTCGAGGCCCTGACCGAGGCCGGGGTGCTGCTGCGATCGTTGCGTGAGGGCATCGACTACTCCACGGCCACCGGGCGCATGCTCGCTGGGATCTTCGCCGCGCTGGCCGCCTACGAGCGCGAGCTGATGCACGAACGCGCCGCGGCGGCGCGGGCGGCGGCCCGGGCCCGGGGCCGGCACACCGGGCGTCCGCCCAAGCTCACCCCGGCCCAGGCCCGCCAGGTCCGGGCGCTGCGCGCGGGCGGCGAGACGATCTCCGAGCTGGTCGCCGGCTACGGCGTCTCCCGCGCCACGATCTACCGGGCCATCAACAGCGCCGAAACGACCTGAGCATGGACTCGACCGTGGCCCGGCTCGACGGGCCGGCCTGTGCTCGCCCCCGCACGACCTGACTCGGGCCGGTCACACTTTGCACTTGGCCGGAGCTTCGGGGGGTCCCGGGCCGTCAGCCTCGGTCGCTCCCGGAGCTCGCTACCGATGGATCCCGTTCCGATGTTCCCCACGGGCCGGCTCCACAGTGATGCCCAGCTCGGCGGCCAGCTCGGCGAAGCGGCGGTTGTGGTAGCGGCCCTGACGGCTGGTGTCCTTGATCCCGCGGGTGGTGGCCACCCCGTGCGCGGCCTCGTGCAGCAGCGTCCCGAGCACCGCCCGCGCCCCGCGGCGCAAACCCTCCCCGCCCACGAACAGCTCCGCCATCCCAGGCCCGGCGGCCGGCTGCTGCTCCCCCGCCTCGTCGGGCTCGCCCTGGTTCTGCTCGTCGTCCTGGTCCTGCTCGTCGTCGTCGGTGGGGGGTTGGGCTGCTCGGTGGTGTGCCAGCGCCCGGCGGCGAAGTGTCCCCAGGTGACCTCTCCGCGGCGCGCGCCCAGGGTGCCCGACCCGAGGGTGAGCACGACGTCGGGCACGTCGGGGTGCCGGACCTGGATCGCCCGCCACGCCGCGGTGAGCGCCGCGACCAGCCGCTCCGTGATCGACGTCCCCGCCGCTCCGGTCCCGGCGCTGGCCGTTGCCGTGGCTGGGGTTCGTGCCCGACGACGTCGGCGCCGCGCTGGCCTGGGTGAAGTCGGAAGGCCGGGCCCCTCCGACGAGCCCGACCTTCATCACCGGTGGCTTCGTGTCGCCGTCGC
>Ga0136617_10003514_pt1 | contig 14019 bp, 20 predicted proteins | sample AntDrymUQ3222106_2_FD_129672 | JGI IMG/M metagenome (GOLD analysis project Ga0136617, IMG submission 129672) | Polar desert sand microbial communities from Dry Valleys, Antarctica - metaG UQ322 (21.06) | ecosystem: Environmental > Terrestrial > Soil > Desert | place: Antarctica: Dry Valley... | reverse complement strand
GCCGACGGTGGCCCGTGCGGTGGGGCCTGTGCGATGGGGGTGGGGTCGTGTCGGACGGGTGGACCGAGCGGCGGCGGTCAGGTGGGTGCGGGGATGGCTCGCAGCCGGGTGAGCATGACTGCGACGGCGTCTGGGAATGTCACCCCGGTACACCGGCGCCGCACCGGCCGCAAGCGCCTCGGTGCAGCTGTTCCACGCCCCGCCCGGTTGGTTGTCCTCCCGGTGGGTGGCTCGGGATGCGGGCGCGTCCGCCGGCTTTCCCGGCGCTGTAGTTCCGCTGCGGAAGCGCCCCACCCGGAGCTGCTGCCCAACGGATGCTCGCTGTTCTTCCCTGAGCCGGCACGGGCGAGATGCGAGCACCTACCAGGCCGCGTGGGGTCCGCACCACCGGCTTCAGACGCGGCGGGCAACGTCGCTGCCCTCACGGTGCGCGCCGCCCAGACCCTGCGGGCCCCCTCGATGCCGTAGCTGGCGCCGTGCCCGCGGGATCTCGACGTTGCGGTCAGTTGCCCAGGTGGTCGGCGACCGGACGGACTGATCAGCTCTTGCCGCGATGGGCGGATCCACCGCGAATGCCTTCCACCTGATAATGGCCGGATCAGGCCTGTGGCTGGCCGATGTTGACCATCCAGGTGATGCCGAACTGGTCGGTGCACATGCCGAACTCATCGCCCCACATCTGCTTTTCCAGGGCAACCGACACGGTGCCGCCTTCGGACAGCTGCTCCCAGTAGCCGCGCAGCTGGTCGGGGTCGTCCCCACTCAGGCTCACCGCGATGTTGTTGCCATCACATCACAGACGTCTGGCACGTTTACCTGGTGTGACACAAGAACCCTTCGAGCTGGTCGTAGAGCGGCACGGGCCGACCGTGCTGCGGGTGTGCCGCGCCGTCGTGGGGCCAGACTCGGCCGAGGACGCTTGGTCGGAGACCTTCCTGTCCGCGCTGCGGGCATACCCCAGGCTTCGGCCCGGCAGCAACGTCGAGGCCTGGCTGGTCACCATCGCCCACCGCAAGTCGATCGACCAGCTCCGCGCGCAAGGGCGACGCGCCGTCCCGCCTGGCGAGTTGCCGGATAGGGGGATCTCCACTGGCATACCGGGAGGCTGGGAACGGGACCTCTGGTCGGCGCTCAAGGAGCTGCCCCTCAAGCAGCGGCAGACCGTCGCCTACCACTACCTGGCCGGCCTGCCCTATGCCGACATCGCCGAGATCGTCGGCGGCACACCGGAAGCAGCCCGCAGGGCAGCCGCCGACGGCATCGCCACGCTTCGCAGGACCTACCTGAACCCACAGCTGGAACGCGACAGACAAGGAGCGGCGCCATGATGACCACACAGCACACGCTCGACGGCGGGGACCTGTTCGTCCCGCTGCCCGAGGTCGCCACCGAGGCCCAGCGCAGGCTCCATAACCGCCTGGCCGCCGCAGCCACCAAGGCAGGAATCCTCGACGTCGCCTACCGGACTGTCGATACACCGCTGGGCGCGCTGCTGCTGGCCGCGACCGAGGAGGGGCTGGTTCGCGTGGCGTACGGCATCCAGAACCACGACAAGGTCTTGGAGCAGCTGGCCAGCCGCGTCAGCCCCCGGGTGCTGCGCGCCCCCGGTCGCCTGGATCTGGCCGCCCAACAGATCGAGGAGTACTTCGCCGGGCGGCGAACGGGGTTCGACCTGCCGTTGGACTTGCGGCTGTCAGCCGGTTTCCGCCGCAACGTCCTGACCCACCTGCCGGAGATCCCCTACGGCAAGACCGCCAGCTATGCCGAGCTCGCAGCCGCCGCCGGCCACCCCAAGGCGGTCCGCGCCGTCGGCACGGCGTGCGCGATGAACCCGCTGCCGGTCGTCGTGCCCTGCCACCGCGTCGTGCGCAGCGACGGCACCGCCGGCCAGTACGTGGGCGGCACGGATGCAAAGAAGCTGTTGCTGACGCTGGAGGCCGCGGCATGACCACCACGAGGCGTAGCGATCGAGGAGCAAGGTGAGCACCAGTGAGGGGCCGACCCTGCCGCTGGGCTTGCCCGGTCCCCCAACACGGCGCGAGGTGGCCCCAGGAGCGGTGCACGTACCGGGCTGGCTCAGCATCGACCTGCAGCGCAAGCTCGTCGACGCCTGCCGTGGATGGGCCGCCGGTCCGGTGCCGATGCGGGCTGCAAGGCTGCCGGGCGGTCATGTCATGTCCGTCCGCACCGTCTGCCTGGGCTGGCATTGGCAGCCCTACCGGTACACGCGCACCGCCACCGACGTCGGTGGCGGCCGGGTCGCTGCCTTCCCGGGCTGGCTGGCCGACCTCGGTCGGGCCGCGGTGGCCGCCGCGTACGACGACCCGGACGCCGGGCGCCGATACCGGCCTGACACCGCGCTGATCAACTACTACGACGACACCGCACGCATGGGTATGCACCAGGATCGGGATGAAAAGACCGACGAGCCCGTCGTTTCCCTCAGTATCGGTGACACCTGCCGGTTCCGGTTCGGCAACACCAGCAACCGTGGCAAGCCCTACACCGACATCGATCTGGCCTCTGGTCACCTGTTGGTCTTCGGCGGCCCGTCCCGGTTCGCCTACCACGGCGTTCCCAAGGTCTATGCCGGGACAGCGAATCCGGCGACCGGGCTGACCACTGGACGCCTGAACCTCACTCTGCGCGTCACCGGCATGACCTGACCGGGGCCGAGCAGCTTCCTATCCGTCCGCAGCCTTCAGCTGCCCGCGGCAGGCCGCAGGGGTGGTGTCGAGCTGCGCGGCGTCTCCTTCGAAGGAGGAAGCCGGTCGGTCGCGCAGCACGGCCAAGGCAAGGATGGCGAGCCCGACCGCCACCATCGCCGCGATGGCCGAGCTGAGTTGCATTCCGTTGACAAAGGCTTCGCGAGCGGCCTCGAGAACGGCTGCGCCGAGCTGGTCGGGAAGCTCCCCAGCGACGGCCACGGCGCTACCGAGGGTGTCACTGGCGAGTGCTGCCGCCTCGGGGGGGACGTCTGGCGGGAGGCGACCCGCCAGCTCGCCACGGTAGATCGCGACGCCGATGCTGCCCAGGATCGCGATGCCGAGCGCGCCGCCGAGCTCGGCACCGGTCTCTGAGATCCCCGAGGCCGCCCCGGCCCGTTCGGGCGGGGCAGATCCGACGATCAGCTCGGTCGTCATCCCGAACACCGGGGCGAGTCCCAGCGAAATGATGACCGAACCGGCGACGAGGGCGACCAGGCTGCCGGCGGCATCGACCTGGGTGAGCAGCGCGAGACCGACGGCGGACAGGGCAAGGCCGCCACCGATCACGAACGCCGGGCGAACCTGCTGCACGATCCGCGGACCGAGCTGGGAGCCGGCGATGAAGCCGACGGCGGAAGGCAGCGACCACAGGCCCGCCTCGAGCGGCGAAAGCCCGACGACCAGCTGGAGGTACTGCGCGACGAACAGGAAGTAGCCGACCGCGACGAAGATGGCGAGGAAGTTCGTGGCAAGTGCCGCGTTGAACGCCGCGATCCTGAACAGCGCAACGTCGATCATGGGATCGGCCAGCGTTCGCTGGCGGCGCACGAACACCAGGCCAACCGCCAGCCCGGCCAGGATGGACAGCACAGGAATGCCGCTCAGGCCGCGGCGATCCTCGAGTCCTGATCCTCGACGAACCCGCCAACGGCCTCGACCCTGAAGGCATCGCCTGGCTGCGGGGCTTCCTGCGCCGGCTGGCAGCCGAGGAGCGCACCGTGCTCATCTCCAGCCATGTCCTGTCCCTGGAGCAGGCCTTCCTACGGCTGGTCACGGAGATGGAGACGCCGCCACGCTGATCGCCGTGATCCGCTCGGAGTACGTCAAGCTGCGCACCACGAGGCTGTGGTGGGGGCTGCTGCCGGGCACGGTTGGCCTGGTGGCGCTGAACGTGGTGCCAAGCGCGCTCTTCGCCGGACAGTCTTTCGGCACTGAGGTGCCAACCTCGCCGCCGCTGGACGAGGTGCCCGGTCTGACGGCCGTCTACGGCTCCGGCTACCAGTCCGGCTACTTGCTGGCGCTGGTCCTCGGCATCGTCATCGGCGCAGCCGACCTGCGTCACCGGACCGCGACGCAGACCTTCTTGGGCACCCCGCGGCGAGGGCGTGTGGTCGTGGCCAAGATGGTCGTGGCAGCCGCGGCGGGGCTGCTGTACGAGATCGTTGAGGGCTTCATCCCCTTCGAGCTGCTGGAGTGGTGAGCCGGGCTCATCGTCCTGCTGGCCTACGGCGTCTGCATCGCGCTGCTGGGTGGCTGGTCGGCCGTCGCCGCGACATCACTTGACCCGCCGCTGCGGCGTCGCCGGCCAGTCAGCCGCCGCTGCCGTAGGGGCGGGTGATGATCTCGAGGAAGTGTCCGTCCGGGTCCTCGAAGTACACCCCTCGTCCGCCGTCCGCCGTGTTGATCTGCCCTGGCTGTTGCCTGGCTGGATCAGCCCAGAAGGGCAGCTCGCGTTCGCCGATCCGAGCGAAGATCTCGTCGAACTCGGTCTCGCTGATCAAGAAGGCATAGTGCTGCGCCGTGATCTCGCCGTCGGCGTCGATGAAATCGAGGGTCACGCCGTTGCTGGTGATCACCATGACGAACGGCCCGAAGCGAGTCGGCGCTGCCAGGCCAAGGAGCTCGGCGAGAAACTTCGCCGACGCCTCGCTGTCCGTGGCGGACACGATCGTGTGATTGAGCTCTACCGGCATCTGCGGTCCTTTCAGACGTACGGGCGCAGGAATGCCCGCAGCGCCCTGGCACGATCTCGCACCTCGTCCTCGCCGTCGACCGCGCGGTCATCCACGATCGAGCGTGACAGGATCGCGATCTCGTTCCAGGTACTGACCGCCATTCCGAACGGTGCCGCTGACTCGGCGACGAACGGCGCGAGCACGCGGACTTCGTCGAGCAGATCGCCACGCCGAGGGTCACGCTGCAGTCGGTCGGCCGCGACGAACAGCGCCGCCATGGCCTCGTGTGCACGCCCGTCAGTTTCCGGCCACGATGCAGCCTCGGGGTCCATGAGGCCCTGACCTTGGTCGCCCAGCACCTCGACGGCTGCGTCCGCGTCGGCGTCGGCGACCCACACGGACGGACGCAGCTCTACCACGGCTGAGCGGGCCCCCTCGCCGGCCGTAAGCTCCTCGCCGTGAATGCTGGAGGCGATGCCAGCGGCTGCGAGGACGCCACGGACGAGATGAGCCTCGGACAGGGATCGTGGGGCTTGCACCTGGCGCATGCCGTACCCCTGCTTCGTCGACGAGCGGGATGGCCCGTCAGCCTAGCTCAGCCACCGGTGGGCACAGGAGTGGGGAGATTCGCGGGAGGGGTGCCCTGCGGCATAGGAAGCCCGCGGGCCTCCGGGTTCGGCGCAACCACCGCCAGCAGCTGCGAGCCGCGGTCACACACCGCCAGGGCGCGGACATACACCCGGCGCGGCCCTGACGCGAACAGGACCTCGGCCTCGAAGACCTCGTCTTCCAGCGTCAGGTTCTGCAGCCGCGACGCGTCGCGTAGTAGCGGCGGACCTGGACCGGTGTCTTGGCGACGTAGCCGGTGACGGTGACCAGCGGGTCGCCGCGCTGCACGGTCCCGACGATCGCCCCGTGCGGGAGGTCAAGCCCCTCGACCCGCTCCGCAGTGCCCGCCGCAGGCTCGCTGCAGGCCGGCAGGGACGTCAACGGACCGCCCTCGGCGCCGGTCTGCGCGGCGGGTCGCGGCCGCGCCCAGGGTGGTATCGCGAATCTGCGGCGGAGCCCGAACCTGAGACGGCCGAGGTCGCCAACGGCCCGCTGGCGGAGCCGCAGGACTGGATGAACAACCAGCGGGCCTTCCCTCGGAACACGGTCGGGTTCGGGGCCTGGGAGGCCGCCGTCGCCGACGCGAAGGCGGTCGGCCGTGCCACGGCCCAGAGCAATCCGAGGGTGGCCGCGGCGGACTGGAACCTGATCGGACCGACCAACGTCGGCGGCGCGTGACCGACGTCGGCCATCGATGTCGAGGTGCCCGGCCAGGTCTTCATCGCGGCAGCCTCGGGCGGGGTGTGGAAGACGACGGACGGCAACGACACCTACGAGACGGCCTGGCCGGACGATCTCACCCAAGCGGTCGGGGCGTTGGCGATGACCCCGGACGGCACGCTGTTCGCGGGGACCGGCGAGACCAATCCCGGTGGCGGGTCGCTGACGTTCGGCGGCACCGGCATGTACCGGTCCCGCGATCGCGGCGAGTCCTGGCAGCGGGTCGGGCTCGAGCGCTCCGGCGCGTTCGGCCGCATCGTCACCCATCCTCGTAAGTCGCGGATCCTGTATGCCGCGGCGTCCGGTCACCTGTACCTGCCCGGCGGGCAGCGCGGCGTCTACAAGTCCACCGACGGCGGCGACAGCTGGCAGCGGGCGCTCACCGGCGAGAACTCCACCAGCGGCGCGTCGGACCTCGCGATGGACCCGGACAACCCCAACCGCCTGTACGCGGTGATGTGGGACCACCAACGGACGCCGGGCCTGCGCGTCTACGGGGGGCGCGGCTCCGGGCTGTCGTGGACCGACATCTCCGGCAACCTGCCGGCGGCACCGGTCAACGACCTGCTCGCCGCACCGCGCGGCAACCTGGTCGTGGCACAGGACGTCGGGGTCTACGTCAGCCGCAACAGCGGGCGGCGGTGGCTGCGCCTGGGCGACGCCCTGCCGCTGGCCCCGGTGCTGGACATCACCTACCACCGAGGCACTGACACGATCACTGCGGCGACGCTCGGCCGCGGCTTCTACCGCGTCGACCTTCCCGGCCGTTAGTCGCCGCCAGCGACGAACCGCGGGCTTGGGGGCTGGGGTGGTCACCCCCAAAGCCCGCGGGCGGCCGGTGTCTGGCAGCAAGGCTGTCAAAGGTCAGCGACGCTCGTCAATTGGCGACCGCTGTCGGCGTACTCAACCGACTTCTGACCGACCCCAGCCGGATCGTCCAGCCCAACGTCCTCGAAGGCGTTGTGCGCCTCGCCGAGACCCGCGTCGAGCTGGACGATTGGGCGGATGCTGTCCTTGCCGCTGCCTCGCAGAGCCCGCAGGCTTCGGTCCGAACCAGGGCTCGACGGCTGGCGCGCTCACTGGTGCACCATCCCGTGCGGAGGTTCGGGGTCCCACCCGAGCGTCCGCTCGCTGGAGACTGAGCTACCCCTGGAGAACTGACATGCGCTTCCGCACTCGCATCCAGCAGAGCGGCAGAACCGCGACCGGTATCCAAGTTCCCGAGGATGTCGTCGAGGCCCTGGGATCGGGCAAGCGGCCCCCGGTCAAGGTCACGATCAACGGCTACGAGTACCGCAGCACCGTGGCGGTGATGGGCGGCGTGTACATGGTGGGCATCAGCGCGGAGCACCGCGCCGGTGCCGGGGTCGCCGGAGGCGACCAGGTGGACGTCGAGATGGACCTTGACACCGCCCCGCGCCAGGTGACCATGCCAGCCGACCTTGGTGCCGCCCTGGATGCGGAACCTGCCGCGCGGCGTACCTACGACGGCCTGTCGTACGGCAACAAGTCGTGGCACGTGCTGCAGGTCGAGGGCGCCAAGACCGACGAGACGAGGCAGCGCCGTATCGCCAAGTCGGTCAACATCCTGAAGGAGGGCCGCACCCGCTGAGGGGCGGCGCCGGCCGGCTCACATCCGGAACACGCCGTAGGACACCGGCTCCAAAGGCGCGTTGGCGCAGGCCGACAACGCCAGGCCCAGGACGGTGCGGGTGTCGGCCGGATCGATGACGCCGTCGTCCCACAGCCTCGCGGTGGAGTAGTACGGGTTGCCCTGGTACTCGTACTGCTCGCGGATGGGGTCCTTGAAGGCTTGTTCGTCCGCCTCCGACCAATCGGCGCCAGAGCCTTCGATCTGGTCGCGGCGAATGGTCGCCAGCACGGTGGCCGCCTGCTCGCCTCCCATCACCGAGATGCGCGCGTTGGGCCACATCCACAAGAACCTCGGCGAGTAGGCCCGGCCACACATCCCGTAGTTGCCCGCCCCGAACGAGCCGCCGACGATGACGGTCAACTTGGGGACCCGGGCACAGGAGACGGCCGTGACCATCTTGGCGCCGTCCTTGGCGATGCCGCCCGCCTCGTACTCGCGGCCAACCATGAAACCGCTGATGTTCTGCAGGAACAGCAGCGGGATGCCGCGCTGGTCGCACAGCTGGATGAAGTGCGCCCCCTTCAGCGCCGATTCGCTGAACAGGATCCCGTTGTTGGCCACAACCCCGACGGGATGTCCGTGGATCCGGGCGAACCCGGTCACCAGCGTAGTGCCGTACAGGGCCTTGAACTCGGCGAAGCGCGAGCCGTCGACCACTCGAGCGATGACTTCCCGTACGTCATAGGGGGTGCGGGCGTCGGGCGGGACCACGCCGTACAGCTGTGCCGGATCGACCGCTGGCTCCTCGGTGGCCCTGACCTCCCACGGCCGTGGCCCTCGCGGCGCCAGCGTGGCCACGATGGAGCGCACGATCTGCAACGCATGGGCGTCGTCATCGGCCAGGTGGTCGGTGACGCCCGACGTTCGGCTGTGCAGGTCGCCGCCGCCGAGGTCCTCGGCCGACACCACCTCGCCGGTGGCGGCCTTCACCAGCGGCGGCCCGCCGAGGAAGATGGTGCCTTGGTTGCGCACGATGACGCTCTCGTCGCTCATCGCGGGCACGTAGGCCCCGCCCGCGGTGCACGACCCCAGCACCGCCGCGATCTGGGGGATGCCACGTGACGACATCGTCGCCTGGTTGAAGAAGATCCGTCCGAAGTGGTCGCGGTCGGGGAACACCTCGTCCTGGCGCGGCAGGAAGGCGCCGCCGGAGTCGACCAGGTAGACGCACGGCAGACGGTTGGCCAGGGCCACCTCCTGGGCCCGCAGATGCTTGCGGACGGTCAGCGGGTAGTAAGTGCCGCCCTTCACGGTGGCATCGTTGGCCACGACGACGACCTCGCGACCGCTGACCCGTGCGATGCCGGTGATGATGCCCGCGGCGGGGGCGTCGTCGTCGTAGAGGCCGTTTGCGGCAAGGGGTGACAGCTCCAGCAGCGGGCTGGCCGGATCGGCCAGCTTGTCCACCCGGTCGCGCGGCAGCAGCTTGCCCCTGGCCTGATGACGCTCGCGTGCCGTGTCGCCACCGCCCGCGGACACCTGACGCAGGCGCTCGCGCAACTCGGCCACCAGCGCGCGATGCGCCTCGTCGTTGCGGCGGAACGCCGGCGTCGCCGGATCGGCGGTGGAGCGCAGGACAACCATGCCAGGCAGCGTAGACGGGAGGCAGGAACACTCCTCGGGACTCGAAGTACGCCGTTGAGCGCCCCGGTTCGCCGCTGCATGGCCGCCGAGGACCGGATGCCGTCAATCATCAACTTCGAGGAGCACACCCCATGCGATCCACCCGAGCGGTCTTGACCCTCATCGCAGCCTTTGCGCTGATCCTGGCCAGCGTCGGGAGCGCCGTGGCAGGAACCACAGCCGCGAGCGCGCCAAACGACAAGTACTGGAAGCTGCAGGGGGGCCGCGACAGGTGAAGGCCCCGCAGGCCTGGTCGACGTCGAAGGGCGCCGGGCAGACCATCTCCATCGTCGACACCGGCATCGACCTGGACCACCCCGACCTGGCGAGCAAGATCGTCGGTGGCAAGACCTTCATCGACTGCGGCGCCTCCGGGTGCGGCAACGGTGACTGGGAGTCCGGCGGCGCCAAAGCCGGCGCCGGCGACCCCCACGGCACCCACGTCGCCGGCACCGCCGCCGCGATCACCAACAACCGCACGGGCATCGCTGGTGTCGCGCCGAAGGCCAAGCTGCTGGCCGTCAAGGTCCTTGGCGAGGAAGGTGGGTCCTTCGAGGACATCGCCTACGGGATCCGCTGGTCGGTCAATAACGGTGCCGACGTCATCAACATGAGCCTGGGTGCGCTGCCAGGCGTGCAGGCCCTGGTCATCACCGGGCAGATCACCGACGTGCAGGACGCCATCCGCTACGCCAACCGCAGGGGTGTCGTCGTCATCGCCGCCGCCGGCAACGACTTCGCGTCCATCTGTGGCACGCCAGCCTTCGACGAGGGTGCGCTGTGTGTCACCGCCACCGACCGCAACGAGCTCAAGGCCAGCTACTCCAACTTCGCCGTCAAGCCCGACATGGATGTCGTCGCCGGTCCCGGCGGTGCAGCCTTCCTGTCGTGTGAGGAGGACATCATCTCTACGGTTCCCGCCGGAGCGGGCGGCTTCTGCACCGACAACGTCGGCACCCCCGGCTACGACTTCTACGCCGGTACCTCGATAGCCACGCCGCACGTCGCGGGCGTCGCCGCGCTGCTGACCGCTCAGGGCCGCAGCCACACCGAGGTCGTGGACGTCCTCAAGGCCACCGCCCGGACCCCTGGTGTGCAGACCCGTGGCACCTACACCCCCACCTACGGCTATGGCATCGTCGACGCCAAGGCCGCCGTCGCCGCTCCGTAGGCTCGCTTCCTGCCCGGCCTCCAGCCGGCCCTGCCCGTTCGGGCGGGGCGGCTTGCCATGTAGCCATGGCCGTCGGTGGCACCCTTAGGGACCATGAGCCGCCCGCGCCGTCGCCACCGCCTGGTGGTCGCGGGCGTGGTCGCCTTGCTGCTGTCGACCGGTTGCAACCAGCCGAGGCAGCCGGCTGCCCCCGATCCCCCGCCGGACGTCGCACAGCCCGGCGAGAGGCCCAGCCGCGCCCCCAGCCAAACGCGCAGGGAGCGCAAGCCCCGGCCACCACAGCCGCAGCGGCTGACGGTGCGGATCACTCGGATACGCGACGAGCCGCAGGCCAACAGCGGGCTGCACGGCACCGAGCCCAGGCCGGGCCCTGCGATCAAGCGTGCCGTGCGGCAGGCGGCGCGACGGGAGGTCGGCCGGCTGCAGCGCTATCTCAACGCCACCTTCGTCGAGCCACGCACGCGAGGCGCCCGCGCGCCGCTGCGGGCGCTGCTCAGTCGCCGGGCACGCCGGCTGCTTGGCCCCCGCGACCTGCGGGCCCTGACGTTGCGGGGCGGACCCCCGATCCAGGGTGGCGGCCGGACGCGGGCCACGGCACGCGTGGTGGTCCTGCACGCCGGTCCGAGGATGACCGCGGTGACGGTGACCTACAGCGCTCGCCTGCGCCTGCGACGCGCTGGGACGCTGCAACATCTGCGTCAGGAGGGCTCGATGGTGTTCGTACCGCGCGGAGGCCGCTGGCGCGCCGACCACGTCGCCGTCCGCCTGTTCCGAGAACGGCAACCTGACAAAGGGCAGGCCGACAAGGCGCAGCCCGACAAGGCCCGGCGCGACAAGGGTCGGCGCGACAAGGGGTCGACATGAAACGGGCGCTGGTGGTTCTCGGGGTACTGCTGCTGCTGGGGGCCGTACTCAGTGCCGGTCTGGCCACGGCCGGCGGCCTGGGGCGGGCGAACCTGCGGCCCGGCTGGGACGGCGAACGCCGGCTGGTGGTGCTCCTGATCGGCTCCGACCTAGGCCCCCCCGCGCGGCCAGGCAACCTGCTGCGCGGCCGCGCCGACGCCATCCACATGGTCGCGGTCGACGCCAAGCGCAAACGCGCCACCATCGTGGACATCCCCCGTGACTCCTTGATCTCGGGATCCAAGGTCAACGCCTACCTGTCGTCGCGCGGCCCGGGCGGACTTGCCCGCGTCCTGGAGGACTACAGCGGCGTGGAGATCGATTACTGGGCCGTCACCAGCTTCGCCGGACTGCGCCGCATGGTCGACGCAATGGATGGGGTGCAGATCTCCCTTCCGCGGTCGATGTACGACGCCGGCTCCGGCGCCGACTTCTCCAGCGGCCGCCAGCGGTTGAGCGGGGAAGAAGCGCTGGCCTTCAGCCGCAACCGCAAGGGCCTGGTCGACGGCGATTTCGGACGGACGCGCCACCAGGGCCGCCTGCTGCGCGCGGTCCACGGGCAGCTTCGTGACCACCGTTGGGACCTCCCAGAGCTGACCCGGCTGCTCGGCACGTTGTCCCGGAACACCGAGACCAACATTCCCGCCCGCAAGCTGTTCGAGTTCGCCCAGCTCGCGGTCAGCATCAAGCCGATGCACGTCCGTCAGGTGCCGCTGTCGGGTGGTGTGGGCACGGTCGGCCTGGCGTCGGTCGTCTACCTCGACCCCGGCGGCGCCTTCGCCGACATCCGCGCGGGGCGGATCGGGCGCTAACGCGGCGGTACGAGGGTGGTGGCGAGCCGGGCGCCGAGCCACAGGTCGGCCGCATCTGTATCCGTGGTCAGTCCGCCAGCGCGGCGTGGGTGACGTCGCCGGTGCTGACCGCGGTGGTTCGGCGGTCGGCGCCGCGCACGAGCAGCGTGCCGTCGGCTCCGATGGCCACGGCCCTGCCTTGGACGGTCGCACCGTCACCCCGGGTGACCAGAACCTGCCGACCTAGCGTGGCGCAGCGGCCGCGGTACGCGTCGAGGAACCCGACAGGCTGGTGCTTCCACGCGGCGTAACGCCGCCCGAACACCCCCGCGAAGCCAGCCAGCACTCGCCAGCGGTCCACGTCGCCGGCCGCCATCTCGGCCAGCGAGGTGGCGGTTGCGGCGAGCTCTGGCGGGCGTGCGACGCCCCGCCAGTCGACGTTGCAGCCGACGCCGACGATCGCGGCGACCCCGACGAGCTCGACCAGGATGCCGGCCGCCTTGCGCCAGGGATGGGCGGCGTTGCGCCTGAGCAACAAGTCGTTGGGCCATTTGAGCGCCACCTCGGCGTCCGGCAGGTGCGGGGCCACGGCCTCGGCCAGCGCCAGGCCAGCCAGCAGCGGGAGCACCCGGAGCTGCCGAGCAGCCACCGCCCCGGCCCCGGGGTGGTGGGCATCCGGTACCGATTCGGTACTGGATCCCCACCACCCAGGGGCCGGGTGAGCCGGGCGCAGCAGCAACGAGGCCAGCAATGACGTGCCCGCCGGCGCTTGCCAGGTCCGATCCAGCCGCCCGCGCCCGGCGGTCTGCTCGTCGGTCAGGAACAGCCCGATCTCGGGCTCACCGGCACGCGCAGCCTCGGCGGCCCGCAGGTTGGTCGAGGTCGTCCGTTCCTGCCAGTCCACGGCGACGATCGCCGACGGACCAGCGACCAGCGAGCGGACCAGCGCTTCGGGTGGACCACTCATGACGACGCAAACACCTCGACGCGGGCGCGGTGGCCCGCAGCTCGCGCCATGCGAGCGTCAGCGGTGATCAACGGCGCGTCCAGCGCCTCGCTCAACGCGACGTAGGCTGCGGCGTAGGGAGTCAAGTTGTGTCGCAGGCCCCAGATCCGGTCCGCCAGGATCGTGTGTGCGTAGCGGACGATGGGCAGCGCCGCGAAATGCTCGCGCGCTTGTTCTGCGTCGCTTCGCGCCAGACCACCACCATCCGACAGGCGACGCAGGGCCTGCAGAAACTCGAGATCGACGACGTGCGGGGCGTACAAGCTGGTCGCGAGCAGACGCGCCTGCAGTGGCTCGGGGGGCGGGCGGCCAATCAACGCCTCCAGGAACGCGGAGGTGTCGACGACGATCACGGATCGCGCTGGCGGATCTCGTCCATGACGGTCTGGAGCAGCCGGCGGTCGGTCAGCCCACCGGGCCGACGGTTCGCTCGGCTGAAGATCTCCGCCGTCACGGTGCGATCCGCGACCTCGGTGATCTCTGACAGCAGGTAGTCCGACAGCGACATGCCGGCAGCGGCCGCGCGGGCTCGCAACCTGGCATGCACGTCGTCGGGAACGCTGCGGATCTGCACCGACTTGGGCATGCAGACACGGTACACCCAACTTGCATGCAATCGTTGCGGCACCGCCGCGACGCTTAGACTGCCGCGGGCACGACGACAGGAGCGGGTAGGTGACGTCCACGACCAAGGAGAAGCTGGAAGAGCTTCGGCGTCGCGTCCACGAGGCGGAGCACGCCGGCCCGCAGCGGGCGGTCGAAAAGCAACACGCCAAGGGCAAGAAGACGGCACGCGAGCGACTCGACCTGCTGCTGGACCCCGGTTCGTTCGTTGAAAGCGACCGGCTGGCGGTCCACAGGGCCACCGGCTTCGGGTTG
>Ga0136617_10003512_pt1 | contig 14021 bp, 11 predicted proteins | sample AntDrymUQ3222106_2_FD_129672 | JGI IMG/M metagenome (GOLD analysis project Ga0136617, IMG submission 129672) | Polar desert sand microbial communities from Dry Valleys, Antarctica - metaG UQ322 (21.06) | ecosystem: Environmental > Terrestrial > Soil > Desert | place: Antarctica: Dry Valley... | reverse complement strand
GGACTGGATGAATCGAGGGTGAACATCGGAGACCACTTTCGTCTTGGCTCCGCGGAAGTGATGGTTACTGAGCCTCGCATGCCCTGCTATAAACTCGGCATCAAGTTTGGACGAACAGATATTCTCAAGCGGTTTCTTGCCAGCGGGCGAACTGGGTTCTATTTTTCCGTCCAAGGAGAGGGTGAGGTAGCAGCAGGAGACCAAATTGAGATGATCGGGCGTGATCCGAACAACGTTACCGTAGCTGACATCACCAGGTTGTACGCCCGCGAGAAAAGCGATGTTGAACTGATGCGGCGGGCTATCGCGCTCGAAGCTTTGCCGAATAGCTGGCGCGATCGTTTTCGGGAACAACTCGACTCGCGAGGTTGAGCGAGACGGCTTTTCGAAAAAGCGTGGTCGGTCTAGTCCGCGGTAGCGGACGGCGGACGGCTGAAAAGTCGATGTCTGGATCCGTCTTCAGCCCTCCGCTTCACGGACTACATTTCCTTAAAACGACAATAGCCCAGCCCCGACGCATCGGGGCTGGGCTATTGTCAGCCGTCCGCTGCGCGGACTGGCGGAACCACTTCGATTACTGGCTGACGCGACGTGGTCGTGTTATCGACAGTACCGGCTTGGTTGCAGCAGGCTTGGCAGTCGTTTCCGTTACTTTCGGAATCGTCATCAGCACGCGCCTGACTTTGTTATTCGAAGTAGTGTTAGTCGGGCCGTTGGAATAAGTATCAAAGGTCTCAACGCTCTCGGTCTCGCGGGTTTGGACCACCGATTTCCTGGTGCCCGTCCCATTCGATGTATCGTTGTAGCCTTCTTCTTCAAGCTCTTCGTCGTTGATAGCCAGACCCTCTTCCTCATCCACTTGCGTGCTGCGCGGTGAAGCAACAGCTACCGGAAGATAGGTAGGGGTCCCAAAGCGTCCATGAAGGTCTCGATAGATGCGTCCGGCCACCGCGGCGGGGAAATGGTTGCGAGCGTCAGGACCGCGCCCGATGACGACCACGGCAAGGCGAGGGTTAACAAGTGGAGCGTACGAAGCAAACAGGCCAACCCAGGTTCCCTGTTCAATGCAGGTGCCGGTTTTGCCCGCGACACTCGATCCTGAATGATGCGCTTTTCTGCCTGAGCCATAGTTAACGGCTCCCACCATTCCCGGAATCATTGAAGCAAAGGTATTGGCTTCGATATTTACGACGCGGCGAACTTTAGTTTTGAAGCGCGCGTCTTCCTGCCCGGCGCGCGAAATATGTGGCGTCAACAACTTGCCGCCGTTTGCCATAGCCGACACGAGTGTCGCGAGTTGAAGCGGCGTGACTTTGAAATCGTCGCCATGCGAATAGATCCGATCGGCTGATCCCGACCGCGGGGAGGGAACCTGGCCTTTGAATTCATTTGGCGAATTGATACCTGTCTTCTCACCGAGCCCGAGCTGGCGGGAGTAGGAGATCATCTTGTCAAACCCGACGCGGCCACCGACCTGTTGGAAGTATCCGTTTTTGGAATAGGCCAGCGCCTTGGTGAGATTGCCGTGATTGTTGTCGGAGAAACTGATTTTCTCGCTCTGGCTTTGATCAATCACGCCTTCGTTTAATCCGGCGAGTCCGGTAACTAGTTTGATTGTTGAGCAAGGCTTGAAACCGCGGCGCACCGCCCATTCCTGATTCACCATCGAATAAACGCGGCCGGTTTTTGGATCCATTACTACCACGGTGCCGACGTGATTACCCAACGCCTTTACCGCCACAGCGCGGACCTCCATATCTTCACCTGTGGTGTCGTCTCTCGCGATCATCGACTGCACTTCGTCGCGCATCTCTTGATCGGCGGCGCGTTGACGCGCAATCGCGGCCAGGCGATGAGCTTCAGCCTGACGCCTCGCTTCGAGACGACGCGCCTCGGCGGCGCGTTGTGCGGCGGCTCTCTGCTGCCTCCTGGAACCTGAAAGCTGGCCATTGTCACGCACGTCACGAAGCTTCGCGGCTGAGAGATTGACGGGTTGATTTCGATTGGCCCCGCGGGTGTCTTTAATCGTGAGATTGCTATTCTTTTCGTTTCTGCCGGGTTTGGCCGAAGAGTTACGGCTCTCGCCGCGATTGAATTGGCTTGCGCCTCTGGCGTTGGTTTCGTTTTTAGTTTTGGAAGCTGCTTGAAACTTCTGGCCTTGAAGCCTTTTGGCTTGAACTTTTGGTTGTGTTTTGGTGGAAGTTGATTTAGCTGCGACCGTCGTAAGCAACGACGGGCCGGCGATGAGGCTGAACAGAACGGATGCCAGGAAAAGTGTTTTGAGGTTCGTGTGCTTTGCTGAGTTCATGATGGATTCTCGATTCTGTAGGAATTCGCAGTCGCCCAGGTTCGGACTTCTGCAGGTGCAAGAGGGGGAAAACAAAGAACGGCGGGAGTCACTGCTTTTGGTGTGATTCCGCTAGCGGAGATCCAAAAACGGTGACTGGATCGATTCGCAGTTTGGCCCGAGCCGCGGCGGAGGGAAGGCCGGTGTCGCCTCGATAAAACTCGAGATGCGCATGCTTGTAGGAAGCTATTGAACCTCCTCGACCGCCAATATCTCCAATGCGAACACGTTCGCCTTCAGGAGTAAGACGGAAGTTTGCGACGTGAAAGACGGCGAGGGTCACGTCAGTTAAATTGCCCAGGCGAGGATAGTAAAAAGTTACGGCTGCGTCGGTGGGAGTTGGTTCGAGGCTATGTGAGATGAAGCCGAGCGGCACAAACAGGCCCATTTCGCCGGTCCCGTCGGGGCTGCCGTATAAATGCATGGCGAAGGAAAGGTGTCCGCGCAGAATTTCGCCGTCCTCGCCAATCAAGTCTCCCCGGTACAGTGGATACTGTCTTCCCAATCCGACTGGTTCGAATCCATTTGCCGCAGCCTTGGCGCCGGAGCCGCCGAAGATGGTCGCCAGGGTGAGATCAGAAGCAGCCATCTGTTCCGTGTAGGTTGGCTTAATCGCATTGGTGGGGATGCGTTTGCTTGGGCCCGGGGCGGCATGAGCGAAGTTGACGGAACGCGCCTTCATCGCGATTTCGTTTTCGATAGCCCAGGTCTTCTTTTTCTTCGCTTTCCCCGCTCCCCAGATCTGAGTGATTGAGCTGAGGTAATTCTCCGTGTAATTGAAGGCGATAGTTCTGCCTGAGGTATCGGAAATTCTCGCGAGCGAAGCGTCGTCAGCATATTTGAGATCGATAACGAGGCCGGCGCGATCTCTGATCTGGCTACAGTGAAGTTCGCCATCAGCAAACTGCGCAAAAGTGTAAACCGTTCCGTCGCACGTGCTGATTAGCTTGGTATCACCTTTATCAGACAGGAGCATGTTTGAGGTGGTCCTGAATTGAGTGTTTCCCGATACGTTTTTCGACGACAGATCGATAAACTCCGATCCGCCCTGCTCAGACATCACCATCAAAATGTATTTTCCGGCTTGCTCGTTGTAGTAGAGCGACTGGAAGAGAGGAAACTGGAACTGATCCATCGAATAGGTCAGTGAAAGGTCAACGCCTCCACCGATGTGGTCGGGTAAATTGATTAATGGCAGATCGTCGTCCTTGAGATTCCATTTGTAGGTTGATATCGATCGCTTCGCTGTCAGTGACGCTTCGCTTTCCGCTGCGTTCCCGAGCTTGGCTGCAGCGAGGCCGGAAGGGAAGACATGCGCCGGCAGCTCGGCTGTAAATGGCAGCGATGTAAACACGGCGAGCGTCGAAACTATGAGCGCGGGAAAGACGAAGAGCCGATAGACAACATGCAATCGGGATGGAGGGTTACTGCGCATAGAAGTCGTTTGCTTGAAACGTGGCTACTGGCCACCTTAAGAAGCAGGAAATCCTGACCGTCGGTTTTGGCGGCCACATTCCAGCTTTCAATGAATGGGATTTGTAGACTTACCTGGTTGCCTTACCGCGCCCTGAGAGAGTTAGGCCAGATCAGCGCTGAGGTGAGCAGAATCTTAGGGATTACTTGACTCGTCTATTTTCAAAATCGGACGAGCGGGCTGCATCGTCGCGCGGCACTACGCTAATCGCTTTGGCAAACCCTGTGCCGTCAACACAGTGTGGATTCGGTGCCAGCGCTCTCGCGAAATCTTGGTTCGTCGTGGAGGTCGCAAATCTCGGGTGATTGTCGAGATGCACAAGCGCTGGAGATTAGAAGGCGGGGCCGATGAGGTTTATGACCCGGGCAAAAAGTTGCGCAAGGGACTTTTTCGCCACACCAGGGGGCAATTTCGATTCTTGTTTACCGGATAAACGAACAATGGAACAAAGCGTGAGTGTTTCCTGGAACGAAATAAAAATGATCTAGAAAAGAGATCACTCGTCATTTAGAGCAAGCCAAATAACTAATCCGGGGTTGCTGCACCACCGGCTGACGTCGTTCGGCTGGACAAAATTACATACTAGCCGCGCAAAATTACATAGCTGCCCCGAGCACACGAGCCGTTCGCATCATCGACTTGGCCGACCTCCTAATCAGGATCACGTTTAGATCGTTGAACCCCACCCTAACTCCTCCCCGTCTACGGGGAAGGGAATCCACAAGGCCGATGGTGTTTTTTTTGTCGCTGAAAAGCGAAAAGGCGCAACAGCTTTTGGACTGTCGCGCCTAATCTAGTTTGTGGTTACTGTCCTCACCCCAGCAACCACGTGATGGAGGGATTCACCAACCATCTAGTTGCGAATACTATAGCTTGCAACCCTTGGAATGGCAACACAGTCTATTTTCCGAATACTTGCTTCAGTTAAAAGGAGCCTCCGTTGACCGCTTCGAAAGCGAGAATCTAGTGATAGGATGAACTCATTAGCAGCCCAGCACGTACAGTTGGGGCAGAGGGGGCTGGCGGCTTGAAGTGCCCCGATAGTTGGAATTACGGTCTGGATTAAAGCAATGACTGACTACAAAGAAAAAATTGACGAATGGCAAAAGATGGCGCGCCGCAAGGCCCGTGAATTGGACGAGAAGTTCGCCATCTCGGATCTGGTAGACGAAGGCGCCCGAGCGGCTGGAGAAGCGGCGAAACGCGGCGCTCAAACGCTCACCACCGGAGCCGAGAAGCTACGCGTGGAGGCTGAACGTCTAAGTGAGAACGGTGACGTTGGTGACACTGCACGGCGCGTCGCTGACGAGGCCGTGCGTGGCGCGAAAAAGGCCGGCAAAATCATCCGCGATGCTTCGGGAGAAACGGGTAAGCAAGCCGGTAAGAAAGCCGGCGAAGTAATCGACGATGCTAAGACTTACTATGATCGCGCTTCAAAGTTCTACGACACCGGGGCAAAGGTAACAAGAGCGTCAAGCGCGGCCACTGCCGGCATTCTGAAAGCCCGCGAGTGGGTCAAAGAGAATCCAGGGAAAGCGGCCCTCGTTTCCGTTTCACTGGTGATGGGCGTCCGGATGGGGACGGCGTTTCCCGGGCTCGATGCAGTTCTACTGGGCGCGCACCCACATTGGTTAACCCACTCGGCGTTGCCTGTTTTCGGAGTTCGTAAGTTGAGCGAGAAGTTTGATTCGTACTTACGCAAGCAGGAAGCACTAATTGCGGCGGGTCAACTGGATGAGGCTGAGCGCAAACGCGTCGAGTTTCAGCGCAATATGACTAAGTATGTTGGCGCGCCATTGCTGGGAGCGTTTAGTTGCGCTGCCGGAGCGGCGATGTTCGCGCAAATACTTCAGCCGGCCAGCGTCGCCGGCGCTCCGGTCAGTTGGGTGCTGGGCGGAAACCCTTTTCTCGGCGGCGTCTGGCTGTTTGCCAACGGCGTGATCTGCTTCCACGAGGGATACAAACTCTTCATGATCGCGCTCGCTGATCAGGAGGAAGTCGCCACCGTCGTGCGTGAGATCAAGGGGCTATTGCCTGCCGTGGCGACAAGTTGATAGTAAACCCTGAATCCTCTGGTAAACTCACCCGGTGGCTCGCCGAATCATCGAAAGAATCAGGGAGTTGATTCGGCTGAGAGCCTATGACATGACGGTTCACGCCATGGAGGAAATGGCTGAGGACGACCTTGATATACTAGATGTCGAACACGCTATATTGAATGGACAAATTGTACGAAGAGAAAAGGACGATCCTAGAGGCCCGAAGTACGTGGTGGAAGGATTTGCTGCGAACGAGGAGACTTCGGTGGGAATCGTCGGGCGCTTTCAAGCCAGAGAACGCTATCTAATAATTACAATCTATGAAGTCACGAAAGACAAATAACGACGCACTGTACGGCCATCGGTGCGAATACTGCGAAGGAACCGTTCGTCCTAAGAAGGTTGAGCAGGAGGCCTTTAAGCATAAAAAGGGGTTCATCATCCTTGAAGATGTTGTCATTGGCGTCTGCGACGCCTGTGGCTCAAGGTATTACAGCGCTGACATTCTTCACGCCGTGAATGATATTGCTAACGGAACGAAGCCATTCGAGAGAATTGAGAAGATTCCAGTTGCGCACCTCTCGCCATCATAGGCGTCTCCTCCAGATTTTTTCTGGTTCTCAGTCTATTCCCAACCAATCGTTAATTGACTCTGCCCCGGTCTGCGCGCCACTGACAAAACTCCTCGTAACGATCTACTTTAAGACGGTCCCCCGCTGCTTCGCCAAAGAACTGAACCGCGGCGAATTTGCGTGGCTCGGACGTCAATGAAGCCAAGACCTCATTAGGTGGCTTACACCCAAATTCCGCGTTAGTTGATCTGCTCAGAAGCGCGTAATTCGCAGGGCAATTCGCATAATTGGGATTGTCGTTGATATTTGCCAAAATCCGGCGTGGAAAGATATGGTGCACTGTTAGATCCCCACCAGGAAAGCTAAGGCTTCCGCTGCGAGCCAATAGATCAATCGGTTCGCCGTTTAGCCAGTCTTTGGCTTCCTGGTTTACAAGCCAGGCATGGAGTACTTGAGTGGCGGGCCCCCATAATTGTGCAAACCTATTGAGCTCGTCAGCGCGAACTCGACGCGCCTCATCTCGCTTCAGTGCCTCAACGAGCGCCTTGCCGACCCCTCTCTTGGATTCCCTGATGGCGCGATGGAAGCGGTTAATAGTTGTTTCGACGGACCCTTGGAAAACTCCCCGAAGTGCCGTGAGACACAACCAGCGCCGATACATCTGCTCATTGTCGTCGCCAATTTTGAACTCGGCCTTTTCGAGCGCCGCAGCCAGTACAATCACTGCGTTCGCTGACGGTAACAAGGCACGGCGAGACCACCCCATGCGCTGATCAACGAACGCCAGCGCTTCAGTGATCGCACGCTCGGTTGTACGCCAAGAGTTGCTCAACGATCTACCGTGCGGTCCGGGGGTATCCATCCACTCGGCCTTTAGCGTGCTGAATTGTGCAGATTCTCGATGGAAGAGAACGAGTGCCCGGAAGGCGAACGAGAACCCGAAGCCAAGACGCTGCATGCGTTCCCCAGTTACGAACTCTCGCATGTTCTTGAGGACAACAACGGCGGGACCTAGGCGCCTTTTGCTTGGGATCAACGACGCCGCTAGTTGGCCGCCACAGGTAGAAGCCACCAATTGGAAAGCCCTTCAGTAAAGAGTCCAAGAGATTGCGTATTTTGGCTGGCCTCCAGACGTAATCCCGCTGGAACTGGGGCAGCAGAATAGCGCCAGTGTGGAATTCCTGCACCAGGTCACGGAGCGTGCGCGTCGTCGTTTGAGACTTCATTCAGATGCTGTCCTTGCAGAATAGGATTTTTCCGGCATTCTAACGGATGTTCAAGATAGAACGTTAGAGGAATACCTTTGGGATCAACGCGGGAAATCCCTATGGCTTAGAGTTGAAGCATTTCTTTTGCAGGTTCTGCGAAGACTCGGGAGCCGAAGAATCAAGTTAGAGTTATCGGAAAGGGAACGAAGGAGAGCGCGAATACAATCAGCGTGATGACGCCAATGACCACGCGAGCACTGCCCAGGGGTTCCCACTCCTCCGGCGCTGGATGGCGCACCTTCAGCATAACTGCTAACAGTACCGTGTAGAGAAATCCACTCGGGCTGCCATACCAAACAAATCCCAGCACGGCCATCAGGGCCATGGTCGTGAAGGCGATTCGCCCGAATATCTTGTGGAGGCGCTGCCCGAAGACGGCAAACGTTCCGTGCCCGCCATCGAGTTGGCCCACCGGCATGAGATTGAGACTCGTAACCAGCAGCCCAAGCCAGGCAGCCATAAAAAAAGGATTGGTCAACGAACCTGCAACGTTCGCGCCGGTAACACTTGCAACCAGGTGGAACAGCAAAGGGTCGCTAAGTATCACGCCCGGACCGCCGCTGTGTTGTGGCGCATCCTTGAGAGTCAGAACCCCAACCAGGGCGAAAGGCAATAGAGCCACAAAGCCCGCCAGCGGGCCCGCCAGGCCAATATCAAAAAGCGCGCGCCGCGATGGGATGGGCGATCTCATTTTTATGAACGCGCCAAACGTGCCTGCCAGAAAGAGTGGCGGCGCCGGAATGAAGAAAGGCAAGGTAGCGTTGACGCGGTAATAGCGGCAGGCGAGATAGTGGCCCATCTCATGGGCCGTCAGTATTGTCAGCAGTGCAAGTGAGAACGTTAATCCTTCAGAAAGAATGGCTGGATGGGCGATCGCGAACGAAAGCACTGCAGCAACGATGCGCAGATAGTAGTCCGGTACATAGAGGAAATAACTAAGCGCGCCGGAAATGACCGGCTCTCGCACCGCGTCGACGGCCTCGAGCGCGGCGAGCAGAACGCCGGCAAAAGTCGTGGAGAGGAAAGTAAGCAGAAAAAGAACTGAGTGCTTTATCCACTCGCGCTTGCTCGGACCGGCGACTTGTCGCTCGCGCAGGGCACCCCGTGATCGTGAAAGCGGTTGAATTAATGGGAATGATTCTGACACCGGCTACTCTTTTCGAGACTTGAGGCCAGTGTCGACTGAAAAGCCCGACGCTGGCCTCGCAATTAGTAACCTGACTGGTTCAAAAACTACAGATCCGAGTCCTCCGACTCTGTATCTGCTTCGGCGCTGAGTGTGACGTCATCACTTACCTGCAAGTCTTTACCCGGCTTGAAACGAATAGTTTTACCGGAGGGGATTGCTACTTCCTCGCCGGTGCGCGGATTGCGGCCCACGCCGCGTTTGCGGGGCTTAACTACAAATACGCCAAAGCCTCGAAGCTCTATTCGTTCCCCCCGGCTAAGCGCTTCCTTCATCGAGTGGAAAAGGGCATCCACCGCTTGCTCCGCTCTCATCTTGGGAACACCGGTCTTTTCCGCTACCCGGTTAATGATATCTAGTTTGATCACGGCTTTGAGCCTCCGTTTCGCCTCTCAATGGAAGATTGTACTGAGTCGGAAAGTGCAGGAAGGGATGATAGAGATGCGCATCGAAGACTGTCAACCTTGCCGCGACAATACCAGTTGCGGATTAGCATCATTAAGTTGTTGATGGGTAATTGCTAAGAGGCGGGCTGAAGCCGGGAAGCGCGGAACCCGCCCGAGCGGCTTTCGACGCGTAGCGGCGGTGTGAGTTTACCCGGCCTTTCAAGGCCGGGAAAGGACAACCAAGTGCGCGAGTCGCGTAGCGACGCCTGATTCTTTGTAACGCAAACTGTCAGTTTGCGAGCGGCGCCGTGGCATTCAACATCAAGGCAAACTAACAGTTTGCGTTACAAATTTCGACAAGCGCCGGGCTAAATTCATCCGACGCTACGCGTCGAGGCACTTAAGCAGAGTTGCTAAAGTTAGGGTCCGCTTTTCAACAAAAATACCACGACCTCTGGGAACCTGCTTTGACAACCAACTAGCTCAAAGCTAACCTCAAGGGTTACCGTTGGGTAACGAATTTGAAATGGAGGCAGCAAGGCCGCGCAGTGTGGCGTAAACTCTTCTTTGCCCCGGCAAAGAAGCTCTAACGTTCGGACGCGACTAACCTCCACATAAACTATTTTGCGATACACTTAACGGCAGGACTCAGCAGAAATGTTCGGAATCAGAAGCCGTCGTCCGCCACCGTTTGGCGACGTTCACATCGACGACGACAAAGACATTCAAATTCACCGGCCCGAAGTAGGCTCGCGTCACAGCCTTTGGGCTGAAGGCCGGCTCCTTCTGCGGGATCTCGTGTTCGCGCTCATGATAGCTGCCCTGGTGGTGGTTTTCGTGGTGCAACCTGTCAAAGTGGAAGGCACTTCCATGCTGCCCCGCCTTCATGACGGCGAGCGAATCTTTGTTAATAAACTGATCTATTACGACGAGTATCGCTGGGCGCCCAAGGTTGAGCGAGGCGATATCGTGGTTTTCTGGTTTCCTGACGATCCTTCGAAGAGTTACATCAAACGCGTTATTGGTTTGCCGGGCGACACCGTCGAGATGCGCGAAGGCGTCTTGCGTGTAAATGGGAGCGATCTCGAGGAAACGTATCTTGATCGAAAACTAAGTTTGTCGCCGAAGAGTCAGGCGCCGGTCTTCGTTAGACCAAACTACTATTTCGTCATGGGTGACAATCGGGATAATTCCAGCGACTCGCGTGCCTGGGGACTGGTTCCAAAGAAGTATGTCTATGGCAAGGCGTTATTTCGTTATTGGCCCCTAAACGCAGCCAGCGTGATCAACCACGAAGACATCAAAACGCTGCCACCACCATCAGGTTATAATCCAACTCCTCAGGAGCTACCGTACGAGGAGCGATAATCCATTGTTGAAGCTGAGAGTTTAAGTTGAACGTACTTGATTGGTTACGAGTTCTAGGAATGAATTTTTACGCGCCTCTGCGAGCCCTGCGCGAGGTGCGCGAGAAGGCGGGCCTGGCCGCCGCGAGCCTGGTAGCGCTAGTCCTTCATCTTGCGTTTCTGCTGACGCTGACTACCCTCTTCCTGCCGGGATTGATTAGCCCGCGCCACCCGATGTCGGTGATGCTCGTAGTCTTTCAGTCTGCCGGCTGCCTCGTATTCATTGCGCTGGTTTTTGCTCCCATAGCGATCTTCATTCTCAACCTGGGCGAGCGGCGTGCGTCTTACCGCTTAATCATGCAACAGGAATACTCGACTACGGCCTCAACCCTCTTTTACAGTTGGGCGTCGGCCAGTTTGGTCGCGTTAGTTTTGACGCTGCTTGGGGCCTATAGCGGAGTGTTGCAGGCGATTGGCACCAGTACCTTCGAGGCCTACATGCAGCAGCGGAACCAGATGTCGCCGGAGGCTGTGCAACGTCTCCAGTTTCTTCTCAATCCTCAGGCATTCTCCGGATTCCTACCGTTGATGGTGATGGCGCTCATCTTTGGTATCTGGGCAGCGGCCGCCCTGCAGATTGTTTTCAGGGTGTCGTGGGCGCGGGCTTTCATGGTCGTCCTTATTACCGCAATCGTTTCGTTTCCAGCATTCTTTTTCTTGCAGCCGATTTTGAGCATGCTTCTGGGCTCGCCCTTTCTCTTGCTCATGCTGTTCTTTTTGTTTCGAGGTTACTGGGGCGAAGTCTCGCGTGCGCAGCGGGCGCGTGCATCATTCAAGCAGAATTTGGAGGCTGCAACTCTTAATCCCGCAGATGCCTCGGCCCACTACAACCTCGGACTGATCCATGAACAGCGCGGGGAGCTCGAGGCTGCGCGGGAACGCTTTGAACGTGCTATTCAAATCGACGACGAGGAGATTGACTCGCATTATCAACTGGGACGCATCGCCCGCCAACAGAAACGGTTTGACGATGCCATTAAGAACTTTGAACAGGTGGTCGTGCGGGACCAGACCCACAGTCAAAACGAGATCTGGCGCGAAGTCGGAGCAACCTATATTGCCGCCGGCCAGTTTGAAGATGCTCGCGATGCGCTTGAGCGATTCCTGGAGCATCGTCCGTCGGATCCCGAAGCGCTCTATTTGATGGGGCGCGCGCACGCCGGCTTGGGCCATCGCCGCGAGGCTGCCAGCTCGATGCAAGCATGTATTGAAGCAGTCAAGACCGCCCCGGCTTATAAGTATCGCGCCGATAAACGCTGGCTTAATGAAGCGCAGCAGTTTATTAAGAGCAGTCAATAAAAACAGTCCAAGGTCCAAGGTCCAAGGCTTGTTAGCGGCACAGACATTGGACTTTGGACATTGGACTTTTGACTATAAGACCCAACCATGCCGAAAAACATTCAACCAGCAATATTGGCGCTCGAAGACGGGCGCGTGTTTCGCGGGCGCTCATGGGCTGCCGAAGGCGAAGCCCACGGCGAGATGGTCTTCAATACCTCGATGACCGGGTATCAGGAGGTGCTGACCGATCCTTCCTACGCCGGCCAGATCGTCTGCATGACCTACCCTCTGATTGGCAACTATGGCGTCAACAGTGAAGATGAAGAATCCAATCGCCCCTGGGTAGAAGGGTTCGTCGTGCGGGAAGCGAGCCGCGTGTCCTCCAACTGGCGTTCCGAGGAGTCGCTGGATGCCTACTTGAAAAGGTGGAACATTGTCGCTCTCGAGGGGATCGACACGCGCGCCCTGGTCAGACACATCCGCGACAAGGGTGCGATGCGAGCTTCGATTTCCACAATCGATCTGGACGAGGACAGTCTGATAAATAAAGCCCGCCAGTCTCCCTCAATGGAGAACCGCGAACTGGCAACCGTGGTGACAACTAAAGAACGTTACGAGGTGCTGCCGGAAGGCAAGGAGCGTTTTCACGTTGTGTGTTACGACTTTGGCGTTAAGAGAAACTCGCTCCGTGAATTATCGCGGCTTGGCTGTCGCGTGACTGTAGTTCCAGCTTCCAGCACCGCTGCCGAGATTCTCGCCCTTAGTCCCGACGGTGTCTTCCTTTCAAATGGCCCCGGTGATCCAGCCTCCATGGCGAAAGAAGTGGAAGAAATCCGGCGAATTGCGGAGTCGGGGGTGGCCACGTTCGGAATTTGTTTCGGTCACCAGTTGCTCGGCCGCGCGTTTGGCGGTGAGACTTTCAAGCTCGTCTTTGGTCATCGTGGGGGAAATCAGCCGGTGAAAGATTTGCAGCACGGGGGCGTGGAAATCACTTCACACAATCACGGCTTCGCAGTGTTGGCAGACAGCCTTCCAGACGATCTAGAGGTGACGCACGTCAATCTCAACGATCGTTGCGTCGAGGGCATGCGACATAAGACGCTTCCGATAATCTCAGTTCAGTATCATCCCGAAGCAGCGCCTGGTCCTCACGATGCCGCGCACCACTTCCGACGTTTCATTGGGTTAATGGAAACGGCCAGGTCCTAACCGACCGCTTTCGTCAGTCCGCGGTAGCCGACGAATGATAATAGCCCAACAGTTCACTGCTGGGATGACGAACGGAGAGGTTGGAGTCCGCGAAACGGACGCCTGAAGTTATCGCTCCTGGATTTGCTTTTCAGTCGTCCGCTTCACGGACTTGGCCTCACATTCCTCGCGATTTCAGCGATAAATCGCTGGGCTACTTTCAGTCGTCCGCTAACGCGGACTGAGCGCTCAATCACCGCACCTGCCTGAAATCGATATCCAACTCCGGCGCTGAATTGAAAGCTATGGAATGTTTCGGCCGGCACATGTAATGGCTGCCTGGTGGGGAAGGAAAATTTCGGTAAGTCGAGGGCGCGATAGCGGATCATGGTGTCGCCAACATCAAAGCGCGTAAACGATCCGAGGCGAGGGGATAAAACTCGGAATACTCCGCCAAAATCCATTGAGAAATAAGTTTTCGTTTTAACGATAGGTGGGAAAGCCAAAAGTAGGATCGAAGCCGTAGGGCTTGATGGTCTGGTAAAACTGACTGTTCCAGGCCGCGATTTCTCCCGGCTAATCCTCTGCCGGCAGCTTCAATTCACCAGTGGTCAGATCCGGCCGTTGGCGGGCCATGTCTTCCGGAGTCGTTTCAAAGTCAGGATGGGCTACCCCGCGATCTTGATCTACAGAAAGATTAAGATCGTTCGCTGCCACGCCTTGCACGTGGGTTGGTTCCAAAAGATCGGCGAGGCCTTCACTTCCGCGATGCTCGAGCCAGTGACGGTAACTGACGGTCAGGATCGCCACTACCGGAATGGCCAGAAAAATTCCAGCCACCCCCCCCAGCTCAGCTCCCGCAAGCAACGCGATG
>Ga0136617_10003511_pt1 | contig 14024 bp, 12 predicted proteins | sample AntDrymUQ3222106_2_FD_129672 | JGI IMG/M metagenome (GOLD analysis project Ga0136617, IMG submission 129672) | Polar desert sand microbial communities from Dry Valleys, Antarctica - metaG UQ322 (21.06) | ecosystem: Environmental > Terrestrial > Soil > Desert | place: Antarctica: Dry Valley... | reverse complement strand
GCCAACGGTGGTGCGGCTCAATCCGCGGATCAATGACGCGGCGGCACGCGTCACCGCGGCCGGCATCACCCTCGAGCCCCTGCGCGTGCCGGGAGCGTGGACGGCCGTCGGCGAAGCGCCCACCGCGCTCGTCGCGGCGGGCGTCGTCTACGTCCAGGATCAGGGGTCGCAGATGATCGCCCACTTCGCTGCGCGTGACGGACGCGTCCTCGATGCCTGCGCGGCCCCCGGAGGGAAGTCGACGCTGCTGGCGGATCTCGGCGGCGCGCGAACGCACGTCATCGCGTCCGACGTCTCGCGCCCGCGCGTGCGCACGCTGGCCACCCTCGCCAGGCGCTGGGGCGCTCCGAACGTCCACGTGCTCACCGCGGATGCGCGGCGGCCGCCCTTCACAGGCGTGTTCGAATCGGTTCTCCTCGATGCTCCCTGCAGCGGGCTGGGCACGCTCGGACGGAACCCCGACATACGATGGCGGGCGCGCGCGGTGGATCTTCCGCGCCATGCCGAAAGGCAGCGCGAGCTGCTGAACGCGGTGGCGGGGCTGGTGGCGCCCGGAGGAACGCTCGTCTACGCGACCTGCAGCCTCGAGCCGGAGGAGAACGAAGGAGTGGTGACGCCGTTCCTCGAGGCGCGGTCCGATTTCCGGGCGGCGCCCTTGCCGGAATGGGCGGCGCCCCTCGCTTCGGGCGCGTTCGCGCGCACGCTGCCCGAGCGCGACGGCGGCGACGGGTTCTTCGCCGCACGCCTCGTGAGGAGCGCGTGAGCACGCCTTCGCCGCGCGGTCCCGTGCGAAGGGTTCATGGTACGCTTTCGGGTCGCAGCGCTCGGGTGCGAAGCGGGGAGAAGGTCTTGGCCATCAGGCGTTTCGCCATCCTCCTTCTCAAGTACGGGGCGCTCGCTATAGCGCTTGCCTTCACCGCCGGGTTGAGCGCGCTCACCACGATGAGGGTGGTGCTGAAGTCCCAGGAGGTCTCCGTTCCTTCGCTCCTCGGCCGCAAGGTTCCCGATGCCGGAAGCCTGGCGTCGAAGAACCGCCTGCTGCTGCGTGTCGAGGGAAAGCGCAACGACCCACGGATGGCCGCCGACCTCATCGTCGAGCAGGATCCACCCCCGGGATCGCTCCTGAAGACGCAGCGCAGCGTGCGGGTCTGGGTGAGCCTGGGGCCGCGCCGGCTGTCGGTGCCCGCCGTGGAAGGCGAAAGCCTCCGATCGGGTCGGTTGACCCTGGAGCAGGCGGGAGTGAACGTGGGACGCGTCCTGGAGGTGACCAATGCCGCGGAGGAGGGAACGATCCTCCTTCAGCGGCCGCCTGCCGGTGAGACGGACCGGCTGGCCGAAGAGGGCGCATCGCTCCTCGTGAGCCGCGGCCCCGGGAATCGCGATTTCGTCATGCCGGACCTGATCGGCCGCCGCGCCGATGCCGCGATCACCTGGCTCCGGGAAGCCGGCCTGAACGTCACCGACGTCACCTACAAGCCTTACCTCGGGGTCGAGCCCGGCGTCGTCCTGCGCCAGACGCCGCCTTCGGGATACCGCGTCACGCCCCAGGGCGCGGTGGCGCTCGACGTGAGCAGGTCCGCCCCGTGATCCTCGCCCCTTCGATCCTTTCCGCGGACTTCGCGCGCCTCGCCGACGACATCGCCGCCGTCGAGCGCGGTGGCGCGGGCGCCATCCACGTCGACGTGATGGACGGCCACTTCGTGCCCAACATCACCCTGGGCCCGCCGGTGGTGAAATCGATCCGCAAGGCGACCACGCTGCCGCTCGACGTGCACCTGATGATCGAGAACGCCGACCGGTATCTCGATGCGTTCATCGACGCCGGCGCGTCGTGGGTAACACTGCACGCCGAAGCGCTTCCCCACCTGCAGCGCTCGGTGGCGCACCTCCGGGCCCGCGGCGTACAGGCGGGCGTGGCCATCAATCCCGCCACGCCGCTGTCCGCGCTCGAGGAGATCCTCTCCGACCTCGACTACGTGCTCGTCATGTCCGTCAACCCCGGGTTCGGGGGGCAGAAGTTCCTGCCCGGCAGCCTCGACAAGGTCCGGCGGCTCCGGGTCCAGATCGTCGATCGCGGCCTGCGCGTGCGCATCGAGGTGGACGGCGGCGTAGACATGACGAACGTCCGCGCGCTGGCCGACGCGGGGGCGGACATCGTAGTCGCCGGCCAGGCGGTGTTCGGCGGCGGAAACGCGGAGCGCGATGCGCGGCGGCTCATGGAGGCCGCGGGTTGACGGCGGTGAACATCCGCGTCCGCTACGCGGAGACGGACCAGATGGGGATCGCCCATCACGCGGAGTACTTCGCCTGGTTCGAGGTGGGCCGCACCGAGCTGCTGCGCGAGGCCGGTCTCACCTATCGCGACCTCGAGAAGCGCGGCGTCCACTTCCCGGTGATCGGCACCGAGGCGCGCTTCCTGCGCCCCGCCTATTACGACGACGTGCTCGAGGTGCGCACGCAGGTGACGCAGGTCTCCGGGGCCCGGATCGCGTTCGCCTACGAGATCTACCGCGACGGCACGGGACCGATCGCCACCGCGCGCACGGAGCACGCCGCAGTCGACTCCGCCGGCCGCCCGCACCGCTTGCCCGCCGACGTCCGCTCGAGGCTAGCGTGAAGGCGGTCGTCACCGGCGCCGCCGGCTTCATCGGCTCGCACCTGACCGAATCGCTTCTGGCCGACGGCCACGACGTCATCGGCGTGGATGCCTTTGTGGACTACTACCCGCGGGAGGTCAAGGAACGGAACCTCGCCCGGGCACTGGACCATCGCAGCTTTCGTCTTGTTGAGGCCAGCCTCCAGGAGATGGACCTGGAACCTGTCCTCGACGGGGCGTCGGAGGTGTTCCATCTCGCCGCGCAGGCCGGCGTGCGCGCCTCCTGGGGGCAGGATTTCGCGGTGTACACGGACAACAACGTGCTCGCAACGCAGCGCCTGCTGGAGACGGCGGTCGCCGCCCGCGTGCCGCGGGTCGTCTACGCGTCGTCGTCCTCGGTCTACGGCGATGCCGCCGCCCTCCCGTTGCAGGAGGACACGGCCTGCCGGCCGGTTTCTCCCTACGGCGTCACCAAGCTGGCGGCGGAGCACCTCGTGAACCTCTACCATTCGAACATGGGCGTTCCGGTGGTGAGCCTGCGCTACTTCACCGTGTACGGGCCGCGGCAACGGCCGGACATGGCCTTCCACCGGTTCCTGAAGGCCGCACGCGAGGGCTCGCCGATCCGGCTGTTCGGGGACGGCCGACAGACCCGCGACTTCACGTACGTCGACGACATCGTGGCCGCGACCCGGGCCGCCGCCGACTCGGGACGGCCGGGCGGCGTCTACAACGTGGGGGGCGGAGAGCGCGTGGCGATGACGGACGTCATCGCGCGCATCGAACGAGTGACGGGACGCCGCCTGGCAGTCGAACGGGAGGGCGCCCAGAAAGGCGACATGCGGGACACTCTTGCCGACACTTCCGCCGCGGGGCGGGATCTCGGCTTCCATTCCACCGTCACGCTGGACGACGGCCTGGCGCGCGAGTGGGACTGGATCCGGGGGCAGGCATGAGACGGCTGTGGTGGGCGGCCGGCCTGGCGGCGATGCTCTCGGCGTGCGCGAGCGGACAGCCCGACATTGCGACCCTGACCAGCAACTCGGACCAGGCGATCTGGGACGCCGGTCAAAAAGCCTTGGAGAGGAAGGACTGGATCAGCGCCCGCCAGCACTTTCGCCGCATCGTGGACGGGTTCCCACAAAGCCCCCATGCGGCGAATGCGCGCCTCGCCGTCGGGGAGACCTACGTCGGAGAAGGAGGCTCGACCAATGACCTTCTCGCCGTCGGCGCGTACCGGGAATTCCTGACCCTCTATCCCTCGAATCCGAAGAGCGATTTCGCCCAGTTCCAGGTGGCCGAGGCGTATTTTCGTCGCAAGAACGGGCCCGATCGCGATCAGACCGACACGCGCGAGGCGGTCGCGGAGTATCAGCGCCTGCTCGACCTCTACCCGAATTCGACCTACGGCGAACGCGCCCGGGAACGGATCATCGAGGCCCGGCAGAGCCTTGCCCGCGCCGAATTCCTCGCCGGCTACTTCTACCAGCGGACCCGCGAGCTCTGCCGCGCCTCCATCGCAAGGTACGAGGTCGTTCTGAAGGACTATCCCGACTACAAAGCGCTCGACGAGGTTCTCTTCCGCCTCGGCGAATGCCTGCAGACCAGCGGACGGGGCGCGGAGGCCCTTCCTTACCTTGGCCGGCTGCTGGAAGAATACCCGAACAGCTCGTGGGCGGCGCCCGCCAGGGCGCTCATGGCCGCCGCCGCGGCCGCCCCCCCGGCGCCCTCCCCGACGCCCTCTCCGGCAGCCGCCACGCCCTCCCCAGCCCCGGTAAACCCCGAGCCGAGTCCGTCGCCTGCCGGATAAGCTCAAGTGTCACTTTAGAAAAACCAAAAAAACTGTTGACGAGGCGTTTCTTTTCCTGCTAGCATCCGGCCAAATTTCCGGCTAGAACGCTCCGGATTTGGGGACGGTTTCCGGCCCGTCCAGGAGGTTGCCAGTGAGATCGATGGGAATCTTGTGCGGCTCGGCCGCACTGTCCCTGATCCTCGTTAGGGCGGGTGCCCAGGACGTGTCCCCGACTCCGGCCCTGGCGGTCCAGGGCACGGCCGAGGCGCCACCCGCAGATGCCGGGCTCCAGACGGGCCCGGCCACCGTGGCCCGCCACTGGTCCCGTTACCAGTACCCGGAGACCATCCCGGACGGCGCGACCTATTACATCGTGGTGAAGGGCGACACGCTCTGGGACATCTCCCGGCGCTTCCTCCGGAATCCCTATCTCTGGCCCCAGATCTGGGATCGCAACCGGTACATCACGGATGCCCACTGGATCTACCCGGGCGACCCGCTGATCATCCCCGACATCGCTGTCGTCACCGACCGCGCCGGGGACGGCGATGAGACCGGCCTTCCGGACGAGGGTCTCCCGCGTGAGGCCGAGCCGACCGGCAGCACCGCCGACGCGCTGATTCCCGCCATCGACGACACGGCGCTCCAGTGCAGCCACTACGTCGTGGACGACCGCGAGGACGAAAGCCTCCATCTCGCCGGGGCCGAGGACGGCGCGACCAAGAACGCCTTTGGCGACCGCGACATCCTCTACCTGAACAAGGGCAGCAATTCCGGGGTCAAGGCCGGAGACGTGTACTCGCTCCACCACGTCGCCTACAAGGTGAAGCATCCCGACACGAACCGCGAGATCGGCACCAAGATCGAGACCACCGGCTGGGCTCGCGTCATCCTCGTGCAGGAGAATACGGCCACGGTCCGCGTCGAGCAGGCCTGCGTCGACATCCACATCGGCGACTACCTGAAGCCCTTCGAGAAGATGCCCGTCCCGCTCATCGCGCGGCATGCGCCGCCCGACCGTCTGACGCCTCCCACCGGACGCCTCGGTGGCGCCGTGATCGACCTCGCCGAGGACGCGATGATCGCGGGCGAGCGGCAGCTGGTGACGATCAACGTGGGCACCGCGCAGGGCGTCGCCCCCGGCAACATGTTCACGGTGTACAAGATCATGTATCCGTCGGTGCCGACCCCGCGCAACGTGATCGGTGAGCTCGTCGTGGTCGCGGTGCGGGAACGCACGGCCACGGCGCGCGTCCTGTACAGCCGTGACGCGATCATGGCCGGGGACAGGATCGAGCTGCGCTAGCCGTTCCCTCGCCCCCGCAGGAAGATCGGGCCCGGCTGAGCTACTTCAGCCGGGCCTTTTTCGTGCCCGGAAGCGGCTCCGCCTGGCGGGGAACGGCGCGCGGTCCCGGGCGGTAGACCTCCCGCCAGAACATCCGGAAGTAATCCACGCCGGAGACCATGGCCAGGACCACCACCAGCCACAACGCGGCGAGGCCCGGTAGCTGGAGGACCTCGAACCGGCGCCCGAGCAGGAGGAGAAGGATCGCCACCACCTGCGCGACCATCTTTCCCTTCCCCAGTCCGGAAGCCGGGATCAGATAGCCGCGCCCGGCGGCGACATTCCGAAGGCCGGTCACCGCGAACTCGCGGCCGAGAATGATCATCACCATCCAGGCGGGGACGGCGTCCATCTCGACCAGGGACAGGAAGGCGGAGGCGGTCAGGAGCTTGTCGGCGAGGGGGTCGAGCAGGGTCCCGAGGCGGGTGACCTGGTTGCGCCGGCGCGCGAAGTAGCCGTCCAGGTAATCGGTGAGCACCGCGATCCCGAAGATGGCTACGCCCAGGATCAGTCCCCCGTCGGTGCGGGTCCGCGTGAGCAGGACCACGACGAGCACGGGCACGAGGAAAATTCGAAGAACGGTGAGGGCGTTGGGAAGATTCACGACACCACTGATCCTACGCCCTTCGGGTCAGATCTTGACGATGTTCGCGGCGCGAATGCCCCTGGTCGCGTTCCGGGTGTCGAGCACGAAGGCGGCGGCGTCGACGATCGCCTGGTAATCGTAGGCAGTGTGGTCGGTGACGATCACCACCATGTCCGCGCTCCGCACCGCCGGCATGAGGTCTTCGGAGCGCAGCGTGGTGGCGTTCCACTGCAGCTCCGGCACGTTGGGGTCGTGATACGCGATCCGGGCGCCACGGGCTTCGAACAGGCGGAGGATGTCCAGGGCCGGTGACTCGCGCACGTCGTCCACGTCCCGCTTGTAGGTGACGCCCAGGACGAGGATCCGGCTTCCCTTCACGCTCTTCTCGCGGTCGTTCAGCGCGCGCGCGGCGCGGGCCACCACGTGCTCGGGCATCGCGGAGTTGATCTCCCCCGCCAGCTCGATGAAGCGCGCCCGGTAATTCAGCGTCTTCAGCTTCCACGACAGATACAGCGGGTCGATCGGGATGCAATGCCCGCCCAGGCCGGGCCCGGGATAGAAGGGCATGAAGCCGAACGGCTTGCTGGCCGCGGCGTCGATCACTTCCCACACGTCCACGCCGAGGCGCTCGCACATGAGTGCCATCTCGTTCACGAGGCCGATGTTCACGCTGCGGAAGGTGTTCTCGAGCAGCTTCACCATCTCCGCCGTCTGCGGCGAGGAGACCGGGATCACGGTGTCGATCGCTTTCGCGTACAGAGCGAGCGCCATGCGCGTGCAGGCGGGCGTCATGCCCCCGATGATCTTGGGCGTATTGCGGGTGCCGTACTTCGCGTTGCCGGGATCGACACGCTCGGGCGAGAAGGCGAGGAAGAACGACTCGCCCACCGTCAGCCCGCGCCCGCTGAGCAGCGGGAGGATCAGCTCCTGGGTCGTTCCGGGGTAGGTCGTGCTCTCGAGGATCACGAGCTGCCCGGCGCGCAGCCGCTCGCCGATCTGGCGTGTCGCGTCCACGACCATGGTGAGATCGGGGTCCTTGGTCTTTCCGAGCGGCGTAGGCACGCAGATGATCACCGCGTCGCAGCCGGCCAGCTCGCCGAAGTCGGTGGTGGCGCGAAGCAGGTTCTGCGCCACGAGCTCGCCCACCCGGGCCGAGGTCACGTCCTTGATGTAGGACTGGCCGCGGTTGACCGCGGCCACCTTCTCCGGCGATAGGTCGAACCCGGTGACGGGCAGCCCCGCGGACGCGAACTCGACCGAGAGCGGGAGGCCTACGTACCCGAGGCCAACTGTCCCGACCCGCGCCTGTCCGCTGCCGATCTTCTCTTCGAGTGCGCGCGCGAAATCGTTCAACCCGCCTCCATGTTGCGCAAGCCGGCGATGGTAGCACCGGTGCTAACATCCGCCGCTTCCATGGAAACGCGATGAAGGCAGTGATCCTGGCTGGCGGCGAGGGCACGCGGCTGCGGCCGCTGACCCTGACCACTCCCAAGCCCGTCGTCCCCATCGTCGATCGCCCGTTCCTGCGGCATCAGCTCGACATGCTCGACCGCGCCGGCATCTCCGAGGTCGTCTTCTCCCTCGCCTACCGGCCGGAGCGCATCGAGGCAGTCTTCGGCGACGGCAGCGCGCTCGGCAAGCACATCCGGTACGTGGTCGAGCAGACGCCCCTCGGCACCGGCGGCGCGGTGAAGAACGCGGAAGCCCACCTCGACGACGTCACCGTCGTCTTCAACGGCGACGTGCTGACCGACGTCGATCTCGCCGCGGTCATCCGCGATCACCGCGATTCCCGGGCTGCGGCGACAATCGTGCTCACCCCGGTCCCGAATCCTGCCGCCTACGGGCTCGTCGAGTTCGACGCCAATCGGGCCGTGACGCGTTTCGTGGAGAAGCCGGATCCCACGCAGATCACCACCGACACCATCAACGCCGGGATCTACATCCTCCAGACCTCGACCCTTTCGCTGATGCCGGCCGGGCTCAACCATTCCATCGAGCGCGCTTTCTTCCCCGACCTCCTGCGGCGGGGCGATCGCGTCACCGCGCACGTCCACCGCGGGTACTGGATCGACATCGGGACGCCGGAGAAGTATTTGCAGACCCATCGCGACATCCTCGGGGGCCGGTTCCGCGTCACCCTCGACGCCCAGGCTGTCTCGGGAGGCTGGGTGCACCGCGATGCCACGGTCGAGGGCGCCGAAATGACCGGGCCCTTCTACATCGGCCCGGGATGCCGGCTTGCCCCCGGGGCGCGTATCGGCCCGGGCGCGGTCCTGACGGAGTCGGTGACGGTGGCGGCGGGCGCGGAGATCGGCGATTCGGTGGTGTGGGGGGGCACGAGTGTCGCCGCGGGAGCCAGGATCGACGGCGCGCTCGTCGGCAAGGGCGTAAAGATCGGCCGCGATGTTCGCGTGGGACCCGGATCGGCGCTCGGCGAGGCCGCCGTCCTCCCGGATTTCACGCGCTGCGGACAGTAATCCTCCGACCTCGGGCTACGATGCGCGGATGACGACGAAGACGGTCGACCCCGCCATATTCAAGGCCTACGACGTCCGTGCCGTCTATCCCACACAAATCGACGGCGAAGTCGCCCGCCGCGTCGGCCGCGCCTTTGTCGATTACCTCGGCGGCGCCCCGCGCATCGCCGTCGGGCGCGACGTCCGGCTGTCGTCCCCCGAGATCGCGGGCGGGTTCATCGAGGGCGCGCGCAGCGAGGGGGCGCAGGTCACCGACATCGGCGTCGTGGGCACGGACATGATGTATTTCTACGTCGCGAGCCGGGACCTCGACGGCGGCGCCGTCATCACCGCCTCCCACAACCCGAAGGAGTACAACGGAATCAAGATGGTGCGCCGCGGCGCCCTCGCCTTGTCCGGCGACGCCGGGATCAAGGAGATCAAGGCCGCCATCGGCGCTGGCCGTTTCGTCGACGCGGGAACCAAGACGGGGCCGCCGGTGACGAGCCACACCATCGCCGACGACTACGCCGAGCACGTCCTCTCCTTTATCGACCGCTCGGTGGTCAAGCCACTGAAGGTCGTAATGGACACCGGCAACGGCATGGGCGCGGTCGGCGCTTCCGCCATCTTCCCGCGGCTGCCCGTCGAAGCCGTGAAGATGTACTTCGAGCTCGACGGCACGTTCCCCAACCACCCGCCCGACCCGCTCGAGGAGGAGAACCGGCGGGAAATCATGGAGCGCGTGGTCGCCGAGAAGGCCGACCTCGGCATCGCGTGGGACGGCGACGCCGACCGTTGCTTCTTCATCGACGATACGGGCGCGTTCGTGCCCGGCGATTTCGTGACCGCCCTGCTCGGCGAGGCCTTTGTGCGCCGGGAACCGGGGGCGAAGGTCGTCTACGACGTCCGCGCCTCGCGGGCGGTGGACGATCGCGTCAAGGCGGCCTCTGGCACGGCGCTCATGAACCGTGTCGGCCATGCCTTCATCAAGAAGCGGATGCGGGACGAGAACGCCGTTTTCGGCGGCGAGGTCTCGGGCCACTTCTATTTCCGCGACAACTGGTTCGCCGACAACGGGATGATTCCCGCCGTCCTGGTGCTGGAGATGCTGGGGCGCACGGGAAAGAAGTTCAGCGAGTTGCTGCAGCCGCTGCGCTCGAAGTACCACATCTCGGGCGAGATCAACTCGAAGGTCGCGGACGTCCCCGCGGTGCTGGCGAGGATCAAGCAGCGCTACAAGGACGCGCGGATCCTCGAGATGGACGGGATCAACGTCGACTACGACGACTGGCACTTCAACGTGCGCGGCTCCAACACCGAGCCGCTCATCCGGTTGAACCTCGAGGCCTACACGAAGGATGCGATGGTGAGGCGCCGCGACGAAGTGCTCTCCCTCATCCGCGGATGATCCCGGCGATCCGAAGCGTCGCCACCCCGAGGCTTGCGTCGCGCGGATCGGGTCGCTTAGACTGAGGATCGTTTTTCGAGCGGGCGTAGCTCAGTTGGTAGAGTACGAGCTTCCCAAGCTCGGTGTCGCGGGTTCGAACCCCGTCGCCCGCTCCAAAGCCCGGCACTGCGGTTGCCGGCCGCCCCTCTCCTGGAGGAACCATGGGTATCTTCGGCAAGGAACCGGATGGCAAGCCCGCCCCGGCCATAACTCCCGCTCCCCGTCCCGCACCGGCCAGCGGACCGGCTCCTCAGGCCGCGCGCGCGGCGGGATCGGCTTGCGTGATCGGGGCCAAGACCACCGTCAAGGGGGAGATCACCGGTGACGAGGACGTGCTCGTCGAAGGCGCGGTGGAGGGGCAGGTCCGCATCTCGCGCGATCTCCGCGTCGCCGCGTCCGGGTCCGTGCGGGCGAACATCGAGGCCAACAGCGTGATCGTGAGCGGCGAAGTGCTCGGCGACTGCACGGCGGCGGTGCGCGTCGACATCCAGGCCACCGGGCGTCTGACCGGCAACATCCGCGCGCCCAAGATCGTCATTGCCGAGGGCGCGGTCTTCCGTGGCAACAGCGACATGTCCCCGCGCCAGGCCGAGACCAAGACCGGCATTTTGTCCGGCCCCGTCGACAAGGACCGCAAGGTGGCGCTGTGAGCGCGACCCTGTCCCGCGAGAAACCGGCGAAGGCGGGCGGCAAGCCAAAGGCCCACGGGAACTTCATCAACGGCGAGTGGGTGCCCGCGGCCTCGGGGAAGACCTTCGAGAACCGCAACCCCGCGGACGCGGACGACCTCGTCGGCGTGTTCGCGGATTCGGGTCCGGAGGACGTCGAGAAGGCCGTGGATGCCGCGAGCGAGGCCTTCAAACGCTGGAAGGCGGTTCCCGCCCCCAAGCGCGGGGAGATCCTCTACCGCGCGGCCGAGATCATGGTGCGCCGCAAGGAGGAGTTCTCGCGGGACATGACGCGGGAGATGGGCAAGGTCCTGGCCGAGACCCGCGGCGACGTCCAGGAATGCATCGACATGACGTACTACATGGCCGGCGAGGGGCGCCGCCAGTTCGGCCAGACGACGCCGTCCGAGCTCGCCAACAAGTTCCAGATGTCGGTGCGCATGCCGGTGGGAGTGGCCGGGCTCATCACGCCCTGGAACTTCCCCATGGCCATCCCGTCCTGGAAGATGATGCCCGCGCTCATCCTGGGCAACACCGTGGTCGTGAAGCCGGCCACGGACACGCCCCTCTCCGTCGTGAACCTGATCGACGCGCTGCAGGAAGCCGGGCTTCCCCGCGGCGTGGTGAACATGGTGACCGGCGGCGGCAAGGAAGTCGGCGCGCCACTCATGAACCACGACGCGGTTGGGATTGTCTCTTTCACCGGCTCGACGACCGTGGGCCGGATCGTGTCCGAGGCCTGCGCGCCGAAGTTCAAGCACTGCCATCTCGAGATGGGCGGCAAGAACATCATCATGGTCATGGACGACGCGCTCCTCGACCTCGCCGTCGATGGCGCGGTGTGGGGCGGGTTCGGCACCACCGGCCAGCGCTGCACCGCGGCGTCCCGCGTCGCCGTGCACAAGAAGGTCTACAAGGAGTTCATGGACCGCTTCGTGGCTCGCACCAAGGCGCTCAAGGTCGGCAACGGCCTCGAGGACGACGTGCAGATGGGCCCCTGCGTGAACGACAGCCAGCGCGGCACGGTCGAGAAATACGTGGGCATCGGCAAGGCCGAAGGCGCCAAGATGATGACGGGGGGCAATCGCCTGAGGTCAGGCGATCATTCGCGCGGCTTCTTCCACGAGCCGACGATCTTCGGGGACGTGTCGTCGGACATGCGGATTGCCCAGGAGGAGATCTTCGGTCCGGTCGTGTCGGTGATTCCCGTGGGTTCGCTCGAAGAGGCGATCGAGGTCGGCAACTCCGTCCAGTACGGGCTGTCGGCGTCGATCTACACCCAGGACATCAACAAGGCCTTCACGGCGATGCGAGAGATGTACACCGGGATCTTCTACGTCAACGCCCCGACCATCGGCGCGGAGACGCATCTGCCGTTCGGCGGGACGAAGAACACGGGCAACGGCCATCGCGAGGCGTCCGTCGCCGCGCTCGACGTGTTCTCGGAGTGGAAGTCCATCTACATCGACTACAGCGGCCATCTGCAGAGAGCTCAGATCGACACCGGCGAGTAGTCGCGCGAGGTGCCGGCGTCGCCGCCATCGACTGGGTCGTGGCGGCCGCGGGCGCGGGTCGTCGCTTCCCCTCGCTCCCCAGCAGTTTGACTTCAAGTCGCTCGGGCGAAGCGCGCCCCACGCCCACGGCCTATCGCCGGGATGACCGTCCGTCGGCGCGTCCCAGTTCCCGCGTGCGCAGGGGTGACCGCGTAGCGCGGCGTTGAACCAAGCCATCTGTGGCCAACGGCGAACGCTGCGCGGAGCGGCACCCCGAGCGCGCGGTTGTGGCCATCGCGTCGGTCGCGCGTAGCGGCCGCGGGCGCGGGTCGTCGCTTCCCTCGCTCCCCAGCGGTTTGACTTCAAGTCGCTCGGGCGAAGCGCGCCCCGCGCCCACGGCCTATCGCCGGGATGACCGTCCGTCGGCGCGTCCCAGTTCCCGCGTGCGCAGGGGTGACCGCGTAGCGCGGCGTTGAACCAAGCCATCTGCGGCCAACAGCGAACGCTGCGCGGAGCGGCACCCCGAGCGCGCGGTTGTGGCCACTGGCGCCCGGACCGCCGCGGCCGTGGCCGCAAATCCTGACGGGTGAGTGACCTGCCGGTCTGAGCTATAATTACGAGCGGCGCAATGTACAGCGAACGCTACCACTGCCCATGACCACACCCGGACTCGACGAACGGAGCCGTGACGTCCTCAAGTCCCTGATCCAGCTCCATATCGCCACCGGCCAGCCGGTGGGATCCGAGACGCTGGCGCGGATGTTCCAGAGGTCCGTCTCGTCCGCGACGCTGCGGAACATCATGGCGGACCTCGAGCGCCTCGGGTACCTTACCCACCCGCATACGAGCGCGGGCCGCATGCCTACCGACGAGGGATATCGGGTCTACGTCGACACCCTGATGCGCCCCGAGGCCCTGGCCGCGCGCGACGCGGCGGCCATCTCCAGCGAGATGCGCGAGCTCGACGTCTCGCCCAACCAGGTGATGGAGCACGCGTCCCACGTCCTGTCCAAGCACAGCGGGAACGTCGGGTTCGTCCTCGTCCCCGACATGGCAGGGACGTCATTCCGCCACGTCGACCTCGTCCGGCTTCCCCATCCCCGGATCCTCGTGGTGATGGTGGCCAGGACCGGCCTGGTCACGAACAAGGTGATCGAAGTCGACGACCAGCTGACCCAGGACGAGCTGCAGGCCTGCGCGAACTACCTGAACACGCACTTCGCCGGGCTCGACCTCGCCGCCATCCGCGCGCGGCTGGTGGAGCTCATGTCGCGGGAAAAGGCGCTTTACGACTCGCTGCTGAAGAACGTCATCGCCGTAGGCGGACGCGCGTTCGCCGGGCAGGGCGAGCCGGACCTGTTCCTCGACGGAACGTCGAACATGCTCGACCAGCGCGAGTTCGAGGATGCGGACCGCATGCGCGGCGTGTTCAAGGCCTTCGAGGAGAAAAGCCGGCTGGTCAAGATCCTGAACGCCTGCCTGTCCGAGCGCGGCGTGCGCATCGTCATCGGGCAGGAGAACCCCGATCCCGCGCTGCGCGGGACGGCGATGGTGGTCGCGAGCTGTCCCGTCGACGGGGAGACGGGCTGGGGCCTCGGAGTCGTCGGCAGCACCCGCATGGAATACGCGCGCATG
>Ga0136617_10003510_pt1 | contig 14025 bp, 14 predicted proteins | sample AntDrymUQ3222106_2_FD_129672 | JGI IMG/M metagenome (GOLD analysis project Ga0136617, IMG submission 129672) | Polar desert sand microbial communities from Dry Valleys, Antarctica - metaG UQ322 (21.06) | ecosystem: Environmental > Terrestrial > Soil > Desert | place: Antarctica: Dry Valley... | reverse complement strand
TGGAGCGCGGTGCGCTCGACTGTTACTTCACGCCGGTGCAGATGAAGAAGAATCGACCGGGCGTGCTGATCTCGATTCTGTGCGCGCCCGCGGACGGTGAATCGATGCTTGAATTGCTGTTCGCTGAAACGACGACGCTCGGCGTGCGCTCCTACGAAGTCGCTCGACGCGCGCTTGAGCGCGAGATGGTGCCGGTCGAAACCGAGTTCGGCACCATTAACATGAAAGTGGCGCGCTACGACGGTCGAATCAACAGCGCAACCCCGGAGTACGAGGAGTGCCGGCTGGCGGCGTACAAGGTGCACCTGCCGCTGCGAATCATCGAAGCCGCCGCCCGCGCCGCTTTCGCGCGCGCGGTTAAGAGTTGAGAAGAACGGGTTAGTCTGACGGGCAAGGGTTATACCGCCCGTCGGCGAAAGGTCAAAAGTACAAAGATGGGCACACGCTTTCCTACCACCGAAAGGGATGAAGAGATGGCGGAATCAACGCCGACGCAATTTCCGGAATCTGGCGGCGATGTCGACCTGGATAAAATCGCGCGGGGTGTGCGCCTCATCCTCGAAGGGATCGGCGAGAACCCGGAGCGGCCCGGCTTGCAGCGCACGCCGGAGCGCGTCGCGGAGATGTACGCGGAGTTGACCGCCGGGATGCGCGAAGACCCGCACGAACACGTCGTCCCGCTACCCGGCGACACGCACGACGAGATGGTGATCGTCAAAGACATTCACATCGCCTCGATCTGCGAGCACCACCTCGCGCCGTTTGTCGGGCGCTGCCACATCGCCTACATCCCGAAGCGTGGCCGCATCGTCGGCCTTTCGAAACTGGCGCGACTGGCCGAAACATTCGCGCGCCGTTTGCAGGTGCAGGAGCGTCTGACCTCGGAGATTGCCGACACGCTGTTCGACGGATTGAAGCCGCTCGGCGTGATGGTCGTGATCGAAGCGGAGCATACTTGCATGACGTTGAGGGGCGTCAAGAAACCGGGCGCGATGACCATCACGTCGGCGATTCGCGGCGGCTTCCGCAAAGATTCGCGCACCCGCGCGGAGGCGATGGCGCTGATCAAAAGTAAATGAACTCTGACCAAGCCGCCGCCTATATTTTGCCGTCTGCCATTTAACTATCCACCCACGTATGGAAACCTTTTACGTCACGACCCCGATTTATTACGCCAACAGTCTGCCGCACCTCGGCCACCTGTACACGACGACGGTCGCCGACTGTGTGAGGCGGTACAAGCGGCAGCGCGGGTACGACACCTATTTCCTGACCGGCACCGACGAGCACGGCGTCAACATCGAGCGCGCCGCGGCGCGCCACAACCGCACGCCGAAGGAGCATGTCGATTACATCGTCAGCGAACTGAAGAAGATGTTCGCGTCGTTCAATCTCGACACCGAACACGGCGGCTACGACATCTTTATGCGCACCACCGAGCCGTTCCACTATGAAGCGGTCGGGGAGTTCTGGCGGCGCGTCGCGCGCAACACAACGCCGAAGGGGCGCGAGTGTATCTACAAAGGTCACTACGTCGGCTGGTTCTGCGCGGCGTGCGCGACGTTCAAGACCGAGGATGAGTATCAGAAGCCGGCGAGCGAGGGAGACCCGCCGCTGTGCCTCGTGCATGAGACGCCGCTCGACCGCGTGACGGAAGAGAGCTACTTCTTCCGCCTCTCGGACTACGCCGAGACGTTGCTCGATCTATACGAATCGCGCCCAGACTTTATTCGCCCGGAGGCGCGTCGCAACGAAGTCATCAGCTTCGTCCGCTCCGGCCTGCAAGACTTGTCGATCAGCCGCCAGAAGTCGTCCGTCGAGTGGGCCATCCCCGTACCCGACGACCCGGAGCACACGATCTACATCTGGTTCGACGCGCTGTCGAACTACATCACGGCGCTCGGCTTCGGCAACGAAGAACGCCAGCGCGCACTCGGCGTCGAAAGTTTCGGAAAGTTCTGGCCGGGCCTGCACCTCGTCGGCAAAGACATCCTGCGGCAGCACGCGGTTTACTGGCCGGCCTTTCTGTTCGCGGCGGGTGTCGAGCAGCCGCGCGGCGTCATCGCGCACGGCATGTGGCTCGTTGACGGGCGCAAGATGTCGAAGACGCTCGGCAACACAATTGTTCCATCAGTTCTTCATCGTCATTTCGGTGTTGACGCGGTGCGCTACTTTTGCCTCCGCGAAATGGCTTTCGGGCAGGACTGCAAAGTCAGTTACGAAGCGATTGTCGAGCGCGCTAATTCCGATCTGGCGAGCGGCCTCGGAAATCTCGCGAGTCGCACGCTGACGATGATTTCACGCTATCGCGACAACAGCGTGCCGCCGGCGGAGGTTCCCGAAGAGCGACGCCTCGCGGCGAAGCGCGCCGGGATCGACGCCGACGCGATGGATTTGGCGACTACGCTCGAACACGCGCGCGACCAGGTGCTACAGCACTTCGACGAGTTCGCGTTTCATCGCGCGCTCGAAGTCGCGTGGGGCGTCATCGCGCGCGTCGATAAGATCATCTCTGATGCGAAGCCGTGGGAGTTGGCGAAAAGAGAAGAGCAGCGCGAATTGCTTGACTCGGTTTTGTACCGCGCGGCGGAAACCCTGCGCTGGCTGGCGGTGATGCTCTACCCGGCGATGCCGGAAGCGATGAGCGAAATCTGGCGTCAGCTCGGCCAGACCAGCGATTTGACGCATCAAGACCCGGCTCAATTGCGTTGGGGCGGGCTGATTGAAGGCACGCGGATCGGCGAAGTCGCGCCGGTCTTTCCGCGCATCGACAAGGTGAAAGCAATGGCTGAGATCGCAATGGAAATTACAGAAACAAAAGTCACAAACGAGCAGCAACACACAGAGACGCGCGCGACGCAGGCCGCCGCCGTGCCGGGTGCCGCCGCCGCCGCCGAGAGCGCGCCGCCACAACCACCGCAACGTGGCGCGACCGAAGCCGACGCTGTGCCAGCATCAATGGCCGCGTCAACACCGGCGACTTCTGACCCCGCGACTACATCAAGCGGCGCGTCCGTCTCAGGTCAGGCCGACGCCACCTCTGCGGTGGAGGGCGTCGTCAATCTCATCAACATCGAAGACTTCGCCAAAGTCGAGATGCGCGTCGGCGAGATTTTGACCGCCGAGCGCGTGCCGAAAGCAGACAAGTTGCTGCGCTTTACCATCGACATCGGCGAAGCGCCGCCGCGCCAGGTACTGGCCGGCATCGCGCAGTATTACGAGCCTGAAAAATTGATTGGCCGCAAAATCGTCGTCGTCGCAAATTTGCAACCGCGAAAGCTGCGCGGCTTTGAGTCGCACGGGATGGTGCTGGCGGCGTCCGTCGGCGACGAGGGCCGTCCGGTGCTCGCCACCTTCACCGAAGACGTACCGAACGGGGCGAGGCTGAGATAAGGGATGAAGGATGAAGGATGAGGGATGAATAAATCAGAAGTTAATAGTGATGCTCCGATGTCTTCCACTTCATCCCTCATCCCTCCGCCCTCATCCCTTAAGAATCCTTCATCCCTTGTTTTTGTAGACTCACATGCGCATGTTGATGGGGAGGAGTTCGACGTTGATCGCGACGGAGTGCTGGAGCGTGCGCGGGCGGCTGGCGTGCGGACGATTCTCAATGTCGGGACGGGCGACCCGCGCGGCGGAAATTTTGAGCGTGCCATTGCGCTCGCCGAAAAACACGAGGACGTGTACGCGGCAGTTGGTGTGCATCCGCACGATGCGAAGCGGTTCGACGATGATGCCGCCGCACATTTGATGAAATTGCTGAAAAGCGGTGGGCGAGTCGTCGCGCTTGGCGAGATCGGACTTGATTATCATTACGATCATTCGCCGCGCGACACGCAGCGCGAAGTGTTCGCGCGGCAGTTGCGGATGGCTCGCGAAGTGAACCTGCCGGTCATCATCCACTCGCGCGAGGCCGACGAAGAGACTGTGGAAGTCATTCGCGCTGAAGAGTCGGCAAGTGGTGGCAGACGTGCGGGCGTGATGCACTGCTTCAGCGGCAGTCTGGCGATGGCCGAGCAGGTGTTGGAGTTGGGGTTTATGATTTCGTTTGCGGGCAACGTGACTTTCAAGAAGGCCGAGCCGCTGCGCGAGGTGGCGCGGCGCGTTCCGTCAGACAGATTGTTGATTGAAACGGATTGCCCGTACATGTCGCCAGTCCCATTGCGCGGGCGGCGCAACGAGCCGGCGCACGTCGTCGAAACCGCCCGCTGCCTCGCGGCGTTGCGCGGCGTCGAGGCGGAAGAGATCGGGCGCCTTACCTCCGCCAACTTCGCGCGCTTTTTCCAAATCAAGCTGCCCACTGCGGATATACAACATTTTGCGCACTGACCACGGCGGCGTACAGCATTTGTCACATCGATGCTTCACTGTCCGCCGCGTTAGTGTTATAAAAGCAGCGGCGCGGCGGGGGACTCCAGCAGAGGTGGCAAAGGTCATTCCGGTGAGGACTGCAAACGGTTTTCGTCTGTCCGTGGGCCGCCTATTTTTTATACCATTTTTCAGTTCGCTGTAAGGTTTATGGCTCAACAGAACTCATTCGATATTGTCTCGCAGGTCGACCGCGCGGAGATCGGCAACGCGCTCGATCAAACGATGAAAGAAGTCCGCCAGCGGTTCGACTTTAAGGGAAGCAACGCGGCGGTCGTCCTCGAAGGTGAGGAATTGATCCTGACCGCCGAGGACGAGACGCGTCTGCGAAATATGAACGACATCCTTCAGCAGAAACTGGTGCGGCGCGGTGTTCCTCTGAAGGCGTTCAGTTACGGGTCGGCTGAGCCGGCGGCGGGCGGCACGCTGCGCCAGCGGGTCGCCATCCAACAGGGTATCCCGACCGACAAAGCCAAAGAGATCGTCAAATTCATCAAAGAGACGAAGGTCAAAGTGCAGGCATCGATTCAGGGCGACGTGGTTCGCATTTCGGGGCGTGACCGCGACATGCTGCAAGATGTCATCGCGCACCTGAAAGCCAGAGACTTCGGCATCAACATGCAGTACACCAACTATCGCTCCAACTGAAGGGGCGCGCGATTGATACCTTCCCGTCGGCCTTGGCGGTTTCCGGCCTTTGGACTTCTGAACTCTATGCAAACAACCGGTCACACGGCGGCCATCGAAGAGCCTCATGCGGCGGCACGGCGCGTCTTTAATCTGATCGCGCCGGAATTGTCGCTCGTCGAAGAGGAGTTCGTCCGCCAGGCTCGCTCGAACGTGCAGGTCATCAGCTACATCAGCGACTACTTGCGCGCTTCGGGCGGCAAGCGTGTGCGTCCGGCGCTGACGCTTTTGGCGACCTACGCGGCGGGCGGCGACGGCTCTCGCGCAAACGTGATTCGGATGGCGACGGTGATGGAGTTTTTGCACACCGCGACACTGGTCCACGACGACATCATCGATAACGCGGAGACGCGCCGCAGTCGCGCCTCGATCAACAGCCGCTTCGGCAATCAGACGGCGGTGCTGATGGGTGACTGGCTTTACATGACGGCCTTCGAGACGAGCCTCTCGGAACGCTCGCTGCCGATTCTCGACATCCTCACCGGGGTCACACGCAAGATGACCGAAGGCGAGTTGATTCAGTTAACTCTGCTCGGTCGCGTCGATGTCACCGAGGGACAATACTTCGACATCCTCAGCCGCAAGACGGCGTTCCTCTTCAGCGCGTGCTGCGAAATCGGCGCGATCCTCGGCGGCGGCAACGGCGGCGCGCAAAGCGCCCTGCGCGAATATGGTCTCAACCTCGGCATCGCCTTCCAACTCGTCGATGACCTATTGGACTTTACGGCGACCGAAGACACGCTCGGCAAAGCGGCGGGCGTCGATCTGCTCGAAGGCAAAGTGACGCTGCCGCTGATCTACCTGCTTGAAAAGGAATCAACGAAGCGGGCCGCGATCCAGGCCGTGATGCGCGAAGGGAGTTATCAGGATGTAGCGCGCGACGACTTGATCGACGCGGCGCAGCAGACGGGGGCGCTCGACCGCGCTCGCGCCCGCGCACATGCCTTCGCACAATCGGCGATTGACGCGCTCGATTCGCTGCCGACCTCGGCCCACACCGAAGCGCTCCGCGAGATTCCGACGTTCATTCTGGAACGCGACCGTTAGCGCGGCTGGCGTCTCGGGCGGGCGCCGCGCGCGGGCTGTCTACCAGGGGGGCGGTTACGAACTGTCGGCGGTCGTCCACCGAAGACCGCAAGCTTTAAGGCAACATCATCCGAAGACTCGTCTATGCCTGAAGAGAACCTTTTGACGACGCTTGAGTTGAGCCTGCGGCAGACGCGCGCGACCCGTTCGCGTTTGTCGGCGCGCCTTGCTGACCTTGAGGCAGAGGCCGAGAAACTGCGCACGGAATTGTCCGAACTGGACGGCCTTGCCAGCCAGACCGAGGCGGCGATGTTCCGCATTCTGTCGTCAATGCTCGGTGGCAACACGCCGGCGGCTCCGAGCGTGCCGTCAGACGCGGAGATCGAGGCGGCGCTCAGGCGCGATGTCGCGAAGACTTCTTACAACTCGGCGCGCGTCGAGTCGGTGCGTCGCCGGGAAATGCCGTTGATTCGGGAAGAGGTCGAGGCGAAAGACGAGCGATTCCACGACCGCACGATCCCGCAGGCGACGGCGCTGCTGCTGCGCGAATCCGGCGGGCCGCTGCACGTCAACGAAATATATAACCGCTTGCTCGAAGGCAGCTTTCAGTTCACCGGGCAACACCCGACCATCAGCATTGCGGTGTCGCTCAACCGTAACCGGCGTTTCCGCAAAGTCGCTCCGGGGACGTTCGACCTGACGATCCGCGACGCAGCACAGGCCTCCTGAAAATCCCCCACGCGCCTGAAGAGCCTTATGTCCGGCCTCAAAAACACAGATACTCACATTTTAATCTGCGAGCACAAGACGTGCCTCAAACACGGCGGGCGGGACACCGCCAAAGAGTTGAAGCACTGTCTCAGAGAACGCGGACTTCACAAGCGTGTGCTGGTCACGAGAGTGGACTGTCTCGATCAATGCGAGCGCGGCCCGGTATTGATTGTCTACCCGGACGGTGTATGGTACGGCGGGGTTGATGCCGCGCGCGTCACAGAGATTGTCGACAGTCATGTGCAGCACGGGCGCGTCGTCGAGGGGTTGGTCATTCACGACATGAATCAACGGCGTGGGAACGGCGCGGGGACGGGAGGGGAGAACTTAGAAGTGGCAGGTAAATCGTGACAGGTGACAGGACAGCATCCTGCGATTGCGGAATGCGGATGTCTGATTGAAGAACAAGTTGAGTCGCTTTCAATCCGCACTCCGCATTCAGCAATCCCAAATCCGCAATCATCTTGTCACCTGTCACCTGTTACCCGTCACGTTTGAGTAAGAGTTATGGCGGGCCGCACCATCGTCGTGGGCGACATTCACGGTTGCTTCGACGAACTCCAAGACTTACTCGCGACCATCGCCTTCGCCGGCGACGACCGTTTGATCTGCGTCGGCGACCTGATCGTGAAGGGGCCGAAGAATCGCGAAGTGCTCGATATGTTCGGCGCAGACGAACGGTGCGCATCAGTGCTCGGCAACCACGACCGCGCGCTGGTCAGATTCTGGCGCGGTGAAAAGGCCTCGCTCAAGGAAGCGCAGCAGAAGTGCCGCGCAGAGTTGGAAGCGGGCGGCAGACGCCCGCGATACGAAGCGTTCCTCGGGTCGCTGCCACTGATGATCGACCTCGGCGCGTCGGTCGTAGTTCACGCCGGGGTGCGTCCGGGCGTTCCGCTGGCGGCGCAGGGAATTGATGATTTGACGGAGCTGCGTACGCTCGGCGCTGATCGCACGGCGCGCGAGGGTGTACCGTGGTACGAACAGTACGACGGCGAAAAGCTGGTGCTGTTCGGACACTGGCCGGCGGAGAAGGTGCGTTGCGGGAGACGTGCCATCGGCCTCGACACCGGATGCGTCTACGGCGGGCGATTGACTGCGTACGTCGTCGAAACCGGCGAGATGAAAAGCGTTCAGGCGCGCCACGCTTACGACGCGCCGTAATCCCCGGTCAGACGAAGTGCGGCCATTATCCGTCGTCACAAGGTTGTAACACCTGGGTGGTAAAGATGGCCGATGATTTCCTACGGACAGCACCGATTTCCAGGGAAGTTGTTCATCGTCGAAGGAACGGATGGCAGCGGCAAATCGACGCAACTCGCTCTACTGCACCAGTGGCTCAGGTCGGAAGGCCACACGGTCTTCTTCTCCGAGTGGAACTCTTCGCCGCTCGTCAAAGACACGTCGCGGCGCGCCAAGAAACGCCGCCTGTTTACGCCCACCACTTTCTCTCTGTTGCACGCGACCGACTTCGCCGACCGCACCGAGCGCGACATCATCCCGCCGCTTAAGGCGGGCGCGATTGTGTTGGCTGATCGCTACATCTACACGGCCTTTGCGCGTGACGTGGCGCGCGGGTGCGACCGCGCGTGGGTGCGCGAGATGTACCGCTTCGCGGTGCGTCCGACGGTCGCCTTCTTTTTCCGCGCGCCGCTCGATGTGGCGATTGATCGCATCGTGTCGGGACGCCCGGTGTTGAAACACTACGAGGCCGGGATGGACATGGGTTGGACGGATGACCCTGAAGAGAGCTTCACGATTTTTCAGGGTAAAATTCTGGAGGAGTACGACCGGATGGTGGAAGAGTTCGATTTGACAGTGATCGAGGCGACGCGCTCAATCGAGGAGCAGCAGCGCGAGATGCGCGGCATCGTCAGCCGGCACTTGAAGGAACTGAAATGAGGCTCCACGCTTTTTACGGCACCGCGCTGCCGGGTATTGAGCACGACACTTATTCGGGCAAGCTGATCGTCATCGAAGGCACGGACGGCGTCGGGCGCTCGACGCAGATCGCGCTGCTGCGGTCGTGGCTGGAATCGCGCGGCCACGCCGTCCTCGACACGGGGATGACGCGCTCGGTGCTCGCGGGGCGCGGCATCAAAGAGGCGAAGCTCGGCCACACGCTTGGCCGCCTGACGATGCAACTCTTCTATGCGACCGACTTCGCCGACCGACTCGAAAACGAGATGCTGCCCGCGTTGCGCGCCGGGTTCGTCGTCCTCACCGACCGTTATATTTATTCGGCGATGGCGCGCGCGCTGGTGCGCGGTGCCGACCCGAACTGGATACGCGCCATCTATGGCATTGCGCTCATCCCGGACGCGGTCTTTTACATGCGCATCCGTTCCGCCGAAGAGTTGGTGCCGCGCGTCCTCCAATCGGGGAGGAAGTTCGATTACTGGGAGTCGGGGATGGACTTGCATCAAGCGGAAGATTTGTACGACAGTTTCATCGCTTATCAGAAGTTGATGCTCCGCGAGTTCGACCGGATGAGCGGCGAATACGGCTTCCGCGTGATCGATGCCTCGCGTCCGGTGCGGCGCGTGGCGGCGGATTTGCGACGAGCGGTCGGTCGCCTGGTCGACAGCGGGGAAACCGCTCAACGCACTCCGGCTGTAGCCCGACCAACAGAGACACCGCCATCGTCACCACCGTCGGAGCCGCTGGCAATTGACGCTGTGCACAGGAGCGAGCGCGCTCAGACAAGCGGGTGAAGGGAATCGGACTGATAACAAAAAAACACTTGATGAAAACTTTCCAAGTAACTGTTCACCTGGAAAGGGCACCAGTGAGCTTATCAGGAAGGAGAGGATTTCAATGATGCCGAAAGGCGTCGAGCACAAGAAGTACCCGAACATCAGTGAGTTAATCAGGAAGAAGGAAGAACATCGGCGCTTTCTGGCTTCCCTCTCCTTCGAGGAAAAGATTGAAATTGTCTTCAAGTTGAAGGAGCGGCGAGACTTCATCAAAACCGGGAAGGTAGTCAAGAAAGTTTGAAGCCTACAGAAAAAAGTGAGTGAAGTCGTCAAAGGAATGATCTACCGTTGAGACTCGCAGCCATCGACATCGGATCGAACTCCATCAAGATGGTGGTCGTTGAGGCGTCGGGTGATTCCTTCGCCGTGCTGGCACGAGAAAAAGATGTCGTGCGTCTGGGTCGCGACACGCTGCGCGTCAAACGTCTGTCGCCGGAAGCGATTGGGCGCGCCGTCGAGACGTTGAAGCGTTTCCGCGGGGTCGCTGAGGGTCGCGGGGCCGAACAAGTCTTCGTCATCGCGACGGCCTCGGTGCGCGAGGCGTACAACGCCGCGGAGCTGATCGAAGAGGCCGAGCGCGTCGCGGGCCTGCGGATCGAAGTCCTGTCCGGCATTGAAGAGGCGCGTTTGATCGGCCTCGCAGTGGCGCAAGGGTGCGGGACGCGCGGCACGTCGATTCTGAACATTGACATTGGCGGCGGGTCGACCGAGTTGTCGTTGATGAATGACAGATCGCCCGTCAATCTCTTTTCAGTCAAGCTCGGCGCGGTCGGCTTAACCGAACGTTTCATCGCCAGCGACCCGGTCAAGCCGCGAGAGTTGCGCGCCCTCAAGGAAGAGGTGCGGCGGGCGCTGGAGCGTCCGTCGCGCGAATTGGGCGGCGCGAAGTGGCAGCAGGCGACGGGTACTTCCGGGACGGTCTCTGCCCTTGGCGAGGCGCTCAGGCTGAGCCGCCCGCCCGCCGCTGATGGGCGCGAGAAAGGGGCGCAACCGGCAGGCGACGAGATCAAGCTGACGCGACTCGCGCGGTTCAACGATACGATGGCGGGGCTGAACCTCGCCGCCCGGCGCGCGATTCCGGGCATCAGCGCGCAGCGCGGCGAGATCATTATCGCGGGCGGGCAGATTCTTGAAGGGGCGATGCGGGCGCTCAATGTCGAGCGGCTGCGCTCGTGCGAGATGGCGCTGCGTGAAGGCGTGATCATCGACCGCCTCGGTCAACTCGACGCCGAGACGCGGCCGCCACTGCCGGACGTTGCCGAGCCACGACTGAAAGGTGTCTATGCGGTCGGGCGGCGCTTCCTCTACGAAGAGGCCCACGCCCAGCAGGTCGCGTCGCTCGCTGAAAAGATATTCGACAACTTGGCACCGATCTATAAGCTCAACCGCAAACACCGCACGCTGCTTTCCGCAGCCGCGCTGCTGCACGACATTGGCTATCAGATCGCGCACGAGTCGCACCACAAACACACGCTGTACCTTATCAAGCATTCAGAGCTGACCGGGTTTTCAGAGTCGGAGCGGCTCGTCGTCGCCAACATCGCACGCTATCACTCGCGCTCGCTGCCGAAAGATCGCCATCCCGACTTCGCGGCGCTGAATCAGCACGACCGCGAGACGGTCTGGCGGCTGGGTGCGATTCTTCGCGTGGCCGAGGCGCTCGACCGTTCGCACGACGCACGTATCAGCGACCTGCGTTGCGTGCGCGAGAAAGACGAGATTCACATCCACGTGCGTTGCACTCTGCCGTGCGACAACGAAATCGCCGCCGCCGAAGAAAAGCGTGACATGTTCGAGCAGGCATTCGGTTGCACACTGGTCATCGGTCAAAACGCCCCATAGAAACGCCGGGAGCCGCGCCACGCCGTTGTTAATTCCTGACCGCCGAAGAGCGTTCTTCTCAAATTTCGTATAATTTTCAGCGAATCGAATTTATCTTTCAACATTTACTTCGAGCACGGGTGACAAGACATGGCGAAAGCGAACGAAATCGTCGGACTTGATTGCGAAGCGGATGTTCTGCGCTGCGTCAAGGTGGTGTTGGCGACACGCCTCGCCGAGATGTGTACGCTCCGAGCGAACGCGCTCAACTTTGAAGACATCGAGGGCGTGCATGACATGCGCGTGGCCTCGCGCCGTCTGCGCAGCGCCGTCTGCGATTTCTCCGTCTTCGTCCGCCGACGCGACTTGCGACGATTGAAGAAGGGGATCAGAGATGTGGCCGGCGCGCTCGGCGGTGTGCGCGATGAAGACGTGGCGATTGCGGCGCTGGAAAAACTCGCGGGCAAAGCACCGGCGGAAATCGCGGACGGCATCGAGCGTCTGACCGACGAGCGGCGGCGGACGCGCGACGAACGACGGGGTATTCTGCTGAACGCCATCGCTGAAGATAGACTCGCGAGGATTCAGCAGCAGTGGCACGTCGCGCTCGACGAGGTCACACTCGCTGCGCGCTGGCGTGAGAAGTCCGACCAGACCGGCGCAGGCTTCGACCATCTGACGTTCCGGGACGCTGGCCGTATCATCATCACTGAACGCTGGAACGAATTGGACTCCCTCAGTACCGCGCTGTACCGGCCTCACGAAACAATCCCGCTTCACGAGATGCGGATTGCGGCGAAGAAGCTGCGCTACGCCATCGAGTTATTCGCGCAATGCTGGGGCGACGCGATGATCCCGTTCGCGAAAGAGATTGCGTCGATGCAGTCTTCGCTCGGCGAACTCCACGACTGTGATGTCTGGATCGAATGGCTGGGTGAGATGCTCGATTGGCGAAACGGGGGGGGCGAAAACTCGCGCGTGTCTTCACCGTCGCACGAAGTTTATCGACAGAACCGTATGACCGCCGGCTATCTTCTGCGCCACTTCGCCGGCGAGCGCACGAAGCATTTCCGCGACGCGCTCGCGCAGTGGGGCGAGTGGGAAGTGTCAAACTTCGGGACGCGACTCGCCGCTCAACTCGAACAACACTTATCCTCACCGGCGACCGCCGCCGCCAACCAATGAATCGTTGACGAGTGCGCTGCTTGCTCCGGGCAACAGTGTGTGAGTTAATCCCTGCCTGAAATTCACTGATACCAACGTTTTTTGGGGTCATGATCTGACGCCTCCCATCGAAGAGGCGATCAGGAAGTTATGCAACCAATTGCCATGATACTGAAAGCCGTTCAAGTCACAGAAAGGTGAGAATCTGCTGTCATCATGACGACGCAGGCGTTCGCTGTAAGGATGGAAATTCCACATCATGGCAATGGCTCTGACCATCAAGCGTGCGCTCTTTGTTGAGTGATGAAAGTAACGCATCGCATACAGTTTGCGGTCTTGATAATTCATCAGTCGGTCAACGGCGTTTGATGTGCGATGCGCCTCCTCGTAATCAAAAGCGGTGAGATAGTGGCTGGTTCGCTGATGGAGTTTGACCGCCACTTCCAACAATGGGGCAGCAACAATCTTGTTCGTGGCCCATTCGGTGAAGCGGCGGGCGCGTTGACTGAATTGGCGCTTATCGGTGGCGTCGTAGATGTGCCAAGCGCGGTCTAAAACTTCTGTTCGTAACAGTCCTCGGCAACGATCTTTGAGTTTGAGGACGATATGCAGGAAGCACAAGACCAAAGTGATCTTTGGAAACATCGCCCGCCACGCCTTGCGGGTGGCAAAAAATCCGTCTGTGCACACAGTTTCGGGTTGGTAATGCGGGTCAAGTTGGCGGGCTTCTGCTTGAAATTCCTGGTAGCCTTTGGTGAGTTCTTCAGTGTCGGCGCGAGTGACGAGGGTCGCGCCCAGAAAGACGCCACAGGCCACTGTCGTTGGAATGAAGACTTTTGCTTTGGCAATCCAAGATTGCTTTTCATCAGCGACCAGATGCATGGGAAGTTTTGCTTTCGCTTTGACCGTGGTGCCGACGAGAGATGGACGACCCAGTTGCAGAAAGAGGCGATACCAAAACATCTCGTCGCGCCCAAAAACATACACCAGCGCGGAGAGCGGCACGCCGAATTGCAACAGATACAGAGCTTTTTCGACGTCGTTTGTCAGTGCCGTGCAATACGGCATCAGGAAAGAGGGTCGGATTGAGAAGACTTCTTTATTTTCTTTGAGTTTGACGCGACGGATGAGGTGAGTTGTTTTCTTTGACTGATAAGCGTCGTGAAAAGTGAAGCCCTGCGCCCAATCTGTGGGAAACAACTCGGGATGCAAGGTGTAACTTTGTCTTAAAAAGTCTCGATACAGCATGACATCATCAACTACAGCCTTGTAGTGTGCTTCACTCTCAAAGGGCAAACAGATATTCTTTGACATGGATGATTTGTTTTTGCCTTGCCGTGTTGTTTGGTCACTTCACAAAACAAGGCATATTAACGAATCATCCGTCCTTTTTCTTGGTTTTGATACCAACCACAAATTCCGTTGGTATCAG
>Ga0136617_10003509_pt1 | contig 14027 bp, 14 predicted proteins | sample AntDrymUQ3222106_2_FD_129672 | JGI IMG/M metagenome (GOLD analysis project Ga0136617, IMG submission 129672) | Polar desert sand microbial communities from Dry Valleys, Antarctica - metaG UQ322 (21.06) | ecosystem: Environmental > Terrestrial > Soil > Desert | place: Antarctica: Dry Valley... | reverse complement strand
GCCGGTGATCGTCGTCGCTCGCGGGCAGGTCGAGCTTGGCGAAGATGTTGCGCACGTGCTTCTCGACGGCGCCGCCGCTGACGACGAGCGCCCGCGCGACGGCGGCGTTCGAGCGGCCCTCGGCCATGAGCTCGAGCACCTCGCGCTCGCGCGGCGTCAGCAGCGCGATCGCGCCGTCGTCCAAGCCGCCCGCGGTCCGCGCGCGCATGAGCTCGGCGACCACCTCGCGATCCAGCGCCGTCCCGCCCGCGGCGACGCGCTGCACGGCATCGATGAACGCGCGCACCTCGCCGACGCGCTCCTTGAGCAGGTAGCCGACGCCGGCCTCGCCCGAGGCGAGCAGCTCGGCGGTGTAGACCGGCTCGACGTACTGCGACAGGATCAGCACGCCGAGACCCGGATGGCGCCTGCGCGCCTCGATCGCCGCGCGCAGCCCCTCGTCGCTGAACGTCGGCGGCAGGCGCACGTCGACGATCGCGACGTCGGGCTTGTGGCCGGACACGATCCGCTCGAGGCCCGGGCCGTCCTCGGCCTGGGCGACGACGTCGATCCCGTTCTCGCGCAGGAGCGCGACGATGCCCGCGCGCAGGAGGGCAAGGTCCTCGACGATCACGGCCCGCATGGCAGCTCCGCGTGCACGATCGTCCCGCCGCCGCGCGGGCTCGTCACGGTCAGCGTCCCGTCCAGCGCCTCGACCCGATGGCGCAGCCCCGTCAGGCCGCCGCCGTCCGGGTCGGCCCCGCCCGGTCCGTCGTCGGCGACGTCGATGACAAGGTCGTCGCCGGCGCGCTGCACGCGCACGCGCGCGGCCGCGCCGCCGCCGTGCTTGGCGACGTTCGTCAGCGCCTCCGCGACGACGAAGTACGCGGCGGTCTCGACGACCGGCAGCGGGCGTTGCTCGGGGTCGGCGTCGACCGTCACCGGCATCGCCGAGCGTCGCCCGAGCGCCTCGATCGCCGCAGCGAGACCGCGGTCGGCGAGGATCGGCGGCGCGATCCCGCGGGCGAGGTCGCGCAGCTCCGCGATCGCCAGGCCGGCGTCCTCGCGGGCGCCGCGCAGCAGCGCGGCGAGCTCGGGCTGGTCGGCGAGCCGTTCCTCCGCGCGCCCGAGCTGCATGGTCAGCGAGACGAGCCGCGCCTGCGCGCCGTCGTGCAGGTCGCGCTCGATGCGGCGCAGCTCGGCGGCCTGGACGTCGAGCGCGCCCTGACGCGTGCGCGTCAGCACGTCGACGCGCTCGACGAGCGCCTGCTCGCGGACCCAGGGCAGCCGGTCGCGGAAGACGAGCAGCGCTCGCATCGCGAGCGCGCTGCCCAAGCCGAGCATCGGCCAGATCGGCCAGAGGTAGCCGCCTCCCGACAGCGCCCACACGACCCAGCAGATCGCGGCGATGACGGCGTAGAGCTCGGCCCTGGCGCGCAGACGCCGCCGGGGGTCGTCGCCCGCCTGGCGCGCGCGCCGCGCGACCGTGTGCAGCGCGACGGCGATCGCCAGCCCGAGCCAGACCCAGACCGGCCAGAAGTAGCCCAGCCCGGTCGCTGCCCAGATGATCGCGACGACGAGCCCGCCGAGCAGCGAGAAGGAGACGTGCATCTCCAGCGATGGTGCCAGGGGCACGCCGGCGGAGCGCGCGCCGCCGCCGTCCGTCGCCGCCGCGGCGGCCGAAGCCCGTGCCGTCCCCGGCGCCAGCAGCCAGCGCATCGAAGCGATCTCGGCGACCGTCAGCGCGCGCACGAGGTATCCGGTCACCGGCACGAGCGCCAGCCCGATCACCGCCGCGGCGAGCGCGAGCGTCAGCGTGTCGATGTCGAGGATGCCGAGATCGGCGCCGCCGGGAATCGCCCAGAACCAGGCCGGCAGCGTGACGAGCCCCAGCACGCAGCCCCACAGCGTCACCGCCAGCCCCGACAGCGCCATGCCGACCGTGCCCGCCAGGCCGGTCCAGGCGAAGTCGCGCCACGTCGTCGGATCGCCCATGAGCGCGTGCAGGCGCGCCGTCCAGCGCGATCCGGCGAGCGGCTCGTAGCGCTCCGCGATCGGCGCGCCGAGCACGATCCCCGCGCGCCGGCGCTCGACGCGCGCGAACCAGCGGCACGCCATCAGTGTGGCAAGCGGGATCACGAGCCCGACGTACGTGACCGCGAGGCAGAGGCTGAGGGCTACGCCGGTGGTCCACAGCAGCGTGCCGAGGCTTGCCATCAGGACCCCGGCGAGGTGGAAGACGAGATCGTGCGACCACCGCGTTCGGAGGCGTATCGGTAGTGCGGCGGCGGACACGAACAGGAGCATCGTGGCAGCGCCGCGCGGCCGCAATGACGCCTGTCGGCGTGCGGGGGTGAGGACAACCCCACCGCGCTCGCGGCCCCGCGGCGACCCCCCCGACCCAATGCAATGCCCCCCCCACACGGGGGGGAACAGCTGTTCTTCTATATATAAGGCGTCACGGTGTGGGTGTGCTTGATTCCCACCCCATCGCCGTCCTGTTTCCCGGACAGGGCAGCCAGACACCGGACATGCGAGCCCTCGTGGCCGCAGTGCGCCCCGATCTGCTCGATGCGGCTATCGAGCTCATCGGCGAGGATCCCTTCCCGCGCGTCGACGAGTCCACTCGCTTCGCGCAGCCGGCGATCCTGTGCGCTTCCCTTGCAATGTGGACGCGCCTGCGCGACCACGTCGACCCTGTCGCCCTGGCGGGCCACTCGCTTGGCGAGTTCTCCGCATTGGCCGCCGCCGGCGCCATCTCCGACGACGACGCCCTGCGCCTCGTCGTCCTGCGCGGTGACCACATGGCCGCGTCGGGCGAGGCCTCCGGCGGGGGCACGATGCTCGCCATCATGGGCGCATCGCCGGCCCAGGCCGCGGCGCTCGCCGCCCGCCACGGCGTCAGCCTTGCGAACGACAACGCTCCCGGCCAGGTCGTGCTCTCCGGCGCCCCTGATGCGCTCGACGCTGCGCGCAAGGACGCCGTGAACGAAGGCCTGCGCGCGCTGTCGCTCGGCGTCGCCGGTGCCTTTCACTCGCCCCAGATGCAGGGCGCCGTCGCGCCGTTTCGCGCGGCGCTCAGCGAGGTCGTCTTCGAGACCCCGCAGATCCCTGTCATCAGCTGCGCGACCGCCTCGCTGTTCGCCGACCCCGCCGTGGAGCTCGCCGAGGCGCTCATCTCGCCGGTGCGCTGGCGCGACACGATGACCACGCTCGACTCGCTGGGCGTGCAGGCGTATGTCGACGTCGGGCCGGGTCGCGTCCTTTCCAAGCTCGCTCCGCGCTGCATCAGAGGCGCGAGCGCCAACACCGCCGACACCCTTCTGGAGGACATCAGTGCACCCGTCTGAGCTAGCACTTGCGCCCGCACCGGTCGCGCCGCGCATCCGCTCGCGCCTGCGCACCGCGGGCATCATCGGCTTCGGGCGCGCGCTCCCCGCCAACGTCGTCGAGAACGCCCCGATCGCGGAGCGCATCGGCGTCGAGCCGACCTGGATCACGAAGCGCACCGGCATCTCCGCGCGCCGGCGCGCCGGCGACGGCGAAGGGCTCTCGGACCTCGCGATCGAGGCCGGCAGCCGCGCCCTCGCCGCTGCGGGCCTGAACCCCGCCTACGTCGACGCCGTGCTCGTCGCGACGTCGTCGGCCGACGACGTCGTCCCGCAGGCCGCCCCGATCGTCGCCGGCGCCCTCGGTGCCGACCGGGCCATGGCCTGGGACGTCGGCCTGGCCTGCACCGGCTTTCTCGCCGGCCTGCAACAGGGCGCTTCGCTGATCGAGAGCGGCCGCGCCAACACGGTCCTGCTGATCGGGGGCGACGTGCTGGGCAGCCGCTACACCGACGACGACGACCGCCAGACCGCGGCGCTGTTCGGCGACGGTGCCGGCGCCGCCGTGCTCGCGCCGGGCGGCCCGGCGAGCATCGGCCCCGTCGTGCTCGGCGTCAACTCCGAGCGCGACGTGCTCTACATCGACCGCGCCGAGAACGTCGTGCGGATGGATGGCCGGCACGTCTACCAGGAGGCCGTCGACCACATGGAGTGCTCGTGCCGCGAGCTGCTCCAGTTCGCCGAGCTCGGCATCGACGACATCGACCTCGTCATCGCCCACCAGGCCAACGGCCGGATCATCAACGCGGTCCGCGAGCGCTTCGGCCTCGAGCCCGACCGCGTGGCCGATTACGTCGCCGACCTCGGCAACACGTCGGCCGCCTCGATTCCGCTTGCGCTGTCGCTCGCCGAGGACGACGGGCGCCTGCCCGCCGCCGGCCACGTCCTGCTGACCGCGTTCGGCGCCGGATTCTCATGGGGCGCCGCACTGCTGACGTATGGAGGAGACCCGCTATGAGCGCCACGACGACAGACGCACAGCGCCCCGAGACAGCGCGGGCGAGCAGGGAAGGCCTGCGCCCCGACGGCGCGGTCGTGCTCGTGACCGGCGCCTCGAAGGGCATCGGCGCCGCGATCGCACGCGAGCTTGCCGCCGACGGCTGGGCGGTCGCCGCGGGCTACCGCTCCGATGCCGACGGCGCCGCCGCGACGGTCGAGGCGATCGAGCGCGACGGCGGCTCCGCCCTCGCGATCGGCGGCGACGTCTGCGACCCCGAGTCGATGCAGGAGATCCTCGCCCAGGCGCAGGAGCAGCTCGGCCCCGTGCTCGGGCTCGTCAACAACGCCGGCGTGCGCGCCGACGGCCTGGCGATCTCACTCGACGACGAGCAGTGGGACAGCGTCATCGAGACGAACCTCAGCGCCGCCTTCAAGCTCACGCGCCACGTGCTGCGGCCGATGATCAAGGCCCGCTACGGGCGCATCGTCAACGTCGCGTCCGTCGTCGGCCCGCGTGCCAACGCGGGGCAGTGCAACTACGCCGCCGCCAAGGCCGGGCTGATCGGCATGACGAAGACGATCGGCGTCGAGATCGCGCGCAAGGGCGTCACCGTCAACGCGGTCGCCCCCGGCTTCATCGACACTGAGATGACCGCCGACCTGCCGCGCGAGCTGCTCGAGGCCGTGCCAGCGCGCCGCCCCGGCCGCCCCGACGAGGTCGCCGCCGCCGTTCGCTTCCTCGCATCCGACGCCGCCAGCTACGTGACCGCCACGACGCTCTTCGTCGACGGCGGCATGAGCGCCTGACGCGCACACGCACTCCCTCCCCCCGCTTCACCCTTCCCCCCGAAACCAATCAAGGAGCAATCACGTGAGCACCACCACCACCAACGAAATCGAGAACACCGTCATCGAGTCGCTGAAGACCTTCGGCGCCAAGGCCGAGGACATCACGCGCGACGCCACGTGGGAAGCCATCGACGTCGACTCGCTCGATCTCGCCGAGCTCGCCCAGGTCGTCGAGGACGAACACGGCGTGAAGATGGAAGGCGACGACATGAAGCACATCAAGACCGTCGGCGACGCGATCGACTTCATCACCGAGAAGAAGGCGGCGTAATGCCACGGCGCGAACTACCCGACGTCGTCGTGACCGGCATCGGCGCCGTCACCCCGCTCGGGGTCGGCGCCAGCACGCTGCACGACCGATGGACTGCGGGTGCGAGCGCCTTTCGTGACGGAGAGGCGCCGTGCGCGGACTTCGAGCCGACCGACCACCTCTCGATGAAGGAGGCCCGCCGCGCGGATCGCTTCACGCAGTTCGGCGTCGTCGCCTCCGACGAGGCCCTGCGCAGCGCCGGCTGGGCCGACGAGCTTCCCTACGACCCGTTTCGCATCGGCTGCGTGCTCGGCACCGGCATCGGTGGCATCGGCACGCTCGAGGGCAACCACGACAAGCTGCGCGACAAGGGCGCACGCGACGTCTCACCGCTGGCGATTCCGCTCATGATGAGCAACGCCGGATCCGCGGCGCTGTCGCTGCGCCACGGCTTGAAAGGGCCGATCTTCAGCGTCGTGTCGGCGTGCGCCGCCGGCGGGCACGCGATCGGCACCGCGATGCGCGCGATCCAGTGCGGCGACGCGCAGGCCGTCGTCACCGGCGGCTCGGAGGCCGCGCTGACGCCGCTCTCGCGGGCGTCGTTCGCATCGATGAGCGCGCTGTCGCCGACCGGCGTCTCGCGCCCGTTCGACAATCGCCGCGACGGCTTCGTCATGGGCGAGGGCGCCGCGGTGCTCGTGCTCGAGGACGGCGAGTCCGCCCGCGCCCGCGGCGCCACGATCCTCGCGACGGTGCGCGGCTACGGCGCGACCGGCGACGCCCATCACCTCACTGCCCCCGATTCCGAAGGCGCCGGCGGTGCCCGCGCGATGATGCTCGCGATGGCCGACGCCGGCCTGACCGCCGCCGACATCGACTACGTCAACGCCCACGGCACGTCGACGCAGCTCAACGACCGCGCCGAGACGGCGGCGCTGAAGATCGCGCTCGGCGACTACGCGCGCAAGATTCCCGTCTCGTCGACGAAGTCCGCGATCGGCCACCTGCTCGGCGCCGCCGGCGCGGTCGAGGCCGTCGCGACCGTGCAAGCGCTGCGCGATCGCATCTCGCCGCCGACGCTCGGCTACGACGAGCCCGAGGACGGCATGGACCTCGACTACGTGCCGAACTTCGCGCAGCCGATGACGACCGCGAGCGACGAGCGCGCCGTCGCCCTGTCCAACAGCTTCGGCTTCGGCGGCCACAACGTGACGCTCTGTCTGGAGACCGCATGACAGCGCGTCATCGGTCGGCCGCGACGAGCGTTGCCTCGAAAAGGAGGTCCTCGCGATGAGCAATCTTGCGCTGGTCCCACAGGTGGACGAGAAGCTCACCCCGCTCGAGCGCCTGCAGGTGCTGTGCGATCCGGGTTCGCTGCAACTCCTGCGCGGTGAGGTCCGCTCGCTGCGCATGGGCGACCGCACGAGCCCGGGCGACGGCGTCATCGGCGCCACGGGCCGCGTCGACGGGCGTCCGATCGCCTGTTACGCCCAGGACCCGTCCTACATGGGCGGCTCGCTGGGCGAGGTCCACGCCGAGACGATCTGCCGCGTGCTGCGCACCGCGCTGCGCGCCCGCATGCCCGTCGTCGGCTTCATCGAGTCCGCGGGGGCGCGCCTGCAGGAGGGCGTCGCCGCGCTCGCCGGCTACGCGCGGATCTTCAACCAGAACGTCGCGCTGTCCGGCCAGGTTCCCCAGATCTCCGTGATCTGCGGGGCGTCGGCCGGCGGCGGCTCGTACTCCCCGGCGCTGACGGACTTCGTCGTGATGACGAAGCAGGCGTCGATGTTCCTCACCGGCCCGGGCGTCGTGAAGGAGGTCATGGGCCAGGACGTCGATGCCGCGACGCTCGGCGGCCCGAAGGTGCACGAGCGAAACGGCGTCTGCCAGCTCGTGGCCGACGGCGACCTCGACGCCGCCTGGCTCGTACGCGACCTGCTCGACTACCTGCCTCAGCACGCCGCCGAGGTCCCGCGGCGCTGGCCGAGCATGGATCCGTTCGAGGGCGCGTCCGACGACGCGGTGCCGGACGCCAAGCGCCGCGTCTACGACGTGCGCGACGTCATTCGCACGCTCGTCGACGGCGGTCGCCTGCTCGAGATCAGCCCGCGCTGGGCGCGCAACATGCTGACCGGCTTCGCGCGCCTCGACGGCCGCGCCGTCGGCATCGTCGCCAACCAGCCCAGGTACATCGGCGGCGTGCTGGACGCGCAAGCGGCGACGAAGGGCGCGCGCTTCGTGCGCATGTGCGACATGTACGGGATCCCGCTGATCGTGCTCGTCGACACGCCCGGCTTTCTGCCCGGTCGTGGCCAGGAGAAGCTCGGCGTCATCCGTCACGGCGCGAAGCTCGTCCACGCGTTCGCCGCGGCGACCGTCCCGCGCGTCACCGTCGTGCTGCGCAAGGCATTCGGCGGCGCCTTCATCGCCATGAACAGCCGCGAGCTCGGCGCCGACCTCGTGCTCGCGTGGCCCAAGGCGCAGCTCGGGGTCATGGGCGGCAAGCAGGCCGTCGACCTCGTCCACCGGCGTGCGATTCGCGACGCCGACGACCCCGTCGAGGCACGCGAGCGCTTCGCTGAAGAGTACGAGCGCGACTGGCTGTCGTCCGAGACCGCCGCCCGCGAGGGCGTCGTCGACGAGATCGTGCCGCCGGCGCACACGCGCCAGCGGCTCGCCGATGCGCTGCAGATGCTGGCGGTGGCGTGTGCCGACCGTCCCAGTCCCGCGATGCGGAACATTCCCCTGTGAGCCCGCAGGGACCGGTGCTGCTGACCGGCGCGACCGGGTTTCTCGGCATGGAGCTGCTCGTGCGCCTGCTCGAGCGCAGCGATCGCGACGTCGTGACCGTCGTGCGTGGCGCCGACGACCGCGAGGCCGAGGGGCGCATGACCGGCGTGCTGAACACGCTGTTCGCGCCGGAGGACTATCGCGCCGTGCGCGGGCGCGTCCGTGCCGTCGCGGGCGATCTCGAAACCCGCGGCCTCGGGCTCGCCCCCGCGACACGCGACCGGCTGACGAGCGAGATCTCCGCAGTCGCGCACTGCGCCGCGTCGGTCAGCTTCTCGCTGCCGTTGGAGGATGCGCGCCGGATAAACGTCACCGGGACGAATGCGGTGATGGGGATCGCAAAGGATGCGCATGCGTGCGGCGCGCTCGAGCGGGTCGTGCACGTGTCGACGGCGTACGTCGCCGGCGAGCGCGAGGGACGCGTCCGCGAGTCCCAGGACTACGTCGGCCAGAGCTTTCGCAACACGTACGAGCAGACCAAGCTCGAGGCCGAGTCGCTCGTCAACGACAGCGACATCGCGACGGCGATCCTGCGCCCGAGCATCGTCGTCGGCGACAGCCGCACCGGCTGGACGCCGGCCTTCAACGTCATCTACTGGCCGCTGATGGCCTTTGCCCGCAACCTGCTGCCGACCGTGACGGCCGACCCGGACGGGCATGTCGACATCGTCTGCGTCGACACCGTCGCCGACGCCCTCTACACGCTGCTCGACGGCCCGGTCCAGCGCGGCACGATCCATGCCGTCGCCGGCGACGACGCCGTCAAGAACATCGACCTCGCCACCATGGCCGCCGAGGCGTTCGGGCGCCAGCCGCCGCGCTTCGTGGCCCGCGGCGTGGACCCCAAGTCCGAGGAGACCGCCGGCGTCTTCGGCCCGTACTTCCGGTCGCAGCTGATGTTCGACGCGCGGCGCGGCCGCGCCCTCGGGTTCCGCCCGCCGCCGCTTCAGTCCTACTTCGATTCGCTGATGGAGTACGCCGACCGCGCGCGCTGGGGCAAGAAGCCCGTGCCGCGCTGGGCGCTGACGGCGGAGGCCGCGCGCGTGGCGGCCTAGCGCCGCCGGCAGGAGTATTAATGGCCGCGTCATGGCCGAGGCCGACGCGCGCGATCTGAACCGCGCCCACTGGGACGCGCTGGCCGCGGTCCACGGCCAGGATCGCTACTACGACAGCGAGGGCCTGGTGGCCGGCCGTGTCGGGCTGGGCGCGATCGAGGCGGCTGCGGTCGCCGAGGCGATCGGCGATGTGCGCGATCGCGATGTGCTGCACCTGCAGTGTCACATCGGCTTTGACACGATCGCGCTTGCTCGCCAGGGCGCTCGCGTCACGGGGCTGGACTTCTCCTCAGCCTCACTTGAAAAGGCGGTCGCGCTGGCCGGCCGCTGCGGTGTCCAGGCCGCGTGGGTGCAGGCCGACGTCACGCAGCTGCCGGCAGGTCTGCGGGCGCGCTTTGACCTCGTCTACGCGACGATCGGCGTGCTGAGCTGGATCGGCGACGTCGAGGCCTGGATGCGCTCGGCTGCGGCGGCGTTGCGGCCGGGCGGACGGCTTGCGCTCGTCGAGCTGCACCCGCTGTACGACATGGTCGCCGACGTCGATCCGCTGCGACTGGATTTCCCCTACGCGTTCGACGGCCCGCGCCGCTTCGACGAGCCTGGTTCCTACGCCGACCGGGAGGCATCGGTGGGCGCGACGGCCACCGTCGTGTACGGCCACTCGCTGGGAGAGATCGTGACCGCCGCGATCGCGGCGGGCCTGCGCATCGAGGCGCTGCACGAGCACCTCGAGGCGGACGTCGACCCGCGCGGCAGCATGCTCACGCCCGGTCCCGATGGCCGCTACCGGCTCGAGGTCAGCGGCGAGCGACTGCCGATCCTGTTCACGCTCGTCGCTGCTCAGCCGGCTGGGCGGTCGCCGACCCAGTAGCGCGCGCCTGGGCCGAGGCCGGCCGCGCGGTCGCCGGGGTTTGCGAGCTTGCAGCGCTCGAGCGAGAGGCAGCCGCATCCGATGCACTCCGTCAGGCCGGCCTTGAGGCGCTCGAGCTCCGCGATGCGCTGATCGATCCGAGCGGTCCACGTGCTCGAAAGGCGCGACCAGTCGCGGCGCGTCGGCGCGCGATCGGGCGGCAGCTTGGCGAGCTCGGCGCCGATCTCCGTGAGCGTCAGCCCGACGCGCTGGGCGAACACGATGAAGGCGATCCTCCGCAGCACGCTCCGCGCGTAGCGACGGTGACCCGAGCCGGCTCGCTGCGAGGAGATCAGGCCGCGCTCCTCGTAGAAGCGCAGCGCCGAGGAGGCGACGCCGCTGCGCCGCGAGACGTCGCTGATCGTCAGCAGCGTGGACACGGTAGCGAAGCAGAGCACAATCCGCCCTTGACTTCAAGTTAACTTGAACTTCTAGCTTGTGTCGTTCGGCACCCCGAGCCTGGAGGAGGCACGCATGACGAAGACGCAGACAGCGAGCGAGCAGATCACCGAGGAGGTCACCTCCTGGCCCGGCGTCGAGGCCGGCCCAGGCAGCCGCGGCGAGTTCGCCTTCAAGCTGGGGCGGCGCGAGATCGGCCACCTGCACGGCGACCGTGTCCTGCACGCCGGCTTCCCGAGGGCGGTGTGGCAGGAGCTCTACGACACCGGCCGGATCGACTACCACCCGGTCTTCCCCGGCAAGCCGGGCTACGCCGCCCGCCAGATCGAGGGCGAGGACGACGTCCGTGACGTCATCGCGCTGCTGCGCCTCAACTACGACCGCGCGGTCGATCACCACGGGCTGCCGGAGGCTGCATGAGCGTGCGGCGCGCGCGTTGCAGGAAGGCCGCGTCGGTTGCCAGCCGCACGACAAGCGCCTGCTGGGCGAACGTCCGTCGCAGCACCTGCTCGACGGTGGGCGGCAGGTCGCGCAGGAAGAGCGCGACCGCCGTGCCGGCGCGACCGGCGGGCTGCACGTAGGCGACCTCGGTGATGACGCCCGGCAGCGTCCCGCCCTTGGCGAGGAAGCGATCGAACCGGCGCGCCGTCCGCTTGCTCTTGCGGCGCGGCCAGTCCAGCGTCATCACGAGCTCGGAGTCTCCGTTGCGCCCGATGCGCCGCATGAGCTGCGCCCATTCCGCGGCCGTTCCGGCGACCGAGCTGGCCGCCAGCCGGCGCTGCTCCGCGAGCTCGGGAACGGTGATCTCCCGCGCCGGCACGTCGCGCGCGAGCGCGAGCGCGCGCCGGGCACGTTCGCTCGGTGCGTGTCGTGTCCACTGGGGATCGCGCGTCCAGGCAGCGAGCTCACCGAGCACCGGGAAGATCGGATCCTGGCGGGCGAGGCCCTGCCGGCGCGCCCACGCGTTCACCGCAGGCGCGCCGATGCGATCGAGGAGGGCATCGGCGGCGGCGTTGTCGGAGACCTCGATCGCCGCGCGGAGCAGCTGGCGCAGGGTCGGTCGCGTCGGGTCGAGCCGGGCGTGCTCGTGCGCCCCGCCATCCGTACCGGGAACGTAGAAGCGCTCGACCGCGCTGCGGGGCACGCGCTGCGAAAGGTTGGTGGCGGAGGCGGTCAGCGCGCCGGTGATGAGCACCTTGCGCGTGGAGGCCAGCGGATGGCGACGATCGGCGCCGAAGGAGACGGCCGCCGGACCGCGGTCGGGCAGGACCGCGACCCCGGCGTTGGACGGGTGCCGGCTGATCCACCTCAGCAGTCCCTCGGGCGTAGCGACGGCCGGGGCGGCGGCGGACGACACGCTCGCCGGCTGGGTCACGCTACTGGTTGCGGCGCTCGCGCAGGCGGCGAGCGCGAGCGTCACGGCGGCGGCGATCACGGAGGCGATCACCGCGCCGGCCCCGCCGCGGCGGCGAGGGACGCGGGAGGTGGGGACGTGTCGTGATGCGGTGGAGCGGATGCAGAGCCGTCTTGAAGCGTTGGAGGCGGCGACAACGGGCGATGCGGGCGTAGGCGCAGGCGCGATGCGGGCGCCGGGCCCGGAGCTCGCATCGGACCCCTTCTGGCTGCTCGACCGCCTCGCGCGTAACACCGGGCCGGGGTTCACGCGCGACGAGGTCGCGGGCAGCGTTGCCTACGGCGGGCGCGTGCGCGCGCCGGGGGCGGGCGAGCTCGTCTGGCAGCTCGAGCACCCCGTCCCAGACATCACGGACGCCGACCTGGAAGCGGCCGCGACGGTACTCGGCGCACTCGGACACTCGCTACGGCTCGAGATCCTGCGCCGGCTGCTGCTCGGCGCGCGCACCCTCGGCGAGCTTCAGGAGATCCCGAGCACCGGGACCAGCGGCCAGGTCCACCACCACCTGCGCGAGCTGCGCGCCGCCGGCCTCGTCGTCTCGCAGCGCCGCAACCACTACGCGATCCCAGCCGAGCGCGTCGTTCCGCTGCTCGTCATGGTCGCGGCCGCGCTCGGCCAATCGCTCGTCCCGGGCGACGAGGCGGTTCGCCGGGGCACTTGAGGTTGGGGCGACCGGCAGCGACGACGACCCCGCGCAGCGGTCAGCCGGCGTCGATGGCGCTAACGCCCCTCAGGAGGACGCGACGGGGTCGCGCTCCATCTCCTCGGAATACTTCCCTTCCCGCGCCGCGCCGGTGCAGCGGGCGCGATGCTGGTACTGGGCCTGTGCGGCCGCGACCTTCTCGCTGTCGCCATGCCATGTCGTCAGCGCGGCCGCCTGCAGGCCGCGGCCGTAGGAGAAGCTCACCTCCCACGGCTGGGGTCCCATCTGGTTCATGAGATTCAGGCGCGCCGTGGCGTCCTCGTCGCTCTGGCCGCCGGAGAGAAAGACGATCCCGGGCACCGCCGCGGGAACGTGGCGCCGCAGGCAGCGCAGCGTCCGCTCGGCGACCTCTTCGTCATCGGGCTGCTCGGGGCACTCGTAGCCGGCCAGCACCATGTTGGGCTTCAGCAGCATCCCCTCGAGCAGGACGCGTTGCTCTCGCAGCTCGGCGAAGACAGTGGCCAGCACGGCCGCGGTGACGTTCTCGGAGCGATCGATCGTGTGCTCGCCGTCCATGAGCACCTCCGGCTCCACGATCGGCACGATTCCCGCCTCCTGGCACAGCGCCGCGTAGCGCGCGAGCGCATGCGCGTTGACGTGTACGCAGTAGCGGCTGGGGCGCACGTCATCCACGTCGATGACGCCGCGCCACTTGGCGAAGCGCGCCCCGCCGTCGTAGTAGTCGGCCAAGCGCTCGCGCAGGCCGTCCAAGCCCTCGGTGACCTTCTCGCCGTCGGCTCCGGCCAGCGGCTTGGCGCCGGTGTCGACCTTGATGCCGGGTATGACGCCCTGGCCTTGCAGCAGCTCGGGGAATGGGGTGCCCTCCGTCGTGCTCTGGTGAAAGGTCTCGTCGTAGAGGATGACTCCGCTGATGTGCTCCGCCGCGCCCTCGGTGGTGAACAGCAGCTCGCGCAGCGCGCGGCGCATTTCCGTGCTGGGTTCCACGCCCGCGGCCTTCAGGCGCTTGTCCATGGTGCCGTTGCTCTCGTCGGCGGCGAGGATTCCCTTGCCGTCGGCGACCAGTGCACTCGCGGTCTGTCGAAGCTCAGCCGACATGCTCTTCTCAGGCGTTACCCCGTGAAGCAGAAACTGAACATCGCCGCGGCGCCGATTCCTTCGTGATCGGCGCCGCTATGCGGTGATCGCCGCATCGTGCGGCTGGGCTTGACCTGTACGGCATCGCCTTGGCTTGCTCCGCGACTGCATCCAGTGCGGCTTGTAGCCGGTGGTGATCTCGTTCCTGGGATGGCGCCATTCCGGTTCCTTGTCGCCGACCTTGTTGATCGACTGGTTACGGAAGTAGCGCAGCAGCGGACCGTAGGTGAACTTGGCGCCGTTTGACGACAGCTT
>Ga0136617_10003508_pt1 | contig 14030 bp, 7 predicted proteins | sample AntDrymUQ3222106_2_FD_129672 | JGI IMG/M metagenome (GOLD analysis project Ga0136617, IMG submission 129672) | Polar desert sand microbial communities from Dry Valleys, Antarctica - metaG UQ322 (21.06) | ecosystem: Environmental > Terrestrial > Soil > Desert | place: Antarctica: Dry Valley... | reverse complement strand
CCACGGCGTCACCACCCCTGTTCGCCGCCCTGGACATGGCCTCGGGCACGGTGATCGGGGCGCTGCACCGCCGGCACCGCTCCACTGAGTACCGCACGTTCCTCATCACCATCGACAAGGCGGTGCCCGCCGAGCTGGACGTGCACATCATCTGCGACAACTACGCCACCCACAAGACCGACACCATCGGAGAAGTGGCTGGCCGCGCACCCCCGGTTCCACGTGCATGTCATCCCCCCAGCTCGTCCTGGCTCACCATGGTGGAACGCTGGTTCGGTGAGTTGACCACCAAGCTGCTCCACCGCGGGGTCCACAAGAGCGTCCACGCCCTCGAGGCCGACATCCGGAACTGGATCACACTCTGGAACGAGGACCCCCGCCCCTATGTGTGGACCAAGACCGCCGACGACATCCTCGACTCCCTTAAAGCATATTGCCAACGAATTTCAGGCGCGGGACATTGGCGGGTAAGGACATAGGAGCGAGGACGTCAGGAGGGCTCGACGGCGGAGAGGTCGACGGGCAACTTCGCGTTCAGGTTCGTCGTGTGGACTCTCGCCGAGGCGATTTCGTGGCCGCGTTCGATCTGGTGTTGGTCGATTTCGAAGGTGGCGCTGGCGAAGTATCCGCGGGATTTTTTGTCGGGGTCAGGGTGTGGGTTGTGGTGTAGTCGCTCGGCGAGGTCGCGCAGGCGGAGCATCGCGGGTACGCCGAGGATCATGAAGCGGGGCAGGCCGTTGAAGGCGATTTCCAGGTGGGCGAGGAGCTCGGCGTAGGCGTTGTTGAAGGCCACCGCGTGCTCGTGCACTGCCGTGTCCTCGTACCGGGCGTAGTCGGCGATGGAGGCGTTCGGATCGATTCGGTAGGCTTGGTCCCAGCGTACGTCGATCTCGGGGCCGGTGGGTGGCGTGTCGGGGGTGTCGTGTGGGCCGTAGGTGCGCCCGGTGCGGATCTCGTTGAATCGGAAGTAGTGGGCGGCCTGGCGCTGTTCGCCGAAGAGTTGGTCGTTGCTGTCGAAGATGGAGTCGTGGAGTCCTTCGCCCTGCTCGGTGATTACCCGTAGCGCGAGGAGCGCGGACGTCAGGTCGGTGACGGGCAACGCCTCGCCGCCGGAGTTGTAGAAGTCTGCCGGGCCGACCTGGCGCTCCCGGCGTCCGCAGAAGACCTTGTCCTCGCCGAGCTCCTCGACCAGCGTGAGTAATCCTGTGCGGATGAAGTCGTAGAACTGCCCGATCGAGGTCCAACCTTTCCCCGATGGGAGAGAGTCGTCGACGTGCTGCGGGCGCTCGATGAGTAGGAAGGTCCGCATCGCCTCCGGAGAGAAGTGCTGCAGCGGGATCGTGACGTCCAGGGCGCTGTAGGGAAGCTTCGCCGGATAGCTGCGGACGAAGTCCGGGCGGGCCACTCGCGGCCGGCCGCCGACCGCGTTGAGCAGGTTGGCGACCAGGGTCATGTGCAGCATCTCCTCCAGGACGACACTGCGGATGGTGTAGTACGCGTCCTGGTTGGTGCCGGCCCGGATCGTGTACATCGCCGTCAGATACGGCGGGATCGTGAGGTGCTCGATCTCCAGCGCGCCCTGGAGGTACGTCCGCAGTTCGGGGAGGTTCTCCGGGAGTGCGAAGGGCAGTTCCTGGTCGCCGAGGACGAGGCCCTCGGATTCGCTCCCGGTCGCACCGCGCACACCGGACGGATGGTGGGTCGGGGTCACGGGTGAACCTCCGTAATGGTCACGCTGCCGCCGGCTCTCGCGCGATCGCCGCTGAGGTTGGCCGGGCGGTGCAGCTCGACCAGGTCGCGGTGGATCTGCTCGGCGCTGCGCAGCGCGAGGGCCACCATGGTCAGCGAGGGGTTGGACGTGCCGACCGACGGCATGCTGCCGCAGCCCACGGCGTAGAGGTTGGGGTGGTCCCAGCAGCGCTGGAAGGAGTCGACGACCGAGCTCGTCGGGTCACCGCCCATGATGTGCGTTCCCGCGCCGTGCCCGGCTCCCGCGTAAGTATAGTCCTGGTCGCGGTAGCGGAAGTAGCCGAGCGGGGCGACGCCGTCGCGGGGGCTGTGGTCGGTGTGCTCCTGCGCCCCGAGCTGGGCGTAAATGGCCGACGCGACACGCTTCGCCGCCACTATGCCCTTTTTGACGTGCTCGCTGAGGTTATAGGTCAGCACTGGGCGCGGGTTTCCCATCGCGTCGCGGTATCGGTCGTCGATCGTCACCCGGTTGTCGCGGTCGGCGGGCTGCTCCATGGCGAACTGGAGCTGGAGTTGACGGCCGATCTGATCACCCAGGGTATGCCGCAGCTTCGTCCCGAAGACGGCTGCCGAGACGATGTTCCCCTCCCGGTCGCCGCCGACGCCGAGCGCGGTGCCCACGTTGCTCATCGGCGCTCCCGCGGCCCAGCCCCAGCCCCAGTTGCCGATCTCGATCCGAAACGGTGCGCGCGCGGCGCGCGCGTCCCCGAAGCGGAACGCCTCCCAGCCTGAGGTGGAGCCGGGACCGCGGAACGGGCCGATCTGGCCGCCGTCGGCGGAGGTGAGGGCCCAGGTGAGCATCGTCGGGTGGTCCATCAGGTTGCGGCCCAGCTCACCGCTCCCGTTCGCCAGGCCCGAGGCGAGCAGCAGCCGGGCGTTCTCGATCGAGTGCGCGGCTACCACGACGACGTCGGCCTCGGCCCGGTACGGCCGGCTCGCCGCCGACTCCGGATCGTCGTACGTGCGGTACTCGACGCCTCGGATGCGCCCGTCGCTTCCGTTGATCACCTGGGTGACCACGCAGCGCGGGGCAAGCGTGACGCAGTCAGCGAACTCCGCCTGGGTGCGCAGCGGCGTCCACCGGGCTTGCACGGGGCAGAACGGCACGCAGCTGGCGTTGCCGACGCAGCGTTCGCCGTAGTTCGGCAGGCCGACCGCACCCGTGGGCCGGTAGCCGAGGCCGCCGGCGTAGCGGGGATCGGGGGTGCTGTTGCGGCCGTGCGGCACGCTGAACACCGTCAACGTGAAGTCCTCGACCGCCACCGGGTCATGGACCGTGTGCCCGTCGAGGCTCCGGCAGACCTCGTCGACATAGCTCGGCGGGATCTTGTGCATCGGGTAGACGTCATGCGGGTCCGAACGGATGCCCAGCGCCCGCTGCTCCTCGGCATCGCCGGCCACGCCGATCTCCCGCTCGGCGGCGGTGTAGTACGGTTCCAGGTCGTCGTAGCCGATCGGCCAGTCGCGGCCGTAGCCATACCGCGCCTGGGTGGCGAAATCGTCGGGATGCATGCGCAGGCACAGGCCCATCCAGTGCATGCCGCTGCCGCCGACCGCGCGCAGGTAGTCGGTGCCGTAGGGCAGCTCGCCGTTCTGGACGAAGTAGCCGTTCGCCGTGAAACCCACGCCGTCGGGGGCGAGGTCCAGGACGTCGGGGGACGGCGCGGCGGCGTTGCGCCGGAACGGGGAGTTGGGCACCTTCGCCACCGCCGAGCGGAACGTCTCGACCGCGTCGAGGTGGCCCTCCCACGTCTCGCGCCCACCGGTGCCCGCCTCCAGGACGAGCACCTGCCAGCCCTGCCGGCCGAGCTGCTTGGCTACCAGGCTTCCCGCCATGCCCGCGCCGACGACGATGACGTCGTAGCGCCGCCGGTGCGCGACCGTTCCGTTCGCCGTGCTGGTCATGATGCGGGCGTCTCCTCGGTGCCAGAGTTTTGCGGGTTCTCGGAGCTGGGCGTGGCTGTGGATGGGTCGGTGGGGGAGCCGTCAGTGAGGGAGTAGATGGATGGCGGTAGCGCCGACGGGAAATCGGACCACCTCAGGAGCGGTCCGGGTGCGGCGACCGGCACGGGCGGTTCGTCCCAGGGCAGCGGGGGCGGCTTCAATGCCCAGGTGGCGAAACCGGGTGCCTTGGCGCCGGCCGGATGGCCGTTGAAGGTCCGCCAGACCAGCCCCTCGGTGTAGGCGTCGGGTGAGACGATGAACTCGACGTTGGCGGCCTCGCGGCGCAGCAGCCCGTGCGCCTCGGGGGCCAGCCGCGGCCAGGCGCCGGTGTACCAGAGGTAGGTCAGCGCACGCGCCACCTCCAGCTCGGTGCCGCTCAGAGCGTCGAGATCTCGGTCCACCACATCGAGGACCTCGTCGAGGACGGTGGCTCCGACCTGGTTGCGGGCCGTGGCGAGGTACAGGTCGGCCATGCCGGTCGCCAACAGGTCATACGGCTCAAAGCCGGTTAGGACCGCGCAGCGCTGCGCGAACCGGCGCCCTTCGTCGCTCAGCTGCACGGTCGCGACGTCGCTGCCAGCATCCGTCGGATTGCTTTCACCACTCATCTGCACACCGTCTTCCCGAGGCGGTCGGCCAAGCGCCGCGGTCAGCTCTCACTCTCACAGTGGTACCGCTTCACGCGACACCTTGATGCGGACCCGCTCCTGCAGCGCGGCCGGCGTGACGACGTCTACTGGGCCGTCACTGCGGGCCACCGGTCCGAACACGCGCATATCGAGAACGCCGTGGCGTTGGGCGATCTCCAGAATGGCATCCCGACGGCTGCGTAGCTCGCCGAGCGAGGGCGGTCGGTCCCGGCTCGTGTTACGGATGTCGACCTCCTGAACCACAACGCCGACGTTACTCTGGCCATGATTGCAGCACAGCCACGGTGAGTCCTGAATGCCGACGATGCCGCTGCCGCTCCTCTTGTCGACGGCATAACAGGTTATGGGCCTGAGTGGTCTTGCTACCGTGATGGCAGCCTGAGGTCAGCCATCGTCAGGCGGGCAGCTGTCCTGGTAGGGCAGGTCCGGGATACGGCGGCCCCATTCATCACGATCCAGGCCGCCATGAGTGATGGAGCAGGCACGCTGGACCGCGTGGTTTCGGACCTGGTCGAGGTCAGCGAGGTCCCACAGGACTACGGTGCCGTTTTCGGTGCCGACGGCCAGCGTGCGCCCGTCGGGGGAAAACGCCACGGACTGCGCGTTAGGGTTGCCGCTGAGCAGGTTGCTGGGTAGAAGTAGGCCGAGGCGGCGGGGCGGGCCTGGGGCAGTCACATCCCACAGGGTCGTGTCGATGCTGCCGGTGGCCAGGGTGCGCCCGTCTGGGGAGAACGCCACCGACCACACTGCGAAGGTGTTGCTGATCAGGGGTGGGCCGAGGCGGCGGGGCTGTGCCCGGTCAGTCACGTCCCACGCGATCGCGGTGCCGTCGTGGCTGCCGGTGGCCAGCGTGCGTTCGTGGGGAGCGAACGCCACTGACGTCACGCTCTTGGTGTGACCGGTCAGGGGCATGCCAAGGCGGCGGGGCTGGGTCCGGTCGATCACATCCCACAGGATGACGGTGCCGTCGGAGCCGCCGGTGGCCAGCGTGCGCCCGTCAGGGGCGAATGCCATGGATGTCACGAAGTCGGTGTGGCCGGTCAGAGGTGGCCCGAGCTGGCGGGGCTGGGCCGGGTCGGTCAGGTCCCACAGGACGGTGCCGTCGTCGCCGCCGGTGGCCAGGGTGCGCCCGTCGGGGGCGAACGCCGGACTGACGTTGCCGGTCAGAGGTGACCCGAGCTGGCGGGGCTGGGCCGGGTTGGTCAGGTCCCACAGGATGACGGTGCCGTCGTTGCTGCCGGTGGCCAGAGTGCGCCCGTCAGGGGCGAACGCCACGTATCTCACAAAGTCGGTGTGACCGGTCAAGGGTGGGCCGAGTGGGTGGGGCAGGGCCGGGTTGATGACGTCCCACAGGATCGCGGTGTTGTCGTTGCTGCCGGTGGCAAGGGTGTGCCCATCAGGGGCGAACGCCACGGATCCCACCGCGTTGGTGTGGTCGGTCAGTGGTGGGCCGGGGCGTTGCGGCTGGACCGGGTCGGTCAGGTTCCACAGGATCGCGGTGCCGTCGTCGCTGCCGACGACCAGGGTGCGCCCGTCGGGGGCGAACGCCACGGCGTTCGCCGGGCTACGGTGGCCGGTCAGGAGTTGCCCGAAGGGGTGGGGCTGGACCGGGTCGGTCACATCCCACAGCATGGTGCCCGTTGAGCCGCTGGTGGCGAGCATGTGCCCTGCTGGTGCAAAGGCTACGACGTTTATCGAGCCGGCGCCGTTGCTCAGAGGTGGCCCGAGCCTGCGAGGCTGGGTGGAATTGGTCAGGTCCCATAAGATCGCATTGCCGGACCCGTCGCCGCTGGTAGCGAGAGTGCGTCCGTCGGCGGCCAACGCCAGGAAAATGTCGTGCCTCAACGTGAAGGGGAAGGGTGCCTGGGGGAGGGCCAGGGGTGATCCGAGCTGGCGGGGCTGCGCCCGGTCTGCCAGATCCCACCGGATGACCGTGTGGTCGACGCTGCCGGTGATCAGGGTGCGGCTATCGGGGGTCAGCACCATGGCGGTTACCGGGCCGGTGTGGCCGGTCAGGGGTGGCCCGAGCCGGCGGGGCTGAGCCCGGTCGGTGAGATCCCACAGGATCACGGTGTTGTCGTCGCTGCCGGTGGCCAGGGTGCGCCCGTCGGGGGCGAACGCCACGGCGTTCACTGGGCTACTGTGGCCGGTCAGGGGTGGCCCGAGCTGGTGGGGCTGGGCCCGGTCGGTGAGATCCCGCAGGATCACGGTGTTGTCGTCGCTGCCAGTGGCCAGAGTGCGTCCATCAGGAGCGAACGCCACTGAGTTCACCGGCTTGCGATGGCCGGTCAGGGGTTGCCCAAGGGGTCGCGGCCGGCTCGGGTCGGTGAGATCCCACAGGATCACCGTGGTGTCGTCGCTGCCGGTGGCCAGTGTGGGTCCGTCGGGGGTGAACGCCACCGATTCCACTGAGCCGCTGTGACCGGTCAGGGTGCCCAGGTAGGGACCGGTGGCGAGCGTGTTGACCAGACTGGCGTGGGTCTCGCTGGTGGGGTGCAGACGGTGGGCGGCGAGACCGAGAAGCAGCGCGGCCCGTAGGTCGGTGCTCCGGGTGGCCTCGGCTTGGCCGACGAGCTGGCTAGCGGTAGCGATCCGCTGCCGCTCCTGCGCGGTGCGTTGCCGGTCGAACGCGACCCCGGCGGCGGCCAGGGCGAGGATGAGCAGCACTGACAGGACGATGCGGGTGCGTCTGCGGCGGTGGCGGTCGTGGCGGATGCCGGCGTGCAGGAAGTCACGAGCCGGTGTGCTGAGCTCGATCCGGGTGCCGGTTTCGGCGACCGCGGCGGCGAGCTGTTCACCCGCCCATAAGCGGTCGTGCGTGCGCCCATGAGCGTGCCAATCGGTAGCGGCGTGCTCGACTGCACGCCGAGCGCGCAGCGCCGTCACGTTCGCGGTAATCGCCTGGGCCAGTGGGGGCCAGGCGGACAGGAATGCCTCGTGAGCGACGCCGATCACCACGGTGCCGTTGTCGGTGTCGGTGCTCAGCAGCCGCCGCGCCACGAAGGCGTCCAATTCGGTGACCACCGGGGCAGGCAGCTCGTCACGGCGAACCCGCCAGCGAGTGGGGCCGCCCTGCTCGTCGACGGTGACCAGCCGCAGCAGCCCGGCGATGACCTCCGCACTGCTGCGGCCCCCGGCGGTGAGTGCCTCGGCCAGTGCCGTATCAGCCTGCCGGATCAGCGCTCCCTGGACCCCGCCGAGCTCCTCGTACCGCGCAGTCGACAGCTGGCCACCGCGGCTGACACCCTCGGCGAGCTGGGCCAGGGTGAACGCCAGCAGCGGCAACGCCTCCCCACTGTCGGTGTCCTCGACCAGCCGGGCCACCAGGCGAGCCTCCACCTTGATGCCCACCAGCTGGGCCGGTCCTTCAATCACCAGCCGCAACGCCTCGCGGTGCAGTGGCCGAAGCGCAAAGATATCGGTGGGTAGGGCGGCCAGGGTGGAGTCGGCGAGCAGCTGGTCCAGGAACTCCGGGCGTAGCGTGGCCACCACCCGCACCGGGCCGGTCAATGCCGGGCGTAACAGCTCGGCGAACCGGGCCCGCTGAGCGGGTGGGGTGTGGCTGAGCAGCTCCTCGAACTGGTCCACCACGACCAGCAGCCGCCGCTGCGGACCATCTGGACCAGCCAGCAGCAATTCGTCAGCCAGCGGGGTGAGCCCACTTCTGTCGAGCTGTCGCTCAACATGCTGCGCCGTCCAGTCCAAGCCGATCCGCCGGGCCGCCGCAACCAGTCCCTGGGCCAGCGCGATGACCGGATCGGCCCCGGGCAGGATCGCCGGCAGCGTCCGCCACCCCGGCTCGTCCGCCATCACCGGCAGTAGCCCGGCCCGGACCAGTGATGATTTTCCACACCCGGAAGGGCCCATCACCAGGAGTGCGGTTCCTTCAGCAGTGGCGCGCACCAGCTCGGTGAGCTGCTTGATCTCGTCGGCGCGGCCGAAGAACACCCGATGCTGGTCGCTCTCGAACGGGCGCAGTCCCGGGAAGGGAGAACGGTGGTGTGGCCACGCCCCGCCCCCAGTCGCGTCGACCCGGTGCAGTGCCGCGATCAAGGCAGCACGGGCCGCAGCCGGATTCTGGGTCAGGTCGAGGTGCTGAACGTCGGCCAGCAGCGGATGATCAGCATCCGCCGCGGCGCGCAACGGCAACAACCGGCTCCCCCGCGCCTGAGCCATCGCGATCTCGGCGGTACACCGACTCGACACCACCGACGCGCCGGTAACCACACACACCACCGCGTCAGCCCACCGCAACCGCTCACGCAACCGCTGTCGCCACGCTTCCCCGACCGCGATCCCCTCCTGCGGGTCCTGATCAGAGAACACCTCGTGACCGGCTTGGTCCAGCCAGCGGTGCATCTCATGGGCCAGCCCCAAGTCATCGCGGGCGTAACTGATAAAGACCCTGGCCACCGCACCTCCCTGTCGACCACCCCATCGGCGGCATCTGTTTCACCGCAAAGTGCGACGCAAGAGAACGTAACTTACCTTCGGTGCGTAAGCACACGGTTCGGCCGGTCAACCGGGGCAGCTGGCCTGGTATGGCAGTCCGGGGAGGTAGCGGTTCCACTCGGCCTGATCGAGCCCGCCACGAGTGATGGAGCAAGCGCGCTCCACCGCGTGGTCCCGCAGCTGGTTGAAGCTCTTCAGGCCCCACAAGGTCGCGGTGCCGTCAAGGTTGCCGGTGGCCAGGGTGCGCCCGTCGGGGGAGAACGCCACGGACAACACACTGAGGGTATTGCTGGTCAGGGGCAAACCGAGGCGGCTGGGTTGGGTCGGGTCGGTCACGTCCCACAGGATCACGGTGCCGTCAAAGTTGCCGGTGGCCAGGGTGCGCCCGTCGGGGGAGAACGCGACGGACGGGATACCGAAGGTACTGCTGGTCAGGGGTGCGCCAAGGCGGTGGGGTTGGGCCGGATCGGCCACGTCCCACAGGATCACGGTCTGGTCGTTGCTGCCGGTGGCCACAGTGCGACCGTCGGAGGAAAATGCCACGGAGTTGACCCGGCCGGCATGTCCGATCAGCGGCGGCCCGAGTTGGCGGGGCTGGGCCGGGTCGGTCACGTCCCACCTGATCGCGGTCGCATCGACGCTGCCCGTGACCATGGAGCGGCCGTCAGGAGATAACGCCACCGACAACACGCTGCCGGTGTGGCCGGTCAGCGGCGGCCCGAGTTGGCGGGGTTGGGCCGGGTCGGTCACGTCCCACAAGATCGCGGTTCTGTCGGCGCTCCCGGTGACCAGTGAGCGCCCGTCACGAGTGAACGCCATCGACGACACGCTGCCGGTGTGGCCGGTCAGCGGCATCCCGAAGCGACGAGGTCGGGCCGGGTCGGTCACGTCCCACAGGATCACAGTCCCGTCTTCGCTGCCGGTGGCCAGCGTGTGCCCGGCGGGGTTGAATGCCACCCCAAACACCCGGTTGCGATGGCCAGTCAAGGGCGGGTCGAGGCGACGAGGCTGAGTCGGGTCGGTCACATCCCATAGGATCGCGGTCTTGTCGAGGCTGCCGGTGGCCAAAGTGCGCCCATCGGAGGCAAACGCCACGGAATATACCCAATCACCGTGGCCCGCCAGGGGTGGCCCAAGGAGTTGCGGCTGGACCGGGTCGGCCAAGCCCCACAAGATCACCGTACTGTCGGCGCTGCCCGTGGTGAGGGTACGCCCGTCGGGGGAGAACGCCACCGCATCCACCTCGCTGGTGTGGCCGGTCAGGGGTGGCCCGACTGGGTGGGGCTGTGCCGGGTTGGTCAGGTCCCACAGCACAGTGGCACCAGTATGGGTGCTGGTGGCCAGGGTGCGCCCGTCAGGAGCGAACGCCACCGAGCGCACCAGGCTGACCTGGCTGACCTGGCTGAACAAGGACTGTGTGACTGACAGAGGTAGCCCCAGTTGGTGGGGCTGGGCCGGGTCGGTCAGGTCCCACAGCAGGGTTTCCCCAGCGGTGCTGGTGGCAAGCATGTGCCCACCTGGTGCGAACGCCACGGTGATTATCCCGCCGGCGGCATTGCCCAGGAGTGGCCCGAGCTGGCGCGGCTGGACCCGGTCGGTCACATCCCACGAAATCACGGCACCGTCCGCACCGCCGGTAGCGAGAGTGTATCCATCGGAGGTCAAGGCGACCGAGCTCACCGCATCGGTGTGCCCGCTCAGGGGTGACCCGAGCTGGCGAGGCTGAGCCAGGTCGGTGAGATCCCACCGGATGACCGTACGGTCAGCGCTGCCGGTGATCAGGGTGCGCCCATCGGGGGCCAGGGCCATGGCGGTTACCGCGTCGGTGTGACCGGTCAGGGGCGACCCGAGCTGGCGGGGCTGGGCCCGGTCGGTCACGTCCCACAGGATCACGGTGTTGTCGTCGCTGCCGGTGGCTAGGGTGCGCCCGTCAGGAGTGAACGCCACCGAGTTCACCGGCTTGCGGTGGCCGGTCAGGGGTTGCCCGAGACGGCGAGACGCAACCGGGTCGGTCAGGTCCCACAGGATCACGGTGCTGTCTTTGCTGCCGGTGGCCAGCGTGTGCCCGTCGGGAGCGAACACCGCCGAGTTCACCGAGCTGGTGTGGCCGGTCAGAGTGCCCAGGTAAGGGCCGGCGGCAAGTGTGTTGACCAGACTGGCGTGGGTCTCACCGGTGGGGTGCAGCCGGTGGGCGGCGAGCCCGAGGAGCAGCGCGGCCCGCAGGTCGGTGCTCCGCGCGGCCTCCGCGTCGCTGACGAGCCGGCCAGCGGCGGCGATCCGCTGCCCCTGCTCCGCGTTGCGCTGTTCAACGAACGCGACGCCTGCTGCGACCAGGGCGAGGATGATCGCCACTGACAGTACGGTGGTGGCGCGGCGGCTGCGGGAGCGGTCGCGGCGGATGCCGGCGTGCAGGAAGTCACGAGCCTGCGTGCTGAGCTCGACCCGATTGGTAACCAGCACCTGGTGCCACCGGGGCAGCCAGCGTGCGGGGCCTCGTCGTCCTGGTGGGGATGCGCTGCTCGAACAGATCCGGGCGCCGGTATCGGCGACCGCGGCGGCGAGCTCACCACCAGCCCACAGGCGGGCGGGCGGACGCCCGTCGTCGTCCCATTCGGTGGCGGCGTGCTCGACCGTATGCCGAGCGCGCAGCGCCGTCACGTTCGCGGTGATCGCCTGGGCCAGTGGGGGCCAGGCGGACAGGAATGCCTCGTGGGCGACGCCGATCACCACGGTGCCGTTGTCGGTGTCGGTGCTCAGCAGCCGCCGCGCCACGAAGGCGTCCAACTCGGTGACCACCGGGGCAGGCAGCTCGTCACGGCGAACCCGCCAGCGAGTGGGGTGGCCATGCTCATCTACGGTGACCAACCGCAGCAACCCAGTGATGACCTCCTCGCGATCCCGGCCCGCCGCACCCACCGCCTCGGCCAGTGCCTTATCAGCCTGGCGGGTCAGCGCTCCCTGTACCCTCCCCAGCTGCTCGTACCGCGCGATCGACAGCTGCCCACCGCGGCTGACACCCTCGGCGAGCTGAGCCAGGGTGAACGCCAGCAGCGGCAACGCCTCCCCACTGTCGGTGTCCTGGACCAGCCGGGCCACCAGGTGGGCCTCCACCTTGATGCCCGCCAGCTGGGCCGGTCCTTCGATCACCTGACGCAACGCCTCGCGGCGCAGCGGCCGAAGCGGGTAGACACGTGTCGGCAGCACAGCCAGTTCGGGGTCAGCGAGTAGCTGGTCGACGAACTCCGGGCGCAGCGTGGCCACTACCCGCACCGGGCCGGTCAGTGCCGGACGTAACAGCTCGGCGAACCGGGCCCGCTGGCTGGGGGCGGCTTGGGTGAGCAGTTCCTCGAACTGGTCCACCACGACCAGCAGCCGCCGCTGCGGACCATCCGGATCAGCCAGCAGCAACTCGTCAGCCAGCGGGGTGAGCCCACCCCCGTCGAGCCGCCGCTCAACCTGCTCCACGGTCCAGCCCAAGCCGATCCGCCGGGCCGCCGCGGCCAGCTCCCGGGCCAGCGCTCCGACCGGATCGGCCCCGGGCAGGATCGCCGGCAGCGTCCGCCACCCCGGCTCGTCGGCCATCACCGGCAGTAGCCCGGCCCGGACCAGCGACGACTTCCCGCATCCGGAGGGGCCCACCACCACAAGCGCGGTCCCCTCAGCAGCAGAGCGCACCAGCTCGGTGAGCGCCTTGATCTCCTCAGCCCGGCCGAAGAACACCCGATGCCAGCCGACCTCGAACGGGCGCAATCCCGGGAACGGGCAACGATCATCCGGCCAGCCCGAGCCCCCGGTCGCGTCGATCCGGCGCAACGCCGCGACCAACGCAACACAGGCCGCAGCCGGATTCTGAGCCAGATCGATGTGATGCACGTCGGCCAGCAGCGGATGATCAGCATCCGGTTCGACGCGCAACGGCAACAGTCGGCTGCCCCACTCCTGAGCCATCGCGATCTCAGCGGTACACCAACTCGACACCACCGACACGAAGGTCATCACACACACCACCGCATCAGCCCACCGCAACCGCTCGCACAACCGCTGCCGCCACTGCTCCCCGACCGCGATCCCGTCGCGCGAGTCCTGGTCCAGAAACACCTCGTGGCCGGCTTCGATCAACCAGCGGTGCACCTCGCGTGCCCGGGTCAGGTCCCCATGGGCGTAGCTGATGAAGACCCTGGCCACCAAACCTCCTCTAACCCCCACGCTGGGTGTGTCGCTTCCTCGAAAGTGTGACATGGAGAACTAAAGTAGCGCCAGCACTGTGATTGCCACTTGATAGCAGTTGTCGTAAGACAGGGCAACTGTCCTGGTAGGGCAGATGCTCCACTCGATGGCAGCATGTACCAGAATATTGGCTACGATGTTACTATGCCTAGCGAGATGATCTATACTGTCAGTGACCTCAGCCGCAGGCGACGAGAGGTCGCGGATGTTGCACGACGCGGGCTGGCCCGTATCCGCGACACCGACGGCACCGGTCTGGTGCTGATGCCTGCCCGCCGCTACGAGGTACTTGAGGCGGTCAGTCGCTGGTTTGACCGCCTCGGCGTGGTGGAACGCACGCTGACGAAGAGCCGCGCCGAACGATCGTTCGCTGACTTCGGGGACCTGACCTGGCTCCGGCACTTCGACGAGGATGACCTCGCGGAGTTTGTCAGCGAACTGCGCCAGACGCTGTCACTGGCTTATCACGACGATGACCTCGCCTTGCTGATGGACGCGGTTGCGGACTGGAAGGCCACTGCCGAAGAGCTCGCCGATTCGGCGCGCCGTGAAGTCTTGCTGGGCGCCGTGGATGCTGCTGACCTCGTCGAGGTCTCGCGGCCCGAGCGGCATTGGTGAGCGGTGGCGCATACCGCCCGCACCTTCCCGTTCGCCGCCCTGGCGGACGGCCAGAGCAGGCCCCGCGGTACCGGGTGCTGGTCCACCGTCAGTTCAAGCACCTCTGGGATGCGCTGCCCGACCGGGTGGGCCTGCAGAGCGCCCAGCAGTTCTACGATCATGTCGCGCACGCCCCTGGCAGCCCAGCGGCCATCAACCGCACCGGGGTGCTCCGGGGTAAAGCCGGCCGTCCGATCGCCGAGGGTTTCTCGCGAACCATCCATTACGAGGTCAGCAACTGAGAGCCCTCCCGAGGGCTCGCCGTGGCTCGCGAAGATTCGCCGCCAGGTGCCCGGTCCTCACGGTGTGTGAGCTTCCGGTCACTGACGGTGAATCTTCGCGTCAGCAACT
>Ga0136617_10003507_pt1 | contig 14031 bp, 17 predicted proteins | sample AntDrymUQ3222106_2_FD_129672 | JGI IMG/M metagenome (GOLD analysis project Ga0136617, IMG submission 129672) | Polar desert sand microbial communities from Dry Valleys, Antarctica - metaG UQ322 (21.06) | ecosystem: Environmental > Terrestrial > Soil > Desert | place: Antarctica: Dry Valley... | reverse complement strand
GCGCGGGGTCGACGGCGATCGCGCGTGCCAGGCTTACGCGCTGGGCCTCGCCGCCTGACAGGGCGAAGGCGGGACGCTCAGCCAGATGCGCGACTCCCAGGCGCTCGAGAGCACGTAGGGCAGTGGCGCGCCGCTGCGCGCGAGCGACTCCTCGCCAGCGAAGCGGCAACTCGACATTGCCGAGAACGGTGGTGGAGAGCAGGCCCGGCCGTTGGGTGGCATAACCGACGCGCCGGCGAAGCTCGGCGTCTGCCTCTGTGGTCTGCACCCCGTCGATCTCGACCACGCCGGAGGTCGGATTCTCGAGACCGGCGGCGAGGCGAAGCAGGGTGGTCTTGCCGGCGCCGTTTTGGCCGAGCACGGCCAGCCGTTCGCCGGGCGCGATGTCGAGCTCGTCGACGCTCAGGACAAGGCGACCACGGCGGCGGTGGCAGACGTCGCGAATGCTTAGGACTGCGCCCACGCGGCAGCCCGCTGCTGGACCGAGGTGAGCAACGCGTTGATCGCGAAGGCCAACGCCAGCAGCACAGCGGCGAAGATCAGAGCGTCCCCGAAATCTCCACGGCCCACGTCCTCGACGATTGAAGTGGTCATCACCTGGGTTTGACCGTGAATGTTGCCGCCCACGATGGTCGCCGCGCCGACCTCGGAAATGGCGTGGCCGAACCCCGCCATGGCCGCGGCGAGCAACGGCACGCGGGCTTCTATCCACAGCCGCAACACGAGTTGGCCGCGGTTGGCGCCGAGGCCTCGAAGCTGGTCCGGTAGGTCGGCCGGCAGGGATTGCAGGCAGGCCATGGTGATCCCGGCGATCAGCGGAGTGGCGATCAGAACCTGGGCGATGATCATCCCGCGCAGCGTGTAGATCAGCTCCAGGTTCCCCAGCGGCCCGCTGCGCCAGAGCAACAGCGCCACGACCAGGCCCACGACGACGGTTGGGATCGCCATGCCGGTGTTGAGAAAGGTCGCCAGCACTCGCCGGCCGCGCATGCGGGTGAGGGCAAGCCAGGTGCCCAGCGGGACGCCGATGGCGCATGCGATCGCGGTGGCGCTCAGCGAAACCAGCGCCGAGCGGCCGAGCACCTCGTCGATTGCGTCCATCAGCCCGTGGCGTCCGGAACGAAGAGCCGCTCTCCGTAGTCCTCGACGCCGAAGCGCCCGATCGTCTTCTGGGCCGCCGGGCTTGTGATCCAACTCGAGAACTCCCGGGCACAAGGGCGGTTGACCTCGTCGCCGCGCACTTCGATCACGTGGTAGGGGTTGAGGAGCGCCTCCCCACCTTCCACGAGCACTTCGGTGTCGAGGTTCTCGGTGGCCAAGTAGGTGCCTCGGTCAGACAGCGTGTAAGCCTGCTTCTGGTCGGCGATCGTGAGCGTCTCGCCCATGCCCTGGCCGGTTTCGATATACCACGAGCCGACCGGCTTCATACCGACGCTCTCCCACAGCGACAGCTCCTTGGCGTGCGTTCCCGACTCATCGGCCCGCGACGCGAAACTGGCGTCAGCCCTCGCGATTTTCTTCAGCGCTGTGGGCGCGTCTGTGGCCGTCTTGATTCCTGCCGGGTCGTCGGGCGGGCCGACGAGCACGAAGTCGTTGTGCATCACCGCCTTGCGACTGGCGCCATGGCCGCCGGCCATGAACTCCTGCTCGTCGGCCGGAGAGTGAACGAGCAACACGTCGGCATCCCCCTTCTCGCCAAGCTCGATCGCCTCCCCCGAGCCCACCGCCAAGGTCTTCACCCTGCAGCCCGACTGCTTCTCAAAGAAAGGCAACAGTTCGTCCAGCAGGCCGGAGTCGCGGGTGCTCGTCGTTGTGGCCAGCAACATCGTCCCGCGGTCAGGTGGAGAACCGGCGCCGCCCGCGTCGTCGTCCTCGCCGCAGGCCACCAGTGCCAGCACGACCACAGCAGTGAGCAGTGTGAACCAAGCGAACCTCACGCCGCGAGCCTCGTCTCGCCGCTCGCCGACAAGTCGTAGCCCGGCAGGGCCGCCAGCCGGTCCTGCACCGCGCTACTCGCCAACACCTCAAGCAGCGGCTTGGCTTGCGGCATCGACGCTGCGCCGAGCGCGAGCTCAAACGACTCGCTAACTAACGGCAGCCACTCCAGCCGCGCGGCGTCCGCCACCGCTCGAACGGCAAGCCCAGCGTCCGCAGCCCCCGACGCCACCGCGGCCGCAACCGCCAGATGCGACTCGGCCGGCTCACCGAGCGCGGGATGCGGCTCACACCCCGCGAGCCGCATCAGCCGCTCCAGCAGAAGTCGCGAACCGGTCCCAGACGGCCGCCACGCGACCCGCCGCCCAACGAGGTCGGCCACCCCACCAAGACCGAGCGGGTTGCCCTGCGCAAGAATAAGCCCCTGTTCGCGCCGCCAAAGATGAACCAGCCGCACCGGGTCGCCCGTAAGAGCGCCGCGCGCCAAAGAATCGTTCCAGCCACCGCTGGCCGCGTCGAGCAGATGCAGCGCCGCCGCGTCAGCGGTACCACGCGACAGCTGAGCCAGACCATGCACACTCCCGCGCGGCCCCGGCACCACCTTCACACAGCCGCCTGCCGCCCGCACCAGCAGATCGAGCGCCGGGTCGTCGCTACCAGCTAACTGCAGGGCGACGGCTTCGGTTCCCCAGCCCGCAGCTAGAACGACACCCTCGGGGGCCACCGTAAACCGCGAGCGGGGACTACCCACGAGCACGCCACCATGACGAAGCACGGCGTAAGCGCGAGCGGCCGTACCCGCCGCACAGCCCACCTCCCGCGCCACCACACGCACCCCCGGAAGCGACTCACCACCCGACCAGCGGCCGGCCGCAATCTCTCGCGCCAAGCGCGCTGCAAGCTCCGAAGACCCCATCTGTACCGGCGCAGCATGCCACAGATGAGCCGGGCGTCAGTATTTGCCGTCTCGTGCAACATGCCGAGCACGGCCAGCCGCTCGCCGGGCGAGGTCGAGCTCGTCGACACTCAGCACGAGTCGGCCGCGGCTCCCACGTCGAAGAGAGAAGCCTTCGTACGTACCAGGTCGCGATCATCAGCAGCGGCCCTGGCGACCGCGCTCAGCGGCCCCGGCCGGCCCCCACGGGCTCGGCCTCCTCGGACTCGGCTCGCCCGACCTCTCCGCCGGCGGTCGAGAGGCTCGTGTGCTCGCTCCTGGGAGTCGGGAGCCCCCTCGGCGGCCTCTGACGGCGCGGCGGGCCGCAGGGCGGAATATCCCGAGGCAGTACAGATCGCGACGTCACCAGGGCGTACTTGGCCGGCCCGAACCCCACGCGGACGCGAACGTCGCCGCACGCAGGATCCGGGTCGCCGTGCGCCTGGTCGACTTCGTCCCTCAGGGACTGGCTGTAGTCGTCGGAGGCGGTCCCCCGGGGAGTCGCGTCGAACCAGAAGGTGCCCACCACGTCGATCGCGGCATGGACGCGCTCGTGAGCGAGTCCCACAACCTCGACTTCCTGGTGCGGGGCTTCCGCGGCCACGGGCCGATGCACACGCCAACGGCGTTCGGACCTCCGAGCAACCTGGCTCGGCAGGTCGCCTGCCCGGTCGTCGTCGTCCCGGCGGCGGTCGACCAGCCGCTCGTGGCGCTATTCGGCGCGCACGCCGGCGTGCCAGGCAACGCGTCACCCACGAGGCCTTGACGCACCGCTTTTTTTCTCACTCACGGCGCGCGCTCCACGAGCGACAGCGGTCGTTCGCGCTTTAGAACCGAACCCCCTAGAGACGAACAACGGCGCCCGGGGCGTGGGTGGGTACACGAAGGGGCGGCCCGAGGGCCGCCCCTTCGCCTGGCCGATCGGCCGTGATGCGCTACTTCTTCTTCTTCGGAGCCTGCCATGCCTCCTGGGTCTGCGGGTTGAGCCACTTCCAGTCGCGGGTGCGAACGCGGTCGCCATCTCCATCGAGCAGCGCGTAGGACTCGAAACCGCGGTTTGCGGTGGGGGGGTCGCCTTCACGATCGAGCCGACCGAGGCCGCCGTTGACGTAGGCCACGTCGTTGTACCAGTAGGTCGACCACGAGTCGGCCTTGCCGACCTCGTCCTCGAGGTCGGCGAAGCCGACCTCGACCGGGGCGGCGGGATCGGTGAAGTCGAGCCACGAGTTGCCACCGCGGTAGAACGCCTGGACCTGCCAGTAGCGCCCGTTGGTGGTTGGCAGCACGTTGCCGTTGTGCGACACGCAGATCTCCTCGCCCTGCGGGCGCGGGATCATGTAGCGGCCCAGCAGGTCGTCGAAACCGTCGACCTCCTGCCCCGGCTTGACCAGCGGGTAGAAATGCGTCCAGCCGCGCTTGGAGTTCTCGCCATCACAGCGAGCCTCCCCGCCGCCGCCGCTCTCGTCCACGATCGCCGCCACCTTGCCGTCCCAGGTGACGGTGGCGTTGTGGATGAAGTCAAACGACTCCCAGCGCTCGTTGTCGGGCGTGGCCGGGTCGTCCTCGCGCACCTCGCGCTGGATGTGCGTGTGCTCCTCGCCATCGGCCGAGCTCGGGTTACCCCGATCCTTGATGCTCCAGTACTGGGCGTCGCCCGCGCACGAGGCCACCATGATGTTCCGCGGCAGGAAGGCCTGGAAGTCATGGCAGGACTGGAACGCGGGAGAATGACCCTCGGGCCCGTCGTTGTCGTAGGGCTCGGTGTCCGAGCTGAGCGCCTTCTTGTGCACTCGCCCGGCCGACGGATCGTCGAGCGGCATGCTCACGATCGAGATCTTGCTGTGCGGGGCATCGCAGTTCAGGCCGCGCCGGTTGGCCTCGGCCTGATCGACCTGCGGGGTGATGTTGCTGCCCAGCGGGTACGACGCCACGTAGGCGTGCATCGTGCCGTTCTTGCGATCCGGCACCAGAGTATGGGTGTGCGAGCCGCACTCGGTGCGATAGAAGCGCACGTAATCCGGGTTCGCCGGATCGCTCACATCGAAGAGCCGCAGCCCCTCGTAGCCGAAGCGCCGGCGCTGCACCGGCTCACCGTTCTCCAGCTCGTCCTCGAGGGCCGTGTCCTTCGCCGAACAGTCGTCGTCGTCCACCGGGCGGTCGATCGACTGCAGCATGTACCGCCGTCCGTCGGTCCCCTCGAACACCGACACGTCACCCTGATTTGCGCGACAGGTCACGTCGCTCAGCACCCGCATGTCGCTGGGGTTAGAGATATCGATGATGCGAAAGCCCCAGTAATGGCCGACGTACGCGATATCGCCGTAGAAGGCGATATCCGAGTTAGTGGTGGCCACGTTGTCCGGACCGCCGGTGTCCTTGTCCTCCACATCGAGCAGCTGCATACCGTCGATGCCGGGCGCCGCGGCGGTCAGAGTGGGCTCCGGCGGCGGAATCTCGTCCGCGTGCCCCTCCTCGCCTGGATCGGCGCCTGCTACCGCGGCCATGGCCAAGACGGCAAGAGCCGCCAGCAAAGCCGCCAGGAAGCGAAACTCGCTTCGCATAATTTCTCCCCCTTCATTGGGTTCGGCGGCCGAGGCGGATCCGCGCTCAGACCGCATAGGAGTCGGCCCGGAGGGATCCAGCCTCCGAGGCCAACAGTCGCGAGGGGTACCCGAAACGCCGAGAGCTAAACGGGGCCCGCGAGGCGGCCCGCCCCACCTGACACCGTCGATGAGCTTCCCGGCCCGTCCGGGAAGCGTGCTCCTAGGCGAGCGTCGGGTCGCGGGAGAGTTCCAGCACTCGTCGCGCGAGCGCTCGCAGGACCTTGCGCTCGACGCTCGGGTTCTCATCGAGCATATGCTGGAAGTCCTTGGGCGTGAGCACGAAAAAGCGCAGCGGTGTCTGCGCCGTGACGGTGGCAGTACGTGGCGTCGGCTCGAACAGCGAGATCTCCCCGACGAAGTCGCCCGCGCCAAGCGTCGCCACTCGCCTGCCCTTCCTGGCGACATGGACCTCGCCCTCGACCAGCACGAAGAACTCTCGCCCGCGGTCTCCTTCCTTGCATAGCACCCGTCCGGCCGGGACTTCTACGTCGTCGGTCAATCGGGCGAGCTGGACAAGCTCCTTACGCGCAAGGCCTTCGAAAAGGGGGCTCGTCTCAGCGCCTCGACCTTCTTGTCCTGGCTGAAGAGCTTCACGTGCGCGCGTACCCTAGTCGAGCCCGCTCGCCCAGTCGATCCCCGGGCAGGTCCGGTTGGCCTGGGCTCGAGATCGCCTACGAGCGCGTCGGCCTGGGTCGCCGCTGGTGTTGGTGCACGGCGCCGCCGAGGACGGTCGTGTGTGGCAGCCGCAGCTCGCCGCCTTGGCCGACGAGTTCACAGTCGTCTCCCGGGACGAGCCGGGGGCAGGCCGCTCATCCGACGTGCCGTCCGGCTTCGGCCTACGCACTGACGGCCAAAATCGAGGACGCCGGGACTCGCGGGTACGTCTCGGCGAGGATCGACAACGCGCACGATAGGTAACGAATCTATGGCACGGACCTCCATTGAGCCCGCCACTCTGGTGGCTGCCAGCCCTCGGTGACGTAAATGGACTCACGCGAGATCTTGTTCCCTCGAAACTCGAGGATGCTGACCCCGAAGCTCCAAGGACCCTGGTCGTAGCTGATCGAGACCTCCGCGACCCAGAGATCATCTCGGCCTCTGACCTCGCGGAACTCGACGGTCGTAGACGCCGGATAGTTGCTTCTCCACTCGCGGAAGTTCTCGACTCCGACGAAGCGCTCGCCGGACTGTGGGAACTCGAGAACGGCGTCGTCTTGGTACATCTCGTGAGCGAGGTTGGGATCGCTGCTGGCGACATGCTGCTTGAGCATCGCCCTGACTGTCGCCTCAGCCATGCCGCATATATTTGCCCGATTCGGGGCCGTCCGATCGAGGTCCGTGAGGCGCGCCTCATGCTCGTCGACGCGTGAGCACCGCCCGATACCCAGCGATCACGCCGGAGCGCCCCAGCGGTGAGCACGCCGAGCGGTATGGGCAGGCAGCAGCCGCCCACACGCACCTGAGTGCGCCTACGGCCAGGCGTAGTAGGCCGCGCGGGAGCTCCCACATCCGGCCGCGCCCGGACGGTCAGCGCCAGCGGCGTCCATTTTCAGTGCTCGAACGGGGACGGTTCACATGGGGCAGGTCCCGGCCCGCGATTGCTCGTACACCCAGGTCTGCGGCACGCCCAGCAGCGCCGCGACCTGGCCTGCCGTTGGCGGCCCGCCGGTGGAACCGCCGCGGGTGACGAAGTCAACGGCACGGTTGGCGTCGACCCAGCGGACGACCAGTGGCACTCGTCGAGCCGTTCAGACCTCATCGAGCGCCTTCAAGGACGGGGCACAGTACGCGGCAGATGTGTGCGGCGGTTGTGGCCGGGAGGCACAGCACACCCTTAGGGCGGTGTCTCTCGACGGGACCAAGCACCGAGTACCCGTGAGCGGTCCGCCGTGGTGGCAGCCGTGCCGACATGCGAGCCGAGCTGGAGAGCTGTCGGACGCTACGCGACTAGAGAGTGGAGGAGCGACTCGTCGTCGTGGTGGCAATGTCGGATCGCGCAGAGGTCGCAGCACCTCCATGACCCCGTCACTAGGCTGACGGGCCGAAGATCGCCCATGCGTCTGCTGCCCGTACTCACGACCGTCGGCATGGTCCTCAGTGTCGCGTTGTCCGCGCCCGCCGCGCCCGCCCCGGTCAAGGCGGCCGCGGTCCGCGTGCCCCGGGCGGCGCGGGCCGTCGACACCTCCCACCCCGACCGTTGGGTCGGCACCGGCACGCGGCAGAGCTGCACGTCGCGCGCGCTGGTGCGGGCGGTCGCCAAGGGCGGGATCGTCAGGTTCCGCTGCGGGCCGGACCCGGTCCGGATCGAGTTGAGGCGGACCGCGAAGGTAATCAACACCAGCCGTCGCGTCGTCCTCGACGGGCGCGGCCTGGTCACCCTCAGCGGCGGCGGGCAGCGCCGCATCCTCTACCAGAACACCTGCGACCAGCGGCAGACCTGGACCACGTCGCACTGCGACGACCAGGCCACGCCTCGTCTGGTGGTGCAGAACCTGACCTTCGCGGACGGTGACGCCACCGGGGCTACCTACGACGGCGGCGGGGGCGGCGCGATCTTCGCGCGCGGCGGCCGGCTCAAGATCGTCGGCTCGACGTTCATCGGCAACCGCTGCGATCCGACGGGCCCGGATCTCGGCGGCGGCGCCGTGCGGGCACTGTCGCAGCACGACGACCAGCCGGTGTACGTCGTCGGCAGCACCTTCACCGACGGGGTTTGTAGCAACGGGGCCGCGCTGAGCAGCATCGGCGTCTCGTGGTCGATCTTCAACAGCGTTCTTACCGACAACCGCGCCATCGGCCGCGGCGCCAACCCCGCGCGCCCGGGCACGTCCGGCGGCGGCTCGGGGGGCGCCGTGTACGCGGACGGCAATGAGTTTCGCGTGCTGCTCGCCGGCACGAGAATGACGGGCAATCACGCGCGCGAGGGCGGCGGCGCGGTCTTCTTCGTCAGCAACGACCGCAGCGGCGTCCTCGAGATCCGCTCCTCGACCTTGCGAGACAACCCGAGCAACGGCTTCGAAACCGACCCAGGAATCTTCTTCCTCGGCCGCGATCAAACCGTCGTCGACTCGGTCGTGAAGTGATTCAGCCAGAAGCGGAAGGCGATCGGCGGCGAAGGCGCCTCGCCTGGGCGGTGCTCTACCGTCGCTGGTGACCGTGCTCGAACTGGACCACGTCCTCTGCATGGTCAGCGATCCCTGTGAGGCGGCGCGGCGGCTTGAAGACGATGGGTGGGTGCTGGACGCTGGACAGGCGCACCGCGGGCAGGGGACGCGAAACCGGCGCCTGGCGTGGCCCGAACAGTTCTTCGAGTTGTTGTGGGTGACGGACGCGGCGGAGGCACGCGGCAACCCCTTGCGCCTCGACCGTCGCGCCGACTGGACCACGACGGGGGCCAGTCCGCTCGGTTTGGCGTTTCGCGGCTCGATCGACCCAGTCGACAGCGACAACTTCTGGCTCTACGACTAGCTCGGATCGCGCATCTGGATTCATCGTGACAACGAGGGATGCCCGGAACGGCCTCTGGTCTTCGTGATCGAGACCGCGGAGATGGAGCAGCGCAGACCACGGGTCGGGAGCGGCAGGCTCGAGTAGATGGTCAGCGTGCCGCCCTTTACGGCCCCACCGCCGCCGCTGTCGCCGCCGCTCTCGTTGCCGCCGCCGCATGCTGCGACGGCGAGAGCGCCACCTCGCGGCTCTCAAGGCGGTAGCCGACACACGCTCATTCGGAGGCGCGGGTGCCGAGCTTGGCTATACGCAGTCGGCGATCAGCCACCAGATCGGCGCCCTTGAGCGGATCGTCGGTGCCAAGCTGGTGGAGCGTCCGGGGGGGGCGCAGGCCGGTGTCCATGACGGCCGCGGGGACCCTGCTGCTCCGTCACGCCGAGGCGATCGTGGCCCGCGCCGACGTGGCCCGTGCCGACGACCACGGCGTGCTCGCCTCGGTCGGGTCGGTCGGCGACGCCTTCGATAACGCGCTCGCGGAGTCGTTCGTCGACAGCTTCAAGACAGACTCATCGCCGATCGCGCAACGGCCGGCTAGCGCCTCGGCGGAGCGGCGGGCCGATCCACTGCTGTCGATCGACCCCGCGGCCTACGTTGAGGAGCGGTCTAAAGAACCTCGAAGATCCGGTAGTCCACGTGATCCAGCGCGATCTCGTTCACCGCCACGGTGGTCATGGCGTTGAGCCATGCGTAAGGGCCCGGGGCGGCCTCGAAGAGGGGCGCCGAGCGGGCGTAGATGTCCTTTGAGGAGAGATGTTCGCCCGCCCCGAGGCGCCCGATCGTCTTTTCGTCGAGCACGATGCGGCCGGTGTTGGTCATGTGTACCAGTTCGCTGTCGTGAGTCTCGAGGGTCGCCCTTACGTCGAGCCGGCCGATGAGGTCTGTCCCGAAGGTCATCCAGTCGCCGCTGTTGCTGCGAAAGGTGCCGCTGAGGCGTTCGCCCGTGCAGATTCCCTGTACGAGCGCGAAGTGCATGCGGTTGCCGGCGGGGCTGGGAATAGCCTGTAGATCGAGGTCGATCGACATGTCGCACAGGTGGCGCAGGCCGGGCTCCAGGCTCGTCATCGCAGTCCCTCGAGGTCGGCCGGGTCGAGGTAGGTGTCCTTTCTGCTCACGAAACCGTCGGGGTCCACCTCGACCACGTCGAGCAGCGGTAGGTTGGCCGAGGTGAGGGTCCATTCGAGAACCCAGTGCCTTTCGCCAAGGAGCACGCGGTGCACCTCGAAGGCAAAGTCTGGCCACTGGGCGAACAGCCCGGCGAAGGCCTCGCGGGCCGCTGCGCGTCCGTGCACCGGGCCTCCCCCGGCGTGGATCTCGAAGCGTGTGTCGTCGGTGTGCATCGCGGCGATGCGGTCCGGGTCGCGGGAGGCCCATGCGGCGAGATAGTCCTCGGTGATGCGCTCGAGGTCGAGTGCAGGCGTTGTGGCGGGCGGGCTCATCTCTGCTCCTTGGGTTCGAGGACGATCAGCGGCAGTTCACGGTCCGTGTAGCGCGAGTAGTGCTCGGCGGCGGGGTACATCGCGAGGTAGAGCGGCCAGAGGCGGTCGTGCTCTTCGCCGGCCGATACGCGCGGCCGCACGGCGCGGCGTTCTCCGCGCACCAGTACGGTGGCCTCGCCGGCCGCCTGAAGGTTTAGCCACCAGGCCGGCGGGGCTTCCGTGCCCGCGGATGCGGCCATCACCACCAGGTCCCGTCCGTGGCTCAGCGCCAGCACCGGCGTCTCGCGCCGCCTGCCGCTCTTGCGCCCAATCGTCCCGAGCACCACCACCGGCGCGCCGAACCAGCGCGGAATCGCGCGTCCCTTCGAGACCCGCAAGAGCCGGGCGTGCAGGCGCGACCAGGCGACCGCCGACGCTCGGCGGTTCGCCGAGCGGTTGGTGAACTTGGCGATCTTCCGCGCGCGGGATTCCGGGTGCGCGTTCACGAGCGCCACTCCAGCGTTTCGCCCGGCTCCAGGATCTGGCTCTCGATCCCGAGTCGCGAGGCAGCGGCGCCAAAGGCGCCCGGCGGATCGTCGACTTGGCTGTACACCGGGGGCTTGTGAATCGCGCCGTAGTGAACGGGTACGGCCACCCTGGCGCCCAGCACCTTGACGGCGGTGGCCGCCTGTAGCGGATCCATCGAGGCCGCGAGAGGACTGGGCGGCTGGCGGTGCGGAAAGTCGCACACGGCACCGTTGACCGGTACGAAAGCCGCGTCAAGGGGCCCGAGGCGCATCGCGATCAGCCACCACGAGCCATGGAAGATGGTGTCCCCACCGTGGAAGATCCGCCGTCCGCCGGCTTCGATCACCCATGAAACCTGAGGGTCGCCGAAGCCGTCGACGGCGGGCACCGCGGTCACCGTGAACTCGTCGATCTGTGCCGTCTCCCACGGTTCGAGCACGCGGGTGGGCAACCCGGCTTCGCGCAGACCGGTCTCGGCGTGCAGGGTGGCGACCGTCTCGAGCCCGTTCCCGCTCGCCTCCTCGGGCCGGAGCACCGGTCCGCCACCGGCGAGGGCCCGTGCGATGGCCGCGACATCGGTGTGATCACCGTGGAGGTGCGTGACCAAAGCGGCTGCCGCCTCGGTTGTGGATGGCGCCGGCAGATCGGTATGCGCCTCTCCCACGAACCCGGCCATCGAGGAGATGTCCTCGAGTAGATCGACTACCAGCGAGCTGCTGGCTGTGCTCACCTCCAAGCCGGCCCAGCCGAGGCGCCGGACCTCCAGGGAATCGGGATGGCCACCACTCACGATCAAGCATGAATAGCAAACGATCGTTCGTTATGCAACCGGTCGTTCGCTAAAGTCGTCGTACGCGTGAGTCCTCGACGCTCAGCCCTAGTCGCTCAGGCCACCCGCTCGGCGGTGATAGACGAGACGGTGAACCGGGCCTCGCTGTCGGGACTCGGGGCAGTCACCATCGGCGACCTCGCCGGATGGCTTGGAATGAGCAAGGCAGGTGTGATCGGGCCCTTCGGCAACAAGGAGGCCCTACAGCTGGCGGCCCTCGACCGGGCGGTCGAGATCTTCCGCGCCGAGGTCTGGGACCGGGCGGCGGGCGCGGAGCCGGGTCTCGCCCGGCTGGAGGCGATCGCCGAGGCGTGGCTCGACTACCTCGACCGCGACGTCTTCCCCGGAGGCTGCTTTCTCACCCAGGCCGCAGCGGAGTTCGATGGGCGGCCAGGGCCGGTGAGAGAAGCGATCCGGCAGGCGCTCTCGCTGTGGGAGAAGGCCATACAGGGCGAGGTGGCCGCGGCGGTGAACGCGGGTCAACTGCCTTGCACCGTCGATCCTCAGCAGGTGGCATTCGAGCTGAGCGCGATTGCACAGGGCGTCAATCAAGCCCGCCAGCTTCGCGGCGACAGCGGGGCGGCCGACCGCGGCCGCCGCGCCATGCGCCGCGCGCTGCTCCTCGGCCATGGGAGCCAGGTTCGCTGCTGAAGTCGCGTCGCGATTCGTGGCCGCCGTTCCGGCGCTCCCGGTCGCTGACGAGCGGAAGGCCGTCGCGTTCTTTGAGGATGCCCTCGGCTTCACCGACCTCCGACACGAGGGACAAGGGCTGGGCATCTTACGACGGGATGCAGTCGAAGTGCACGTCTGGGTCGCTGACGGCAGCGCCCCCGGAGCGCCGCTGAGAGATCAGTGGTGGGGGACCCGTGAGTTCGGAGTGCTCGACCCCGACGGGGGGCGGGCGAGAGCAGGCCGGGTGCCCTTGCCCGGGACATCGGGCTGTGCCACCTTGTGAGGCATGCGAAGCGTCTACGAGGCTGCGGGTGGCGACGCGGGCCTACTCCGCTTGGCTGCGGCGTGGCACGGTCGAGTGATGACCGACGAGGTGGTCAGCCATGCGTTCAGCCACGGTTTCGACCCTCAACACACCGAGCGGCTCGCCGCCTACTGGGCCGAGGCGCTCGGCGGTCCTAGCACTTTCTCCGACACCGTTGGTGACGAGACCTCGGTTGTGCGGATGCACAGCGGCAACGGACAGCACGACGAGATGGACCGTCGTGCGATCGCCTGCTTCGACCAAGCCCTGACCGATGTCGGCTTTGTCGAAGACAGCCGCCTTCGGCAAGTGCTTCACGACTACTTCGCCTGGGCCACGACAACCACCATGTCCCGCTACCACCGGTCCGCTGATGACGTCCCCCCCGGCCTGAGCATCCCGCACTGGTCCTGGGACGGCCTCCAGGACTGAGCGGGGCCGCTACCAAGGCTTGCGACCGCCTGCGAGCGGATGTAGCACTCTTGGACGAGCCAACCGTCCGGTTGAGGATCCGCTTACTGACCTCAGTTTCGGCCCGGCGATGATTTCGTGCCTTGGGAGCGGTCTTCAACTGCGTAGGCCGCGAACGCACGCAGAACGGCGAAGGAGGTCGATGTCATGGCAGGGTGATCTTGGGCGCGACGGTCTCGCTCGACGGGTTCATCGCCGACGAGAGCGACGGTGTGGGCCGCTGTTCGAATTGGTATGGCAACGGTGATGTCGCGATTACCATGGGCGATCCCGACCGGGCTTCCACGTGAGCCCCGCCAGCGCGGAGCACATCCGCTCGGCCTTGGGCAACGTTCGCGCGGTCGTGATCGGTCGGCGCCTGTTCGACAGGACCGATGTGAGCGTCCCCTGAGGCCCGCAGCGCCGGAAACAGGCCGCGCACCACCCGCACGGTTCCCGGCACGTTGGTCTCAAACATCGCTTGCCAATCCGCATCCGCGGACGCTTCAACGGTCTCCAGCCCGAGAGCGCCGCCGGCGCAACACACGACCACGTCGCAGGCAACGATGCTCGCGCAGAACGCGTTGACGGATCCGGCGTCCGCGACGTCGACGGTGATGGCCTGACCGGCGATCTCCTCGGCGACCCGCTTGATCCGTTCGGTACGCCGCGCCCCCAAGATGACCTCGTACCCCGCTGTCGCCAGCGCTCTCGCGGAGGCCTCTCCGATGCCTGAACTCGCGCCGGTGACGACGGCGCGCCGACCGGTCGTCACGCGGTCGGCCCGCTCACGTCGGCCACGAAGTCCAACAGCACCGCGTTGAAACGGTCAGGGGCCTCTAGGTTCGGAAGGT
>Ga0136617_10003506_pt1 | contig 14032 bp, 13 predicted proteins | sample AntDrymUQ3222106_2_FD_129672 | JGI IMG/M metagenome (GOLD analysis project Ga0136617, IMG submission 129672) | Polar desert sand microbial communities from Dry Valleys, Antarctica - metaG UQ322 (21.06) | ecosystem: Environmental > Terrestrial > Soil > Desert | place: Antarctica: Dry Valley... | reverse complement strand
GGCTGGCACGAGCGTCCGATGAGCATCTACGAGCTGCACCTCGGCTCGTGGAGGCAGGGTCGCTCCTACCGGGACCTGGCCGACGAGCTGGTCGAGTACGTCGTCGACATGGGCTTCACCCACGTGGAGTTCCTGCCGGTGGCCGAGCACCCCTTCGGCGGCTCATGGGGCTACCAGGTGTCCTCCTACTTCGCGCCATCCTCCCGCTACGGCTCGCCCGACGACCTGCGCTACCTGATCGACCGGCTGCACCAGGCCGGCATCGGGGTCATCGTGGACTGGGTCCCGGCCCATTTCCCCAAGGACGCCTGGGCGCTGGCCCGCTTCGACGGCACCGCGCTCTACGAGCACCCGGATCCCCGCCGGGGTGAGCAGCCCGACTGGGGCACGCTGGTGTTCGATTTCGGCCGCGCCGAGGTCCGCAACTTCCTCGTCGCCAATGCCCTCTACTGGCTCGAGGAGTTCCACGTCGACGGCCTCCGGGTCGACGCCGTCGCGTCGATGCTCTACCTCGACTACTCCCGCGAGGAGGGTGAGTGGCTGCCCAACCAGTACGGCGGGCGGGAGAACCTCGAGGCCGTGGCGTTCCTGCAGGAGGTCAACGCCACTGCCTACCGCCGCGTGCCCGGCATAGTCACCATCGCCGAGGAGTCCACGGCCTGGCCCGGTGTCACCCGACCGACCCACCTCGGCGGGCTGGGGTTCGGCTTCAAGTGGAACATGGGCTGGATGCACGACTCGCTGGGCTACATCAGCCGCGAGCCGGTCTACCGGCAGTACCACCACCATCAGATGACCTTCTCGATGATGTACGCCTACTCCGAGAACTACGTCCTTCCTATCTCCCACGACGAGGTGGTGCACGGCAAGGGCTCGCTGCTGCGCAAGATGCCTGGCGACCACTGGCAGCAGCTCGCCAACCTGCGCGCCTACCTCGCCTTCATGTGGGCGCACCCCGGCAAGCAGCTGCTGTTCATGGGGTCAGAGTTCGGTCAGGAGTCGGAGTGGGCCGAGGGCCGGTCACTGGACTGGTGGCTGACAGGCAACCCCGACCATCGCGGCGTGCAGACACTCGTGCATGACCTGAACCGGGTCTATGCGCAGAGCCCGGCGCTGTGGTCGCGCGATGCCGACCCGACCGGGTTCGCCTGGATCGACGCCAATGACGCGAGCAACAACGTGTTCTCTTTCCTGCGCCACGGCGACGACGGATCGTCGCTCGCCTGCATCGCGAACTTCGCCGCGCTTCCGCACGAGGGCTACCGGGTGGGGCTGCCGCGGCCCGGCACGTGGGACGAGGTCCTCAACACCGATGCCGACGCCTACAGCGGCAGCGGTGTGGGCAACCTCGGCGCCATCGAGGCGGCTGCGGAGCCGTGGCACGGCCAGCCGGCATCCGCGACGCTGCGGGTGCCGCCATTGGGCACCGTGTGGCTGCGCCTCAGCGACTAGGTCAACCTGACCACCAGCTGCTGACGAGCGCGCCCGGACTGGTCGCCCAAGGGCCTACTTGCTCGACGTACCTGATGCCGGCATGCCGCTCGGAGCGGCGCCCTTGGGCTTCTTTTCCTGTTTGGGCTTCCTGACCTCGCGGCCACCCTTGTTCTTGCTGCCCATCGCCGTGCTCCTTCGATCTGGCAGGGACTGTCCCGTGCAACGTACGTTGCCCGCGGCCCGAGGGGAAGCGCATTCGGCCTCACGGCCGGACATCGGGTCGGCGGGGCGGATTCAGTTTGCGCGGCGGCTGGGATGGAGATCATCGAGCGGTCACGCCCTCAGCGAACGGAGCTTCTACAGATGAACACCCGGACCATCGCGATCCTCGCGCTCGTCATCGCCGTGATTCTGCTGATCCTGCTCTTCGCGCGCTAACCCTCGGTGGCCGAACGCCGCCCCTCCCTCGACGGGAATGGGCGGCGTTCGGCGTTCGGTCAGAACAGCGCGCTGGCCAGGCCCGTGCGGGCCCGCGCGACGCGCTCGTCCTGGTTGCCCACCAGCTCGAACAACGTGACCAGGTGGGTGCGAGCAGCGTCGCGCTCGTCTCCCGCGGTGCGTCGCACCAGCTCGATGAGGCGCCGGAACGCGTCCTCGACCTGACCGGCGAGCAGCTCCATGTCGGCGGCGGCGCACTGCGCGGCTATGTCGTCGGGTCGCGCCGCGGCGTCCTGCCGCACCACCTGGGCGTCGAGGGCGGCTGTGCGTCGGAGCAGCTCGACCTGAGCCAACCCGGCGCGCGCGTCGGCGTCACCGGGGGCCTGGTCGAGCAGCGCCTGGTAGGCAGCGCTCGCAGCGTCGTAGTCACCGCGCTCGATCGCGTCGTAGGCCACGTCATAGCGGGGGTCGTGCGCGGGCTCGTCGAGCCGCTCGCCGGCGGGGTCCTGCGGGCTCAACCGACCGGCGACCCCGTTGGCCTGCGCGACCTTCAGCAGCTCGTCGATGTACTGCCGCACCTGGGCCTCGGGCAGGGCGCCCTGGAAGAGAGGGACGGGCTGGCCCTGCAGCACGGCGAAGACGGCGGGGATGCTCTGCACCTGAAACGCCTGGCCGAGCCGCGGGTTGGCATCGACGTCGATCTTGGCCAACAGCCACCTGCCGCCGTCGTCGACGGCGAGCTTCTCCAGGATCGGGCTCAGCTGCTTGCACGGACCGCACCAGTCGGCCACGAAGTCGATGACGACCGGCACCGTGGTGGACTGCTCGATGACGACGGCCTGGAAGTCGGCCTCGGTGACGTCCACGACCACCCCGGTCGTGCCCGCGTCCGCGGTCGCCCCGCCGGCAACCGGCCCAGAGCTGGCAGCCAGAGCCGAGAGGTCGACGGCGCCATAGGGATTGATGCTCGGCTGGGTCATGTCCCCATCTTCCCCCAGCCGTCCACAGATCAGTGCGGCAGGCGTCAGAAGCGTGGCGGCTCGCGGTAGTCGCCCCACTCCGCCCTCAACGCGTCGCAGATCTCGCCCAGCGTCGCCTCGGCCCGGGCGGCATCGAGCATCGCCGGCACCATGTTGGCGTCGGTGCGGGCAGCCTCGACCATCGCGGCGAGCGCGACGTCGACCCTGGCCTGGTCGCGGCCCGCTCGTCGCGCTGCGATCGCCCGGTTCTGCTCGCGCTCGACCTCGTGGGAGACCCGCAGGATCTCCAGGGGCTCCTCGACGGTGTTGGTGTGGCAGTTCACGCCGACGATCTTCTTCTCGCCCTTCTCCAGCGCGGTCTGGTAGACGAAGGCCGACTCGGCGATCTCGGACATGAACCAGCCGTCCTCGATGCCCCGCAGCAGCCCGGAGGTGATGGTCCCGTCCGAGCCCATGTCGCGGATCTTCGCGAAGATCGCCTCCGCCTCCGCCTCCATCCGGTCGGTCAGCGCCTCGACGTACCACGAGCCACCCAGGGGGTCCGCGACGTTGGTCACCCCGGTCTCCTCCATGATCACCTGCTGGGTGCGCATCGCGATCTCGGCGGCCTTCTCGCTCGGCAGTGCCAGCACCTCGTCCAAGGCGTTGGTGTGCAAGGAGTTCGTGCCACCCAGCACCGCCGCGAGCGCCTCCACCGCGGTGCGCACGATGTTGTTGTCCGGCTGCTGCGCGGTCAGGCTCACCCCGGCGGTCTGGGTGTGGAACCGCAGCCACTGGGCCTTGTCGGTCTTCGCGCCGTAGACGTCGCGCAGCCAGCGCGCCCAGATCCGGCGGGCCGCGCGGAACTTCGCGATCTCCTCGAAGAAGTCCAGGTGGGAGTCGAAGAAGAACGACAGCCCCGGCGCGAACTCGTCGACGTCCAGGCCGCGGGACTGGCCCAGCTCCACGTAGCCGAAACCATCAGCAAGGGTGAACGCGAGCTCCTGCGCCGCGGTCGAACCCGCCTCGCGGATGTGATAGCCCGAGACAGACAACGGCTTGTACGCCGGGATGTGCTCGACGCAGTGCTCCATCAGGTCGCCGATCAGGCGCAGGTGCGGCTCGGGCGGGAACAGCCACTCCTTCTGGGCGATGTACTCCTTGAAGATGTCGGTCTGCAGCGTCCCGTTGAGCGTCGAGATGTCCACACCCTGCCGCTCCGCGGCGACGAGGTACATGCAGAAGACCGGCACCGCCGGGCCCGAGATGGTCATCGACGTCGTCACGTCGCCGAGCGGGATGCCGGAGAAGAGGACCTCCATGTCCGCCGCGGAGTCGATCGCCACCCCGCAGTGACCCACCTCGCCGAGAGCCTTCGGGTCGTCGGAGTCCCGGCCCATCAGCGTGGGCATGTCGAACGCGACCGAGAGGCCGCCGCCGCCGGAACGCAAGATCATCTGATAGCGCTCGTTGGTCTGCTGCGCGTTGCCGAACCCGGCGAACTGCCGGATCGTCCAGGCCCGACCGCGGTAGCCGGTCGGGTACAGGCCACGGGTGAACGGGAACTGCCCCGGCCAACCGATCCGCTCGAACCCGTCGTACGACGTGCCCTCGGGCGGCCCGTAGGCAGGCTCGACCGCCAGCCCGGAAAGGGTGGTGTAGTCGGCATCACGCTTCTTTGCGGCGTCATAGCGCTGCTGCCAACGCTCGCGCCCGGCTTGGATCTCGGCTGCGTCCACGATCCCAGGGTAAGTGCTGCGCTCGTCGGTCATGCAGGGACGGACCTACCTGACCACCTGATAGAGCGCGTGGTCCTGCCAGCTCCCGGCAATGTGGAGGTTCCGGTGCTACGCCGAACCGGACGAACCCGTTGCGTTCCAGCACGCGCTGGGACCTGACGTTCTCCAACAGCGTCCCTGCCTGGATCCGGTGCAGGCCAAGCTCGTCGAAGGCCACCCGGATGATGTCGCGCACGGCAGAGGTGGCGAGGCCGCGACCGCTGTCGATGGCGCTCACCCAGTAGCCCACGCTGCACGACTGGAACGGGCCGCGGACGATCTCGTTGAGCGTGATGCGGCCGACCAGGCGACCGGAGTCGTCGAGGATGACGTGCGGAAGAGTCACCCCCCGCTCACGCCCCTCGAGCGCCGCTTCGACAACAGCGCGCTGACCGTCAGCCGTGAAATAGCTGTCGTCACGATCCGGCTCCCAGGGCGCCAGGAACTCGCGGTTCGCGCGGAGCAGCTCGGTCAGAACCTCGGCATCGCCGAGAGTGACCAGTCGGGTGGCGCCCGGCGTTGTCACGCTTCGGTGACCCCTGCGATGAGGACATCGGCGGCAGCGTAGGGGTCGAGCTCGCCGGTGACCACGCGATCGGCCAGGTCGTCGAGACCCTTGCCGGCCCGCAGGTCACCCATCCTTTCTCGCAGTGCGGTCAACGCGATGGCCTCGATCTCGTCGGCCGCGCGACGGCGTCGGCTGGCACGCAGGTTGCCCGTCTCCTCGAGCCAGGTGCGGTGCTTGTCCAGCGCCTCGACCACCTCGTCGATGCCCTCGCCCCGCGACGCGACCGTGCGCAGGATCGGCGGTCTCCAGTCGCCCGGCTGGCGCCGCTCGCCGAGAGTGAGCATGTGCCGCAGCTCGCGCACCGCAGCGTCAGCCCCGTCACGGTCGGCCTTGTTCACCACGTACACGTCTCCCACCTCGAGGATGCCCGCCTTCGCTGCCTGGATCGCGTCCCCCATGCCGGGCGCGAGCAGCACGACGGTCGTGTCGGCGAGAGCGGCGACCTCGACCTCCGACTGCCCGACCCCGACGGTCTCCACCAGGACCACGTCACACCCTGCGGCGTCGAGGACCCGCAGCGCCTGAGGGGTTGACCAGGCGAGGCCACCGAGATGCCCGCGGCTCGCCATCGACCGGATATAGACGCCGGGATCGGTGAAGTGGTCCTGCATGCGCACGCGGTCGCCGAGCAGAGCACCACCGGAGAACGGTGACGACGGGTCGACGGCGAGCACGCCCACCCGCCGGTCCCGGGCCCGGTAGGCGGCGACCAGCGCGTTGGTCGTCGTCGACTTGCCCACCCCGGGCGCGCCGGTCAGACCGATGACGGTGGCATTGCCGCCGTAGGGAGTCAGCGCGGCCATGGCCTCACGGAGCAGCGGCGAGGTGTCCTCGACCAGGGAGATCAGCCGGGCGACCGACCGCGGGTCGCCCTCGCGGGCGCGCTCGACCAGCTCGGCCACGCCAGGGCGCGAGCTCTGGCTCACTCAGGCCTGCGCCGCCGCCGGCACGCGCAGGATCAGCGCGTCGCCCTGGCCCCCGCCGCCGCAGAGGGCCGCCGCGCCGGTGCCGCCGCCGCGACGCTGGAGCTCCAGGGCCAGGTGCAGGGCCAGACGCGCGCCGCTCATGCCGATCGGGTGGCCCATCGCGATGGCACCGCCGTTGACGTTGACGGTGCTGCCGTCCAGACCCAGCTCACGGCTCGAGTGGATGCCCACCGACGCGAACGCCTCGTTGATCTCCACCAGGTCCAGGTCCTCGATCCCGATGCCGTCCTTCGCCAGGGCGGCCTTGATGGCGTTGGCGGGCTGGGACTGCAGACTCGCGTCGGGACCGGCGACGACGCCATGGGCGCCGATCTCGGCCAGCCAGGTGAGGCCCAGCGACTCGGCCTTGGCCCGGCTCATCACGACGACAGCCGCTCCGCCGTCGGAGATTTGCGACGAGGAGCCGGCGGTGATTGTGCCGTCCGGGGCGAAGGCCGGCCGCAGCTTGGCGAGCAGCTCGGTGGTCGTGTCGGCGCGGATGCCCTCGTCCTCCTTGACCTCGATCGGGTCGCCCCGGCGCTGAGGCACTTCGACCGCGACGATCTCGTCGTCGAAGAGCCCGTTCTTCTGCGCCGCCGCGGCCCGCTGGTGGGACTGGGCCGAGAACGCGTCCTGGTCCTCGCGCGAGATGCCGAGCTTGGCGTTGTAGCGCTCGGTCGACTCTCCCATCGCGCAGTTGTCGAACGCGCAGAAGAGCCCGTCGTGGGCCATCGCGTCGAGCATCTCCACGGTGCCGTACTTGTGGCCCGCGCGGCTGCCTGTGAGCAGGTGCGGCGCGTTGGTCATCGACTCCATGCCGCCCGCCACGATGATCTCGAACTCGCCCGCGCGGATCAGCTGGTCGGCAAGCGCGATGGCGTCCAGGCCGGAGAGGCACACCTTGTTCACCGTCAGTGCCGGGACGGTCATCGGGATGCCCGCCTTGACCGCAGCCTGCCGGGCGGTGATCTGGCCGGCACCGGCCTGCAGCACCTGCCCCATGATCACGTAGTCGACCTGGTCTGGAGCGACGCCGGCGCGCTCGAGTGCGCCCTTGATGGCGAAGCCACCCAGGTCTGCTCCGGAGAAGTCCTTCAGCGACCCGAGCAGCCGGCCCATCGGCGTGCGGGCACCAGCGACGATCACGGATCCGGCCATCTGGCAGGCCCTCCTCGAGGAGTCGGAGATGTGCGCTGTCACGATAGCCACATGCTCACCCGTATCGACCACGTCGGTCTGGCCGTGCGCGACCTGGACGAGGCGATCGCGTTCTACGGCCGCGTCTTCGACCTTCAGGTCGTGCACCAGGAGGTCAACGAGGAGCAGGGCGTCCGCGAGGCGATGCTCGCGGTCGGCGATTCGGGCGCGTGCATCCAGCTCCTCGCACCGCTGTCCGAGGACTCGCCCATCGCGAAGTTCCTGGACCGCAACGGCGAGGGGATCCAGCAGGTCGCCTACGGCGTCGACGACATCGACACCACGTCAGCGGACCTGCGTTCCCGCGGGGTGCGCCTCCTGTACGACGAACCCAAGCGGGGGACGGCGGGTTCTCGGATCAACTTCGTGCATCCCAAGGACGCCGGCGGCGTGCTGGTCGAGCTGGTCGAAGCCGCGCGGGACTCCTAGACCTCCCGCTGCACGTCACTCAAGCTGGCGCGGCGGCCGGCAGCGACCGCGCGGGTGGGGCTCGGGGCCGATAACGCTGCCGTCGGGGTGGGTCATCGTGTAGCGCCCGTCGGCGCCGCGGTGCAATGTCCAATGGCCTTCGTGGAGCATCGTGTGGTGGGCCGCGCACGGCAACGCGCCGTTGTCGATCGCGGTCGATCCGCCGTCGGCCCACGACCGCAGGTGGTGAGCGTCGGACCAGGCAACTGGTCGCTCGCAGTGGGGCACGGCGCAACGGTCGCCGTCACGGGCGATCATCGCCACCCGTTGCGACGTGGTGAAGAACCGTCGCGAGCGGCCGATCTCGCGAGCGCCGTCCTGGCCTCCCACCGCGACCACGGTCACATCGGCGTCGCAGCCGACTCGCTGGGCAGTTGTCGTGTTGATCGGGCCGACCCAACCCAGCGTGGCCCCGGGAGAGCCACCCGTGCCTGGCGCGGTCGCCAGGGAGTCGGCGTCGACGGTGACGATGACGTGCGGATGCCCGCCACCGGATCTGCGTGCCTGGGCGGATGACAGGGACCGCTGGCAGATGTCGGTCAGCGCGTCGGCGTTGCGTTGGCACGCGCTGCGGGTGTCACCGGATACCGGAGGGCTGGCAGCGCTCAGCGCGGTGAGCACCACGGCACCCGCGACCGGATCGAGCAGCAGCGAACCCACCACCATTCCATCGAGGGTGGTGGACAGCGACACCCCCCGTCGTTCGTAGCGGCGGACCGCGGTCTCGTCAGCACGGTCGGGATCGAGCGCGTGGGCGAACTGACGCATCACACCGGCGAGGGCACCGGGGTCGGCGACCCGAGCCACCTTCAGCGCCTCGGGCTCGATCAGCGCCACTGCCCCGGGCGGAGCGTCGGCCGCGTGTCTGACGATCACCCGGGCATGCGCCGGGTCGATCTCCCCGCCGGCCAACGCCGCCGAGGTAGCTGCCAGGGACTCACTCGACAGGGCCCGAGCCGTGGATACCGCTGTCTTTGCCTCGCCAGGGCTCATCCGGGCCCGGTGCCGGAGCCACGCCGCCGGGCTCAACGCCGCGTCCAGAACATGGCTGCCGCGGTTGTCGACCTCGCGCACCACCTGAAGGCTGAACCACTCCAGCCGAGCGGCCAGAGCCCGCGCTGCCTGCAGCTGGCGGGTCAGCTCGTCATGGCCGAAGTCGCGCAGCTCACCGTCCTGAACCGCATCGACGAGGGCATCGACCGCCTCCCCGGCGGCGTCGATCGCCGCCGCTACGGACGGGCTTGTCATCATCGAACGCATGTTCGATTCTATTGCTCCCGACCGACAGGCAGGTATCAGCCGTCCACAGGGTCCATCGGGAGACCTGCACGGCATCATGTCCACCGTGCATCTTCGTCCCCTGGCTGTCACACGCGTCGCCAACTGCGTGCCTGGCGTCGCCATCGCACTTGCTGGCTCTGCTGCCGGGTTCAGCGTGGACGGGTTGCTCGGCTTGGCCCTCGCCCTATCCGGCGAGGTCGTTGGGGTGGTCCTCATGACGCGGGGCTACCGGATGGGAGTCCGGTGTGCGGAAGGTGCTGCCACGGTCAACGGACTTTTCGCCACGCGATCCGTGCGGCGCCAGGACATCGTGGAGGTGACGGTTTTTCCGGCCATCCGTTGGCGTTCGTCTGGGAAGGTGAGATGGACGCCCGTCATCGCGTTCGCAACACTCGGCCGCGAGCTGTCCTTCGTCGCGCAGCACAACGACCGATGCGCGGATCAACTCCGGCGCTGGGTCGCAGAGCGGCCGCGCCGCACGTAGTCGCGGGTCAGTCCCTGGCGCGGGGCTCGTCGACCAATGGGGGACCGCCGTGGCGGGTGTCGGTCAGGTCGACCTCGCCCGATGCCACCGCTTCAGCGGCCTCGGCCCGCAGCTCCTCGGCCCCGTCCATGACGGGATGGTCGAGTGTCGGCTCGTCGGGCGGGTCGGGCGTGTGATCGGTCCGCTCAGTCATTGCCGCCTCCTCCGCCGGCGATCTCCTCGTCGATGTCGGTGAGGGGGTCGCCGTGCTTCGTGGCCGGCCCGGGGTCGGGGTGCGGCGCGTCCTGCTCGCCGGACGGCTGCGCGCGGTCGGGGTCCATTTCGATCGGCTCGCTGTTGGCGTCCTTGTTGTTGGTCATGCCCGCGACCTACCCGGCGTCGTCCGGGGTCATGCCACGGCGGCTGCACGGCTCCACGGCGGCTCCACGCGGTACGGCGACGCGTGCCCGACTGCGGACGCCGCGCTACTCACCAGTAATCTCCGGCGAATGGTCCCCATCGAAGCGAGCCGGAGGCGGTCGTGAAGGAGATCCTCGAGGCGATCCTCGGCGACGCCCCGGCGGACGAGCTGGAGCACGTGGAGGTGCCTGACGGCTACCGCGCCGTCACCGTGCACAAGGACGACGCGTCGATGTTCGAGGGCACACCGAGCCGGGAGAAGGACCCGAGAAGGAGCCTCCACGTCGAGGACGTCCCCACCCCCGAGCTGGGTCCGGGTGAGGCTCTCGTCGCGGTGATGGCAAGCGCGATCAACTACAACACCGTCTGGACCTCGATCTTCGAGCCGGTCTCGACCTTCTCGTTCCTGGAGCGCTACGGCCGGCTCTCGCCGCTGTCCAAGCGCCACGACCTGCCCTACCACGTGCTGGGTTCCGACCTGGCCGGCGTCGTGCTGCGCACCGGCCCTGGCGTCAACGCGTGGGCACCCGGCGACGAGGTGGTGGCCCACTGCCTGTCCGTCGAGCTGGAGAGCCCCGACGGGCACAACGACACGATGCTCGACCCCGAGCAGCGCATCTGGGGCTTCGAGACCAACTTCGGCGGCCTTGCACAGCTGGCACTGGTCAAGTCCAACCAGCTGATGCCCAAGCCCGCCCACCTCACCTGGGAGGAGGCGGCCTGCCCCGGACTGGTCAACTCCACGGCCTACCGCCAGCTCGTCTCCCGCAACGGCGCCGGAATGAAGCAGGGCGACGTCGTGCTCATCTGGGGAGCATCCGGGGGCCTGGGCTCCTACGCCACCCAGCTGGCCCTCGGCGGCGGCGCGACCCCCGTCTGTGTGGTCTCCAGCGCGGAGAAGGCCGAGATCTGCCGCTCGATGGGCGCCGACCTGATCATCGACAGGGCCGCGGAGAACTACCGGTTCTGGAGCGACGAGCACACCCAGGACCCCAAGGAGTGGCAGCGCCTGGGCAAGAAGATCCGTGAGCTCACCGGCGGCGACGACGTCGACATCGTCTTCGAGCATCCCGGCAGGGAGACCTTCGGGGCCAGCGTCTACGTGGCCCGGCGCGGCGGCACGATCGTCACCTGCGCGTCCACCAGCGGCTTCCTGCACGAATACGACAACCGCTACCTCTGGATGAACCTCAAGCGGATCATCGGCTCGCACTTCGCCAACTACCGCGAGGCGTGGGAGGCCAACCGGCTGGTCGCGCGGGGGCGCATCCATCCCACCTTGTCCCGCACCTATCCGCTGGCGGAAACCGGCCAGGCCGCCCACGACGTCCATCGCAACGCCCACCAGGGCAAGGTCGGCGTGCTCTGCCTCGCGCCGGAGGAAGGTCTCGGCGTGCGCGACCACGGGTTGCGGGCGCGACACATCGAGGCCATCAACCGGTTCCGTGATGTCTGACATGACCGGCTCTCTCTGACACGATGCATTGTCATGACCACCGACTCCGGGAAGGGCACCTCCACCGAGGCCATCCCTGAGCGCGCGAGCCGCCTCCTGCACGCCGCCCAGCAGCAGGCCGACGCCCTGCTGGAGAAGACGGCCCGCGAGGCCGCGGCGGCGCGCAAGCAGGCCGACAGCCTGCGCGACGAGGCGGCGCGACTGCACGAGGAGATCGCCGGCAAGCACGCGAGGGCGACCGAGCGCGAGGAAGAGGCGGTACGACGACACGCGGACTCCCTCGAGCAGAGCTCCCTGCGCCTGGACCAGGCCACCACGGAAGCCGAGCGGGTCCGCGGCGCGGCGGCCGCCGAGGCGGAGCAGCTGCTCACCGACGCCGCCGACCAGGCAGCGTTGATCGTCACCAGCGCGTCCACCCACGCCGACGAGCTGGTGGCGGGCAGTCAGCAGGAGGCCGACGCCGCCCGAGCCGCAGCGGATGCGGAGGTGGACTCCACCCGGGCCGAGCTGCGCGAGCTGCGCGAGCAGGCGGCCCGCGACGCCGAAGTCATCCGCACCGAGGCGCGGGAGGCAGCCGAGCAGCGCCGCCGGGAGGGCGCCGACGAGGCCAAGGGCCGGATCGAGACAGCCCGTGCCGAGGCGGAGCAGATCGTCTCGGCGGCCCACGCCGAGGCACAGACGATCCGCGAGCGCACCGAGCGGGAGGTCGCAGCGGAGCACGCCGAGGCCAGGGGCGACATCGAGCGGGCGCGGGTCGAGGCCGCCGGGCTGCGCGAGCAGGGCGTCGCCGACGCCGAGGCGCTGCGCACCGACGCCCGGGCCGAGGCCGACCACGCCCTCGCCGAAGCCGCGGAGCAGACGGCGTGGACCCAGCGCACGGTCGCCGAGCTGCAGGCCGCCGCGAACGCCGACGCGGAGCGCATCCGGGATGAGGCCAACACGGCCGCCCGCGGAGTCCAGACCGACGTGCGCGCCCGGGCCGAGGCGGTCCTCGCCAGCGCTCGCGAGGCGGCCGACCAGAAGCAGGAAGAGGCCGCGGCGCAGGCCGCTTCGACGATCGCCCAGGCGCAGGCCCAGCTGCGCGACGCCGAGGAGGAGGCACAGCGCCGCCTCTCCGACGCCAGCTCCCGAAGCACGCGCACCCTGGCCGAGGCGGGCGAGAGGGCCGGCGAGATCGAGCAGCGGGCGGCGCGCCGGGAGGAGGAGGCCGAGGCCGGCGCGAAGGCCCTGCGCGAGCGGGTGGCAGAGCAGACCGCGGCGGCCCAGCGCGACACCGAGCAGGCCCGCCGGACCGCTCGCACCGAGGCCACCCGGCTCGTCGTCGACGCCCGCCGCGAGGCGGACGAGCTGCGCTCCCAGGCGCGCAGGGTGCTGGCAGATGCCCGCGCCGAGGTGGCGGCGCTCACGACGCGCCGGGACGAGATCGCGGCTGAGCTGGGACGTCTTTCGGCGGTGATCGAGGCGCTGTCGGTGCCCGCTGGGCAGGCAGCACGCGCAGGGGTGGGCCGGGGAGGCACCGCGGTCGAGACTCCTGCCCGGGACGTGCCAAGATGACCCCGTTCCGTAGTCAGTAGCCGACAGGACTGAGTCGATGACCGACACCACCACAGGCCAGCAGCACTTCGAGATCGTCCGACGCGGCTATGAGCCGCAGCAGGTCGACCGGCGGGTAGCCACACTCGTCACCGAGCTCGAGAAGACCCGCAAACGCACCGCCGAGCTCGAGCGCAGGGTGGAGGAGCTCCACCTCCAATCCCAGGAGCAGGGCGACGCAGCCGCCCCCACCTACGCCGGGCTGGGAACTCGGATCGAGAAGATCCTGGGACTGGCCGAGGAGGAGTCCCGCGACCTGCGGTCCGCCGCGGTCGCGGATGCCGAGCAGCACCGGTCACTGACCGAGCAGGACGCGGGCAAGATCCGCAGCGAGGCCGACCGCTACTCCCGCGAGCGCCGCAGCGAGGTGGACACGGAGGCCGCGCGGGTGCTCGAGGAGGCGCGCCGACAGGCCGACCAGATGCGCGACGAGGCTGAGCGCGAGACCAAGGCCCGTCGCGAGGAGGCCGAGGCACTGTTCGAGCAGAACCGCGCCAAGGCGGCGCAGGCGGCAGCCGACTTCGAGACAACGCTGGCCCATCGCCGGGAGCAGTCCGAGCGCGACTTCACCGAGAAGATGGGCGCCAGCCAGCAACAGCTCACGACGGTGGAGCAGCGGGCGGAGCAGACCCGGCTGGAGGCCGAGAAGCTGCGCTCTGACGCCGACCGCAAGTCCAAGCGGATGCTCGAGGAGGCACAGCGCCAGGCCGACGACATGATCGCGGAGGCCAAGTCCACGGCCGACCGGGTCCGGTCGGAGTCCGAGCGAGAGCTCTCGGCAGCGACCCAGCGCCGCGACAGCATCAACGCCCAGCTGACCAACGTGCGCCAGATGCTGGCGACCCTCACGGGCGCAACGCTGCCCAACCCGCTCGGTGACGACGACGAGTCCACCGGCAGCAGTGGGAGCGCGGCTGCGCCGGGCGAAGGCGGCGGCAAGGCCAAGGGCGCGGTTCCGGCTTCGGCGTCGGGGGCGAAGGCATCCCCTCCGATGACGCCGTCGGTGCAGACG
>Ga0136617_10003505_pt1 | contig 14036 bp, 16 predicted proteins | sample AntDrymUQ3222106_2_FD_129672 | JGI IMG/M metagenome (GOLD analysis project Ga0136617, IMG submission 129672) | Polar desert sand microbial communities from Dry Valleys, Antarctica - metaG UQ322 (21.06) | ecosystem: Environmental > Terrestrial > Soil > Desert | place: Antarctica: Dry Valley... | reverse complement strand
CCGCGCTGCTCGCCGTACTTCTCGTGCTCACCGTCGTCCCCACCGCCGAGGCGGCCAGCAGGCCCTACTTCCCCACCAACCTGACCTCGCTCGGCAACGCACGCCAGGTCGTGGTGGTCACGGCGAGCTCCTGGACCACCAGCCACGCGACCCTCCGCACATTCGAGAAGGGCAGCGACGGGCGCTGGCGAGCGCAGCTGGGACCGATGCGGGCCCGCATCGGCAGCCGCGGTTTCGCCACGGCAGCCACCCGCCGGCAGGGCAGCGCGAAGACCCCCGCCGGGACGTTCCGCATCCCCCGGGCGATCGGCCGCTACGCCGACCCCGGCACCGACCTGCCCTACACGCAGTTCGACCGCAACGACTGGTGGCCTTACGACCCGCGCAGTCCGCGCACCTACAACGTCTTCCAGACCCGCCGCGTCGCGGGAGCGGCGTGGCGCACGTCCTGGGCCGAACACCTTTGGTCGTACGGCGGGCAGTACCGCTTCGCCGCAGTCATCGACTACAACCTGCCGAGGGGGGTCTACCGCTCCCACAGTCAGTGGTTCGCGCGTGAGCCGGCCAACACCCGCAAGGGTGGTGGGATCTTCCTGCACGTGAACGGGCCGGGCGGGACGGCCGGTTGCATCTCGTTGGCCGCTGCCGACATGAGATCGGTGCTGCGCTGGCTGGACCCGGACCTGAGACCCAGGATCGTGATGGGCCCGACCGCGGTCATCGGCCGGATGTAACCGCGGGTCGCGGGCCCGGGAGCGGGCTAGTGGGTCTCGGCGAGCTTCCCGCGCAGCTGGAGGACCGCCTTGGTGTGCATCTGGCAGATGCGGCTCTCGGTGACCCCGAGGACCTGGCCGATCTCGGCGAGGGTGAGGCCCTCGTAGTAGTAGAGCGTCACGACTATCTTCTCGCGCTCCGGCAGGGTGTTGATCGCCTTGGCGAGGAGGTACTTGGTCTCCTCGGACTCGAAGGCCAGCACCGGGTCCTCGGCCTTGTGGTCCTCGAGGGTGTCGACCAGGCTGAGCTTGTCGCCCTTCTCCCCGCCCACGCTCAGCAGCTCGTCGAGCGCCACGACGTTGACGAAGGAGACCTGGCTGAAGATCTGGTGCAGGTCGTCGAGCTTGATGCCCATCTCCTCGGCGACCTCGGCCTCGCTCGGGGTGCGGTGCAGCTGAGCCTCGAGGCTGGCGTAGGCCTTCTCGACCTCACGGGCCTTGAACCGCACCGAGCGCGGGATCCAGTCGATGGCCCGCAGCTCGTCGATGATGGCGCCGCGGATGCGGCTGATCGCGTAGGTCTCGAACTTGATCGCCCGCTCGAGGTCGAACTTCTCGATCGCGTCGATCAACCCGAAGATGCCGTAGGAGACCAGGTCGGCCTGCTCGATGTTGGGCGGCAGCCCAACGCCGACGCGGCCGGCCACGTACTTCACCAGCGGGGAGTAGTGCAGGATCAGCCGTTCGCGCAGGGGCTGGTCGCCGGTCTTCTTGAACTGCTCCCAGAGCTCGCGCAGAGCTGCCTCGGCGACGCTCTTGTCCGCGGCGGCGGAGTCGCCCGGATCGTCACCCGAGGGCACGGCGCTCTTGGTCGCCTTGGCGGCCCGCGCGCTCACAGCGCCCCCACCCCGGGGCGACGTGGCGGCCGGGGAGCCGTCACGCCCGTGGGTGCGCTTGGTCATATGTTGCCTTCAGCCTGTCGACGGACACATGGGTATAGATCTGCGTCGTTGCGAGGGTAGCGTGGCCGAGCAGTTCTTGAACGCTTCTCAGGTCGGCTCCTCCCTCCAGCAGGTGAGTTGCCGCGGAGTGCCGCAACCCGTGCGGGCCCAGGTCGGGGGCACCGGGGACGTGCCGGAGCAGCTCGTGCACCACCCGGCGTACGGTCCTGGGGTCGATCCGAGCGCCCCGGGCACCCACGAAGAGCGCAGCCCCGCTGCCGGCGCCGGCGAGCGCGGGGCGACCCCGCTGGAGCCACGCGTCGAGCGCGCGGACGGCGGGCGTGCCGAGGGGGACCGCGCGTTCCTTGGCGCCCTTGCCGAGGACCCGCAGCAGCGCCCGGCCGCGGTCGAGGTCGCCCAGGTCGAGCCCGCACAGCTCGCCGACCCGGATGCCGCTGGCGTAGAGCACCTCGAGCAACGCCAGGTCGCGCAGACCACAAGGATCCCCGTCGTCGGCGGCGAGGGCTGCGACGTCGAGCAGCGCACCGGCCTCGTCCTGGCGCAGGACGCCGGGGAGCGTGCGGGCCGCCTTGGGGGTGGCCAGCAGTGCCCCTGCGTCGATGTCGGCGAGCCCGTTGCGGTGGGCCCAGGCGGTGAAGCTGCGGGCCGCCGCTGCCCGCCGGGCCACACTGGACCGGGCCTGCCCGGTTGCGGCCAGCCGGGCCAGCCAGCTGCGCAGCGCGGCCAGGTCGACGGCGCCGACCTGGTCCCGGCCCATGCGGGAAGCGTGGTCGAGCAGGCTGGTGGCGTCCGCGACGTAGGCGCGCACCGAGTGCTCGGACAGGGCACGCACCGACCGGATGTGCCGCTCGTAGTCGGTCAGGGCGGCCTCGAACGCCGTCGGCAGCGGCGCTCTGTCCGCTCGTGCGCCCGCCGCCCCACCCACGCGTCACACCCTGCGCAAAGGCACCTGACGAATCAAGGACCGCCGCGCCGGACGTGCGCCTTTCGCCACCCGCCATCGACCATCTCGGCCAGGCCGCGGGCGGACAGCAACCCCAGGCACCGGAGCACGGACGGGATGTCGACCCCCGCGACCCGGGCCACGCTGGCCGGGCCGACCGGCCGGCGCAGCGGCAGTCCCTCGAGCACCTGCAGGTGCAGGTCATCGAGGTCATCGTGCGGCTGCGCCTCGCCGCGCCGCGGGGGCGAGTCGTCGACGCCCAGCGGGCTGACGATGTCGAGGACGTCGGCGGCGTCGGTGACCAGGTGGGCGCCCTTGGTCCGGAGCAGCTCGTGGCAGCCGGCGGACATCGCCGAGGTGACGGGACCGGGGACGGCCATCACCTCCCGGGACAGGTCGACCGCCTGGCCGGCGGTGTTGGCGGCCCCGCTGCGCAGCGCCGCTTCCACGACGACCGTTCCCCGGCCCAACGCGGCGATGATGCGGTTGCGGGTCAGGAACCTGGGCTTGCTCGGCCGGCACCCGGGGGGCAGCTCGGACAGCACCAGCCCGGACTCGCGCACCCGGCCCAGCAGGTTCTCGTGGGCACTGGGGTAGGCCAGGTCGATGCCGCAGGCGAGGACGGCGACCGTCGGGCCCTCGACTGCCAACGCGCCGCGGTGTGCGGCGGCGTCGATGCCGAAAGCGGCACCGGACACAACCGTCCAGCCGCGGTCGCCCAGACCTGCCCCGATGCCGGCCGCGACATGCTCTCCGTAGGCCGTGCACGCCCGCGCCCCGACGACTGAGACCGCGCGCCGCACCAGCCCCGCCAGCTCGGCTGGTCCCCGCACCCACAGAGCAATCGGCCTGGCGGGACCGAGGTCGTCCAGTGCGCTGGGCCACTCCGGCGAACCGGGCACGACCACCCGGGCCTCGACGCGCTGCGCCATTGCGAGATCGGTCGCCGCGTCGAGGCTGCCCAGCCTGGCTCGGTAGTGGGCAAGTCGTCGACCCCGCAGGGTGCCCGCACGGATCTGCCCGAGCACCCGCTCTGCCCCGAGCTCCGCCAGCAACTGGCCCATCTCCAGGTCGCCCGGCTCGACCAGACGTGACAGGGCGGCTCGCGCCTCGATGTCGCTCAAGCCGCCCACCGCCGCACGCCCCGGAACTGGAGGGCGACCTGCACGTCACCGGCATCGGGTCGTTGCCGGCCGGCCAGGTCGCCCAGCGTCCACGCCACCCGCAGCACCCGGTCGACCCCGCGGGCGGTGAGCCCTCCCCGATCCAGCTCCTGCTCGGCAGCCGCGACGACGGCCCAGGGCAGCGGCCAGTCGCGCCGCAGGACGTGACCGGGAACCTCCGCGTTGACCCGCCACGGCGTCCCCGCCAACCGGTCGGCCATCAGGGCACGGGCCGCCGCGACACGCGCCGCCACCGTTGCGGTGTCCTCGACGAAGGCGGTGTCGTCGCGCAGCTCGGCGCGGGTCGCAGTGAGCATCTCCAGGCTCAGATCGACTCGGTCCAACAGCGGCCCGGAGAGCCGTCCGAGATAGCGAACCTTGGCCATCGGCGTGCACCGGCAATCGGTCCCCTTGCCGACCGCCAGGCCGCAGGGACAGGGGTTGGCGGCCAGCACCAGCTGGAACCGGGCGGGGAAGCGGACCTGCGCCACCAGTCGTGACACGGTGATCTCACCGGACTCCAGGGGCTGGCGCAGCGCGTCGAGCACCGCGGGGGCGAACTCCGGCGCCTCGTCCAGGAACAACACCCCACGGTGAGCGAGCGAGGCGGCGCCAGGCCGCACCTGGCTGGAGCCGCCACCGACGATCGCGGGGACCGACGCGGTGTGGTGCGGGGCCTGGAACGGCGGGCGCGTCACCAGCGGCGTCCCGGCCGGCAGCGTGCCGGCGACCGAGTGCACCGTGGTGACCTCCAGCGCCGCCGCCGGGTCCAGCGCGGGCAGCAGGCCGGGCAGCCGCTCGGCGAGCATCGTCTTGCCGGCTCCCGGCGGGCCCAGCATCAACAGGTGGTGCCCACCGGCCGCCGCGACCTCGAGAGCGAAGCGCGCAGCGGACTGCCCCAGCACGTCGCGCAGGTCCAGCTCGCGAGCCCTCTCCTCCTCGGCGACCGAGACCGCGGACGTCGCGACGGGGCGGTGCTCGTCGAGTCCCTCGGGCACCTCCTCACCGCGGGCCAGCGCCACCAGCTCGCGCAGTGAGCGCACCCCCGTCACCCTCACCCCGGGGACCAGCGCGGCCTCGGCGGCGTTGGCGGCGGGGACCACCACGCTCTCGATGCCGGCGCTCGCCGCTGCCGCCACGGCCGGGAGCACTCCGCGCACCGGACGGACCCGCCCGTCCAGCCCCAGCTCGCCGATCAGAACAGCCCGCTCGAACACCCCGGGCGGAACGAGCGACTCCGCGGCGAGGACCGCCGCGGCGATCGCCAGGTCGAAGCTGGATCCGCGCTTGGGCAGGCTCGCCGGAGAGAGGTTGATCGTGATCCGGCGGGACGAGGGCCACGGCTGGTCGCTGTTGACCACCGCCGCGCGGACCCGGTCGCGGGACTCGCTCAGCGAGGTGTCGGGCAGCCCCACCAGCACGTAGGACGGGACTCCCTGCCCGAGGTCCGCCTCGACCTCGACGAGATGTCCCTGCACCCCCACCAGAGCGACGGCGCAAGTGCGTGCCAGCGCCACTCACATCACCCCGCGCACGTGCTCGACCTGCGCAGCGCCGCGACCGTCCTGCAGCACCCCCACCAGGTCGATACGGATGCCGGGAGGGTGCACCCGCCGCTCGCGCACCCACCGCGCCGCGAGCCGTCGCAGGCGGGCGGCCTTGCGGGCGGTGACCCCTTCCAACGGCGCACCGAAGCCGAGACCGGACCGGGTCTTGACCTCGCACACGACGAGGACGTCGCCGTCACGGGCCACGATGTCGATCTCGCCGATGTCGCAGCGCCAGTTCCGCTCGAGGATGGTCAGTCCCGCAGCGGTCAGATGTGCCGCGGCGACGTTCTCGCCGTACTGACCCAGCCCGTCCTTGGCCCGCACCGGCACCACCTCCAGCGCCAAGACTCAAGGCAGCAGGTCGTACGCCGAGCAGGCACCACGTCATCTGTGGAACGGCGAGGGCCGCCCCGTCCCTGTGGACGAGACGGCCCAAGCCGACCAACCGTGCTCAGCCGGTGGGCTCGCCCAGCGCCCGACGCTTGCGCGCGAGCACCACGAGCAGTCCTCCGCCGCCGACGAGCGCCAGCCCGAGCAGCGCCAGCAGCAGTGGCATCCCGCCGGTGGTTGGCAGCAGCCCGCCGCCGCCCGCGTCGACGTCGCCGTCGTCATCGGGATCCGGTGTCGGTGTTGCGGTGCCGCTGTCCGTCGGGTCCGGGGTCGGCGTCGGAGTCGGTTCCGCTGCCGCCAACGTCAGGCCGACCAGCACCGGGTCGTGGTCCGATGAGCGGAACTCGTCGGCCTGGTAGAGCGCGGCCTGGTTGAAGGACGTGTAGTCCTTGCCCCTGGGCTCCTGGCTGTTGATGTGCCAGGCCTGCGTTCCCGTGACGGCGTCCTCGAGCTCGGAGTTGGCCAGGGCGTAGTCGAGCCGGCCCTCGCCGCCGTTGAACACGTAGCTGAACGGCTCTCGGACACCCTCCTGGAACTGGTCCTGGAGGTCGACATAGCCGCCGGCCTTGAGGATGTCGATCGGGTCCTCCTGCGCGTAGGCGTTGAAGTCTCCTAGCAGCAGCAAGCGCTCGTCATCGGCGAAGAAGGTGTCCTCCTCCGTCCAGTCGAGGAGTTCCTCGGCAGCCAGCATGCGGTCCGGGTTGGACGCACCCTGACCATCGCCCTGGTCCGCGTTGGCCCCGTCACCCGACCCCTTGGACTTGAAGTGGTTGATGATCGCGACGAACGCCTCGTCGCTCGCTTCCTCGACGAAGCGAGCAGCGATCGCCGGACGCGTGTTGCGGTTGAACGGGTCGACGTCGTCCAGCACGGTGAAGCCCTCGAGGCTGAGGGTCTCCGTGTCGTAGATGAAGGCGTTCTTGATCGCGTCCGTGCCCACCATGCCGGTCTCGACGTAGGTGTAGACCCGATCGCTGCGGACGTTGAGCTGGCGAACCAGGTCGGCAACCGCACTGCTCGCGGAGGTGTCGTCGTTTCTCGATCTCGATCAGGCCGACGACGTCGGCGTCGATCTCGTCGAGCGCCACCTCGATCTTGTCGCTCTGCTTCTCGAACTCCGCGAAGGTCCGGGCTCCACGACTGGTCGAGAACCCGCCGCCCGCACCGTCGCCATTGAAGTAGTTGAGGACGTTGAAGCTGGACACCGTTACATCTCCACCCACGGCAGGCGGGTCAGCCGGGCGCTCGGCGTAGTCGAACGCGATGCTGTCCTCGGTTGTGATCGGGCGCAGCCGGTAGTTGTTGAAGCCGTAGCCCATGATCGCGATCTCGTCGGTCAGCGTGGAGTCACGACGGAGCGTGCCGTTGCCGTCCTCACCCGACAGGTAGGGGCGCCGGGCGGTCTTCGCCGCTCGTGAGGTTGCCGTCACGGGTGTCGTCGAGGTAGAGGACCTTGAGATTCGCCGTGATCTTGTCCTCGAGCTCGCCGGCCGCGTCGCCCGGCTCCATGATGTTGGTCGGGCTCTGCAGGGGCTGGGTGCCGGGCACGAGCTCGACCTCACCGTTGGTGTGCAGGTTGAACTGCTCGGTCACCACCCATGTTTCCTGGAGCTGGACCCGCATGCCCTCGAACGGCTCGAACTCGGCCGTGCGACCAGCAGTGGTGTCCGGCAGCTCGTCCACCTCGGCGGGGGCAGGGAGCAACACGGAACCGACGGCTGCTGGGGCGATCTCTGAGATGGTGCCGGTGGAAGCATTGATCTGGGTCTGCCCGAACCGCTCCTCCACCAGCCCGGTTACCTCGACGACCTCGCCCTCGTCCAGGTCTAGGGAGTCCGACTGTGCTCCCGCGAAGACGAAGATGCCCTCGCTCGTGTCGGGATCGGTGTCCCGGTCGACAATCTCCTCCTCGATGAAGAAACCGCCCAGCTGGTCGCCCTCGTCGTCGCCGGTCAGCACAGAGGTCACGACCGCTTCCACGGTCAGGGTGTCGTCGTCGCGCGGGCTGGTGTCGGTGTCGCCCTGGACCTCGGAGATCGGCACTGCCGGAGTGGGAGCAGGGCTGACGATCGGCCGTCGCAGGGGTTGCCCCGGTGATGCTGATGCCGGGCACGGCGGTGGATGTGATGGACGCCGAGACGACAGTGCCGTCGGCGTCTGTCGCGGACAGGTCGGCGCTGCCGGCAACGCCCTCCGCCGTGGCGACAGCCGGGTCACACGTCGGCATGATCGCCTCGTTGCCCGGTGCCGCGAACGTCTGGCCGGCGTTGACCTCACCGGGTGAGTCGTCTGTCGGACCGCCGAACGTGAAATCGCCGTACGTCGAACCAGTGCCCGTCAGCTGCAAAGACAAGCCATCCGCCTCGGTGCCTGACTCGGCAACGCCGACATCGGTGCTCATCTGACCGTCAGCCGCACCACCAACGGCTGTGAACGTCCCTTCGTAGGACAGGAACTGCACCAAGGTCGTGCCGTTGACGAGCGCGATTGCCGTCGGGTGAGCCGTTCTGAATCCCGGTGGCCGGAACGCTCACGACGCCGTACCCATTCTGCTGGTCGGCGACGACGCCCGCGAGTGGCAGCGTGTCGTACGACGCACCGCTGGTCGCGCTGCCGTTGTAGAGCACGAGGCTGTAGCCGGTCAGGTTCGTACCCGCGGGAGCGGCCACCTCGATGAACTCGTTGGCGTCTGCGCCGCCGTCGTCGTAGTGGAACTCGTTGATGAAGACCGTCGAGCCGTTACCGGGCACCGCGGAGGCGCTGGGGGCGACGGCGACCGCGAGGCCAGCGATCAGGACTTCCGAGCCCGAGGGCCAAGGGCTTGCGCATGATGAGGTCTCCGGGAGTTCTACGGGCGGGACGATCCGGGCCCGCCAGGTCGCCGCAGATCAGCGGTCACCGTCCGGCGAGGAAACGTGCCCCAAAATAGGGCAAATAGCCCGATAACACCAGGTACTTGTCGTCTACACCACGCTCGACAACCAGTCGCCCGCGGCATAGGCCAGCGTCAGCGCGCTTGCAGGGCGTCGAGGGCCACCGCCATCGCGATCGCCAGGCGACGGTCGAGTGCGGCGTCGTGGACCTCGAGCAGGTACTTGTCCCGAAGCCCGAACTTGCGTGACAGCGACATGATCGGGCGCCCGTCGGGCGAGGCGAAGTCGAAGTGGACCGGCAGCGGGATGGTGTCCTGCACCCGCCGGAGCAGGGCGACCGCCATGCTGCGCTCCTGACCCGTCACCTCGGGCAGTCCGGGCTGCTGCAGGTGCCAGGTCGAGCGCAGCAGCGACTGGCCGAAGTTCTTCCGGAACAGCCCGATCTCGGCGCCGTCCATCGAGGTCACGTCGTAGGTCGCACCGAGGTCCATCACCTTGCGCGCCTTGAAGCGGAACGCGGGCACGCCGTCGCGCCGGAAGGTCACCTCCTCCTTGAAGGCCATCCGCTTCTGCTCGACGAAGCAGACTTCAGGGCCGACCGAGCCGTCCGGCCCGGCGACGGAGACGGTGTAGCGGTTGACCATCAGGGTGAACTTCTGCTGCACCCAGAACCGGTTGCTCGTCGCGAGCTGATCGACACCCATCTCCATGCGTCTGCCTCCTAGAAGCCCGAGCCCTTCGGCAGCTCGATGTCGGGTTGGGCGAGCTCCTCCACATTGACGTCCTTGAACGTCAGCACCCGCACGTTCTTCACGAACCGCGCGGGACGATACATGTCCCACACCCAGGCGTCGGCCATCACCAGCTCGAAGTAGACCTCGCCCCCGTCGGTGGACCGCACCTGCAGGTCCACCGAGTTGGTCAGGTAGAACCGGCGGTCGGTCTCGACGACGTGGGAGAACAGGCCCACCACGTCGCGATACTCCCGGTAGAGCTGCAGCTCCATCTCTGACTCGTACTTCTCGAGGTCTTCGGCACTCATGCGAATACGACCTCCTGTTCGTCGTAGAGCTCGGCATCGGCATCGGCATCGGCATCGGCGTCGAGCCGGGCCAGGGTGCGGGTCGGGATGCGCGCGTCGTCGGGGGCACGCCGGGCCACGTTGACGTAGGAGAACCGGTGCTCGGCGCAGGGTCCGTGCGCGTCCAGCGCGGCGTTGTGGGTGGGTGTGACGTAGCCCTTGTGCAGCGCGAAGTCATAGGCCGGGTGGTGGGCGTGCAGGTCGACCATCATCCGGTCCCGGGTGACCTTCGCGACCACCGAGGCGGCAGCGATCGAGGCGTTGACGCGGTCGCCCTTCCAGACGGCCAGTCCGGGGGCGGGCAGCCCGGCCACCGGGAAACCGTCAGTCAGGACGTACGCCGGGGCGAGCTCGAGCCGGCACAGCGCCCGGCGCATCCCCTCGACGTTGCAGACGTGCAGTCCGATGCGGTCCACCTCACCGGGCGGGACGACGACGACCGCCCAGGACGCCGCGCGGGCCAGCACCTCGGCGTAGACCTCCTCCCGCACAGCGGGGCTCAGCAGCTTGGAGTCGGCCAGGCCGGGGACCTGGCCCCGCTTGCCCTGGGGCAGCACCACCGCCGCGATGACCAGCGGCCCGGCGCAGGCACCACGTCCGGCCTCGTCGACACCGGCGATGGGGGCCAGACCGGCACGGCGCAGGGCCAGCTCGTAGGCGTAGAGGCCATTGCTGCGGCGGACGACGATGCGGGCGCCCATCAGGCGCCCACCTCGACCGGCCGGGCCGGCACGCCGTCCTGCAGGAGGTCCCGGAGCAGGGCCGGCAGCGCGGTCGGGAACAGCGTCTCGGTCGTGCTCGCCAACTCGGCGAGCGACCACCACCGATGGGTGTGCACTGCTCGTCGCTCGAGGTCGGTGAAGCCACCAGTGTCGACGTCCCATGCCGCGACCCGGGCCAGGAAGTAGGTCTCGATCGACCGGATGACCTCGCCCTCGAAGCTGAAGACGGCCGTCCGGGTCCACACCGGACCACCGAGGCGACCATCGAGTCCGGCTTCGCTGCAGCCCGTCTCCTCCCGCAGCTCGCGGAGCGCGCACTCCTCGAGCGTCTCCCCGGGCTCGACGCCGCCACCGGGGGTGAACCAGAAGTGCACCTCGGGAACGTGCGGGTCGAAGCCTCCGAAGAGCAGCAACCGGTCGCGGTCATCGAGAAGCAGCACCCGGGCCGCCTCCCGGTCGACGGCCTCCGATGTCAGCTCGGTCATGGCCCGACCCTACGTCGGGTCAGCCCGGAGACCGTTGCAGACCGGGCTGATCGAAGGTCTCCGGCGCCTGCAGGAGCTGACTGCGCTCCAACGGCCAGATGATCGTGAAGGCGCGCCCGATCACGTCCTCGACGGGCACGAATCCCTTCCCGGGCTGCTCCTGGTGGGCGCGGGAGTCCTCGGACACGGAGCGGTGGTCGCCCATGACCCACAGCGTGCCCTCAGGCACCGTGACGTCGAAGTCCTGCACGGTGGCGTCGTCGCCGGCGAAGACGTAGGGCTCGCTGAGCTCCACGTCGTTCACGCTCACCCGGTTGCCCTTGCCGACCACGTGGTCCCCGCCGACGCCGATGACCCGCTTGATCAGGTCTTCCTCGCTGACCGCGGGAGCTAGCCCGACGAAGACGAGACCGTCGCGGATCGCCCCGGCCAGCCCACCCCCGTCGACCGGCTCGGGCGCGTCGGACAACCAGCCACCCGGATCGCGGAACACCACGACGTCGCCGCGGTGAACCTCGTCGGGCTTGTCCGCGAGCTTGTTGACCAGCACCCGGTCGTTGACCAGCAGGGTGTTCTCCATCGACCCGGACGGGATGTAGAACGCCTGCACGAGAAAGGTCTTGATCAGCACCGAGATGACCAGCGCGGTCAGCACGATGCCGGGCAGCTCGCGCAGGAAGGAGCGCTTGGGCCGGGCCCGGCGGCCCCGGCCGGCCCGGCCGCGCGGCGGCGGCGGCGAGTCCCCGGCATCCTCGGCAGCGGCCACGACCGGCACTGGCTGCGCCGGCGCCGGCTGCGCCGGCTGCGCGGGCTGCACGGGCTGCGCGGCATCGGGTTCCGCCGCGGGGGGTCGCGCCGGCGAGGACCTCGGAAGCGCGCCGTCCTCGGTGGTCATCGCGTGAGTCCTTCCGTCCCCGAGCGCCATCGACGCCGCACCACCAGGCACGGCAGAGCGACGACGAGAGCTAGAGCGTACGGCGAGCCGGGGCGCCCGGCCGACTCGGGTGAGCCCACCTCGTCGAAGGCGCCCGGGGTGCCCAGACCGGCCATCCGCCCCACGGGCCACACGATGGAGAAGGCTCGGCCGATCACCTTGTCCTCCGGCACCGTGCCGCCGCCCGGGTCACCGGTGTGGGCCCGGGAGTCCGCGGAACCAGAGCGGTGATCACCCATCACCCAGAGCCGGCCGGGTGGGACGACCACGTCGAAGGGCGACTCGGACGGCACGTCGCCCGGGAACACGTAGGCCGACTCGTCCACGGCCCGGCCGTTGACGGAGACCCTGCCGTCCCCGTCGCAGCACACCACCCGATCGCCCGGCACCCCGATGACCCGCTTGATGAAGTCCTTCTCCCCCGGCGGCGCCACCCCGATCGCGGTGCCCACTGCTCGCAGGCCGCGCACGAGCGGGTTCGGTGACTCCTCGACGCGCACCTCGGGGGTGAAGGAGTCCAGACCGTTGAAGACCACCACCTCGCCGCGGGAGATGTCGCGGAAGCGGTAGGACACCTTGTCGACGAGCACGCGGTCACCCACCTGCAGGGTGTTCTCCATCGACCCGGAAGGGATGTAGAACGGCTGCACCAGGAAGGTGCGGATCAGCGCAGCGACGGCGACGGTCAGGACGATCAGCAGCGGCAGCTCGACCCACGACATCCGACGGGACCGACGCGACGAGACGGGCGCGGGCCGGTCAGGCTCGCTTCCTGGTCGAAGGCGAAACCGTCGGGGACGGCTCGCGATCAACGGCTCGCGGGAGTGTCCCGGCGCTCCTTGATCTTGGCGGCCTTGCCGCGCAGATCGCGTAGGTAGTAGAGCTTGGCCCGGCGCACGTCGCCGCGGGTGACGATCTCGATGCGGTCGATCACCGGCGTGTGCACGGGGAACGTCCGCTCGACGCCGACACCGAAGCTGATCTTGCGCACAGTGAAGGTCTCGCGCGAGCCGCCACCCTGGCGGCGGATCACGACGCCCTGGAAGACCTGGATCCGCGAGCGAGTGCCCTCGATGACCTTGACGTGCACCTTGAGCGTGTCACCGGGGCGGAACTCGGGGATGTCCGAGCGGAGCGCGGCGGCGTCCACGGCGTCCAACGTCTGCATCGTGGTCTCATCTCTCGCGGTGCCACAGGTCACCCACGTATGTGGTGGTCTTGTCGGGCTCCGGCGAAGCGATGTGCGCTCCCCCTGTGGCAGGGGCGCCGGGTCGCCGGGGCAACTGCGGCTCAGTCTGCCACAGGGGGCGAGGCGAATCCCAATCGTCCCGACTCCTGCGGCGCCCAGCCGAGCGCGGCAAGGGCCGCGAGGTCGTCGCTGTCCAGGGTGGCCGGGTCCAGAGCCGCCAACAGGTCCGGGCGGCGGGCCGCCGTCCGGCCGAGAGCCTGGTCCCGGCGCCACCGGGCGATTCGCGAGTGGTCCCCCGAAAGGAGCACGTCGGGCACCTCGAGACCCCGCCAGACCGGCGGCTTGGTGAAGCCCGGCCCCTCGAGCAGGCCGGCCGCGTGGGACTCCTCGACCAGCGAGTCGGCGTTGCCGATCACGCCCGGGACCAGCCGTGCGACCGCCTCGACGACGGCCAGCACCGCGACCTCCCCGCCGCCCAGGACGTAGTCGCCCAGGCTCACCTCGGTGACCCGGGCACGGCTCGCCGCCTCGTCGAGCACCCGGGCGTCGATGCCCTCGTAGCGGCCGCAGGCGAACACCAGCCACGGCTCGGCGGCGAGCTCGTGGGCCAGCGTCTGGGTGAACGGGCTCCCGCCGGGACCGGGCACCAGCAGTCGTGGCGGGCGCTGACCGTCACCGGGCCGGCCGATGACGGCGTCGAGCGCGTCCCCCCACGGCTCAGGGCGCATGAGCATCCCGGGACCACCGCCGTAGGGGGTGTCGTCGACGGTGCGGTGCCGGTCGTCGGTCCAGGTCCGCAGGTCGTGGATGCGCACGTCGAGCAGCCCTTCGGCGCGCGCCCTGCCGATCAACGACAGCCGCAACGGGTCGAGGTAGCCGGGGAAGATGGTGATGACGTCGATGCGCACCGGGTCACCCGGCCGGATCGAGGTCGTCGAGCAGTCCGGGCGGCGGGTCGATGACCACGCGGCCGGCCTCGAGGTCCACGGTCGGGACCAGCTCGGCGACGAACGGGACCAGCACCTCGGCGG
>Ga0136617_10003504_pt1 | contig 14037 bp, 13 predicted proteins | sample AntDrymUQ3222106_2_FD_129672 | JGI IMG/M metagenome (GOLD analysis project Ga0136617, IMG submission 129672) | Polar desert sand microbial communities from Dry Valleys, Antarctica - metaG UQ322 (21.06) | ecosystem: Environmental > Terrestrial > Soil > Desert | place: Antarctica: Dry Valley... | reverse complement strand
TAGAGCTGAACGCCGTCCTGGCCGCAACCAGGTTCATGTCCGCGCGCGTCGGGCACGCCCCCGCTTCGCGGTATGTTGCGGCGATGCATGCCGCTGGCGCATCCACGCGTCCAGACGATCGTCGCTCCAGCAGTTGATCACCCGTTCGGCCGGGACGTGCGCGAGCCGCGCGTGGGCGATAGCGTAATCGCTGAATCGCAACTCGCCGATCGAATGCGCATCGCTGTCGAGCGCGAAGACACAGCCGGCGGCGAGAGCGCGCCGGGCCAGGCGATAGTCGATGTCCTGGCGATGCCAGTTGCCATCCAGCTCGATGGCGACGCCGAGCTTTGCCGCCTCCGCGAACACGGCGTCCCAGTCGGCCGCGACACCCGGACGGCGGTTGAACATCCGGCCGCGGGGATGCCCGAGGATCGCAACGCCCGGGACCCGGATGGCGTTGAGCATCCTGGACGTCTGATCCTCGGTCTTGCGAAGCACGGAGTGCGGAGACGCGACGACGAACTCGAACTGTGCGCACTCCTCCGGCTGCAGATCGAGACTCCCGTCAACGAGGATGTTCGCCTCGATCCCTTTGAAGACGCGAAAGCGTCCCCTGTAGTTCGCATTCACCCCGTCGATTTCGATCCATTGTTTCGCCGCCTGCTCCATCGAAATACCGCGCGCGATGGGCAGACCGTACGAGTGATCCGTGATCCCGAGGCACGAGTGTCCAAGATCGAGCGCCCCCTCCACCATCCGCTCGATGCGCTCCGACCCGTCGCTCCACGTCGAATGCATCTGAAAGTCGCCGCGATATCCGGCCTTGCTGACGATGGCCGGATCCCTTTCGCGGGCGAGCGCCTGTGAGAGGGCGAAGTGACTGAGATACCCTTCGCGAAAGGCACGCGTCAACAGGACCGTCCCTCCCTTCGCGGACTTCGCAAGCGCCGCCTCCACCGTCGGAGAGCTGCCGCGCTCGATGAGCTCCGTAATGATCCGTGCGCTCGCGGGGCCCACAAACGGCACGTCGCGCAGGGTTCCCGCTTCGACGAGGTCGCTGACGGGCATCGGCAGATAGGCGATGGCCTTCGCGGCCCGCTTGTACCCGAACTGGCTGCGCTCGGTCGGCTGGAGCGCCGCCATGTCGTGCAGCAGGCCGGCCGCCGTCAGGTTCAGGTCCTCGAGGTCATCGACGGACTCTAACGAAAGGCTCCGGCTGACCTTCGGATGTGTCACCAACTTCTCTCACTCCTGCGGCGCAGCCCACTGCCCCGCTTGCAAACAACTCAATAAACAGGACTTCCAAGGCTGTGGTTCGCGGCATTGCACTTGCTCTAGCTCTATCGCAATGGCGAAGCACTCCCGACTCACCGTCACGGTCCTGATTGCACTGGTCGTCACCGTCGTCGTCGCGTGCGGCAAGATCCAGATTGGCGGCTTCCAGAAGCAACGGGAGATGGACGTCGCGCTGCGTGGCGTGCTGGCCGGCCGAACGCCTGAGTACGCAACAAAAGATCCGGAAGGCGCCAGACTGTGGAAGCAGACCAAGACATTTTATGAGCGCCGGCAGTTCGCGCCTGCATGGGTCGAGAAGGCAAAGCCTGGCCCGCAGATCGACGAGCTGGTCGAGTCGCTTCGAGCAGCGGAGGCCGAAGGGCTCGACCCGCAGTTGTACAACGTCGCCATGATCGAGGAGCGACGCAAGGAAGCGTCGAAGGGATTCCTGAGCGACAAGGGATTCGACCCTCGCGAAGCCGGCGCGCTGGACGTCTGGTTCACCTACCTCTATATGAAGTACGGGTCGGATCTCGCCGATGGGCTGTCGGATCTCGCCAGCACGGACCCGGCGTGGAAGATCAAGCCCGAAAAATTCGATTCGCTTTCGCATCTCGAGAATGCGCTCACCGAGAACAGAATCGCCGACTCGCTTCGTGAACTCTCACCACGCGCGTCTGAGTACGCGGGGCTCAAGAAGGCACTGGCTGAATACGGGGCTCTGCAGGCACGCGGAGGCTGGCAGTCGCTGCCGCAGACGCTGAAGCTCAAGCCGGGCGATCGCAGCCCCCATATCGGAGTGCTGGCCACACGGCTCACCGCCTCGGGAGATTATCGCGGCGGCCAACCGGCGACGTACGACTCCTCTCTGCAGGAGGCGGTAAAGGTATTTCAGCGGCGGCACGGACTCACCGACGACGCGGTGATCGGCCGCGAAGTCGTCGCCGAACTGAACGTGCCCGTCGAGCATCGCATCGCGCAGATCCGCATGAACATGGAGCGCTGGCGCTGGCTGCCGCGTGATCTCGGCGATCGCTACATCCTCGTGAACATTCCCGAAATGCGGCTGGACGTCTACGAGGGCGACAAAGTCCCGCTGTCGATGCGAGTGGTCGTCGGCAAGACGGACACGCAGACACCGATCTTCAACGACGAGATGACGCACCTCGTCTTCAGTCCTTACTGGAACGTTCCCCCGGGGATCGCCGAGAACGAGACACTTCCGTCCGTGATACGGGATCCGGGCTTCCTGTCGCGCAACAACATGGAGGTCGTCGACGCGTCGGGCAAGAGCATCGACCCATCGTCGGTTGACCTCGGCAATCCGTCGGGGTATCGCTTCCGCCAGCGTCCTGGCGCCAGCAACTCGCTCGGCCTGGTGAAGTTCATGTTCCCGAACCAGTTCAACGTCTACCTGCACGACACACCCGCCGACTCCCTGTTCGAACGCGCCGCGCGATCGTTCAGCCACGGCTGTGTGCGCGTCGCCGAGCCGGTGGCACTCGCGCAATACGTCCTCCGTGACCAGCCGGAATGGGACAGCGCGCGAATCGAAGCGGCGATGCAGGCGGGAGAGGAAAAGCACGTCAAGCTGAAGTCAGCCATCCCCGTCTATCTCGGATACTGGACGGCGCGAATGCGGCCGGATTCGACCGTGCAGTTCAGGAGAGATGTTTACGGGATCGACCAGCGGCTGACGGTCAAGCTGGCCGACCGTCTGGAGCGTCTCCGCCGCGCATCTGAAGCGGCGACCGCGGCGACCACGGTGAAGGAGCCTGAAAAGCCGAAGGAGAAAAAGGCGAAGACCGGCGGCTAGGCCGGCGTCTACACGCTGGCGCAGAACTCGGACACACGCGTCAGCAACTCGTCCATGTCGATCGGTTTCGCAAGATACGCGTCGGCACTGATGTGGGCCATGCGCTCGCGACCTGCGGCCGACACGACGATCGTCGGGATCTTGGAAAGGCGCGCATCTTCGACCTGCATCCGGCGGAACTGCCAGCCATCCATGACCGGCATCATGAGGTCGAGAACGATCACGCAGGCTGATGCGCCGTTGGCGAGCCGGTCGAGCGCCTGCTGGCCGTTGGCCGCGGTCTCGACGTGATACCCCTCGAGCTCGAGAAACTTCCCGAGCATCTCGCGCGTGTCGACATCGTCTTCGATGATGAAAACCGTGGGTGTGTCCATGGTCCTCTAGTCGGAAGCCCGCTCGGCGAGCGCCTTCCTCAATTCTTCGACGAGTGTTTCAGGGAGACAGGGCTTCTGGATGAGGGCCGACGGAGCCGCCGCCTTCACCCGTGCCGCGACCTCGGCTCCTGAGTACCCGCTCAGGGCGATGACCGGGATGGAGCGGAGGCGCTCGTCGGCTCGAAGGCGTGCGATCAATTCAAACCCGTCCATCCGGGGCAACGCGAGGTCGGTCACGATGACGTCCGGCCGCACATCCTGGATCGACTCTAATGCGGCAAATCCGTCCCCTGCTTCGCTGGTTTCATAGTCGGGACGGAGGTATTCCGCATACATGAGCCGTGTATCGACGTGATCCTCCACCAGCAACACTCGCGGGCGTGGGCGTCCCTCGACGCCTAAGGCGCACAACAGCATCAGTGGCGCCGGCCGTTGATGAGGGTTTGGATGGCCGTCTCCAGGTCTTCGGGGGAGCACGGCTTCTCCAGCACGGCATCGCATCCGGCGCGAATGGCGCGCCCGGGATCCGCCTGGAACGCCGCGTAGCCGGTAACCGCGACGACCGGAACGGTTCGTGTCCGGGGGTCGTCTTTCAGCCTGCGAGTCAGCTCGAACCCGTCTATCCCCGGGATGTTCAAGTCGGTGACGACGATGTCGGGTACCGATTCGAAGGCACGTTCGAGCGCCTGCAGGCCGTTATGCGCCTGGTCGACGCTGAACCCTGCCTGTGTCAGCCACTCGGCGTACAGACGACGACCTGCATGGTCATCTTCGACGAGCAGCACGCTTGGGCCGGAGGCCCCGTCCAGCGCCAATATGCGCCTCCGGCCCAAGTATACCGGACGAATCTTACGACGGAATTTTCAGGACCTGGCCGGGCTTGATCTTGTCCGGATCGCTCAGCTGGTCGCGATTTGCCTCGTAAATCTTCATGTACTGATTCGCGTCACCGAGGTGCTGTTTGGCTATGGCGCTCAAAGTGTCGCCGGCCTTGACGGTATAGGTGCGCGCTTTCGTCGCGACCCCGCCCCCGCTGCCGCCGCCCACCACCTTGATGTCTGCCACCACCTCGTTGCGCCAGTTCGGGATTGTCTTGATCGCGGCCCAGATCTCGTTTGCGTCCTGCTCGGTTTTGACCGAACCCTTGAAGTGCAGCTTGCCGTCGCGCTCTTCGGCGTTGCCGTCGAACTTCCCCTTGGCCGTCGAAATCGCATACGCGTATGTGTCTCTAAGTCCCATGCATGAGCCTCCGGTGTGAGGAACTGTGCAATCGGGATACCGCCTCGGCGGTCAAGCTTCCAGCTTCCAGCTTCGCTAGCCCCCAGCCCCGGATTGCCCGACGAGTGCGAGCCAGTCACCCGAGGGGCTCACGGCGAGCCGCGAGACGTTCCGAACGCCCATTGCTCCAAGGTCAGCGACGGGCCGCCAGGTCTTGTCGTCGCGGCGCCAGCCGTGGAGAGATGTGCCGGCTGCCATCAGGAGCGTCCCGTCAGGCATCCACGCCACGAATTCCTCGGTAGCTCCCGGCGCTACGCCTGTCAGCGTCGTAATGACGGGTTTCCCGACACGAAGCGTCAACTCGGCAATCGCCATGGCGCGCTGCGGGCCTTCGCCCGAACGTTGCACGAAGCTTACTCCCCCACCAGGAATCTGCTGCAATGAGCGCCCGATATCGGTCGCCGCAATAACCGCCTTTCCTGTGCGAGTGTCCGCGACCTGAAGCGTAGCCGGCTGTCCGAGCACGAAGAGCGCCAGCGTATGGTCGTCAAGCCAGGCGTGGTATCCAACCGGCTTGATCTCGGCAAGAAGGACGGTTGGATCTCCTCCCGCCGTCGTGAATCTCCAGAGCCGCTGCGTCTTGTCCGCCTCGACGCGGATCACCGAGATGTGCCGTCCGTCCGGCATGACCGTCGCCGAGTACTCGCTCTCCGGCGTGTTGGTCACTTGCGTGACCTGTTTCGTCGCCGTGTCGTAGCGATAGATGTCCATCTGTCCGCTCGTGCGTCCGGAGGTGAAGTACACGGACCTGCCGTCCGGAGAGAACGAAGGCTGGTTGTCGTAGCCGGGACTGTTGGAGATGTTCTCCGCGCGCCCCACTACGATCGTTCCCCCTTCGGGCGTCAGACGGGCGAGGAAGACCTCGGTATCGGGGGGCGCATTCTGCGGTGCGAGGAGCATGGTCAGGGCGAGGGCAAGTGCTGTGCGCATGGGGAGGAATGGTAGTTCAGTCTGCGCCGCGCTGTTCGTCCCTGCGCCGGTCACTCCGCAAGCCGCCGAAAAGCAGGTGATCGTCACCATCACCGGGGCGGAACTCAAGGGCGGGGTCGTCTCCGAGATCGCCTGGGACAACGGCATCGTCGTTCTCCAAGGCGTCTTTGCGAATCCCGACGGAACGCTGGCGGCTCAGTACTTCGTGACACCCGCGGAGAACATCTCCCTGGAACAGCAGACCGCGCATACCGATGGATCGGCGAAGTACTGGGAGACGAAGTCGCGCACGATCGCGCCTACCGGCCTCGGCCGGATCGTGGTGACGCAGGACGCGAAGCTGCCGATGTATGGCATTGCGAGCCAGGAGCAGCGCATGCAGGACGCCGTGAACATGGGCGGCACGCAGCAACGCTTCACGCTGCGGCTGGGTAAGCTCACGCTGCACGAGCGTGTCGGCAACATTCCGCCCTATGTCGGCGAGGTGTGGTCCTGGTCTCGTCCGGAACTGAATCGAATCGCGTACGTGAACGGCGAAGGCGATCTGTTCGTGGCGCGCGCCAACGGTGCCGACTCACGGCGGCTCCTCAAGGGTAACTTCACGCTGCCGGCCTGGTCAGACGATGGGAAGTTGATTGCAGTCGCGGAGCGGAAGAACGGCGGTGCGAAGTGGGAAATCTCTATCGTTCACGTGCCCGCGTCATTCAGGGACGCAAGATGACCAGTTACTTCAGGATCCTGAGCTCCGCGATCGACCAGTAGTACTCCACTTCGCCGCCCGTCTGGGTGAACCGGATGTAGCGTGCGCTGCGCGGTGAGAACGGGATGGAGATCGGCACGTCGCGCGGTCGCTCCAGCGCGCCCGAGAATGCGAGCAACCCGGTGTCGCCGGACCGGGCTTCGCTCCAGTTCCCCTGGTCCTCTGAGGTGTCGATCCGCAGCCCGCGTGGGTAGTCGGCCAGGTACCCCCCGGTCAACATCTCGATCCCCCTGATTTCCGTTGTGGCTCCGAGATCCACCATGATCCAGTCCCCGCTCCACTGCCCGCGGCCGGCATGCCAGCGCGTGTAGAGATCACCATCCTGAACCAGTGGACCAAGCGCGACATTGTCGGAGGCCGAGGACACGATGAAAGGGACGCGACTGCCCCTGGCGACCGGGGCCCGCTCCGTCCGGCGCGGCACGAGGTAGGTCGTGTAATTCGCGGCCTCGTGATCCAGCTGCGCACCGGGAACACTGCTGGCGAATCGGCGCCAGCGGCCGTCGGTGTCGAGAATGTGATCGACGACGATTTCAATGGAGCCGAGCTCTGCCAGCCGCATGACGACGTCGCGATTTCCGTGCGAGAGCAGCTCTTTCATTCCCGGGTAGTGGGGAGCGAAGTACCCGCTGTAACCGTTGATCAACGGACGCCCATGCGACATTGCGCGGTAGAGCGCCGAGGTGTCGAGATCGTCGCCAAGCGGCAGTTCCAGTCGAAGGTCCGCCTGGACCTGGCTTGGCCGCGCTTCCGGCAGGGCGGCCATCCGCATCGGCAGCGGCCAGCCATCGATGAGAATCCCGGCGACCGCGACGGCCGGCAGCCATTTCGCCGTCCGCGGCCATCGCTCCATGATCGCTCGAAGCCCGAGCCCGGCGGTCACCGCGAGACAGAACGCGCCGAGCATCCAGAAGCGCGCTGGCACGCGCACCCCATCAGCCCCCGGCAGCAACATCAGCCACGCATAGGGCGCCTTGTAGATGGCCGGGACGTTCATCAGCGTCGGCGCCGGCCCGAGCGCCATCAGCCACATTGCAAACGTGGCGAGGGCATAGAAAGCAAGCACCGATCGCCGGCGCCAGGCACCCCTGATCGCCGGATGCAGCAGCGCAGCGGCCAGTAAGCACAGCGCCGCGACCGACACTGGCTTTTCGGGGGAGGTGACCGAGATCAGCTGAAGACCCGCGATCTGCAGCCGGAACGGACCGTGGAGCGCTCGCACGATCGCGGCGGCCGTCGCGAGCACGCCAAGCCCGAGCAGGGCCCGTGCTGCTCGAGGAGACCCCGGCGCCAGTCTCGACGTCGCGCGCCACTCCAGAACGATCGCCACCGCGGCGATGACTACGACAGTAAGACCCGGGAACATGTCCGACTCCGCACGGCGGACGATGTGGAGCCAGCCCCACGCGCGACTTTGGTCCCCCACGGCCAAAACGCTCGCGATGTCGGCGCTGAACTGCAGGATCTCGGTCATCGTCCGTCTCAGGTTGTAGGCCCGCGAGAAACGCCAATATCCGTACAACACGGGAGCGAGGACCGCCGCCGCCACCGCCCAGGCGACGATCGCTTTCAACAGGTCGCGTCCGACGCCTCGGAACAGCGCAAACCACGCGAGCCAGAGCCCGATGAGCACCGACAGAAAAAAGAAGTAGTACCCGCAAGCCAGCGCCTGCATCACCCATGCGCCCGCGAAGAGCACCAGCCACCAGGTACGTGAGCTCTGTTCCAAAGCGCGCGACGGCGCGGCCGCCGACTCCGGAGGCGCCTGAAAGAATCTGTGCAGCCCCGCGAGCGCGAGCGGCGTCCAGTACGCCGACAGCACCTGCACGTGTGCGATCTGCGGCATGCGAGAAGGGGCAAAGGCGAACGCCGTCCCGGCTACGAACGCGACGTCGTGACGTCCGGTAAGGGTAACGACGAGGTAATGCGTGGCCAGCCCGCACAGGAAGAACGCGAGCAGGAATGCGACGTTGTAGGCCAGGACCGGCTCGCCGGTGGCGAAGATGATCGGCGTCGTGATCACCGAGAGCCCAAGCAGGTGCTCCGAGAGCGCGAACGCTCCCCTGAACGGAAAGAACTGCGGCGCGTTCCACCAGGCGTCGGTGAGCGGCACGGCAGTGGCGTTCCACCACATGATCCAGACGTTGAGGAGAGGATCGCCGAGGTCGCTGGGCAGCAGCGTGCGGGGATGCAGGATGAGCGGCCAGGTCAGCGCGACCGTCAGCAGGGCGTACGCCGCACTGGCCAACGCATACGAAACAGAGCTGCGGCGCATGAACACCAAAAAGTATAATCGGCGCCCATGAAACGACTTCCGATCGCCGTCGCGTGCCTCACGTTTCTGTGCCTCTCGATGCCATTGGCGGCGCAGCGCGAGGGAGATCCCGCAATCCTCCAGAAGATCCGCGCGGAAGGCACCGAACGGTCGGAAGTCATGACGATGTTCGACCAGTTCGTGACGGTGATCGGGCCTCGGCTGACGGGTTCACCGGAGTACAAAGCGGCGGCGGACTGGGCGCGCGCGAAGCTGGCGGCCTGGGGGCTCGCCAGGCCGTCTCTGGAGAGCTGGGAGTTCGGACGCGGGTGGGCGCTCGATCGCCTCGTCGTGGAGATCCTCGAGCCCCGCTATATGCCGCTGATCGCTTATGCCGAGGCATGGTCCGCCTCCACACCTCGAGAGCTGGTCGCCGCCCCTGTCTTCATCGGTGGCGCCGCCACGGCGGCCGACGTCGCGGCGATGAAGGACAAACTCGCGGGAGCCATCGTGCTGTCGCAGCCGATCGTCACTGGCTTCGTGCGAGAGGACCGCCTTCAGCCGGCCACCAGCGAAACGTCGGTGCGCATCGGCGCACCACCCATGCCGCGGCAGGGCACGCTGAACCAGGCCGACGCGCGGCAAGTCGCGCAAACCCTCCGGGAAGCGAGACCTGGAGCGATCCTGCGATCCAGCGCCGGCGAGCACGGCACGGTGTTCGTCCTTGGACGTGATCAGGGAGAAAACGCGAGTCCCACGATCGTCCTGGCCGCCGAGCACTACAACATGGTCGCCCGCATGGTGGAAAAGAATGTCCCCGTCAAGCTGCGCGTGCATATGCAGACGCGGTATCTCACCAATGACACGAAGGGCTACAACGTCGTCGCCGAACTGCCGGGGACCGATCCCGCGCTGAAGGATGAAGTCGTCCTGCTCGGCGCGCACCTGGACTCCTGGCACACCAGTACCGGCGCGACCGACAATGCGGACGGCTCCGCCGCCGCGATGGAAGCGTTACGCATCCTCAAGGCCATCGGCGCCCGTCCGCGCCGGACGATCAGGGTCGCGCTCTGGGGTGGAGAGGAACAGGGACTTCTCGGCGCGCGGGGGTACGTGAAAGCGCACTACGCTGGTGACTTGAACAGGGACGCGCGCGAGCGAGTGGCGGTCTATTTGAACCTCGATCCTGGGATGGGCCCGATCTATGGCTGGTATTCCGAAGGGAACGCAGCGGCCAAAGGGATATTCGACGCCTGGGGCGCGCCGCTGAAGGACCTCGGCGTCCTCAAGAACATCGAGGCCGGCATCGGAAGCACCGATCACGTCGCCTTCCGGGAGGCGGGCATTCCCGGGTTCAACCCGGTGCAGGACTACCTGACCTACGACGTCCGCACCCACCATACCAACGTCGATACCTACGAACGAATTCGCGAGCAGGACCTGAAACAGAACGCCATCGTCCTCGCCTGGATCGCTTACAACGCGGCGGTCACCGACCAGAAGTTTGCGCGGCCGGAGCCGCGGGCGCCGCGGCAGCCCTGATGCTGCGGCTGGCGCTGGTTGCGTTTCTCTTCTTCTGTTCGGGAGCGAGCGCACTCATTTACCAGGTCCTCTGGCTGCGCAAGCTTGGACTCGTCTTCGGCGTAACGGTCTACGCCGCCAGCACGGTCTGGGCGAGCTTCATGTTCGGGCTTGCGGTCGGCAGCCTGCTCTCGGGACGCGTGGCGGACCGGGTGCGACGGCCGCTCGTGTGGTTCGGAGTCGCCGAAGCACTTATTGCGGTGTCGGCAGTCGCCACCCCCGCAGCGCTCGGCGCACTGCAGGATCTCTACGCCTCGCTGTATCCGTCGCTGCCCAGGAGCCTGGGCGCCATCACGGCGGCGCGGTGCCTCATGGCGCTCGCCGTGCTCCTCGTGCCGACGGTGCTGATGGGCGCAACACTCCCGCTGGTCGTGAAGTCGTCATCGTTTCGCGCCAGCGACCTCGGTCAGCGCATGGCACTGCTCTACGCCTCGAACACCGCGGGCGCAATCGCTGGCACGCTGGTGTCGGGCCTTTTCCTGATCCCGCGTTATGGAATCCAGAAGTCTTTCATCGTTGCGGCAGCGCTCAATTTGTGTGTCGCTGCGGTTGCCATCGCGGTCGGATTGCGACCGGTGTCGGCCGCAGGTCGTGGCCAGGACGAAGCTGATCTCGACGGTGCCCTGGCGGCGGCGCCGCCCGATCCTTCCCTGAGCGCATCGGCCCGGCGTGCGGTGCTCATCGTGTTTGCCCTCTCGGGGTTCGCATCGCTTGCGCTCGAAGTCATCTGGTTTCGAGTGCTGGTGCTGCTGGTCAGGCCCACGGTGTACGGCTTCGCCATGATGCTGGCCGTGCTGCTCGCCGGCATCGGGGCCGGCAGCTACATTGTTGCTCCGCTGCTCAAGCGCCGGCGGCAATGGATGCTGATCCTCGCGGTGCTCGAGTTGCTCCTCGCGGTGGTGTCCGTGCTCTCGATCGAGCTGCTCGTCTTTCACCCCGTGCTCGTGAAGCGGTTGACGCCGGCCATCGCGTCGGTCTTCCCTGAGTACCTGGCGTTTTCGATGGTGGCGAGCTTCCTGACAATCCTTCCATCCTCGTTGATCCTCGGGCTCGCCTTCCCGATTGGCCTGCGGTTGTGGACCGGCGGACGCGACGACCGCGGGTCGCACGCCGCGCGGCGGCTTGGACTTTTTTATTCATTGAACCTCTCCGGCAGCATCGTCGGATCGCTCGCCGCGGGTTTCCTGCTCCTGCCCGCACTCGGCAGCAGGGCGAGCCTGATTGCCGTCGCCGCGGTCGTGCTCCTCTCCGGTCTGGCGCTTCTCGCCTTTTCAGGCGCGTCGAGGCCAACTCGCCTCGCCCTGGCTTCGGGATTTTCTGTAGTCTTCTTCGCCTGCACGGCGCTCATCACCGACCCGTTCGACCTTTTTCTGAAGCTGCGGTACCCCAATCACACCGTGCTATGGCGCGAGGAAGGCGTCCAGGCAACGGTCAGCATCAACCGGGAACCCGGTGGCACGCTGGTGATGACGCTCGAGGGGAATCATCAGGCTGACGATGCCCCGGCAATGATCGCAACGCACCGGCTGATCGGTCATCTGCCGATGCTCATTCATCCTGAAGGCCGCCAGGCCCTCGTCATCGGCCTCGGCGGTGGCGCCACAGCGGGCGCCGTCGCACTCCACACTGGCGCCGATGTCGACGTCGTCGAGCTATCCGAGGCCGTCGTTCGTGCCGCCAGTTTCTTTTCGGGTGTGAACCATGACGTCCTGCGGCGGCCGAACGTGCGCCTTCGCGTGGACGATGGACGCAATTACCTGCTGCTGACAGACAAGCGGTATGACGTCATCACGGCGGACCTCATTCTGCCGATCCACGCCGGATCCGGGAACCTCTATTCGGCCGAATACTTCACCCTGGTGAGGAACGCGCTCGAGGAAGACGGGATTGCTCTACAGTGGGTCTGGGGAACGGAGGCGGAATACAAGACGATCATGCGGACGTTCCTGAGCGTCTTCCCGGAAGCAACGCTCTGGGGCAGAGGCAGCCTGATGATCGGATCGAAGAAAGCCCTGGTTCTGCGGCGCGGCGATTTCGACTGGAAGCTCGCGGCGCGCCCCGAAGCGCTCAAGGACGCAGGATTCGAGTCATTCGAGAAACTGCTCGGCAACTACGTCGCGGGGCCTGACGAGATGCGCGCCTTTGTCGGCGATGGTCCGGTGCTGACCGACGATCTGCCGCTGGTGGAATACTTCCTGTCTCTTCCGCGCGATCGTCCTATCGACATCCGCACGCTGCGCGGCGACGTCCGCACGAGGGTGGAATGACTTCGAAACGTTTCTTCCTCTATCTCGTACTCGTCGCCGCGGTCTCCTGCGCGCCGCAGCAAGCGCCCAAGCAGCCGTCGTCACCGGCACCCGCCTCGCCGGTGCGCATCCTCGTCTTCAACATTCATGCGGGCAAGGACGCGGCCGGCGTCTCGAACCTCGACAGGGTTGCGGACCTGATCCGCTCAACCGACAGTGACGTGGCGCTTCTTCAAGAAGTGGACAAGGGGACGAAGCGGTCCAATGGCGTGGACCAACTTGCGGTGATCGCCAGGCGTCTTGGCTATGTGCCGGCATTTGGCAGGTCGCTGAACTACGACGGCGGCGAGTACGGATTAGGCGTGGTTTCCCGCCGTGGCTTCACGGCACATTTCACGACGCCCCTCCCTGTCGCGCCATCCCAGGCGCGAGCCGGGGGGGCGCACGAACCCCGCGCCGCGCTGATCGTCGTCCCCATTGCCGGATTGAAGCTGGTGGCTCTGAACACGCACCTCGATGCATCGCGCGAAGAGACGTACCGATTGCAGGAAATCGAGACGGTGCTGAAGCTGGTGGGGAGCAACCGGAAATCCGGTCTTCCGGCTGTTGCAGGTGGCGACTTCAATGCCGAACCGGCAAGTGCCGTCTACCGGCGCATCCTGGACTCGGGACTGCGTGATGCGTGGACCGAGTGCGGCAAGGGAGAGGGACTGACGTATCCCGCGAATAAGCCCGTGAAGCGGATCGACTACCTGTTTCTAGCCGATCCGCTCCAGTGTTCTGATGCGCGCGTGATCGAGACCACGATCTCGGATCACCGCCCGTTGCTGGTTACCGTCCGGTAGAGGGGCGGTCGCCGCGCCGGCCTTCACCACGCTGCGCGATACGCTCCCGCGCCTTGGCTCGCTGGGCCGCCGTCAGCACCTGGTTGATCTTCTGCTGGACAGCGATGTGCCGCGTCAACGACTCGGATGTCGCGCTGACGATCTGCTGCTTCAGCTCCTCGACCTGCTGCAGATTCGGTGCATCCGCGAGAAGCTCCTGCTCGAGGGCCTGCCGCAGCTTCATCTCGGGCGGCGGACCCTGCTCTCCCCGCTCCGCGTCGACGATCGCCTTAACCTGCTCGCGCTGCTGATCGGTGAGATCCGCAAACACGCTGCCGAGCGGGCCGCCGCGGCCGCCAGGTCCACGCATCCCACCCGGGCCTGCCTGCCTCCCCTGCCCGATCCCCGGGCGCTGCTGATCCCCGCCGCCGTGCCGGCCACCAGCGATGGCGACTGACGCGACAAATGCCGCGGCGATCGCTCCAACTACAGCCGTCTTCATCATGTTCTTCATTGTTCGCTCCTGTACTGCTGTTTTCTGCTTACCGCCCGCGTGCCCCCTGGGGCTGGCCGCCCATCAGGGGGTTTCCATTTGTCGGTGCGGGCGCGGGCCGGGAAACGCCCGCGCCGCCTGTTCCCACTGCCGTCACGAGCTGCGTCCCTTCCGGAAGGGACGCGTCAACGAGCTCCGTCCACGCGCCGTCGCTCACGCCCAGC
>Ga0136617_10003503_pt1 | contig 14040 bp, 17 predicted proteins | sample AntDrymUQ3222106_2_FD_129672 | JGI IMG/M metagenome (GOLD analysis project Ga0136617, IMG submission 129672) | Polar desert sand microbial communities from Dry Valleys, Antarctica - metaG UQ322 (21.06) | ecosystem: Environmental > Terrestrial > Soil > Desert | place: Antarctica: Dry Valley... | reverse complement strand
GGCGGTGGAGGACGTTTGCGGGGACGCAGGGCCTGAAGCTATTTTCGATACTAGATTTCAATTGCTGGGTCATGAACTGAGCAATCTAAAATCAAGCGGCCAATCGGAATTGGCAATCGGCGATCGAAAATTCCTTATGTCGAAAATCATAGTCCTGATGGGTGCGCCTGGTGCTGGAAAGGGTACGCAGGCGCGCTTGCTTCAAGAGCATCTGAATATTCCGCAGATTTCCACTGGCGACATGCTTCGGGCGAGGGCACAGGAGCAAGACGCTTTGGCTAAGGAAATACAAGCCGTGCAAGCCTCCGGGAAACTTGCTTCGGATGATCTCGTGATGCGTGTGGTTGAAGAGCGAACGGCCAAGGAAGATTCGGCGCACGGCTACGTGCTCGATGGCTTTCCTCGTACCATGGCGCAGGCGAAAATGCTTGAAAAACTGGGCGCCGAGCAGGGCCATAAGATCGTCGCCATCGTAGTTGACGTGCCTTTTGAACTGCTCAAAAAGCGTGCTACTGGGCGGCTGTCTTGTCCGGTATGCGGTGAGATTTATAATACCTATTCGAAGCCGCCCACGAACGACAAGAAGTGTGATTTTCATCCGCACACTGAACTGGTCCAGCGCGTGGATGACACTGCGGAGAAGGTTAAGATTCGCCTGGAAACTTACAACGAACAAACCAAACCATTGATTGACGGCTATGACAGCACCGGGCGTTTACACCGGATAGACGGCACCAAGAAACAGGAAGAAATTCATAAAGAGATTGAGGGGATAATCCGGTCTAACGGATTTATAGGTGGTCATTAGGGTTCGCTCCCGCACGCATGATTATTGGGAAGTCTAAGAAAGAGATCGAGAAGATGCGAGCGGCGGGCCAACTCGTAGGGTCTGTTCTGCGCGAGCTTCAAGTGATGGTGACTCCGGGCATCAGCACGATTGAAATTGACCGCGCAGCCGAGAAGATGATTAGGGATGCCGGGGCTCTGCCAACGTTCAAGGGATACCATGGCTTTCCTTTTTCTATCTGCGCCTCTGTCAATGAGCAGGTCGTACATGGTTTCCCTTCCAACTACCAGCTTAAAGTGGGAGACCTTTTCTCAATTGACTGCGGTGTGACGCTTGAAGGTTTTGTGGGCGACACGGCGACCACAGTGCCGGTCGGAGCCGTTCGGGAAGACTGGCAAAAGCTGATTCGGGTTACGGAGGAGTGTCTGGAGCGCGCGATTGAACAGTGTCGTCCCGGTAGGCACTTGGGTGACATTGGCTGGGCGGTTCAGGAACTCGCGGAAAGCCACGGTTATTCAGTGGTACGGGATTATGTTGGTCATGGAATTGGGCGCCAGATGCATGAAGACCCCCAGATTCCCAATTATGGGAAGCCTGGGCAGGGGCCGAAGATCAAAGCTGGCTACGTTTTTGCCGTCGAACCGATGGTTAATATGGGCGGCCACCACACCAAAGTCCTGTCGGATGGTTGGACGGTCGTGACGCGTGACGGTCAGCCGAGCGCCCATTCCGAGCATACGATAGCCATAACGGAAGTTGGGCCGGAGGTGCTCACCCGAGTCGCCCCGGTAGGGCAGCAACAGGCAGTCCTAATGACCTGTAACTGATAGTCGGCATACGGCTTGGTAAAGTAGAGCTCCCGTGTTATTATTCGCAGTTTGTCACTACACACAGAACTCCAGTCCGATAGGATATGGCAAAGGAAGAGGCTATAGAAGTTATGGCGAAGGTGATGGAGACTTTGCCAAATGCGATTTTTAGGTTTGAGTTGGAGAGAGTCAGCACCAGGTGCTTGCCCACATCTCCGGAAAGATGCGCAAGCATTTTATTCGGATTCTTCCTGGCGATCGGGTACTGGTAGAACTGTCACCCTACGATCTCAATAGAGGACGAATAACTTACCGGTATAAATGGGACTTCATGCTGGCGATTCGAGGGCTGTTTAAAATGAAAGTGCGTGCTTCGGTGAAGAAGATGTGCGACAAATGCAAGGTTATCCACCGCAAAGGTGTGGTGCGGGTGATCTGCGTCAACCCGAAACATAAGCAACGACAGGGATAGTTTAGATTTCGATTTTCGATTTGCCTGGTGAGATAAGCCGTCGATTTGAATCGGAGATCTTTGGAGAACAGATTGTAATGGCACGTGTAGCTGGTGTTGATCTTCCTCCTAACAAACGGTCCGAGATCGGGCTGACTTACATTTACGGTATTGGCCGCCCGCGGGCAAATTCCATTCTCAAAGAGGCTGGAGTGAATCTCGATACTCGAGTCAGGGACTTGAGTGAAGACGAGCTGAGCCGGATCCGTGCCATTTTGGAAGCTCAGGGAGAGATTGAGGGCGACTTGCGCAAGCGTGTGCAGATGGACATCAAACGGTTGATGGACATCGGTTGTTACCGCGGTCTGCGCCATCGCCGTGCTCTACCGGTTCGGGGGCAACGCACACACACAAACGCTCGCACACGAAAAGGCCCGCGGCGTGCGACGATCGCGAAGAAGAAGGCACCCGGAAAGAAATAGTTGGCATTTGCGACTTTGCTCGGATGCCACCAATAAGTCAGAATCTAGAATCAAGAAATAGAAATCTAAGATCAGAATATGGCAAAAGCAGGCGGAAAAAAGAAGGTCTTTCGTAAGAAGGAAAAGAAGAATGTACCGGTGGGTATTGCTCACGTTGCGGCATCGTTCAATAACACGATGATTTCGATTACCGATTTGGAAGGTAATCTGATCGCGCAATCTTCGGCGGGTGCGCGCGGTTTTCGCGGTTCGCGCAAGGGGACTCCCTTTGCGGCTCAGCAGGCAGCGTATGAGGCTGCCAAGAAAGCGCACGAAGCTGGGATGCAACAGTGCGAGGTTCGGGTCAAGGGACCCGGGGGTGGTCGGGAGTCGGCGATTCGGGCCATCGCGAATGCCGGCATCAGAGTGATTACGATCAGAGACTCAACGCCCATTCCGCATAATGGGTGCCGTCCGCCGAAGCGGCGCAGAGTGTAAGCGCATTGCCGATTTCCAAATTGCCGTTTTTGATTGGGCTCGGTTGCTAACAAAATTCGTTTTCAAATCGGCAGTTGCAAATCGAAAATGGATTGACCTAAAGGACGAAGGGCCAGCGCTGAAGCGCAGCCTGTAAACTTTTCCGTCTTAAAGACCGGAGGCAAAAACAGTTGGCTAGGTATAGAGATGCGGTGTGCCGTTTGTGCCGCCGCGAAGGTGCAAAGCTTTTTCTTAAGGGTGATCGATGCTACAAGCCCTCTTGTCCGATTGAAAAGCGCGGCACGCAGCCACCCGGACAACACGGCAACTCAATGCGTCGTGGCAAGGCGTTGGTTGGTTACGGCCAGCAGTTGCGCGAAAAGCAGAAGGTCAAGCGCATCTATTTCATCCTCGAAGGACAATTCCGAAACTATTTTGAGCGCGCAGCTCGCACGAAGGGGATCACAGGTGAGAACCTGTTGTTCCTGCTCGAGCGGCGTCTGGATAACGCAGTTTACCGCGCCGGTTTTTCAACCTCGCGTCGGCAGGCGCGCCAGTTGGTGAACCACGGGCATATCCTGGTCAATGGGCGTAAGGTGGATATTCCTTCCTACAAGGTGCGAGCCGGCGAATCAATCAGCGTCAAAGAGGCGAGTCGCAAAAACCCTCACATTGAAGGTGCCTGGCAGACGGCTGCGGGGCGCGGACGTCCGTCATGGATATCCCAGGAAGGGGCTGATATGACGGTGCGTATCAGCGGACTGCCCGCGCGCGAAGATATCGATCGCTCGATAAACGAGCAGCTTATAGTCGAACTATATAGCAAGTAATAGACAGACCCGTTGATGCGGCGGTTTAGTAGCAGCAGTCGCGGGCTAAACGCATTTTTTTGACCTCTGGACGCAAAAGCTATGGCTATGGATCAAAATAATCTTTGGACAGGATTTCAGATGCCCCGCCGTCTGGCGGCTGACGCTGAAACGCTAACGGAACGATACGGTCGCTTCTCGGCCCAGCCATTTGAGCGAGGATTTGGCACCACAATCGGAAACTCCCTTCGCCGGGCCCTTCTTTCCTCAATTGAAGGGGCGGCCGTCACGGCCATTAAGATCGAAGGCGTCGAGCACGAGTTTTCTTCCATCAAGGGAGTTGTCGAAGACGCAACAGACGTAATACTAAACTTGAAGCAGGTGCCTTTTAAATTACACGGGAACGAGGCTAAGACCCTGCGGATTTCCAAGGAGTCGGCGGGCCAAGTCACGGCCGCGGATATCGAGGCGGACGCAGATGTGGAAATACTCGACGAGAGTGTGCACGTTGCGACGGTCAGCGAAGGCGGCTCTTTGAGAGTAGAAATGAGATTGAAGCGGGGCCGTGGCTACATCTCGGCTGATCGAAACTTCGACGAAGATCTTTCGCTCGGGTACATTCCGATTGATTCGGTCCACACGCCGGTTAAAAAGGTTAACTACACCGTGGAAGCGGCGCGCCTGGGCCAGAACACTGAGTTCGACAAGCTGACAATCGAGGTCTGGACAGACGGCTCAGTTAAGCCCGAAGACTCGATCGGACTGGCGGCCAAGTTAATCAAGGACCACATGTCCATCTTCATCAACTTCGAAGAAGACACTGACGACTTCGCATATTCAAAAATGGAGCGACCTCCATTGCCGCGTAACGACCAGTTGGATCGCTCAGTTGATGAGCTGGAGCTGTCAGTTCGCTCTTACAACTGTCTGAAAAACGCCGATATTCGAACCATCCGCGACCTGGTGCAGCGATCGGAACGGGAGATGCTCGCCACCAAGAACTTTGGCAAGAAGTCGCTTAATGAAATCAAGGAGATCTTGAACGGAATGGGCCTGGATTTCGGCATGGAGTTTGACGAGCAGGGCAATCCCATTCCGGGCTCGGGTGGGCGCGATGGCGCGGAAGCCGCCGACTTTGAAGCGGACGACGAGCAATAATGGACTGAGTGAATACATCAGTTCTAAGGAGGTATCGCTGAGCATTTGGAAAACACACAAGCAATCAGGTTTCTCGGGACGGAGTCATGCGTCACTTAAAGGCACATCGCAAACTTGGTAGGACCACGGAGCATCGCATGTCGATGCTGCGCAATCTTGCGACTTCACTAATAAACTCGCGCGAGGAGCGCATTGTCACCACTCTCCCCAAGGCGAAGGAATTGAGACCCTTTGTAGAGCGGGCCATAACTCTATCTTGTCGAGCGCGCAGCCTGGAAGGTGCTCAGGCGGTACACTTGCGCCGTCAAGCGGCTGGCTTTTTCCACGCCGGGAACATGCAGCAAGCCGCGTTGACGGGAAAACGCGGACAGCTTCGTCTGCCGCGCACGGCGGGAGTAGCGGCGATCAAGCGGTTGTTCGATGAGCTTGGCGAGCGCTACAAGGACAGACCAGGCGGCTACACCAGGATCCTAAAGCTGGGCACACGTGAGGGTGATAATGCTGAACTCGCAATAATCGAGCTGGTTGATAATCCCCGTGAACTCGAAGCTCTAGAAAATGCAAGGAAGCGAGCTAAGCACTCACCATCAAAGAAGAAGAAATCGGGTGCCGCAAAAGTAGCCAAAGCGTCTGGCCAGGCCAAGGTTGCTGAAGAGGCAGACAGTCCAGCGGCCAACGAAACGGTTGAAGCCGCAGGGAGCCATGCTTCTGAGAGCGCCGAGGAGGTTGAAAAACCTGAGTCGCAAACAGCCGAGGACGAAGCGAAGTAAAGAAGAGTTTGACATCGAGCAGCCCACGCCGCTGGAGCAGCTGGTTTGGCAATGAAGCCCCAATCGATCATCGGGCATACACAAAACCGAGTCTTTTGGGGCTCGTCACTTTTGTAAGAGTTTGATACCGCCGTCGCGGAACAACTAATGAGTAAGCCAGAGAGCGAATACAAACAGAGTCCTGAAACCCCGCTTGAGAGCGATGTTCGGGAGCCGGGAACGCAGGGTCGGCGTCGTCGCAGTCGGCAGCCTCATCTGCAGGCTTCCGTGAACATGGATGAATTGCGCGAGCTAATTTCCTTGATTCAGGAAAATGGTTTTGCTGAGTTTGAGCTCGAGCGTGAAGGTTTTCGGATTCACGTGCGCCGTGATCTCGCCGGCTCTGAGGCGGCCGCAAGCTCTGCCGGAGCGCAGGTCGCGGATGCCGCTCCAACTCCCCCGGCGAACGCCGCCAGCAGCAGTGCTAAGGCCTCGGCGATTCCAGATCATCCCGGAGCGCGGGCCGAAACTGCTGCCTCGGAAGATCAGGACCTCCAGATGATTCCCTCTCCCATCGTCGGAACCTTTTACCGGTCGGCATCGCCGAATAGTGATCCGTTTGTGAAGATCGGCAGCCGCGTTGAACCTGACTCGGTGGTGTGCATCATTGAGGCAATGAAGTTAATGAATGAGATTCAGGCGGAAACGAGTGGCGAGGTCGTAAAGATCTACGTAGAGAACGGTCAGCCGGTTGAATACGGCCAACCGCTCTTTGGAATCAAACGTTAACCTCAGTATCTGCAACGTCCAATGTCCACGTTCCGGTTCTGGATCGAAGGACATTGGACGTTAGACTTTGGATTTCGGATCAATATGAATTCTGGAAGTCGGAAATTTAAAAAGATCCTGATCGCCAATCGTGGCGAGATTGCTTGTCGCATCATCTGGACCTGCAAGGAAATGGGAATTCGCACAGTTGCGGTCCATAGCGACGTTGATCGCGATTCGCTGCACGTACGCTTTGCCGATGAAGCCGCCTGCATCGGGCCGGCTCCGTCGGCTCAAAGTTACCTCAATATCCCCGCCATGATTAGTACGGCCGAAATCTTCAATGTCGACGCGATTCATCCGGGTTATGGCTTCCTTGCTGAGTCTTCTTACTTCGCCGAAATCTGCGAGGCCTGCAATATAAAGTTCATCGGCCCGCAGGCCAGTGTGATTCGTCTGATGGGTGACAAGGTTGAAGCCCGAAGAGCGATGAAAGAGGCCGGACTACCGATCTTACCAGGCAGTCCTGACCCCATCACGTCTGAAGAAGAGGCCAGAAACGTTGCGCGCGAGATTGGCTTTCCGATCATAGTCAAGGCATCCGCGGGTGGTGGTGGACGCGGTATGCGTATAGTTCGTTCCGAAGACGGGTTGGGTCGAGCACTTGAAGCAGCGTCAACAGAGGCTGCCGCGGCATTTAAGGACGGCACGGTCTACATCGAACGCTATGTTGAGAGCCCCCGTCATATTGAGATTCAAATACTGGCAGATGAATATGGTGACTGCATTCATCTAGGAGAGCGGGAATGTTCAATACAGCGACGCCACCAAAAGCTGCTGGAGGAAGCTCCCTCGCCCGTGCTTTCGCCTGAACTCCGCACCCAAATGGGTGATGCGGCCGTCGCGGCTTGCAAGAAGCTCGGGTATTCGAGCGCGGGAACCGTCGAGTTTCTCCTCGATACCGATAACAAATTTTATTTCATGGAAATGAACACGCGGATTCAGGTGGAGCACCCGGTTACTGAAATGGTGACGCTCGCTGATATCGTGCGCAATCAGATTCGGATTGCAGAGGGCGAGCCGCTGGGGTACATACAGGATGATCTGATGATCGTCGGTCACGCGATTGAGTGTCGCATCAACGCTGAGAACCCTGAGACTTTCGCTCCGTCGCCTGGTCTCATTACCGCCTTTAACCTTCCAGGCGGACCAGGCGTTCGCGTCGACACTTATGTGTACTCCGGCTATCGAGTGCCCTCATTTTACGACTCAATGATTGCCAAGGTTATCGTCCACGCACGGACACGAGACCTGGCAATCGCACGCATGAAGCGAGCGCTTGAAGCGATGGTCGTCGAGGGCATAAAGACAACCATCCCTTTGCACCTAAAAATAATGGACGATCCAAAGTTTCGTGCGGGCGAGATCTCCACGAGTTTCATGGAATACTTCCTGGCGCAAAATGGAGCGAGGAAGAACGACGTGGTGACCACGGCGCGATGAGGCTACCCCAGAAGCGGCGTTGGTGCCGCCAGGAGACCCCCGGGCTTCCGGCGGTTGCTGTTTGGGCATGGGATGCCTATAATATTCGACTTTTCCGGGGGGGAACAGTCTCGTCTGAAAGGGTAACCTGAGATGCCATACGCAATTATAAAAACCGGCGGCAAGCAGTTTTTCGTGGAACGAGGAAGCACCATTCGCGTCCCCTCGATAGGGACAGAAGCCGGCAAATCAATTGAGCTGGATGCGTTGCTATCGACCGGCGAAAACGCCGACTCTGATAAGCCGGTGGCGGGAGCAGCCAAAGTCTCAGCCACAGTCGTCGATCATGGCCGCGGGCCAAAGTTCATCGTTTTTAAGAAGAAGCGCCGCAAGCACTACAAGCGAAAGCAGGGACATCGGCAAGGCTACACTACGATAAGAATTGATTCGATTGGATAGGAACGTTAGTGACAGGTGATGAGTAACAGTGATTTGCAAGAAAGGGAAATCCGGTCCTTCGTCCTTATCAATCATCACTCATTACTCATCACTCGGAGTTAGTTATGGCACACAAAAAAGGCGTGGGTTCATCTCGAAATGGTCGCGACTCTAATTCTCAACGATTGGGTCTGAAGAAGTTCGGCGGCGAACGAGTTCTCGGCGGCAATATTCTGGCGCGGCAACGGGGCACCAAGTGGAAGCCCGGCAAGAATGTCGGGCGCGGCAAAGATGACACGCTCTTCGCACTCGTCGAGGGGATTGTCAAATTTGAGGACAAGGGCCGCGGCGGAAGGTTCATCAGTGTATATCCACTGGAGCAAGCATCTTCAGTATAGAGCTTGAAAAGGAAAGCACAGTCCGATGCGACGCCTGAGCCAACTAATAATTGAGCCTAGGGCGTCGCTTTCGATTTAAATGTTTATTGATCGCGTTAAGATTCGCGTACAAGGGGGGCATGGCGGTAACGGCGTAACGGCTTTTCGTCGAGAGAAGTTTGTGCCGCGTGGTGGCCCTTCAGGCGGGGAGGGCGGACGCGGAGGCGATGTCTGGCTCATTGCGGACTTTTCCCTCAATACTCTGCTTCACCTGCGTTACAAACCTGAACATATTGCCGGACGCGGAATGCACGGCGAGGGCTCAAATCGCTCAGGACGAGATGGCGAAGATGTAGAAGTTCGTGTGCCGGTGGGAACTCAGATCTTTGACCTAACCAGTGGGCAACTTCTGCAGGACCTGGCAACCGACGGTGCCAAGTGGCTGGCCACGCGCGGCGGACGTGGGGGATTTGGTAATGCGCATTTTGCTACTTCAACCAATCGTGCGCCGCGCTATCACCAGCAGGGAAGTGAGGGGGAAGAACTCGAGTTGCAACTCGAGTTGAAACTGCTGGCCGATGTAGGTTTGGTAGGGTTTCCTAACGCCGGGAAGTCCACCTTAATCTCGACCGTCTCGGCCGCCAAACCCAAGATCGCAGACTATCCATTCACCACACTAGAGCCCCATCTCGGAGTAGTGGATCTGGGCGATTTTAGAACTTTCGTCCTCGCTGACATCCCGGGCTTGATTGAGGGGGCGCACGAGGGAGCCGGGTTGGGCGATCGTTTTCTGCGGCACATCGAAAGAACTACTATACTACTTCATCTGGTTGACGTTTCTTCTCTCTCTGGCCGAGATACAGTGGCTGACTATCAGACAGTGAATCATGAGTTGGCTGCGTACAACCCCGCACTGCCGACGCGGCCGCAGTTCGTTGTGGCCACAAAGATCGATGCCCTGGAAGAACCAGAGCGATTGGAAACCTTGAGACGTCAAGCAGAGAGTGACGGCAAATTGTTCTTTGCAGTTTCTTCAGTGACTAATAAAGGCATCCGCGAGCTCGTTAACGCGGTGGCCGCCAAACTGAGTGAACTAAAGGACTCGACCAAGACGAGCGACATCGTGGAGTTGGCTCTGTAGGGCCCGGAAGAGTTGATGAACGGCAGAAAGCGTATTGCTATCTATGGCGGAACGTTTGATCCAGTTCATTTAGGGCACATTGAAGTCGCGAAAAGAATTTCCGAGCTCTTTGAGATTGATGAACTGCGGTTCGTGCCGGCACAGGTGGCGCCCCACAAGTTGACCCTACCAGTGACGCCCGGGATACATCGCTATGCGATGCTGGTGTTGGCAACCCAGCAAGACCCTCGGCTTCGCGTGTCGACATTTGAGTTGGATACGCCGGATCGGCGTTACACGGTAGATACGCTGGCGCATTTTAAATCGGAGTTTGGCGAGTCCGCGGATCTGTTTTTCGTGATGGGCGCCGACTCGTGGTCCGAGATCACTACTTGGCGTGGATGGGAGCGGGTGCTGGCGCTCGTTAACCATATCGTTGTTTCGAGACCGGGCTACGACATCAATTTGGATTTGGTCAATTCATCCGTGCGCCAGCGAATTGTTGACTTGCGCGGGTCTAAGCGGATTCCGAAAGTCGTTAACGAAGCCGCTGGTGAGAAGATATTCATTACGGACGCTGTGATGCTGGAAAATTCAGCCACCCAGATTCGACGCGCTCTCGGGGAAGACGATTGGAATCAATTAACCAGGCTGGTTCCGTCCCCGGTGGCGGACTACATTAGAAAGTATGAGTTATACAGAGAATCGAATGAAGCATAATTCCACCGCCAAAGAACGATCGCTGAATCCAACGACGCATTCTGAACTCAAGACGATACCGAAAGCGAAAGCAAGCGAGGAACTCGATGAGAGAATTCAGGGGGCATTGCAGGCTGCCAATGACAAGAAAGCTCTCGACCTGGTGGTTCTTGATCTGAGAGAAATTGCCACCTTTACCGACTACTTTGTGATTGCCAGCGGAAACAACGAACGTCAGGTGCAGGCGATCTCTGACGAGGTATTTGAAAAACTGAAGAAGTCCGGCACAGCCGCCGCGCGAGTTGAAGGCTACAAGAGCGCCGAATGGATCCTTCTTGATTATGGTGACTTCATAGTTCACGTATTCTCGGACAAGGCGCGAAAGTTTTATGACCTTGAACGACTCTGGCGAGAGTCCAAACGAATTGCCCTTTCACCCGAGTTCGGCGGCGAGTCGAATGGTTCTTTGAGAGACGAATCGTGATCGAGATATTTGGAAGTGCAAGGATTTTCGCCGTGTCTCCGTGTCACCCTTTCCCCGTGTCGCTGCTTTGAAAAGATGCGCTTGCGCCTCATTTGGCCAGGGAAGACGAGAGACGCTCGACTGAGGGCGCTGATCGACGAGTATCTGAAGCGACTTTCGCACTTTGCCGGCTCGGAAGTGAATGAGCTTAGGGAGACTCCTGGAACAAAAGCAGGCATCGATAAGGATTCGAAGCGCATCTCAGACCGGCTGCCCAGTGGCGCGGCAACAGTGTTGTTGGATCCCAACGGTATCCAGTTGAGTTCAGAGGAGATGGCAGCTCGGGTGCGGAGCTGGGAGAACAGCGGTATTAAAGAGGTCGTGTTCATTGTAGGCGGACCGAATGGTGTTTCGCCTGAACTTTCATCTACCGTGACGCAGCGCTGGTCACTTTCCCGCTTGACGCTGACTCACGAAATGGCCCGAGTGGTTCTGCTCGAACAGTTGTACAGAGCTTACACGATCATTCATGGCTTGCCTTACCAGAAGTGAGAACAGGGGTTTGGATCCCGGTCGGACCGGATGATCCTTTATCGAGGGGAGGATTGATTAAATAATGGAAAAAAGAAAAATGAGGGTTTTCCGCGACCGGTTGCTTGGCCGCCGGGAAAGTTTGGTGGGTCAGGTCCAACAGGCTGAACGCTATAGCCGGGAGCGCGATGCGGAGGCAACTCAAGATCCGGCAGACATGGCAGCAAATGCGTATACCAAAGAACTGCTGGTCTCCATGTCTGACAATGATCGTCGATTACTGAATCTGATTGATGAGGCCCTGGAGCGAATAGAAGTGGGGAAATATGCCAAGTGTGTACATTGCGGCGAAGCCCTGCCCGATAAGAGGCTCGATGCCGTACCGTGGGCCCGCCACTGTGTTCGTTGTCAGGACCTTCACGAGCGAGGACTGCTCGATGTGGACGAAGATTAGTACTTTGATATACCTGGTGACGGCCTCCTGAGATCAACTTAGGAGGCCGTTGGTTTTTGGGCCCGCGTTCCCTCACGCTCATACGTCCATGCTCCTCACGCGCACTATTAACTCGTTCTATAACGCCCTGCTCTCACTCGTTTATCCGCAAGCGTGCTCGCTCTGCGGTGGCAGCGTTGAAGACCGGTGTCTCGGTGTTGCTTGTGCGCAGTGCTGGCGCGAGACTCGGACATTTACCACCACGGATATCATCTGTTGGAAATGTGGCGCCTTATCATTGGGTACTATCGTTCCGGAAAAACGAGATCAAGTTCGCTGCCGGCGTTGCGATGGGGATGCCTTTACGGCAGCCCGAGCATGTGGAGCTTATGAGGGAGCGCTCCGCGCTTCGGTGCTGGCGCTCAAACGCGAGCCGCACATCTCTCAGCGTCTGGTTAGCTTGTTGGTAGAAACACAAGAACGCGCACCATTGGATAAAGCGACGCGCGTCATTCCAGTCCCGCTTCATCCCGATCGTGAAAAGGCGAGAGGTTTCAATCAGGCTGCAGTAATAGGTAGCGAGCTGGCGCGCGCGGTGCGGCTGCCGTTCGATGAAGTAAGCCTTATTCGCACCGTTCATTCCGAACGGCATCGCGCCGGCATGGACGCCAAGCGTCGTCGAGAGACCGTCGCGGAAGCTTTCAGTGTGCGCTATCCACGTTTGATCGAAGACGAGCACGTCCTTGTTGTCGATGATGTCTTCACCACGGGAGCAACGGTGTCGGCGTGTGCGGCGGCTTTGATGGCCTGTGGGGCCAAAGAAGTCCTTGTGTTAACAATCGCACGGCCCGTGAACTACTGAAGAATCACTTCTTCTGATAGGACTCGTATCAACTGGAGGTTGAAGACTAGTCAATTTGGAGCCTGCTTTTGTATCATGCTGCCCATGAAAACACTCTACCCGCCAATTGAACCTTTTGACACCGGCCGCTTGAAAGTCTCGGACATTCACGAGCTGTACTACGAGCAGTGTGGAAATCTAAAAGGCCAGCCGGTTGTTTTTCTTCACGGTGGGCCGGGTGGCGGTCTCCAGCCTTTCTATCGGCAGTACTTCGAGCCGCAGGCTTATCGGGTGGTGCTCTTCGATCAGCGCGGCTCCGGTAAGAGCACGCCGCACGCCAACCTCGAAGACAACACAACCTGGCACCTGGTCGAAGACATTGAACGTCTGCGCGAACACCTCGGTATCGATCGCTGGCAGGTCTTTGGCGGTTCCTGGGGCAGCACGCTGGCGCTGACATATGCGGAAACGCATCCTGAACGCGTTACCGAGTTAGTGCTGCGGGGAATATTTCTCTGTCGCCCACGAGAGATTCGCTGGTTCTATCAGGAAGGTGAAGGCGCGAGCGCGATTTTCCCCGACACGTGGGAAGAATATGTGCGCGTTATTCCCGAATCGGAACGTGGCGACATGCTGCACGCGTATCACAAGCGGTTAATGAGCGACGATGAGGCGGTCCGTCTTGAAGCAGCCCGAGCCTGGTCGATCTGGGAAGGCAGCACTTCCAAACTATTTCCCGATCCGAACCTGGTGGAGCATTATGCGGAACCGCACACAGCACTAGCCCTGGCCAGGATCGAGTGTCATTACTTCGTTAACAACATCTTCTTCGAAACCGATAACTACCTGATCGACAACGTCGACAAGATTCGACACATTCCCGCGGTGATCGTTCAGGGTCGCTACGATATCGTCTGTCCTATCATGAGCGCCTGGGATCTCCACCGGGCCTGGCCGGAAGCAGACCTCAAAATCATCCCCGATGCTGGCCATTCGGTTACCGAACCCGGCATCATCGGCGCTCTCGTGGATGCTACCGACACCTTTCGAAATACTAAATGAGTCGCGGTGACTTCTTTCCTGGCTGCTGTGGTTTCTTCAGACATGACGTTCCCTGCCTTCCATTGACGAAATTGTAGGTTCGTCCCTCCTGTGTGGGCGCCCCTTGGCATCCGACTCGGGGCGCC
>Ga0136617_10003502_pt1 | contig 14040 bp, 11 predicted proteins | sample AntDrymUQ3222106_2_FD_129672 | JGI IMG/M metagenome (GOLD analysis project Ga0136617, IMG submission 129672) | Polar desert sand microbial communities from Dry Valleys, Antarctica - metaG UQ322 (21.06) | ecosystem: Environmental > Terrestrial > Soil > Desert | place: Antarctica: Dry Valley... | reverse complement strand
TGTCGAGGGCCGCGCTGTCGAGGGTTGTGCCGTCGAGGGCCGCGTCGCTGCGGGCTGCTGCGTCGCTGGCGTCGCGGTGGTCCCGCCCGTGGTCGGCGTAGTCGTCGGTGTCGCAGTGGTCGCACCCGTCGTCGGTGTCGCAGTGGCCCCACCCGTCGTCGGCGTGGTCGTGGAAGTGGTTCCGCCAGTCGTCGTCGTCTCCGTCGTCGCGGCAGGCGTCGGCACCACCGGGGTGATCGGGCCAGACGGAAGCGGCTTGGCCATGATGCCGGTGATAAACGGTTCAAGTCCCGCGTCGGCGTTGTTGTTGCGGAACTTGTAGAACTCCGCTAACTCCTTCATCCACTCAGTTACCTTTGCTTGCGCTTCCGGCTTGTTGCTGGCGCGTGCCGACGCGATGGCGCGGGCGTAAGCGTCGACGATACGATCCATCACTTGGTTGACGGTTTCAAACGCGGCCTTGCTTTCCGGCGTTTCTTCCTTGTCCGCGTACTTTACTTTGTACTCGTCGGACATTCTCTTGTAGTCGCCCAACTGGTAACCGGTAGCGATGTAGTAGTAGGTGCTCGGATCGGTCTTCGTCGCGCTCTGCGCCTGCGCGCTCTTGATGAAATGGGTCGTCGCCTCGGCGGGCGCTTCCTTCAGCGTCAATACGCCGAGCGTGTAATGGAGCCAGCCGAGCGCGTCGTCCTTGCTGGCGAACGGCCTCCACTCTTCAGCGGTCTTGCCCGATTCGATCAGTTGAATCGCCTGCCGTGTGTAGTTGATCGCTTCCGGGTTGAGCGCTGGGTTGCTGGTTGCGCCGGCGGTCGCGTTCATCAGTCCAGCATATGAAATGCTGACGTGTGTGCGCACATCCTCCGGCTCTTCGGCCACGATCTGCTTGGCGAGGGCGAAAGCATCGGCGTACTTCTTTTCGTCGATGGCTTTACCAAGGTCGAATTTGCGCGACGCCTTGCCATATTCGTTGACGAATTTCTTAACGTAAGTCACATACTGCGCTTCGGCGTTCGGGCACTTCTCAACGTACTCCCGACCGGCCTCGTATGCGACCTTCTGATCCTTTTTCCGATTGTCAACAAAGCGCGCATATAAGTCGTTACACTGCTTATCCGCCGGAGCGGCAGTAGCGGCGGCGGCGGCCGGCTGAGCATCCTGCGCCACAGCAGTGAGCGCACACACCGCCAGCAACGCGGTCAAAGCTAAAAGTCTGTTCACTTTTTTCATCGGTCGCATATCCTCCAAACGATGTTCCTCTGCGAGGTTGGTGTTTAATGAGTTCGGGGGCACGAACGGCCAATCAGGCACCGTGTGTTTGTTTCAGATGCGCCCGTCCGGCGCACAGTTGCCGTCGACACTTGAAGGCGCACGCCGCTGACGCGCTCACCGAAGAAAGCCGTTTCCTAAATGGGTTTCAGTCAGGGTGACAATAGCTTAACGCGGAGATACTGCATCAATCCGATGAACAGTGTCAAGCGCACCAATCGCGTTCAAAAACTGAAGCTCAGAGATCAAGGTCATCGAGTATTTGATGACCTTGATCTCTGAGCTTCGCTAACCGACGGCTAAACTACTTTAAGCTTATCTAAGGACTGGTTGTCAGCACCCGACGAGGTCGTTGGTCGTCCTGCTTCGGTGATGTAGTAGGAGCGGTCGGAGGCGCTGTCGAAGAGATCGGCGCCGCGCTGGGAAGCCGCGTCGTAACATCGGTCGGACGTGTCGCCGGAACGGATTTCAGAGTGCTTCTGACGTTCGTCTCAGAGGCGGCACCTTCTGATGCGTTACCGGTGCCGACTGTTCCGTTCATGCCGGCTGCCGTTTCGGCGTCTGCCTCCGCGTCCTCGTCGCTGATGACCGCGGCCCGGCGTGGATCAATCTTCGGTCGCGGCGTGAGCACATCGTTTGCGATCAGCGGCGCGCCGCTGCGATTACCGAAGCGATGATTGAGACCGCGGTAAACTTTACCGGCGACGGCGGAGGCGGTGCGCCCACGCTCGCCCGAACCACGGAGGATGACTGCCACTGCGAGGCGCGGGTCATGCACCGGTGCGAATGAAGTGAAGAGGCCGACTTTCGAACCTTGCCCGGTGCATGTGCCGGTCTTCCCGGCGATGGTCTGAGTCGGATCGTTGGCGAGCCGCCCGGTGCCGTACGTGACCGCGCCGATCATGCCGGGGAGCAGACGTTTGAGATGCTCATCCGGCACGTTCACGCGGCGGCGCACTTCGGTCTTGAACTGCGTGCTTTCTCCCGGCGTGCGCGGCAGGTGCGGTACCAAAAGCGTTCCGCCGTTGGCAATCGACGAAGCCATGTTCGCCAGTTGGATCGTCGTCACTTCGATGTCGGAACCGTGCGACGACATATGGTTGACGGCGTATCCGAATTTGAACATCGGCAAGCGGCCCGGCGATTCGTTCGGGTGGTTGATGCCCGTCTTTTCGCCCAGACCGAGCTGGCGCGCGTAATTCATCATCCGTTCGAACCCGACGTAGCCGCCGACTTTCTGAAAGTAAGCATTGTTCGAGTACGCGAGAGACTCGGTCAGGTCGAGCCGATAGCTGCCGTCCGAGATATTGACGGTTTGAACCGGATCAATCACCGTCTCGGCAAGGCCGGCCAGACCGGTCACCAATTTGATCGTCGAGCACGGCACGTTGCCGCGGCGCAGCGACCACTCCTGATTGACCACGCTGTAGACGCGACCGCTCTTCGGGTCCATCACGACCACGGAACCGGCATGATCGCCGAGTGCTTCGACGGCGACGCGGCGGACCTCCAGGTCTTCGCCGGTCGGGTCATCGCGCAGAACGTTAGCGGCCGTTTCGTCGCGGAGCGCCTGATCGGCGGCCCGCTGGCGAGCAATCGCAATCGCCCGGGCAATCGCAGCGAGTCGTGCTAACTCGGCACGACGTGCGGCCTCTTCACGCCGCCGCCGCTCGGCCTCGCGTCGAGACTCCGCCAACCGCTCACGGCGAGAAAGCTTACGTCCGCTCTTCCGGTCATCGTCGCCACGACGTGCCGACGTGCGCCGCTCATCACGCTTCGACCGCTGGTCGCTTTTCGACGCGCGCTCGTTGCGTCGCCCACGCGATTCTCTCGCGGAGGGCTTGGCCTTCGCCGCGCTCTTCTCACGCGATTTCGCGGAACGCGACTTCGGCTCCTGGCGCGAACTCTTAGCGGCAACTTTTGTTGTTGTTTTTTTCTTGAGGACGGTGGCGTCCGCGTGGGGTGCGATGAGGAGACTGAAGATGAGCGCGGCAAGCGCAAAAACATGAAGTGGGGGGCGTGACGTGTGGGTCATTAAATAAACCTCGCTTTGGAGTATCAAGCCGAGGCGGCGGACGCGATTCACTGCTAGTAAATCGCCATCAACCGCGTGGTAATTTATCTGATGTTGTCGGACACTGTTTCGTTCGCGCCCCGAAATGCGCGACGCTGTTGACGTCGAGATGAGAGCAAGGACTCGAGTTTTTGCGAGCGTGCTGCATCGATAGTTTTATTTAGTCCAACTCGTGGACAGTCGTCAACTTTCAAACGCCATAACGGTGAGACAGGAAGAGTTCCCAATGTTAGTCTCCGGAGGGGTTGCGCGTGATTTGCGCTAGAGACTACTGGGACTATAACATCCGCTTGTCGCTCGCGGCAACAATTAATTCCTGGCGCGACCACGGCATTCGTGGCGAGTCGAGCTGGCATCTCAATCCGTTGCCTTCATCTTGTAATTTAAACGCTCAAAGCGCATGAATTTCCTCAGTCTATTCTACAGTTTTCGCGCGCGATTGCTGGTGCTGTTGGCGGTACTGCTGGTCGCGACGCTCGGTGTGCAGTACTACCTCAACCTCCGCGCCGAGGAACGTTTCGCCCAAGTCCTTGCTGAGCAGGAGCAGGCGCTCTCCGCCGGGTTTGCGCTGGCCGTGCAGAGTCTGGCGTCGACGGAGTACTTGGCAGACTTACAACAGCAATCAAAGGTTCCGCTGCTTGAAAGGGAGGCGGGGCGCGTCATCAACATTCTGGTAGTTGATGAAAAGGGTGAGGTCGACGACAGCCTCAACCCGGAATACGGACCGCGAGCGGTAACAAACGGCGCCGCACAGTCCCCGAATATTTCAAAGGTCAGCATCTCTCGCGTACCCCTCCCGAAACTGGTTAACGCCGGGCAGTTGGACGGTAACATCAAGGCACTGCTGCCATCCCCCCCGGCCCCTTCCCCGCCGCGCACCGGTGAGCCGCGCGCTTTTCTCTTCCCGATCATCGTTGTCAACGAGGAAAATGAAAGGAAGACAAATTACATAGTCATCGTGTTGGGGTCGGCCAAGCCTCCCGCAACCCGAGCCGCCTCGCGTGTGATGCGCTCACTGCTGCCCACGCTCGTCGTGCTGCTCGTCGCGACATTGATTGCCGCGCTGTTGCTGTGGCGCTTTACACAACCGATCAAAGACCTGTCCAAAGCGGCGCAGCGTGTCGCGGAGGGCGACTTCAACTTCCGCGTGCCGGCGGCCAGCCGCCGCGACGAGATGGGATTGCTCGCCGCCAACTTCAGCGAGATGATCACGCGCCTCAGCCGTACGCGCGAACTCGAAGCGCGGCTCAACCAGGCCGAGCGCTCGGCGGTCGTCGGACGCCTTGCCGCCGCCATCGCGCACGAGATTCGCAACCCGCTGAACTACATTAACCTGACGCTCGACCACATGCGCTCGACGCTCGCGCCTGAAGACGTGCAGAAGCGCCAGTTGTTCGGGCGCCTCACCGACCAACTCAAAAAAGAGGTCGCGCGCATTAACACGCGCATCACCGAGTTTCTCAAGTACACGCGCCCGGCCACACTCAACCTGCGCCCGATTGATCTCCGGGCGGCGGTCACCGACGCGCTCAGTATGGTCGAAGTACAGGCCGCCGAGAACGGCATCGAGACGCGCGTCGAACAGCGCGACGACATTCCGGCGGTGCGCGGCGACGCCGAGTCTTTACGTTCCGTCTTCACAAACCTTATTATCAACGGCATGCAGGCGATTGGCGGCGGCGGCGGCAAATTAACCATCCGGCTCTCAAACGGAGATGGATGCGCGCGCATTGAAGTCACCGACACCGGGCGCGGCATCCCCCCGGAAAACATCAATCAGATTTTCGAACCTTTCTTCTCGACCAAGGACACAGGCACCGGACTCGGCCTCGCCATCGTCAGAAAAGCAATCGAAGATCACGGTGGCACCATCTCCGTCCGCAGCACGCCGGGCGAAGGCACAACATTCACAGTCGAACTCCTCTCCGGGGGAGATTTTGGAGGTCAGATGTCAGATGTCAGTGAAGCGAAGACCAGCATCTGACACCCAACATCTAACATCTGAGGTTTGAATAATGGCACGCAAGAGCATCCTCGTGGTTGACGACGAAAAGTCGCAGCGCGACATTCTGGAAATGATTTTGTCGGGCGAGGGGTACGACGTGACCCCCGCTTCGTCGGGCGAGGCGGCGCTGAGAATCGCGAAGGAGCGGCGCTTCGACCTGGCGCTCACCGATTTTAAGATGACCGGCATGGACGGCGTCGAGTTGCTACAGCGACTGCTGGCCTACGACTCGTCGATCATCGTCATCCTGCTGACCGCGCACGGCTCAATAGATTCGGCCAAAGAGGCTCTGCGGCGCGGCGCGTTCGAGTACCTCGAAAAGCCTTATGAGCGTGACGCGCTGCTCGAAACTATCAGGCGCGCGCTCGCCCGCCTCGACGCGCTCGATACCGAAATCATTTCGGCCTCGCCGGAGATGGAAGCGGTCAAGAAGATGATTCTTAAAGTCGCGCGCTCAAGCTCGACGGTATTGGTGCGCGGCGAGTCGGGAACGGGTAAAGAGTTGATCGCCCGCGCCATCCACAACCAGTCGCCGCGCGCCGCCGAAATGTTTCAGGCCGTCAACTGCGCCGCGATTAACGAAAATCTTCTTGAGTCGGAACTGTTCGGCCACGAGAAGGGATCGTTCACCGGCGCGCACGCCGAGAAGAAAGGCCTCTTCGAAGTCGCCGACCGTGGCTCGCTCTTTCTCGACGAGATCGGCGAGCTTGACATCGGGATGCAGGCGAAGCTGCTGCGTGCGCTGCAAGAGCGTGAGATTCGGCGCGTCGGCGGCACGCGCCCGCTCAAGATCGACGTGCGCGTGGTCGCCGCGACGAACCGCGATTTGCGTGCGATGGTCGGCGACGGACGGTTCCGCGATGATTTGTACTACCGCATCAACGTGCTCTCGATTGACGTGCCGCCTCTGCGCGAGCGGCGCGACGACATCCCGGTGTTGATCAACTTCTTCCTGAAGAAGCATACGCGCAACACTTCGCGCCTGGTGCGTGGGTTAACGCCTGAGGCGCGGAAGGTGATCCTCGACTACGCCTGGCCGGGCAACGTGCGGCAACTCGAGTCGGCGATTGAGCGCGCGATTCTCCTTGCCGAAAGCGATTTGATTGCGGTCGAAGACTTACCGCTCGAAGTCAGGCAGGAGTCGCGCCCCGCTGCCGAAGGCGCGTTCAAGCTTCCGCCGGAGGGTGTGATGTTCGAGGATGTCGAGCGCAATCTGATCATGCAGGCGATGGAGCGCACCGACTACAACATCACCAAGTCAGCCAAGCTGCTCGGCCTGACATTCCGCACGCTGCAATACCGCCTCGACAAATTCGGTATCAAACGGCCTGACCGCCACGGCGGAGAGGAAGAAAGGGATGAAGGACTCTTAAGGGATGAGGGATGAATATGAAACAGGAGATACGTCGGGGTGCTTTTTTCTGACTTCATCCCTCATCCTTCATCCTTCATCCCTTAGTTAGGCGGCGATGAACATCGTAGAAATTCTCGGCCTCGGTCTCGGCGCGGCGTGGACTTCCGGGGTCAACCTGTATGCGACGGTCGCGGTGCTCGGCTTGCTCCAGCACTATCAGTTGGTCGGGCGTCTGCCGGGCGGCCTCGACGCGCTCGACAACTGGTGGATCATTGGCATCGCGCTTGCCCTCTACGCGGTCGAGTTCGTCGCTGACAAAGTCCCTTACGTCGATTCAATATGGGACGCGGTGCATACGTTCATCCGCGTTCCGGCGGGCGCGGTGCTGGCGCTCGCCGCGACCACCGATCTCTCACCGTCAATTCAAATCGTTGCGCTGCTCGTCGGCGGGACGCTGGCGCTCTCGACGCACGGCACCAAGGCAACCATCCGCGCCGCCGCCAACACCAGTCCCGAACCATTTAGTAACTGGACGCTCTCAGTGGTTGAAGACGTCTTCGTGATCGGCGCAAGCATCCTCACGGTGCTGCATCCGGTGGTGATGCTCGTCGTCATTTTGATTTTCCTTTTCGTCCTCGCTTGGATTCTACCGAAGGTGGTGCGCCGTCTGCGCCGGATGGTGGCGTCGCTCAGAAATCTCTTCGGCGGGCGTCCGGCTGAATCGTCAAACGGATAGCGCCTACGCCGCACGATTCAACTCACCGCTCCTGAATAGATTTGTCTCGAACTCATTTTCCGCGCAAGCTTCCCTGGCGCGGGACGTTCAGAAGTCGACAACACAATCCCAGACTGCGGAGGAATATCATGCGAACATTAACAGCGACCCTTCTCGCCGCCGTATTGCTTACCGTCTTCGGCTGCTCGCGCGCCGAGATGAGTCTTGACAGCGAACCGGTAAAACAGGAGGCGCGACGACCCGAAGCGAAGGTGGCTCAAGAGTTGAGGGAGTCGGCCTCGTCGGCTGGGAAAACCGGCACGCTTGTCGCGATGAAGGATGTGTCGCTCAATCAAGCCGACGCTTCGCAGACAACTCCGACCGCTACCGAACGTAAGATCATCCGCAACGCCACGCTCTCCATCGAAACCGACGTGCCCGCCGAGGGCCAGCGCCGCATCGCGTCACTTGCCGAAGCGCGCGGCGGATTTGTCGTCACTTCCGAGTCGCGGCAACAGGGCGGCGCGACCGCCGACGCAAAACCGTTTGAAGTCGTGACGATGGAAGTGCGCGTGCCCGCCGCGCAGTTCGACGCGGTGATGAGTGAAGTGCGCGCCATCGGCGGCGGTCGCGTCAGGGAAGAAAAAGTCACGGGGCAGGACGTGACCGAAGAATTCATTGACCTCGACGCGCGTCTGCGCAGTAAGAAGGCGCTCGAAGCGCAGTTCCTCGAAATCATGAAACAGGCGAACAAAGTCTCCGACGCACTCGAAGTGCAAAGCGAACTCGCCGAGGTGCGCACCGAGATCGAACGGATCGAAGGGCGCCGCCGCTTCCTCGAAAGCCAGACCAGTCTTTCGACCATCAAGGTCACGCTGCAACCACCCGCGCCGCTCGTGAGCGCGAGCACGTCGGGCTTTTTCCACGGTGTCCGCGAGGCGTTCGGCGAAGGCGTCGACGTAGCGGCGGCGATTACCCTGGGTCTGATTCGCATCGCCATCGCGCTCGTTCCCGTCCTGCTTCTGATCGTGCTGCCGCTCGTTATGATGGTGCGGTTGCTAACGCGCCGCCCGCGTCGCTGGCCGTGGTCAAAAACCGTCCCGCTTGAATAACTGCTCGGCGCTTAGGAATCAGACTTGAGACTTTCAATCCGAAACTTTAGACTCTGTCGTATGACACAACGCTCGATTCCTGCACTACTTCTCTTCGCATCGCTGGTCGGCGTCGCGTGCTCCTGCGGCGAGAGCGTGGCGACGAACACCGCGCCCGCCAACTCTCCGGCAGCGGCGACGAAAGCTAAGGTTGAGACAGCGGCGGCAGTCCCGGCGGATGTCGTCCGCGCGAGTGCCCCCGAAGTCGCCATCCGCGCGGGCGGCACGGCGGAGGCGACCGTGCGACTCGACATCGCCGACGGTTTCCACATCAACGCGAATCCGGCGACGCACTCTTTTTTAATTGCCACGAAACTTGAAGTCACACCGGGCGAAGGCATCACCAGCGGTGCGCCGACGTACCCCGCGCCGCTGATGAAGAAGTTTGCCTTCGACGCAACACCGCTCGCCGTCTATGAAGGAGAGACGCCGATCAACTTGCCGCTGAGCGCCGATGCTTCGGCCAAAAAAGGCGCCCGCATGGTTCGCGCTAAAATCCGCGTCCAGCCGTGCAATGATGATTCCTGTTTCCCGCCGCGAACGTTAGAAGCGTTGATTCCCGTCACCGTCAACTGAAATGTTTTGACCGACAAAGACCAACTCACCACAGTCAATGTCCGCCGCGCCAACGCGCCTGTCACCGACGAGACGCTGCCGCTCGACGACGAGCCGTCGGAGACAGACCGACCTTTGCCACGTCGCCGCGTCTCCGCCTCGACACGCCTGCTCGACTATGTGTCGCGGTCGCCGCGCTTGAACCGCGCGTGGAAACTGCTCCCCGGTTTGTGCTTGGTGGTGGCGGCGGGCAGTTGGTTGGGCGGCCACGCTGACGCCGCCTTTGTAATTGCGACGCTCGGCCTCGTCGCGTGGTTCATCGACTTGCGCAACCGACTGCGCGGCAGTGACATCGAACCCGACAACGCCGAAGTTAATTTCAAGGAGTAGTCGGCGGCACGAAGTAGATCGAAAAAGATTATGAGAAAATTTTGTAAAAACTTGACGAAGAGAAAAATGATCGCCGCCTTCGCCCCGCTCGCGCTATTCACTTTTCTGATGGCGGTAGCGATCCCCGCGACGGTTATCGCGACTACGAACACTGCACGCGCGGCGGCTGACGAAGTGGAGGCGCGAGGCGCGCTCGAACGAGCCTTCCAACGTTTGCGCGACGGCGACTATGACGCGCTTTATAATGTGCTGCCGTCGACCTCGCAGCGCCGCGTCACGCGCGAGCGGTTCGTCGGCGCTCTGCGTCGCTCACGCGACATGTACGAACTCGACCGGATGGAAATTGGGGCGGTGCGCGTCGCGGGCGATCTTGCGGTGGCCGAGATGGTGGTTTACGGGCGTCTCCGTCAGCCGTTGGACGGTGAAGGTAAGATCGTCGCGCGGCAGTACATGATTCGCGAGGGTGGGCAGTGGCGTGTCACGACCAGCGAGCGCGCGACGGTGCGACCGCTGCTCGCCGCCAACCCGAAGTTCGCGCGTCGATTCCCTCCCGTCGCACCGCGCATTTTTCTGAAGCGTGACGGGCGCTGGGTTGATGTCAGCTCGCTGGCGGCGGACATGCGACGGACGGTGCGATGAGCCGACAACGAAGCAACCGCCGACACGCGCTGCCTTATCGAATACTCTCAGTCATCATCATAGGCGGGTTGCTGGCGCTGTTGTTGGCGGCGTTCTCCGGCCCGCCGCAACGACTGTTGTCATCACGCGCGTCGCTGCTACTACTCGCCGGCGTGCTGTTCGTCTTCGCCGTTGTGCTTGAATTTGTTTTCCGAGACCTCGCGCGTCTGCGCGAACGTGTGCGACTGTTAGAGAAAGAGCGTGAGTCGTGAGAGCTACCGCTCCTTTCCTTAATACTCGACTTTATCAAATTTGGTGATGCGGCAAGGAGCGTGGAATTTAGCTTTATTTCCGCCACTTCCGAATTAGCAGGTATAATTCCGATATGCTAAATCGTACATCTACATTGCTGCTCCTGTTAACTGTGGCTTTTTTATCGCCGGCTCATGTCGCTCAGACGCGCGTCAACGATGAGGCCCCTCTGCAAGTCATTCGCTTCAATTGGCGCGAGTATCGCCCCAGCAGGCTGTCTTTAGAGACCGGCATACCACGTGCTGAGACTGGCCCCACCGACCGCCTCGATGACATCCGCCTCCAGCGCCAGATCGCTATCGAGCGTCGGCGTGCGCCACAGAACAGAGGTTATCCGGTTGAGAAGTTGGAGGAGCTGCAGGTGCGGCGGCAGCGACAACTGCCCGATGCCAGCAGGGAGACTACTTCAGCAAGAGTGGCGGCACGTGGTAACGGATACCGCTACAGTGTGGAGTTGCAGAATCTAGCCGATAAGAAAGTGCAAGCGGTGGAGTGGGATTATGTGTTTGTCGAGGCAGGCACGGGCAAAGAATTACGGCGGCATAGCTTTAGGAGCGATGTGGGGATTGGCGTGGGTAAGCGGAAGAAGGTGGTGGTGGAAAGCGCCGCTGGGCCGCATGGGGTGGTCGATGTAAATGTGCTAAGCGGAGAAAGTTCGGGAGAGCAGGTGGAGATCAAGCGTGTGATTTACGGGGACGGAACGAAGTGGGAGAGGAAATAGCTATTATCAATCATGAGGCCGCACCGAGCGCCCCGCTTGAACCGGACACGCAATCACGTTGCCCTTCATTCGTGAAGAGCACAGCGCGCCGCTGATGGCGGGCGTCAAGGCCGTAATTTAATTTGAAAAATCGGCGAAGGAGAGTTGCGGACTAGGCTCGCCCGCATCTTTCGCCGTGCTGCGGCGTGTGGATGGGGGCGTGGGGGCGGTGCTACCACTGAGCACTTCGCGGATAGTTGGCAGATGGAAGCGCAGGATGCGCGGCGTCAGTCGGATCGAAGGGATCCGTCCCTGATTTGCTAATCGGCGCACCGTCGATTCGCTCACCTGAAGGGTCGCGGCGAGTTGGCGCGCGGTCAGAAATTCTTCGCGCGTCCGTCCATCATTCGAATGCGGTGCATCGTTCACGTGAGTTGTCTGTTGTGCCGCGTTAGTTCGCAGCAGGTCGGAGTGTGAGCGCGACATTGGTTCGCGCCGCGCCGTCAATCTCGACTTCCCTCGTCGCGGGTTGCATCCCGGAAGCTTTCACCGTCACGCGGTAACGCGCCCGGTCAGGCGGCAATCGAAAGACAAACAGGCCGCTCTCGCTGCTGACGCGACCGTCAAGTTTCTTGTCGGTTCCGTCCGGACGGACGAGCGCGAGTTCGATTCGCGCCCCCGGCATGACTCGCCCGTTGGCGTCGAAGACGCTGCCGCGGATGAACGCGAGGCTGCCGGCGTCGATGGTCAAAAAAACCCCGCTCAGCGCGCGAGTCTTGCCGGCGCGAACCTCGACGTTTTCCAAACGCCCAATGCTCAGCCCCGGTTTGCGAAACGTGAATCCGTAGACGCCCGGCTCAAGACCCTGCATTGTGAACTCGCCTTTCCGATTAGTTTCAACGCGCGTGATTTCACGCTCGCCCTGACGCGCGATCACGACGACGCCGGCGGGCGTCGAGGAGTTGCCGTCCACGCGCACACGGCCTTTGACGCCGCCGTTCGCGCTGGTCCGCTCCTGCCCGATGGCAACTGTTGTTGTCAATAACAGCAGCAACACAAAGCCGCCGCATGCTTGGCGTAAATTGATGCTGAGCGGTTTGATAATCATTTTTTCGGCAACCTTTCCGAGAACTCGGTGGGTGATTGTAACATGCCGGAGACGCTTGCGAACCGACCACGCTCTGCCGCTCGAAGGTTTCTGCGGGTGCGGGGTCGCGTGTGCAAACTTGATGCTCGAACCGTGCGCCGGTGTTGCCCAAGCAGCAACACTCACTCGCGGTCATGCCGATGTTGAATCTCTTCATCACGCCGACGCGCGCGCGTTCCGGTTTGGCCTACACGGCATGCGATGCATTAAGATGGTATCAGTCACGAATTCCAATTGACTCCCGTGCGCTCCTGTCCGCCGCCGAGGTTTTATGTCAGTTTTAAGCAACTCAACACTTCATCATCTTTCACTTCGTTGGCGCAGAGCCTTGATGTTCATCATCGCCGCCGGTGTGTGGTTGACATCGCCGGCGCTGCTGCCAATGCCGGACGCGCTCGGTCAACAACCGGCAGAGTCGATGCAAGGGAAAAAGTCTCCGCCCCGCGACTCGTCGTCCGTCATTCAGGATGATATTAGTGATGATGAAATTTACCGCGTCGACACTGACCTCGTGCTGGTTGACGTGACGGTGACTGACGCGCAGGGTCGCCCGGTGCGCGACCTCCGTCCGGAAGACTTTAAGCTCTACGAAGACGGTGCCGAACGCCCGATCTCGTTCTTCAACGTTGAAAAGCGTGGCGGGCAACCGAGGCCGGTGGCGGTCGTCTTCGCCGTCGACATTTCGGGCAGCATGACGGGCGAAGAACTGAGGCGGATGGGGGACGCGATGCGCGCGTTCGCGCAACACCTCGCGGGGCGCGAGGCCGTGTTCGCGGTGATGAGCTTCGGGATGAGCGCGAAGGTGCTTCAGTCCTTCAGCGGCGACGCGCGGAAACTTGACCGCGCTTTAGAGCGTTTGGCGCACGAACCGAACGGGCTGTCGACACACACCTACGACGCGATTGACGATGCGATCCGGCTGCTCGTGCGCAAGGCCCCGCGGACGCGCGAGCGGCGTTTGATGAAGCGCGCCGTCGTCGTCATCACCGACGGCTTCCCGGTCGGCGACTCGGTCGCACCGCGGACGGTGATCGAACGCGCCAACGACGCCGGCGTCAGTATCTACACCGTGACACTGCCTTCGTATTCGCGCCTGCTGGCCTCAGTAGGGAACGCGCCCGCTCCGCTTCCGACGCCGCTCGACGTGAGTTCAGTCGCCGAGAAAACCGGAGGGGCGAGCGTCTATGCAACCGCCGAAAATTACGCGCCGCTGTTCAGGACGCTCGCCGAAGAGGTCACTTCGACCTACGTCGTTGCCTTCTATCCGCCGGAAGAGAAACGGCGTGACGGACGCTTTCATAACATCCGCGTCGAAGCCCCGCGCGGTCTCAACGTCCGCCAGAGCCGCACCGGTTATCAAGCGACTGGCCGAAAAAAGTAAGCGGAAAGCACTCGGCGGAATGCTGCCGGCGCGCGTTCAGGAATTCAACATCCAGCAGTTGAATCCGGACCCGCTTCGACCGTCACCACGCCATGTGCTTTCCGCTCTACGTCTACGGCCTGACCGCTCAATCGTTTGTTGGCAGCGTTGGCCGGCAGGCGCTGCTACACTTCTTCTTCCTCTTCGTCCTCATCCTCGTCATCATCTTCGACGACATCCAGTTCAACGGGATCGAGTCCGACGACCTCAAGTTCGGTCGCACACTCGCTGCACATGACGGCGTCCCCCTTATCGGCGTCCGTGTCAACGTGGACTTCAGCTTCACACTCCGGGCATGTTCCGATTGGCACTTTGTCTTCACCTCCAGCGCTA
>Ga0136617_10003501_pt1 | contig 14041 bp, 10 predicted proteins | sample AntDrymUQ3222106_2_FD_129672 | JGI IMG/M metagenome (GOLD analysis project Ga0136617, IMG submission 129672) | Polar desert sand microbial communities from Dry Valleys, Antarctica - metaG UQ322 (21.06) | ecosystem: Environmental > Terrestrial > Soil > Desert | place: Antarctica: Dry Valley... | reverse complement strand
TTGGAAAGATGAGCGATATGTGAAATTGATTGATACTGCCAACCGGACGCTCGATGTCGAACGACGTAATCAAATGCTTGCCGAAGCCGAAACGCTTCTGCTCGACGAACAGCCGATTATTCCCTTAATGACGAGTTCGACCAATTGGCTGAAAAAACCATACGTCAAAGGAATGTATCCTAATCCCTTAACGCTTCACCCCTGGAAATTTGTTTATTTGGAACGCGATTCGTCGAAATGGTAAATGCAAAATGCCAGCATCGCGTCGGCAGGTTGCCGAAAAATAGTTGATACTTCATTTGGCAGATATCCGAGTTCCGTTTAAGAACCGAAGACAATTTAAACCACGAAAAACCACTAAACAGCACGAAATTAAATCACAATCAATACTTGTTGGAATATAATTTTCGTGTCGTTTCGTGTTTTTTTGTGGTTGTTTTCTTATTCTGAACTCAGGTTAGCTGATCGCTGTATTCATTAAAATGAAAAGTTTTCTAAAAGAAAAGCCGCCAAGTATTTACAACTTGCGGCTTTTCAAATACAGCTTAGATTTTCTTACTCAATTGCCAATCCGTTTAACTTCAACATTGCCTGCGCGAGTTCGACGCGCTTTAACGGTCTGTTGGGCGCGAAACTATTTCCATCAAGTGTGAGAAAGCCCTTCTGCAAAGCGACGGCAACATACCCGCGCCATTCATTTGGAATTTGCACTAAATCGGTCATTGTCGCTGGCAAAGTTGCGGAATTGGTATTATTTTGCAGATTGGCGGCTTTTACGAGCGCAATCGCCGCGACGAGTTTTGATGTCGGATGATGCGGACGAAACTCCTGACTGTTAGAAACGTCAACAAAAAGTTTTCCGCTTGGAAAATTTTGAACGCTTTCAACCGCGCCGCGTGTCAATAAATCGCTGACATCAGAAAAAAGCGGATTCGCCGCCATATATTGCGGGACACGTCCGCCGCGTATCATAGTTGCCGCTAATTCTCTGCGCGTGACAGGAGCCAGCGGACGAAAACGATTACCGTCAGCGAGCATCACAAATGAGCGGATGCTGTCTTTAATTTCAGTCTGCACTTGCGGCGAAAGATTTTGCACATCACTTAAAGGATTAACCTGCGCTCTGGAAACCTGAACGGTTCCAAAATAATTTTGATTGGTGCCGATACCGGCTGTGTGATTAACTACCGCCTGCATAATTTGGTTTGACGGCGAATTAATTGAAATTTGTTCACGCTTACCGGCAAATTCTATAACGTTCAAATTGTTTGACGAGCCGCGCACATTTTCGTTCACATCAATTAATTTTAATGCTAAATCATTCGGGTTGAAAAAGTTTCCCCAATTTATACTGACGCTTGCTTGAACCGTATCACTTGGAAATTGAATGTTTGTTACCGCGCTTGACCCTGGATGAGCAGTTCCATTAAAACTCTGCAAAGTAGAAGTAGTAAACTGAACTAATTGTCTGTCTAAAATCGAGCGAAAAATACCCATTTCCCTCGCCGGAAAAGCCGATTGCAGAACCGCCGCGTGAACATTCAACATTCCCGCGCCGACTTCATGACGAAAATACGGCGGCAAAGGCGTCGCCGTTTTTTGCAGAATATCTTTAATTTGCAACGGATTCAGCGTAGGATTTGTTTCGAGCATCAGCGCGATGGCGCCGGCAACCTGCGGCGCGGAAAAAGAAGTGCCGCTCGCGGTTGTGTAATAGGGAAGTTCGTTTGGAGTTAAACGGCTCGTGTCAACGCCCGATGCTATACCAATAATTCCTGTTTGCGAAGTCGTCGCTCGAAGGCTAACGATGTTTACCGCAGGCGCGACCAGCGTGGGGCTAAATTGCGCGTTGCCAAAAACACCGCGTGACGAGAAAGCGGCTAATTTACCTTTTTCATTGGTAGCGCCGACGCTGATGACCCACGGCGCGGCGGCATAAGGATTCAAAGTTCCGTTGCCCGCGCCTCTATTGCCCGCCGAGAAAACGACATTGATTCCGTTTTGCGTCAAAAGTTTGGTGGCAATGTTTACCGGATCATGATAATTGAAAACCGTGTTCGCGGAAAAACTGCAGTTAACCACGCGAACATTGTAACCGGCTGCTTTCTCGAGCAGATAATCGAAACCCGAAAGAACGTGTATCAAATTCAGATCGCCCGCGCTCAATCCTAAGATTTTCGCCCCCGGCGCCGCACCGTTGTATTTTCCGCCTGAAGACGAGCCGCTTGCTGCGACTACGCCTGCGACAAAAGTTCCGTGACCACTGACCGGATCAGTATTCTGAATGTTTTCCGCCGGAACCGGATAAGTGAAAACGGGACTGACGCTTTGCGTATCGGTGAGCCGGACGTTTTGGACAACTCTGCCAGATAAATCGTTATGTAATGAATTAACGCCGGTGTCTAAAACCGCGACCGTTACGTTCCGACCGGTAACCGGCAACCCTTGATTGTTCGCCAGTAAATCCTGGTCAACCGCAACTCGGCTCAACCCGGTTTGCGCCAGATGCGAGTCGGCATCGAAATTTAATGTGCGGTTGCCGTAAATTGAACGAACCTGGGGAAGACGGGAAACGGCAATTAATTTAGCGCGCGTTGTCGTCACGGCGACAAAAGGTAAACGATGAAATTTCGTTCCGCCGCTGATCCCGATTTCTTCTAATTGCGCGAAATCCGCCGCTATCGGGAACCGATGAAAAGCGATAATCGCATTGATATTGCTGTCATCAGTAAGCTCATTGAGCCGCACAGCCAATTCCGGGTCAACGCTTTGCAAACCAGAAGTCCGATGCTGTTGCCCATCAGCGCCGGTCAAAGTAATTCCATCAGCGCCGGTCAATGTAATCCCATCAGCGCCGGTCAAAGTAATTCCATCAGCGCCGGTCAAAGTAATGCCGGTAGGTGAGGTCAAAGTTGAAATTGCGCCATCAGCCCCTGTTAGCGTAATTCCGTCAGCCCCAGTTAAAGTAATGCCATCAGCGCCCGTTAATGTAATGCCATCAGCGCCCGTTAAAGTGATTCCGTTTTGCCCAACACGTTGCACACCATCGGCGCCGGTCAATGTAATCCCATCAGCGCCGGTTAAAGTAATTCCGTTCGGGCGCCGGACAGCTACTGAATCCGCCTGGCGCGTTACGCCGTCCGCCCCGGTCAAAGTAATCCCATCCGCGCCCGTGAGTGTGATTCCGTCAGCCCCAGTTAAAGTAATGCCATCAGCCCCTGTCAATGTGATGCCGTTCGTTCCGGTGTAAGTCGAGCTATCCGCGCCTGTGAGAGTAATTCCATCAGCGCCGGTTAAGGTAATGCCGTCAGCGCCGGTTAAAGTGATTCCGTTTGATTTGTAGTTAAAAAAGTTGTCCGCGCCCGTCAAAGTGATACCATCGGCACCAGTCAGTGTAATGCCATCCGCGCCCGTGAGTGTGATTCCGTTTGATTCCGATACGTAGATACCTGCACGAATCGTATTGAAACCAAACACGAAAAGTAAAGAAATGCAGATGAAATGCTTAAAAGTCATATTAAGTTATAATTTTCAATTAGGGCGTTGAACAAATGATCGTCGAATTACTGAACAATAATAAAGTTTTTTGGGTTTTAGTGGAAGTTCCTTGCAAAACTTTCGCTCGATGCAATTGCAAGAGTCATTCCAATTATTGCCTATTTTAATAGTAGCGAAAGCGACTTGAGAAATTCTTGAGCGATATGATGAACCCTTTTAATCTTTGGCTGCCCGGAAATAATTTACAAAAAAAATGTTCCGCAATGCAACTTGCCTGAAAAGCAGGGCATCAAGTTAATAGGCTGTGAGTCGAGCCTGTTTGTTTTTCTTTAGAATTGCGAGCGCGACTTTAGGTCTTTCTGGTTCCTCCTGTTTCTTTTACCCGCCGAGTGTGTGACTCGGCGGGTTTTTTGTTTTAATCAATTCATAAATTATAAAAGGCGGAGATTAAATTACAAAAGGCGAAGATTAAATTAAGTAAATTTTTTTACTTGTTAGTCTCCGCTTTTTGGATGTGTTGGTTTCCTTTAAATTAAAATCATTTTTATTCTTTGAAACACGCAGGTAAAAACCTTGCAATTTCATTGCAAGAATTTATTACGCTTTCTTTTCTTTATTTCAATCGGATACCGTAAACTAAAAGTCCAATAGCTTTTGTTACTACACAGTACTGTTTAGCATTATTTCACGCTCATCAATTAATTTTCTACAAATCACTTTTTATTATCAGAATCGGTTCAGCATTCGCGCCAGCCAGGCTCTCGATTAACATTTCCAAATCTTCCTCTTCAACTTCGCCCCGCGGGTCAATTACGATTTGTCGTTCGCTGATAGATGCTTTTTCGCGGTCGGCGAAAATCGTTTTCAGCTTTTCGGACAAAAACGTCGTGTCCTCAATCGTTCCCGTTTCGATTTTGTTCAATCTCAGCTTCCCATTTTCGTTAATTTCGATGACAAGCCTCAACGGGTTCGATTTATTATCAAGCGAAAAGGCAGTATTTCGGTCAACGAACTGAACAGGATGATTTTTCACCGAATCCTTGCAGCCGACAAACGGCAGGCTAGCTGCAAGGATTGCTGCAAACAGGATTTTTTTCACTGTTTTCCTCCCATTCTTCTATGGCTCAGCCGTAAAATTTAGTTCGGTTATTTCCTCTGTCACGCTGAGGACTCACGGCGCAAACCGATACCACTCAAAAGTGCGACTTTCGTAAAGATATTTTTCTGCTCGATAAAATTTCTCCTTTTCGTATTCCGCCCTTTGAATTCATTTTGAGACTGCCGAAACCGTGAATTTTGGATTAGGCAGTCTCTTTCGCGTTCAAATCATTTTCCCGCCGGACAGCCGACCAGCGATTCATCCACAAAATTCCCGTAACTTGCGCCGTATGTGCCGCCGCCGGCGTAATCCTGAACGATGTTAATGAAATAAACGCGGCAGTAAGGATGATCGTCTTTGGCATAACGCACCCAGACCATTCCGTGTTTGTATCTGGCGGTCGGAATGCCGATACTGTTTTTATCAATCAGCCAATTCGCCTCTGTAATCCCGCTGTAAAAAATCTTGTGGTTGGCGAGATCATTGATTTTCGACTTCATCAGCTTTTCTTCCGCCAGGTTATGAACCGAATAATTCGCTTTGTCCGGCATACGAAGCGGCAGTTTCTTTGTCGCCGAAGCTGACAGTTTCTCGAATCCCGCGGCTATCTTCGGGCAGTTCAATAGTTTAAAATTTTTGTCCCATTCTTGTTTAGCCGAAGGTGAAACCGCGAATAACAAATAATTGTAAGTAGGCGTGCCGCTGTAAAACCGCCCGCGACCCGGCGTATAGCCGTCAATGTCCTCGCTCATCTTGGTTATTTCATTCTTAACCAATCCAGCTATAGGATCTGTCTCACATTTGTCCGGCTTTTCCTCAGCCTGGCTTGTCCGGTTACTTTCCGACTGATTATCGTTTGTCCGATTGTTGTCTGTCCGATTGTTGTCGGTCGTAGTCGGCGATTCCGTCTGCGGCGGTTGCGGCTTGTTTTTTTTGATTTTCGGTATTTTGGGAATTGTTATCGTAATCTGCGCCGAAGCCGTGTTGCCAAGCGCGAGAATGAGTAAAAACACCGTCGTTAAAATTAAACTCTTTTTCATATTTTTTTCTCCTTTCATCTGTAATTTACTAACATTTGATTTGGTTGAATCGGCGCATTGCTGTGCGGTGATTTACGCGCAAACTTTATTTATTTGTTTTCTTTTCCATTTTCGTGCCTTGGTTGAACGGCAGATTTTCCGCAAATTCGATAAAAGTATCCACCGTCGCGCCGCTTCCGCCGATAGCGGCGAGCCGATTGCCTTTTTGGACATACAACGGAACGGCGCAGGTCGCGCCTTGCGAAACTTCCGTTCCGCTTTTGTCTTTGAACGAAAAATACATTGGCGTTTCGCCCGATTTACAGGACTTATAAAGCTCTTTTCTGAACTCTTCTTTGGCGGTCGTCTCATCAGAATAGACTGTCATTAAATAAATCACCGTCTGGGTTTTTGAATCGTTTGAATAAATCCCCATAAATTCGGTCTTGCTTCCCCAGATGTTTCCTTTCGGCGGATAGCGCGTGTCCAGCTTCAGGTCTTTGACTGAATTCGGTAAATCTGCCGTGGAGTCTTCGGGATACAGATTTCGGTAGGCGAGAAATCCCAAAACGCCCGCGATTAAAACCGTAATAAGAAAAAATCCGCCGCAGCCGAGCAGCAATCCTTTTCTGCTTTTCTTCGGCGCGGACGGGCTGGCGGAGACGCTGACGGCGGGCGCGATGTTTCCGACATTCGGATAATAATCGCCTAACTTTTGCCAGTCTTTTTCGCCCTCACGGATTGCCAAATCGTTCGCCGAAAGCTCTCCGGTTTTAAGCATTTCCAAAACCTTCGACTCCGCAAAAGGTCCGAGCTGCTGATTGTTTTTATTAATATAAATTGACATAAAATTTCTCCTTTATTTTTTTTCTTCAAAGTTAATAAATGCGATTATTCATTTCGGCGTGTCCCGATTTGTGTTAGTATTGGCTCAAAAACTATGTCAGGCAGTTTATTTTTTTGGCAGCCGAAAGTCCTTTGATTTCGGTTAAAAAGTGGTTAGAAAGTTGTTAGAAGAGAATATGTCGCTCACTGATAGACATTTATACCGGTTTGGGGAATTCAGTTTCAATGCGGAACAAAATATTTTACTGCGCGGAAATAAGCCGGTCGCCTTAACGCCGAAGATGCTCGAACTGTTTCGAGCGCTGATTGCCAGACGCGGGCGAATTGTCGAGAAAGAAGATTTAATGACTGCGATTTGGGCTGACAGTTTTGTCGAAGAAGGTAATCTGAAATTCACCGTAAATCAATTACGGAAAGCTCTCGGAGATAACGCGCACAATCCGCTTTACATCGAAACTATTCCGCGTCGCGGCTATCGTTTTATTGCCGAAATCGAAGAAATTCCTTTTGAGGATGAAACAAATCTTGATTCTCGCTTTAAACCTGCCCTGATTTCGCAAAATGATTTTGACCGGGACGAAATAAAACCTTGGCGCGGGCTTCAGGCTTTGAAAAATTATTTTGCTTTAATCGGTTTTTCGGTTTTTTTATTAGTCAGCTCGTTTGCCTTTACTTCGTGGTATTTGAATGCCGATTCCGAACGCAAATCAAACATTCCGATTCTTTCCGCGCCGCGAAAATCTGAGTCTTTGTCATATTCAAGCAATATTTTTCGCACACGAATTTCGCCGGACGGAAAATACATCTCGTATGTCAGCGAAAATCAAGGCAAGCAAACAGTTTGGCTGAGAGAACTGGCGACCACTACCAACCTTCAACTCCTGCCGTTTTCGGATGAAGAATATCTTAATTTGATGTTTTCCTCCAAAAGCGATTTCATTTACTTTGTCAGAAAACCGAGAGGCGCGTCGCAAGACCATACATCTATTTTTCGCATCTCGATTTTCGGCGGCGTTCCGACAAAATTAATTACCGATATGCAAGGCTGGTTTAGTCTCTCGCCCGTAGATGACCAGATTGCCTTTACGCGCTATGAACCGGATGGTCAAAGCGTTTTGGTGATTTCCGACGCTGACGGGAAAAATCGGAGAACGCTTGCCGCGCGGGAAAGACCGTATAACTTCCGCGCCAACCGCTGGTCGCCCGACGGTTTGAGCATTGCCTGCGCCGTCGGACAAGCTGAAAATCTCGGTAACGAATTCGGACTGCGCGCCTTCAATGTCGAAACCGGCGAAGAAAAGGAAATCACGCCGCATAAATTTTACTCCGTCTCGGACCTGGAATGGCTGCCGGATCAAAGCGGGTTGTTATTCACCGCGCGAGAGAATAGTTCGCCGAACAATCAAATTTGGCAGCTTTCGGCGGCGAGCGGCGAGGCGTTCAAGCTGTTTGACGAAGCCGTCAATTACACCACAATCAGCCTGGACAAAGAAGCAAAACAAATGGTCGCCACACAGATTGTCGCCGACTTTAATTTGTCAGTCGCTGATTTTGCCAGTCCGGGTAATTTTCATACGACAGTCTCATCTGTCAGCGAGAATGCCGCTTTTACGGCAAGCGGAAAAATCCTTTATTCGACTTCTACCAACGGGCAAAGAGATGTCTTTGTAATGAATGCCGACGGCACGCAGCAGAGGCAATTGACTTATAATTCTTTCGATGATTTTCACTCACGGGCTTCGCGGGATGAAAAATACATTTTTTTTACCTCGAATCGTTCCGGCGACGCGCAAGTGTGGCGGATGAACTCGGACGGAAGCGGGCAAATTCAAATCACCCAAAAAGAAGGCGGTTTTCCCTTATTCGTTATGCCTGACGGCAAAACTTTGTTTTACTGGTCGGCGCTTAATCGAAATTTATGGAAAGTTTCGGTTGACGGCGACGACGAAACTTTGTTTTTCGATAAAAGGATTTTCGCTCAGGCATTTTCCGCTGACGGGAAAAATTTCGCATATTTTTATCAGGACAAAGAACAAAATAATGCCTTCAAAATAGCCGTAATGTCGGTTGAGACGAAACAAATAATAAATTCGTTCAATCAATTCAACGAAACTCCCGTTCCGGTTCAAATCGCCTGGGCGCCAGACGGAAAATCTATTTTTTATGCCGCAGCAGCCGAATCCCGGCTGGCTCTCTGGCAACAACAACTCAATGATAAAACGCCGCAGAAAATTGCGGATTTGGGCAGCAAAGAGATTATGGATTTTTCGCTTTCGCCCGCCGGTGATAAATTTGTATTGGTAAGCGGCGAATGGAAACGCTATGCCTCGCTTTTAAAAGGCTTCAAATGAATATCCCGCTTGGCTTTTAATTTTGAGTTCTCGGCAGCGTCTTTCTCGCCCCCGACGTTAGCTGACCCGCGCGCGGAAGCGCTTCGACCGCTTTTGCCACCTGCCAGTCTTCTTCGATTAATACCTGATTCGCCGCCGCGGTGCCGAACGCCGCCATTGCCAAGTTAAAACGCAGCCGCGACTTTATATAAGGTTTTTCTGCTTCGAATTTTTCATTCGTTATATTCCAATCGTCGTTCGAAGCGACATATTTTTTAAAGGCAACGAAGAGTTCATCTCCGACGGGAAAATCGCTCGGACGAACGCGATGCCCGAATTGAATCTGTCCGCCGGTTTTATAATTTTCAAAACCTTTTATTTTGCCGCTTGCCATTTCACGGGCGAAAAAGAAAAGCGGATCAATCAGTGCCAATTGCGTTTGATTGAGTGTCGAGTTTTTAACGATTTCATCGGGCGTAATGCCGTCGCCGCCGTAAATTTTTCTTCCCGTGACGGTTTTATTCGCATAAACGCTTTTTTCCTTCTCGGTCAAAACGGCTTTATGATTGTAGTAATCATAAAGACTGCCGTTTGAGTAATCGCGCTGAATCGAGCGTCCCGAAGGCGTATAATATTTCGCCGTCGTAAGCGTCAAACCCGAACCGAATGGCAGATTGATTACGCTTTGCACCAAGCCTTTGCCGAAAGTTTTTTCGCCGACGATCAAAGCGCGGTCGTAATCCTGTAGAGCGCCGGCGACAATTTCCGAAGCCGACGCGCTGCCATCGTTAACCAGAACGACTAAGGGTAGATTTTCCGCCGCTTTGTTAGCGGATTTCCAGATTCGGTTGTCAATCGGGAAGCGTCCGCGCTGCGTGACAATCGTGTTGCCGGACGGCAAAAACTTTTCGGCGATGCGCACGGCTTGTTCTAAAATTCCGCCGGGATTTTCGCGTAAATCCAAAATCAGCGAAGTCATTCCCTGCACGCGTAAATCATTCAGGGCGCCGTTCAATTCCTCCAGCGTCGTGTAATTAAAACCTTCTGATAAGTCAATGTAACCGATGCCGGGGCGTAGCAGATAGGCGTCGGGAATCGAAGGCTGAGGAACGCGGTTGCGGCGAATTTCAACGGTTTCGATTTTCATCGAATCGGCGCGTTCAATTGTCAGGCGGACAATCGTGCCCTTTTTTCCGCGAACTTTATCGCGGACATAGGCTGAAGATTTGCCCGCCATCGCTTCGCCGTTGACCGATAAGATTTTATCGCCGAAACGCAAACCGGCGCGGAAAGCGGGCGCGTCCTGAAAAGTCGAAGTTACAAAAGTATCTATCGCGCCGCCTTTTTGATAATTAACAATCGTCGCGCCGATGCCGTAATATTCGCTTCTTTGGTCATTCAAAAGCTCTTCGTATTCAGCCGAATCGAAATAATTTGAATGCGGATCGAGCGAGCGCAGCATCGAGTTGACGGAAGATTTCGTTAGCTCATTGTAATCAATTTTTTTGCCGTCAATGTAATTGTCGCGGATGACTTCGAGCGCGTCGGAGAAATCTGCCGCAACGCGCGCGTCAAGAAGTTTTTTCGCCTTATTTGCCTTAATTGACGTATTTTCTTTCGTCTGGGGAACCGATGCCGAAAACGAAGTGCCACGGGTAATTTTAAATGGCTCGACTTCGGGCAATTGCGAAACCGCCTTTTGCTGTGCGGAGACGGACAAAGCGCACAAGACGAAAACCAGCGGATAATAAAAGAAGTTTCTCCTCATAAGCTCGGAAAGTTTTTTTAGCTTTAGCGCGAATCTTACAAAAATAGAGCGTCTTTATGCAATCTGAAACAGCCGCCAAAGCCAAATAAGTAAAAAAAATTTTAAGTGCTTCTGAAGAGTTTTAATAGATCGAAATTTCCAGCAAAATTTTATTTGCCGTCAATGCTTGATAAAACGGGGAAACTTAGGCGAAAATCTTCTACAGTGCCGGACAAGGAAAAAAACAAACTCGAAGAAAAATTGCGGTCAATCATCGAAACGATTGACGTTGCCGACGCGCTGACTGCGCCGCTGACTGTTTCCATCGAAAATCTCCTGAAAATCTCCGCCGCCGAAATCAATTCCGAAGAAGCATCGGTTTTGGTGCGCGACGGCGACGCAGGCGATTTGCGTTTTCTTTCGGCAATCGGCAAAGTCGCCGAACATCTGAAAACCTTAAAGATTCCGGCGGGAAAAGGAATCGCCGGCTTTGTTTTTTCATCCGGTCAGCCGATGGCTTTAAATGATGTCGGCGAAGAAGACAGTTTTTACGCCGAAGTTGACCGGCAAACTGGATACTCGACGCAGACGATTCTCGCCACGCCGCTTCGCCACGAGGGTGAGGTCATCGGCGTTCTCGAATATATCAACCGCGTGGGCGAACCGCCCTATGAATCATTCACGTCGGATGAAATGGATCGAGTCGCGCTGTTTGCCGAAGCAATCGCGTCGCTGGTGAACGCCTATGAATCGGCAAAGCTGTTCCGCGACCTAGGCGACAAAATGATTACCGCGCCTGAAAAACTTAAATTAGATGAAATGCGCGAATGGATAACCGACTTACGCGAAACGACCGAGCATAAAGAAATGATCGAACTGGCGTTAACCGTTCGCGAACTTGCCGGACGCGGCAACGCGGAGCGGCGAATGTGCCGCGAGATTTTAGAATCCATTTTGCGATATTCCGAAAATGAAGCGGAGACGAGTTTTCTGAGCTTCTGAAAACGGTTAAGAATCCACGCTTAGCGTGCGTAAAATACACAAAACTAAAGTATGGACTCTGAACAGAAAAATATGACGACGGTTTCGGCTTACGAATCGAACGAAAATTCAACTATCTCGACTTATTTCCAGATTGATGACAGTTGGAAACAGCGAACGGGAAAAGGCGTCAGTGTGGCGATTATTGACAGCGGAATTGACACGACGCACGCCGATTTGCAGGGAAAAGTTAAAGAATCGGTCGAAGCCAGAGCCGAAAACAAGCGCGTCGTGTTCGAGCCTTCGACCATTGGCGATTCAGCCGGGCACGGAACAGCTTGCGCCGGAATCATCGCTCGCATCGCGCCGGATGTTGAATTTCACAGCATTAAGGTTTTAGGCGCGGGCGGACTCGGCGACGGCATCGCCTTTCTAGCGGGTCTTGAATACGCCATCAAAAACCGCAATCAGATTATCAATCTCAGCTTAGGCACAACCAAACCGCAATTTTTCGCGCCGCTGCACGACCTTCTCGACCGCGCTTATCAAGCCGGCTGCATCGTCGTCGCGGCGGCGAACAATCTGCCGCAGCCGTCTTTCCCGTCAGTTTTTTCATCGTCTTTAATTTCCGTCAGCAAACACGATGACGCCGACCCGTTCAATTTCGGCTTTCGTTACGGTGAAGTCATCGAACTGACCGCGCCGGGCGTTAACGTCCGCACCGCCTGGCTTAACAACAGTTACAAAAATCTGACGGGAAACAGCTTCGCCTGCCCGCACATCGTCGGTATAATCGCATTGTTACTCGAAAATTACCCTGAACTGACTCCGTTCCAGGTTAAATCCGCGCTTTATGCGATTGCACAGGAAAACCAAGAAAGAGAAAAACATAAACAGCTTGAAATTAATAATGATTCGTCTGCATAAATAGCCTGCTTTTGCAAATTAAATACAACTTACAATTTGCCCTTCACTACTAATCAAGAAAAGACACCCTTTTGCCTTTTTTTGCGTAAAATGGTTTGATAAAAACACTCTTGACGATATTTCAAAAGTAAAAAAATGAAAAATAAATTTATGAAAATCGCGGCAAGCGGTCTGGTAGCGGTTTCGATTGCTACGGGCGCCGTTGCCCAAACACAAAAAACTAATAAGGATACGAAGATGTCAACAACTTTTAAGTTACAGCCGCTCAAATTAGAGCAATATACACTGGAAAACGGTTTGCGCGTCGTGCTTAATCAGGACAACGCCGCGCCAGTCGTAACCGTTGCGGTTTATTACGATGTCGGCTCGCGCAACGAACGGATGGGTCGCACGGGATTTGCCCACTTGTTCGAGCATATGATGTTTCAAGGTTCGGAGAACGTGAAAAAAGCCGAACATTTTCAATTTGTTTCAAATGCGGGCGGCACGATGAACGGCACGACGAACACCGAGCGCACAAATTATTTTGAAGCGCTGCCGGCGAATCAATTGCCGCTCGGTTTGTGGCTCGAATCGGATAGAATGCGCTCGCTCGCCGTAACTAAAGAAAATCTCGACAACCAGCGCAACGCCGTGCAGGAAGAAAAAAAGCTCGGCGAAAATCAGCCTTTCGGACAGGTGTTCGACCAACTGATGCCGATGATTTATAAAAACTACGCCAACGCGCATTCGGTCATCGGTTCGATGGAAGATTTGGACGCGGCGACGGTTGATGACGTGAAAGAATTTTTCCGAATCTATTACGCGCCGAACAACGCCGTGCTGGTTATCTCCGGCGCGTTCGAGCCGAAGGAAGCGAAGGAGCAGGTTAAAAAATTCTTTGCGACGATTCCCAAACAGCCCGCGCCGCCCGCCCTCGACGTTACCGAACCGACCGAAGTAGCGATGAAATACAAAAAGTTTGAAGACAAACTCGCGCCGTTCCCGGCATTCGTTCTCGGTTGGAAAATCCCGCAGCGCCGTACACCCGAACACAACGCGCTCGCGCTCGCCGGAAAAATCATCAGCGAAGGCGAAAGCTCGCGGCTTTATCAAAAATTAGTCAAAGGCGACGAATCGGTTTTGCAATTAGTCAGTTTTACAGATGAACGCCGCGGACCTTCGGGCTTTTTGATTTTCGCGATTCCGAAACCGGGCAAGGATTTGTCGAAAATCCGCGAAACGATCATGAACGAAATCAAGGATATGGCGACCAATGGACCAACAGCGGAAGAAATGCAGAAACTGCACAACAATCTGCTCAACGACACGGTTCGCTCGCGGCAATCTTCATTGTCACGCGCGCAATCAATCGCCGAATTCGCTATGTATGACGGCGACCCGGCGCTGATTAATTCGGAACTCGACGAAATGTTGAAAATTACGCCCGCACAGATTAAGGAAGCGGTCAACAAATACTTGAACACCGAAAACCGCGTTCTGCTCGACATCGTGCCTGCCGGAAAAGGCAACGGCGCGAACAAGGAAGCAACTTCTAAGGAATAAAAACCAAACGTCGGGGAGTCTGGAGAGTCCGGGGAGTCTAGGGAGTCTG
>Ga0136617_10003500_pt1 | contig 14043 bp, 16 predicted proteins | sample AntDrymUQ3222106_2_FD_129672 | JGI IMG/M metagenome (GOLD analysis project Ga0136617, IMG submission 129672) | Polar desert sand microbial communities from Dry Valleys, Antarctica - metaG UQ322 (21.06) | ecosystem: Environmental > Terrestrial > Soil > Desert | place: Antarctica: Dry Valley... | reverse complement strand
TAAAAGAGATGATGATAAAGATATCGCTGTATAACCTGTTTAGGAGGCTATAGCGTAACGGAATACATATGATTGAAGGATAATGAATTACGCAACAAAGCAGAAATATTCCTAAATGATGAAAATACTTTTCTCCGAAGTCGTCTTCAATATTTTATTTAGAAGATGAAACAAGAAATCATTCTTCAGTATATGGTCAAACTTTTAATATTTCCTTGATATTTCGCGTTAATTCAAGATTATTAAAATATTTCACTATTAACCAAGTATACATGTTATAAATCCGATATTGTTTTCACAAGTAATTTGTAATAATTTGCCGCATACAATAGAATTGTAAGAATGGCTTTAAAATAAAAATCATATAAAAAAGGAAAATTTTAATGAATGTATAATAGGCTTTGGAATAGTTGACACATACCTTATCATACTACAAAAAGGTCTATCTCTAAATCATATAACCAAATTTATCATCATAATAAATATTTTCAAATCTTTTCTTGTGATTTTTTATTAATAAACTGAAATTTTTTACAAATTGTTAAACAATACTAGGACAAGAACATACTGTGGGAATACCTACATATTCATCAGGAGACCCTATCCTTGATTTTTTCTATATATTATTTAATGGCATCTCGGAAGTACCTTTGTTTAGTTCACCGGTAACTGGCATTCTAATTCTCGTGGGTGTGTTGATAGCTTCTCGAAAAGCTGGTATGATGATGGTATTAGCTGGCTTAGTAGGAGCTGGCGTAGCTATAGTATTAGGTGCAGATTACAGTCTTGTGACTTTTGGTCTGTTTGGTTATAACTCCATTTTAACTGGAATGGCTTTCTGGTCTGGACCCTTTGTGAAGGCAAACAGGGCAACTCTATCCATATCAATATTTGGAGCTGCCATTACTGCCGTTGCCTGGATGGCATTTTCCCATTGGATGGGTGATATATTTAGCCCTGATCTCAGGGGAGGAGTACTGAACTCTGTTGCGATTCCTGGATTCACATCATCATTTATCTTTACAACCTGGGCAATGATGTATGCTAGCAAACGCTATGGGCATGATATCTGGCCTGAAATTCCAGAACCACCAAGAGCTGAAGCCGTGAAAGCGGTAAGGGAGGAAACCACCAAAGACATTGACAACCCAGTACAAGAAACTGTAGAGAACTTTAAATGGACCGCAAAGGAATTCATTAAAGCAACCCTAAAGGGTGTATCACAGGTTACCTTTATAGAGAACTGGAAAACTGGTTTATTTTGGGTTATAGGGTTAACATTGGCTTTTGAATTAGCTCCATTTATAGCTGGTACCCAAGATAGGCCTTGGTTTACTAATGGATATACCGCGCAATGGGATGAATATTCGCCACTGTACCTTGGGGGAGTTATGGCATTAGTTGGATCTGCATTGGGTGCAGCTTTATCCATATTGATGAGGTTACCGACACAGGAAACCAGAATTGGTTTACATGGATTTAACCAAGTACTTGTAATGATTGCATTAACTAGCTTCGTCCCATTAACTTGGCAATCATTTTTGATGGCTGTGTTTGCCACTGTAGCCTGTTCTGTGGTGGTAATGCCTGCCCTACAGCGCTTCTTTGGACAATGGGGCTTGCCTGCACTTACAGGGCCTTTTGTATTTACAGCGTGGGTATGGTTAATTGCAATTTATGGATTCACAAATATCCCCGCTGGTCTGGGCTGGTCTAGGCCCTAAATCCATATTCTACCGCTTTTTTTATTGAGTATACAAAATGCAAAACCCTAAAGATAAAATATATTTAAACATGAATTTTAATTTTGGATATTGTCTTGATTGTTTATTATTTCCTTTAAGATGATAGTCTTGTTGTAAAATGTCCAAATTTAACGAATCCTTAGAACAGCTAAAGAATAATGTCCAAATGTCAGAATCTCAAAAAATTCGTTCTTTTTACAAGTTATGTGAAGAGTTCGATAAAGAGTCTATTATATTGAGACTAAGTGGTAATATCAAAAATAGGTTTACCCGCTCTAACTATATGATTACATTCACAAACAAAGGAATTATCATTTCAAAAAAAGGGAATCTGCAAAATCTTTTGGATATTGGTTATGTAGCTGGACTAGGGCCGTTTTTGCATTATCTTTTATCTGACAAGGTGAAACTTGACGATATAAAATTAAAAGATTCGTTTGTTCATAATGGATTTTCGCCATCAAATTTAACAAATGATCTTTTCTATATCAATTATAAAGAAATCAGTAAACTTGTCTTTTATCATGGGGTTGAAACTCGGGTAACAAATATGCTAGGCTCGGCAGTAAATTATAATTTCCTAAAAGTTTATACTCAAAAAGATTCGTATAGCTTTATTATTCCTGCAAAGAAAAATGGTGATTATAAAAAAATATTTTATTGGTTAAAGATGTCTTTACCTATCATAATATACCAGGAATAAAATACAATTAAGTAGACGTCGACTAAATGGAAAACCGTTTGTTACATTATGATAAATATAAATTATTATTTTGAATTTTAAAATAACTCATTTCCCTTTTTTAGTATGAACAAAAAAAATGATGTTAGCCCCTAGAGAGATTGAAAAAATGATGATTTGGACTGCAGCTCAAATTGCAGAAGGAAGAAAACAACGAGGAGTAAAATTGAATTATCCTGAATCAATAGCCTATATAGCTAATTTTGTAGCTGAAGGCGCGCGGGACGGAAAAACAGTGGCAGAGTTGATGATGTCTGCAAGAAATGTTTTAAAAAAAGAGGATGTAATGGATGGTATATCGGAAATGATTCATACTGTTCAGGTGGAAGCTACGTTTCCAGATGGAACAAAACTTGTAACTGTGCACGATCCAGTTCAGTAGGTTATGTAAAGTGAATAAAATAGTTATTAATAATTCAAACTTGAGAAATGGGGGTATTGTTACACAATGATACCAGGAGAATATGTTTTATCTAAAGAAGATGTTAAATGTAATGAAAACAGAAAAACAATAAAGGTTACTGTAAAACATACTGGTGATAGACCATGTCAAATTGGTTCACATACCCATTTCTTTGAGGTAAATAAAACTCTTGATTTTCCAAGGGAAAAAGCATTTGGTTTTAGGTTGAATATACCGGCTGGTACCTCTGTACGATTTGAACCCGGTGATACTAAAGAAGTGGAATTGTGCGAATTAGGTGGAATGAAAGTCTGTTTTGGTTTTAATGGCTTAACTATGGGGAGCATGAAATCGGCAAATATAAAAAAATCTGCAATTGAAAAAGCAAAATTCGCTGGATTTAAAGGAATGGGTAATTAAGAGGTAATGAAAAAATGGTATTAAAATTAACTCGAAAACAGTATACTGATTTATATGGTGCCACTACTGGTGATAAAATTCGTTTAGGCGATACTGATCTTTTTGTTGAGATCGAGAAAGATTTGATCTCACCTGGAGACGAATGTGTTTTTGGTGGTGGTAAAACTTTAAGAGATGGTTTAGCTCAAACCTCTGGAATTACTAGTGCAAATGGTGCTTTAGACTTTGTAATTACAAATGCAGTTGTTATGGATCCTGTAATTGGTATAGTAAAAGGAGATATAGGTATAAAAGATGGAAAAATTGCAGGAATAGGAAAAGCAGGCAATCCTTTAGTAATGGATAATGTAGATAGAAACCTGATAGTTTCTGCTTGTACAGAAGCCACTGCAGGTGAGCATACAATTTGTACCCCTGGACACTTTGATACTCATATTCACATGATTTCTCCACAACAGTATATCGATGGAATAAGCAATGGTATATGTAATATGATAGGTGGTGGTACTGGTCCAGCTGATGGAACAAATGCTACAACTTGTACGCCAGGCACATTTAATATTAGTAGAATGCTTGAAGCAGTGGAGGATATACCCGTTAATTGGGGATTTTTGGGAAAAGGCAATGATTCTCATCCTTCATTAGCTACTCAATTAGAACAAATTGAAGCTGGTGCTTGTGGACTTAAAGATCATGAAGACTGGGGTACAACGAATACAGTTTTGGATGCATCTTTACGAGCTGTTGATATGACTGATACACAACTTGCAATACACACAGATTCCATAAATGAATGTGGTTATCTTGAAGATACAATAAGTGCAATAGATGGCAGGGTAGTACATGCTTATCATACCGAAGGGGCAGGTGGTGGTCATGCTCCAGATATTATTGCTATAGCTGGGGAACAAAATGTTTTACCCTCATCAACTAATCCAACTAGACCATTTACAATAAATACTGTTGATGAACATTTGGATATGTTGATGTTTTGCCATCACTTAAATCCAGCTGTGGCTGAAGATGTGGCCTTTGCAGATTCCAGGATTCGTGCTGAAACAATAGCTGCCGAAGACGTAATGCATGATGAAGGTGTGTTGAGCATGTATTCTTCTGACAGTCAAGCTATGGGTAGAATCGGCGAGGTAGTAATTCGTGCATGGCAAACTGCAGATAAAATGAAAAAAATGAGAGGAAAATTAAAAGAGGAAGAAGGCGACAACGATAATTTAAGAGCCAAAAGATATATTGCAAAAACTACTATCAATTGTGCAATTACTCATGGTGTATCTGACTATTTGGGTTCACTTGAAACCGGTAAATATGCTGATATAGTGATGTATAATACTGGTTTCTTTGCTGCAAAACCAAAAATGGTTTTTAAGGGTGGATTTATTGCGTGGTCTATAATGGGTGACCCTAATGCTTCTCTTCCAACTCCCGAGCCAGTTTATTACAGACCAATGTTTGGTGCAATGGGTCGTGCAGTCAAAAAAACTTCATTTACATTTATGTCTAAAAAATCTATAGAGTTAGGAGTTCCTCAAAAATTAGGATTAGAAAAAACTACATTAGCTGTTAAAAATTGTAGAACTATTGGTAAGAAAGATATGATATGGAATGATAAAACACCTGAAATCACAGTTGACCCCGAAACATATGAGGTAAGAGTAGATGGTGAAATTGCAACAGTTGATCCAGCAAAGGAGCTAAGTCTTGCACAAAGGTACTTTATGGCATAGTAATCTAATTATTAAAAATATAGAAAAATAATCTATTTTTTTCTTGCTTATTTTCTGATAAACTTATCTTTCAGGAGTATTGTTTTAATTTATGTCTTCATCCCAAAATTATGGAGTTTGGAAACCAATTGCAGAAAATATTGAATTTAATGCACTAGAATCAAATTCTAATGCAGTAATGGCAGTCGCTGATACAGTAAGAACCACTCTAGGGCCGAAAGGTTTGGACAAACTTTTAATTGATCAGGCTATGAATAGACATGTTTCAAATGATGGTGTTACAATTCTTTTATCTTTGAGGGCAATTCATCCAGTTGCAAAAATGATTGTGGAGATTGCTGAAAGACAGGAACAAAAAGTAGGAGATGGTACCACTACCGCAGTTATTCTTGCTGCTGAAATGATCAAAGAAGGAAAAAGGTTAATTCGTGAATTAGCTGTTCATCCTACAAAAGTTGTTGAAGGCATAGAAAGTGGAGTAAAACATTCTTGTGATTTGTTAAAAAAAAGTGCAAAAAAAATCAGTTTAGATGAAATAGAACTGGATCAAATAGTAAAAACTAGTTTATCTTCAAAATTAGATGGGAATGTGTTACATAAAATGGTTGTTTCTGCATTAAGGTCTGCAGGCAAAGATGCAATTTATGATGGTACATATGATTTTGATAAATCAATTAAAGTAGTTAGACGAACTGATATGGATGATGAAATTGTAAATGGAGTTATTTTAGAGAGAAGAAGATTGGATCCCGAATTACCTAAACATGTAAATAATGCTAAAATTTTGATATTGAAATTAGATTTAAAACCTATTAAGGAATCTTGGATTAAGGAGAATAGCAAATATCAAGATATTCTCAAAATGGAAAATGATCGATTAGAAAAATCCAAAAGAATAGTTGATGCAATTCTTGAGACAGGTGCAAATACTCTATTTATTGCATCACCTGAAGTGGATCAAATAGTTGAAGACCTGTTTGTATCAAAAGGTATTTTTGCAGTCCACATTTCAACCGAAGAAATAGAATATTTGTCAAGATATACCGGGGCAAAACCAGTGAGAAATTTAGATGATTTGAAAAATAAAGATATTCTTGGTACCTCTGAAAAAATATATGAAGATGAGAACATTGGAATAATTTATTTAGAAAATGGTTTAGGAAAAAAAATTATTACTATTTTAATTTCTGGGTCTACTAAAGAGATATCTTTAGAACGATGGAGATCAACAATTGATGGAATAAATGCTGCAGAAGCCGCATTAAATTATGGGGTTGTACCAGGCGGTGGTGCAGCAGAGTTACATCTAATTGAAAAAATTAAGCAACTTAAACTTAAAGGACTGGAGCAGGTTGGTCTTGAGGTTGTTACCTCTGCACTAGAAAGCATAATGCGACAGATATTAACAAATGCTGGATTTAATGGACTTGAAAAAGTGATGACTGCCAAAGCTTCTCCTGATGGCTATGGGGTTGATATTGATACCGGTGAGATTGTTGACATGGTGTCAATAGGTATTTTAGATCCTGTTTTGGTTAAAACAATGGCTTTACAAGCATCAGGTGAAATGGCAAAATCCGTATTAAGAATAGATAAAAATCTTGCAGCTGATGATCTTAATCCTCAATCTGTTGCTGATTCAAGAAGGTAATTATAACAATGAAAATTCGTCATTGTGTTGAAAAATCCAATATTGAAAAAGAATCTGTGCTTATAATCGATCCATTAAAAATAAGACATGCAGTTGTAAAATCAGGAAAAATATCCTCTTTGTCAGGATTGATAGATCCAAAATCCCATCTTAATTTGGATTATCCTGTCCATTTGGTTAAAAACTGTATAGTGTGTGAAAAATTTGAAGTAGGTTCTACAATTGAAATATCTAATGGTGGTTTTATATTTGCTTTAATTCGACCGGATGGTTACCAAAATTATGGCAAATATGATTACACTCAAAATTTATTAAATATGATTGAATCTGTAAAGAAATTAAGAAATATAAGTCCCGATACCAATATCGATTTACATAATATTAATTCATCTTCTATCTATACTTCAGATAATGCGAATAATAACAATTAAAATTAATGAATTGTTTTTATTGTAATGATGAAATTATATGATATCTTATGTTGACAATTACATCTATTTTAGGAAATATAAAAAAGGATCCAATTCTAAATCAAAAATATGAAGAGTTGTTTCAAAAGAATCTTGTTGAAAATGTAATAATCCAAAGATCAGAGTCAGAAAAAGTCCGGATGAGGAAAACTTCAGACAAGGGTACGGATATTGGATTTATTTTGCCATCTAGGAGCAGGCTTAAGGACCGCGATGTAGTTTTTTTGGATACTGCTAAAATGATACTAGTAGAATTATCTCCAGAACTTGTGGCAGTATTAAGTTTAAAAATTTCATTATCTTCTTCTAAATACACTGGACAAAACAATAATTCTGATTTGATAAACATGGCAATAAAAATAGGTCATACTATTGGTAATCTACACCGACCTTTGAAATTAGAAGAAAACAAAATCATTTTTCCAATTCAGAGTATAGATGAGATAGACCTTTTTCAAAGGCTTTTATCTCATTTAAAGGATCATGTTGTTATAAATACTGATAACATAATTTTTGAACCTGATCAAGGATTCGATATTCATGAACATTGAAAATGATGACAACTTTATATCAATAGATGATATTAGCTTTTTACAGCTATCCGATTCTTTTTTTCCGACCGGATTATATACCAATTCAAATGGTTTAGAGTTATTATTTTACAATAAAAACAAAGATAAAAAATTAACTTATAATGATATTTTTGATTTTATTAGGGCATATCTATCGCAACAAGTAGGACCGACAGATTGTTCTGTTATCGGTAATGTATACAATTGTATTCAAAAAAATAATTATTCTACACTGTTAGAATTAGATAATATGTATTATTTTATGCGATTGATAGAAGAAACTAGATCAGCTTCAATAAGATCTGGAATTCAACTTTTAAAATGTATCTCTTCTTTTACAGATAATAATGAATATGTTAACTTTTATTTGAAAAATATTAAAGATGGATCGGCAAAAGGTGTTTATCCTGTATCTTTCGCATTATCTTGCAATGCTATGAATATAAAAAAAGAGAGATCAGGTTTAATGTTGCTTTATGGTTTCACCATAAGTGTAGTCGGAGCAGCATTACGTTTAGGCATTATTCAACATTATGATGGACAGCGAATTATTCACGAAATGAAACCTGTGATTTTATCAAACGTAATCAATAATGTTAACCGATCTTATTCTAGCATGTGGCAATTTATTCCACAATTGGATATAATTCAAATACATCATGAACAGATGGATTCCAAAATGTTTATTACTTAATTTTTTTATCTATTTTTCTGTGTCTCTTTCAAGAATTCCTCGCATTGGAATAGGTGGGCCAGTCGGTTCAGGAAAAACAATGTTAATTGAACAAATGGTTCCTATCCTAAAACACGAGGGGTATGATATTGGTATTATATCTAATGATGTTGTGTCAAAGGAAGATGCTGAGCGAATGCGGAAAAATCTTGCTACCGAAAAAGGATTGATGCCGGAGGATCTAGTCATTGGTATCGCTACAGGTGGATGTCCTCACACTGCTGTAAGGGAAGACCCATCAATTAACATATCAGTTGTAGAAGAAATGGAGATCAAACACCCAAACCTTGATTTAATAATTATTGAAAGTGGTGGTGACAATATTACAACTACTTTTAGCCCTGCACTTGCTGATTATTTTATTTACATTATTGATGTTTCCGGAGGAGATAAATACCCAAGAAAACGTGGCCTTGGAATAGAAACATGTGATCTTTTGGTAATTAATAAAATTGATATTGCTTCCTTTATTGGTGCTGATCTTGGTGTAATGGAAAGAGATGCAAAGATTATACGACGTGATAAACCGTTTGTTTTTGTTAACAGTAAGACTGGTCAAGGTGTCAGAGAAGCAACAGATTATGTTATTAAAGATGTATTATTTAATGCACCTCCAAAATCTAAGATAAAAATTTAGCATAATAACGGTAATTTTAATGAGTATTTACGATCTTTCTTTTTGTACGCCTGCTGATATTCCATCTGAAATATTAGAATACGATACACCATTAGAACAATTATCTGTTGGAATATCTGGTAAACTTGGTATTTTACAATTAGATTTAGAGAAAGATAAATATAATAACAAAACATCTATAAAAAATCAATTTTATAAAGTTCCATTATGTATAAAACGTGCTCTTTATCTTGAAGAAACCTGCCCTGAAATGGCATATGTTTATATTATTTCACCATCAGGTGGAATACTGCAAGGCGATCGATATAGAACTGATATTACGCTTAAAAAATCAGCCAAATCTCATATTACTACTCAAAGTGCAACAAGAATTTATAAAATGAATAAAAATTTTGGAACTCAGATAATAAATTTGGATATCGATGAAAATTGCTATTTGGAGTATATTCCGGATCAGATAATACCATTTAAAAATTCTAAATATTACCAGGTCTCTAATATTCGAGTTCATGATACTGCCACATGCATATATTCTGAAATATTGACCCCAGGGAGAGTTGCAAGTGATGAATCTTTTGAATATGATATATGTTATATGAAAGTCAAATCTGTAAATCATCAAAACAAAACGCGTTTTATTGATATCGCAAAACTAGAACCCAAAAAAGAAAACATTAAAGCTTTTGGTATTATGAATCATTATGACATATTAGGAAATATTTATATATTGTTGCCTAAAAGTTACGTTTTAGAGACTAAGAACGAAATAAATGTACTCTTAAACAATTTGAATTTAAATAATGTTGTAGGAGGGTGTACAAAATTGCCCGATGACAATGGTTTACTAGTTCGATTGCTTGGTCAATATGTTTTTGATATAAAAAATATAATATATTTAATTATTGGAATAATCAGAAAAAAGGTTTTAAATATATCATTCAGTAAAATGAGAAAAACATAGCAGAGTCTATATATATCTTTTAAGATGTAGTTTGTTGATTATTTCTTTAAAAAAACTAATCTCTTTATTTCACTATTTCAAATTATGGCTAATTGTATCGATTTGTTCTTGAAACAACCACGTAGATTTTTTATTGCATTTTCAATAGTTTCTTTTTCAGTTCTTATCTTGGGACATATTGAATTTGGTGGTGAAAATAAAATAAACTCTGTTTACGCATTAAATGAAGCCCTTTCAGTTGTAACTTCCGTGTCTCCTATAACTAATATGGTGCAGAATGTAGGTGGAGATAAAATAAATTTAACAGGTCTAGTACCTGAGGGCGTAAATTCACACACATTCGAATTAGTGCCTTCTGATGTGATAAAATTAAATAAAGCGGATCTCGTGATTATAAATGGTTTATTCCTTGAGGATAATATTGAAAAAGCTGTTAATGAACTATTGAAAAAGAATCCAAATATTCAATTATTAAAACTTGGTGACAATACTGTTAATTCTACTGATTGGATTTTCGATTTTAGTTTTCCCAAAGAACAGGGTCATCCAAATCCTCATTTATGGTTGAATGTAGCATATGCATTGCAATTTGTTAATCTAACTCGTGATAAATTGATTGAAATGGATCCAAATAATACTGATTATTATAATGATAATTCTAATAGATACATTAGCTTATTAAAACAGCTGGACGAAGGTATTAAAAGCTCTGTTGAAACCATACCTCCAGAAAACAGAAAACTTGTAACATATCATGACTCATGGGCATATTTTGCGCCACGCTATAATATGACTGTAATAGGCGCTGTTCAACCTTCCGATTTTTCAGAACCATCTCCTCTTGATATTGCAAAATTAATAGATCAGATTAAAAATGAAAAGGTACCCGCAATATTTGCGTCTGAAGTATTTTCAAGCAAAATAGTGGATCAAATAGCAAAAGAATCTAACGTTGCTATTGTTGAAACATTGAGAGATGATGCACTTCCTGGTAACATATCTGATAATAATCATACCTACGTGGGTATGATGATTGATAATATGAGAAATATGGTAATACCTCTTGGAGGAAATATTGAGAAATTAAATGCTTTGGATCCTGGAAATACATTTAATTAATATCTGTCTTTTTCATTTTTTAAAATGTTAAATAGGTATTATGATTCACATTGATGGATATTGAGTACCTTCTCTTTGTTAAAATTAATCAATGTGTCATTTGGTTTTTCATATCATGATTATGTTGTTGAAGGTGTTAGTTTGGAAATTCCAAAAGGCCGTTTTGTATCAATTGTAGGACCGAGTGGAGCAGGCAAAACCACCCTATTGAAAATTATCTCCGGTATACATGAACCTTGGTATGGTTATGTGGAGTTTATAGATGACGAAGGTATTCCTTTACATTATATTCCATCTATTGGTTACGTCCCTCAAATTGAAACAATTGATTGGAATTTTCCTGTTTCGGTTCAAGAGGTATTAGCTATGGGTTCATGGAATTATAAAAGCTATTTGCCATGGATTGATAAGAAATTAAAACAACAGATTAAAGATATTTTGAAAATCCTGGGGTTAGATAGTTATGGTAGTAGGCATATTCGAGAGCTGTCTGGAGGGGAGCAACAACGAGTATTTCTTGGTAGGGCATTGATAAGGAATCCTGAAATTCTTATTTTGGATGAGCCTACAACTGGACTCGATTATTTATCCCGGGAGAAAATATTTGAAATTTTAAAAAATTTAAACAACAATGGGATGACTATTATTTTGTCTACTCACGATATAACTAATATCGCGAAAAGGTCTCCATGGGTTATTTGTTTTAATAAAAGTATGATTTCAGAAGGCTACCCTCGTGATGTTCTCAAAGAAACAACACTCTTACAAACCTTTGGACTTCCTGATTATAAAACACTGAGTCGCAAGGATAATGATTGATTTTTTTTCCCCATTTCAATATGAATTTTTTATAAAAGGTATTATTGTTTCGGTTTTACTTGGTGGTATATGTGGTTTAGTTGGTGTTTATGTTGTATTAAGAGGTCTTGCGTATGTTGGCCATGGTCTTTCACATGCTGCGTTCGGTGGAGCCATAATAAGTAGTATTGGAGGAATGAATTTTTATGTTGGAGCTATTTTATGGAGTTATTTAGCTTCATTTGTTATCCATGAAATTAGTAAAAGAAATAAAATCAAACCTGATGCTGCAATAGGTCTTGTAACCACTGCAATTTTTGCTTTTGGTGTTTTAATAGTAAGCATGACCGATCGCTATACCCGAAATTTTGAATCTCTATTATTTGGAAATGTTTTGTCTATAACTGATCAAGACCTGTATATCATTATCCTTATTACGATACTTTCAGGATTATTCTTTTTCTTGTTTCACAAACGATTAGTTTTTACATTCTTTGACAATGAAAGTGCGAAAATTAGTGGAATAAAAACATATTATGTTGAATTATTATTTTCTTTTGTTTTAGCAACGGTTATTATAGCTTCTATGTCTTCTATCGGTGTAACACTTCTTGCTGCAGTAATAGTTGGACCAGCAATTTCTGCTAGGTTGCTTTCGAATAATTTTACCAATGTTATATTGTCATCTGTTGCTATAGGAATAGTTGCTTGTTTTTTTGGAATGTATTTCAGCTTTTTCTTGGATTCTTCCTCAGGACCTACTATTGTTATGTTTGTAACTTTAGGATTTGGATTAACTGTTTTATATGCTACTTTAAAACAAATCTATCATTCTCATCGCCATGGTGATTTAACTCATTCTCATGTACATGTTCATGTAGACAAACATAGGCATGAACATTGATTATTTCATTTTTTATTATAAATGGTAAAATGTATATTAATCGTCTTAATTGTAATATTTATTAAATATTTGCATCCCGGTATTATGACAGTAGATCTTGTTTTTGATTATTTGAATCATTCGTTTCTTTATCCAACCAAAAGCTTTCCTATTTCTTTTTGCTAGTATTTATTGGAGATATATTCTTAATACCTCATTCTCCTGCTTGATGTTTTATCTGTTTTTAAATTAGTTGCTGTTTAGTTTATTCTTAAAATATGGTGCTTCAAAATAGATCATTTTTCGAAGCAGTATCAAAAAACATTTCAACTGGCCAGGCCAAGAAATGCTAAAAGCATGCTTTTTTCAATCCTTTGATTTAATGATGAAAATTAATTGCATCCTTTAGAAATTTAACTGGATTTGAGGACATTAAAGAAAAAATGATTATCTCTGCAACTGTGTTTATTATTTCTAAATGCGGTCTATCGGATAATAATTTGTCAAGTTCTTTAACTAAAGGATATATTTTTTCAAAAATTTTTTTAAATTCTCTGCATATATATATCAATTGTATTACTGTAAGAATCATGATAACCCGTTTCAAAATCATTGATCTCAAAGTTCAATGCCCTTTTAACTAAATCCACATTATTGGCTTTAGGATGAATAGGTTCAGTATTTGTTATTCTTTTATTTGACGACAACCGGTTTTATCATTATGTAAAATAGCCATTTCATTATGAACTATCTTATTGTGGCGTTCAGCATTATATTTTCTGGTAGTTGTTCTTTTGCAGTTAGTGCATCTATATGTGTTTTTTTTCAACATTTGTTTTACTCTTTTTAGCCAAGGATTTAAATGAGTGACTCAGAGTAACTCATTACAGCAATTTTATTTAAAAAACAGATATAGATTTTTTGTATTACACTAGTAGTATTACAAAACCTTTCAATCATGTGCCAATGGCTGAGCGGGATTCATATCCTATATAAGGCCTGATTCATAATCTCTGTGTTGTATTATATTGTAAATAAATAAGATTTGGCTCTGTTCACTTAAGAAATAGATTTTCTGAATTGCGGCCTGCAACAATAATATTTTGATATGAAAACAAATTAATTTTGTGGATTTAAGATTGATTTGGTTTGAAAATGAATCTATAT
>Ga0136617_10003499_pt1 | contig 14044 bp, 12 predicted proteins | sample AntDrymUQ3222106_2_FD_129672 | JGI IMG/M metagenome (GOLD analysis project Ga0136617, IMG submission 129672) | Polar desert sand microbial communities from Dry Valleys, Antarctica - metaG UQ322 (21.06) | ecosystem: Environmental > Terrestrial > Soil > Desert | place: Antarctica: Dry Valley... | reverse complement strand
TTCGTGATGCGCGAGGGGTTCGCGCGCACGCGGATCGTCCTCACCAGCGCATTTCCGATCGTGATGTCCACCTGGTCGAAGTTCTGCGCGCCGGCAATCCTGCTTCCCGCGCCCGCCCCGGTGGCGGAAAACGAGGCCGGCCGCGTCGTCGTCGTAGTAGTGGTGGTGGGCCTCGTCGTCGTGGGCGCGGCCGTCGGGGACGTCGTGGGCGGGATGGAGTCCGAGCCCGACTGCGCGGTCACCGTCGCCGTCCCTGATCGGCTGTCGGAGACCAGCCGATTGCGCGCGATGCCACGGACGGTGCGCGTCTCGCGGTCCACGCGGCCGAGCGTGGTGGACCACAACACGACGGTCCCGTCGGGGACGTCGGTGCCCACCGACTCGGTGACGATCGCCATCAGGTCGGCCGCCCCGCCATGCGAGGCGATCCGGTCCGGGTTGGCGACGAGGGTCAGCGTCGACCCTGGTGGCGCGGTGAGATACGCCCCCCCGCAGGCGGCGACAAACGCCGCGACGGCCGCGAGGGCGATCGCCCGCTTCATTGAACGGTGATCCGCGCGGGGGCGGCGTTGGCGACGACGCCGTTGCCTGCAATGGTGACCCGCAGGCTCTCGATCCGGATCGGGGAAGATCCGGCCCGGATCCCTCGGAAGGTCACCGACGCGACGACGCCCGATCCGGCCGTACCTCCGGCCCGTCGGAACGTCGCGCGCACGCGCCCGGTCTCGAGCCCGCGCTCCGCGCCGACGGCGGCGCCGTCGAGGGTCAGCAGCGAGCCGGGGCTGACTTCCAAGGCTTCCACCACCGCCGGATCGTAGATGAGGGACAGCGCCACCGATGTCAGGTCCTGGACTCCCATGACCACGATGCCCACCGTGGCCGTTGCCCCGACGGCGACCCGCACGTCGGGAGGACTGAGCGACGCCGCGACCGTTGTCGGAACCGGCCGGCCTGAAGAGGCCCCACCACCGGGGCCTGATCCGATTGTAGCAGGCGAGCGGAGCGGATCCGCAGAGGCCGGGAAGCGGGTCTCGGGCGTTGGAGATCGCCGCGGCGTGGGCGGTCCGGGGGCCGGAGAAGCGCCCAGGCTCTCGCCCACCCCGGGCGTGCCGAGCGGCGGGGGCGTGGGCTCCGGCACCAGGGGACCGATGTCGGGCAGCGGCTCGAAGTCGGGCTCGCGCGCCGGCAGGGGCGTCGGAACCGCCACCGGCGCCGGCGGAGGAGTCGCGGCCGGCGTTCGCACCGCCTCGACATCCGGCATCGAGGGCGACACCGTGCCCGGCGGCCGCCCTGTCGAAGGTCCCGGCGGGGGCGCGGGCGAGCCGACGACGGGTGATGGCGCGGGGTCCGGCTCGCCGAAAAGATCCTCGGCGCCACCGGGGACGCGCAGCACTTCCTGGGTCCCGATGAAGAGCGACCGCAGGTCTTCCTCGCTGATCTTAGGGGCGCGCACGAGATGCGGCGTGATCGAGAACAGGATCTCGTTCTGCGTCTTGCGCTTGGTCGTGCCGGTCAGGATGCGGTTCAGGATCGGCACGCTCTGCAGCCCGATGATCCCGCTGAAGGTCTCGGTCTCGTTGTCCTGGATTAGCCCGCCGAGGAGCGCGGTCTCGCCATCGCGAAGCCTGAGGGTGCCGTTGACGTTGCGGGTGAGGAAGGTGGGCAGCGAGTCGCCGCCGATGTCCGCCGCCGCGCCGGGCAGGCTGAACTCCGCGGCCATCTCGAGCAGGATGTCGCCGTTGGGCGTCACGCGGGGGGTGATCTCGAGATTGACCCCGACGTTCCGATACTGGAACGAAGTTGCGGGCGCGAACGTGCCCCCGACCCCGCCCGTGTTCTGGGCGCTGAAGGTGGTGACGGGGACGGGGACCTCGGTGCCGATCTTCAGGCTGGTCTTCTTGCCTTCCGCAGCGCGGAGCCTGGGAGCGGCGAGGATCTTGGTGCTGTTGTCGGTCTGCAGGAAGTTGGCGAGCACGGTGGACGGCAACCGGACGATGAAGTCGGCGGCGTTGATGGACGAGAGCAGATGCGCGCGCACGTTGACCGATCCCGCGCTGTTGGCATCCGGATCGGCGAAAGGAGCGAACGTGATCCCGGCCGACGCGTTGGCGAGCTGAAGGCCGTAGTTCTTGAAGCGGTCGCGGTCCACCTCGAGGATCTGCACCTCGACCACGACCTCGCCGCGCGCCTTGTCGTTGAGATCGAGCAGGCGCGAGACGACCGCGAGCTGGTCCGCGGTCCCGATGACGTTGATCGCGCCGAGGGTGGGATTCGAGACGATGCGGGCGGTGGTGCCGACGGCGGTCTTGATGATGGTCTCGACGTCCTTGGTCTCGGCGTTCTGCAGGTAGAAGGTCTGCATCAGCAGCGCGTCGTAGGCGCGGCGCTTGGCCTGCGACTCGGCGACGACGATGATCGAGTTCTGGTCGACGACCTTGTAGAAGAGGCGGTTGACCAGGGTGATCTGGTCCAGCGCCTCCTGGAAGGTTACCCCGCTCAGGCTCACGGTGACGTTCTTGTCCCGGAATGCCTCGTCGAACAAGACGTTGACGCCGGCCAGCTTGCCCAGCGTCTCGAGCAGCCTCTGCAGGCTCTGGTCGCGGTAGCTGAGGACGATCGGGGCCAGGCTGCGTGGTGACAGCATCGGCACCGACGGGCGGGCGGCCGCTCGCGCGCGCTTGCTGTCGAAGTCCGTCATCTCGGTGAGCCGCGCGTCGCGGGAAAGGATGCGCGCCCGGACCAGCGCCAGCTCGTCGGAAGCCGATTTGTTCGAGGGGTCGTACTTGGACGCGATGTCCAGCTCTTCGGCGGCGCGCTCGAGGTCGGCGGCCTGGAGGTGCTTGCGCGCGAGGTCGAAGTGCATCCGGCTGGCCTGGATGCGCGCGTTCTCGAGGGCGATCTTGTAGCCGATGTTGTCGGGGTCCTTCTGCACCGCGCGCGTGAGGCGCGCTACGGCGAGGTCCCAGTTCCCGCGCTTCGCCTCGTCCTGGGCCTGGTGGTAGGCGAGGCGCCCCGCGCAACCGGAGCCGGTGGCGGCGAGCAGCGCGAGCACGAGACCGAGACGGCGAGTGACGCGACTCTGCATCAGTTCCCCTTGAGAGGTATCCGGCGGACCTGCTCGGATCCGACCTCCTGGATATCGACGGATTCGAGACCGATCTTCACGATGCGGAATCGGTTGCCGACCATCTCACCCGCCTGGCCGGTGAGCACTTCGCTGCGATCGGTCATCAGCATGGCCACTTTCACGCCCTTGCGCTCGACCGCGCCAATGTACTTGATGTTCAGCGGCGGCAACGGCGGGGGCGTGGGCATGGTGACGGGCGTCGGCGGCGTGGGCGCTTCGACCACCCGGGGCAGCGGCGACGGGATCGGCGTCGGCGGCGGCGCCGCGAAGTCGAAAAGGTCGCGCGACCCGAGTCCCGGAGCGGGAGGCGGGTTCGCGATGCGCGCGAAGTCGATGACGGGAAGCGGCGACGTGCCTGCCGTCGGACGCGCGCGCTCGCCCGCGCGCAGGGGGCCGGAGGGGCCGGGGGCGCTCGAAGGCGTCAGGAACCAGGCGAAGAGAAGCAACGCCGCGCCGGCGACGACGAACAGGACCCATCGCGGCCGCTGCTTCACCATTCGCTGTAGGGCTCGCCGGTGGACGACTGCTCCTGCGACGCGCTGTGCAGGTCGTAGATGCCGCCCGGATCGTCGGGGTTGGCGGGGTCCGGTTCGGCCGGGACCTCCGTCCAGTCCGCCTGTCGCGTGAACGGATCGACGGGGATCTTGCGGAGATACCCGTCCGTCACCAGCGCCTCCAGCGAGACCGGATACTTGCCCTTGTCGGCCTGGTACTGGTCGATGAGATCGCGGAAGCGGTAGAGATCCTCCCGCAGCACCGCCTCCTTGGCCTGGATGATCGCGGTCTTGTAGTTGGGCAGGGCGATGGCGGCCAGGATGCCCAGGATGGAGACGACCACCACCAGCTCGATGAGCGTGAAGCCGTCGCGCGGGGATTTCACCATTCGCCGTACTTCGAGCCGTCGAGGGCCGTGCCCATGCTCGTGGTGTGGACGTCGTAGATGTTTTCCCCGCACCAGCTCTCGTCGTCGGCGTCGTCCTGGTAGCAGCGCATCCCCCACTCCGCCTTGCCGGTCATGGGATCCACGGGAATGCGGCGCAGGAACTTGAGCTTGAAGTCCAGCCGGCCGACCTGGCTCACGCCTTCGACGAGCGTGTCGAGGTCCGGCGGGTAACCCTCGCTGCCGAGCTTCACGTCGGTGCCCCCGATCTTCCCCTGGTCCACGGCCAGCTTGTAGCGGTCGATGGCGTTGCGCAGCGTGCGCAGCTCACGACGCAGCTCGATCTCCTTGTTGCGGATGCGCATCACTTTCGCGGTGGGCAGGATCGCGGAGGCGAGGATCATGAGGATCGTCGCGGTGGCGATGAGCTCGAGGTAGGTGAAGCCCCGCTCAGTCCGCATCGCGCTGCTCCCGGTCCACGAAGTACACCGACAGGACGACGTTCAGGTTCGTCGCGCCGCGGGTGCCGCGCGTGTCCTCGCGGATGGCGATGGAGTCGACGGTCACGAAATGCGGCAGGCTCTCGATCCGCTGCAGGAAGGACACGACCTGGCGGTAGCTGCCGGAGATGGGCATCGTGACCCGGAAGCGCGTGAGCGACTTGCTCCCCTTGACGCTCTCGTTCGCGTACGACCGGTCGCCGAGGGTCAGGCCCAGCTGCCGCGCCACGCCGACGATGGCCTCCTGGATCTTCAGCAGCGATTCCTTTCGGCCCAGCGCCTCGTAGAAGCGGACGACGTCGGTGGCGTTGGCCTGGATCGCGCCCGCCCGCTGCCGCAGCGCACCCACCCGCGCGCGTTCCGCGGCCAGCTCCTCACGCAGCACGACCGCCCGCGCGGCGATCGTGCGCTCCCGGGCCGACCGCGGCAGGGTGTAGCCGAAGTACGCGCCGACGTTCAGCGCGAGCAGGACGAGCGCGGGGACCAGCAGACGGCGCCGCCAGAAGGGCTTCACCGGCGCGCCTCGGTGGCGACGGAAGGCGGCGGCTGGTCGGAAACGCTCTCCGAGGCCGGCAACGGGGTCGGCGGCCCCAGCGACGCCGGCGAGCGTTGCGGGCGGTAGCGGATCACGTAGCTGAACTCGTTGCCGTTCTCTCGCTTCGGATACACGCCGTAGAAATCGCCGCCATCCTCGAGCACGCGCACGAACTCCCATCCCGCCTCGCGCGAGCGCACGGTGGCGTCGACGTCGATCTCGACCTGTCCGCGGACGACGGTAGGCGAGACCGAAGTCAGCCGGACTCCTTCGGGAATGACCTGCTCGATGCGGGCGAACAGTCCCGTCCACGAGAACGCCCGGCGGTCGACGAGCTCCTTGACCAGGTTCCACTCCGCGAGGGTCGGCAATGGCGGCGTGTCCGTCTTCAGCGTGCGCGCCTCGCGGTCCAGGCGGACCGCTTCCGCTTCGAGGGCCGCCACCTCCTGGTGCCGCTCGGTGGTGCGGGCGGGCAGGAGGTTCCGGATCACCACCGCGTGCGCGAGCGTGATCCCGAGCAGGACGACCGACGCGGCCGCAAAGGCGGTCGCGGCGAGGCGCTCGTTGCGGAACGGGCGCGCGGCGAGATTCAGCGCTTTCAAGACGCGGCTCCCAGCGACGCCGCCGCCGCGGCCAGTGCTTGCGACGCCTCCGCCGGGGCGCCTCCCAGCGTCTTCCAGGCGTCGAGCGGCGCGGGAGCGAAACCGATCACGGGCGCCAGGGCGTCCGCCGCATCGTCGACGGGATGGGCGGCGCTGCGAACAAAGGCGGCAGTGACACCGGAGCCGCCGAGGCGCTCGCGGTAATAGATGAGGGTGCTCGAGACCTCGCGCACGACGCCCGCCCGCGTCGCCACGGCGGCGCCGGAAAGCGTGCGGACGAGGACGGGCCATCCGTTCCGCGTGATGATCAGCGTGACGTAACCCTCGTCCCAGTTGACGAGCAAGCCATCGCCCGCCGCCGGCGGTGGAAACGCCGCGCGCGCGAGCGCCATCCCCGCGATCTCGACCAGGCCCGGCTCCAACCCCAGCGAGCGGCAGACCTCCTCGTACTGGAGAACGACGGCCCCCGACGCCGCGGCGACCACGATCGTATCGGCGGCGGTGTCGCCCGCGGTCACGTACGCCAGCCGCGCCTCGCGGACCTCGAACGGGATCGACTTCCGCAGGCGGAAACGGAGCAGCTCGTCCATCTCCCCCGGTTTCCGCGCCGGCACCTCGGCTGTCGGCACGAGGGTCACGCGCGCCGCGGTATCCGGGAGGACCAGGGCGATCTTTGCCCCGCCGAGGATCCCCGCTCTTTCCAGCGCTCCGTGGATGGCCTGGCGTAACCGGGTCCCGTCAGCCACGTTGGGCTGGGTGAGCGAGAGGGACAGGGTCCCCGGCGGAAGATCCATGACCGCCGCCGCCCCGACCAGCAGGCGGCCCTTCTCGCGTCTCAGGCGCAGCACGCCGACCGAGGTCGGACGGACCTCGATGGCCACCAGCGGCCGCTCGGGCTCCACGAAGTGCCGGCGCGCCCAATGCAGGCCGCGGGCGGCGAGCGGGCTCGCGGCGGCGCTCACTGCACCTCCACGAAGGTGACCTTGTTGATCTCTTGAAGGGTCGTGAGGCCCGCGAGCGCCTTGTTGATCGCGGACTCCCGCATGAAAACCATCCCCTCCTCGCGCGCCGCGCGCTTGATCTCGGAGCTCGAGCGCCGCCCCAGGATCAACTCGCGGACGTTGTCGGAGAGGTCGAGCAGCTCGGAGATGGCGAGCCGCCCCTTGTATCCCGTCCCCCCGCACTCGACGCATCCCGCGCCCTCGTAGAACCAGACGTCGCCGTAGGTGTCGGGGTCGAGGCCAGACTCGACGAGCAGCTCCCGCGACGCCCGCACGCGGTGCTTGCAGTGCACGCAGATGACGCGGACGAGTCGCTGCGCCATCACGCAGTTGAGCGCGGAGACGAAGTTGTAGGGCTCGATCTTCATGTTCAGGAAGCGCCCGAGCACGTCGATGACGTTGTTGGCGTGAACGGTGGTGAAGACGAGGTGGCCGGTCAGGGCGGACTGGATGGCGATGTCGGCGGTCTCCGCGTCGCGGATCTCCCCCACCATGATCTTGTCCGGGTCGTGGCGCAGGATCGAGCGCAGCCCGCGTGCGAAGGTCAGCCCCTTCTTCTCGTTCACGGGGATCTGCGTGATTCCCTTGAGCTGGTACTCGACGGGATCCTCGATGGTGATGATCTTGTCTTCCTCGTTCTTGATCTCGGAGAGGGCGGCGTAAAGCGTCGTGGTCTTGCCCGATCCCGTGGGCCCGGTGACCAGCACCATGCCGTAGGGCTCGCGGATGAAGCGGCGGAAGCGCGCGAGCTCCCTGTCGTCGAAGCCGAGCACGTCGAGGCGCAGCGAGGTGAAGGCCTCGGAGAGGCTCTCCTTGTCGAGGATGCGGATGACCGCGTCCTCGCCGTGCACCGACGGCATCACCGAGACGCGGAAGTCGATGGACCGCCCGCGGATGCGCACCCGGAAGCGGCCGTCCTGGGGGACGCGTTTCTCGGCGATGTCGAGCTCGGCCATGACCTTGATGCGGCTGATGATGGTGGTGTGATGCTCTTTGGCGATGGGCTTCATCGCCATCTGCAGCACTCCGTCCACGCGGTACTTGATGACGACCTCGGCGTCGCGGGTCTCGATGTGGATGTCGGAGGCGCGGCGGGACAGCGCGTCGAACACCGTCGAGTCGACGAGGCGGATGATCGGGGACTGGTCGGCCTGGATCTTGTCGATGGACAAGACTTCTTCGCCGCTCTCGTCCTCGCGGACGATCTGGATCTTGAACGACTCCGACGCCTCCTCGAGGACGCGCTGCGTCCCCGACCCCTTCTTGAGCGCGCCCTGGATCGCGGACAGCGTCCCCACCGCGGGCTGGATGTCCGTCTGCAGCAGCAGCGCCAGCTCGTCCACGACCGGGATGTCCGTCGGGTCGGCCATGACGAGCACCAGCCGGTCGTTCTCGTCGCGGCGATAGGGCAGGAAGTTGTAGCGGAACATCAGGTCGACGGGGATCGACTGCAGGATCTCCGGGTCGGGGGCGAACGAGGCGACGTCGACGTACTCGAATCCGAAGCGCTCGGCCACCGCGCGCGCCGCTTCCTCTTCGGCGGCAGGCGAGATCGGCGGCGTGCTGACGTCCTGGGCCGCCATCAGACTTGCCGTTCCACGGCGCTGATGGCCTCGAATAGCGGCAAGTAGAAGGCGAGGAGCATGCCGGCCACGACGACGGCCATGAGCACGAGCATGATCGGCTCGACGAGGGCGATGGCCTTGGCCATCCGGTTCTCGAGCTCCTCGTCGTAGAAGTCGGCGACCGCCGTCAGCATGTCCCCGAGCGCGCCCGTTTGCTCGCCGACCTTCACCATCTCCAGCGCGAGGTGGTCGACCATGCCCGTGGCCTCGAGGGCGGTGGTGAGGCTCTTCCCTTCCCGGATGTGATGCGTCGCCGACGACACCGCCTCCGCCATCGCCCGGTTCCCGACCGACGCCGCCGCCACGTCCATCGCATTCACGAGGGGCAGGCCGCCGGTGAGCAGCGCGGACAGGGTGCGCGCCAGCTGGCTCGTCGCGTACATCCTCATCAGGCCGCCGACGTACGGAATGCGCAGGAGCGCACGGTCGAGCACGATCCCCGACCCTTCCCGCCGCAGCCAGGTGATGAGTCCGATCCAGGCCCCAGCGATGGCGAGCACGAACCACAGCAGGTTGTCGCGCACGAAGTCCGAGATGGCCATGAGCACCCGGGTCATCAGCGGGAGCTGGACGTTCAGGCCCGAGTAGAACTCCTGGAACTGCGGGATCACCTTGACCATCAGGATCGAGATGAGGGCGACCATGGTGGCCGCGAGCATGAGGGGATAGACGGAGGCCGCGACCGCCTTCTTCTTCAGCGACTGGTTGAGGCGCATGTACTGCACGAAGCGGCGCAACATCCCCTCGAGGCTGCCGCTGCGCTCCCCGGCGGCGATGCTGGCCGACAACATCGGCGGGTACAGCGCGCCTTCGGCCCGGAAGGCTTCCGACAACGCGACCCCGGACTTCACCTTCTCGCGGATGGCGGTGAGCGACCGGCGGAAGGCCTCGTCGCGCTGGCGCTCGAGGAGGATGTCCAGGGACTGCAGCAGGGGAAGGCCGGCCTTGAGGAGCGCTGCCGTCTCCTGGCCCCAAAGCAGGAGGAGATCCGGGTGGATGCGGGGGCGTCGCAGCCCCAGATCCTTGAGGCCCATCCCCCGGCGAACGGAAAAGAGGTAGTACCCCTTCTGCTCGAGATCGTCGCGGAGCGCGGCCTCGTCATTGGCGGTGAAGGTCTGCTCCACCACCTCGCCCGTCGGAGTACCGACCCTGCAGACGTATTCCATGGGTAATCAGAACAACCGTCTATTTTAGCAGCCTCCGCGTAAGCCTCCAAATTGCCGTGACTTAGGTCGGGTCCACGAACTTGTAGCCGGTGCCGTGGATGGTCATGATGAAACGGGGCTCCGACCCGCTGTCGCCAATCTTCGCCCGCAGCTTCGCGATGTGCGTGTCTACGGTGCGCGTGGAGGGGTAGCTCTCGTACCCCCACACGTCCTCGAGCAGCTGGTCGCGGGACACCGTCTCTCCCTTGCGCTCGATCAGGTAACGGAGCAGCTCGAACTCGCGCGGCGAGAGATCGAGAGGCTCCTCGCCCTTCTTTGCCCGGTAGATCTCGAAGTCGAGCTCGATGTCCGAGAACCGGTAGCGCGACAGCCGCTTCTTCCCCCCTTCCGTGCGCCTCAGGATCGCCTTGACCCGCGCGAGCAGCTCGCGGATCGAGAAGGGCTTGGTGACGTAGTCGTCCGCGCCGAGCTCGAGTCCCACGACCTTGTCGATCTCCTGGCCGCGCGCGGTCAGCATCACGATCGGCTTCTCGAACCCTTCCCCGCGCAGGGTCTTGCACACCTCGAGGCCGCTCAGCACCGGCAGCATGATGTCGAGGATCACCAGGTCGGGCTTCAAGGTGCGGGCCTTTTCGAGGCCCACCGCGCCGTCGGACGCGGTGATCACCTCGTACCCCTCGAACTCGAAGTTGTCCTTCAACCCCAGCACCATGTCGGGTTCGTCTTCAACGATCAGTATTTTTGCCAACGGACCCCCTCTATTCCTTCTTCTTCTGCGATCGGGGGAGGACCAGCGTGAACGTGCTCCCTCTCCCCGGCGCGCTGTCGATCTCGACCGACCCGCCGTGCGCTTCCATGATGTGCTCGACCAGCGAGAGGCCGAGCCCGCTTCCCTTCGTTTCGTGCACGAGGCTGGCCTCTCCGCGGTAGAACTTCTCGAAGATCTTGCGCTGCTCCGCCTTGGGCACGCCGATGCCGCGGTCGGTCACCGAGATCAGGACCCGGTCCCCGGACCCGCGCACGGCAAGGGCCAGGGCCTTCGTGTCGCGCGAGTACTTGATCGCATTATTGACGAGGTTCAGCAGCGCCTGGCCGAGCGCCTCGCTATCCGCCTCGACGTCGGGAAGGTCCGGCTCGACCTCCACGGTGAGCTCGAACCCCTGCTGCTCGATCTGGAACCGGTACGCTTCCAGCACCTCGCTCACGATGCGCCCGACGTTGGTGGGGGCGAAGCGGTACTCCTTGCGCCCGGCCTCGATGCGGGAGAAGTCGAGGATGTTGTTGATGAGCTGGGTGAGGCGCTGGCTCTCCTTGTTGATCACCCGGTAGTACTGCCGCGCCTTGTCCTCCGTTGGCACCCGCCCGAGCTCGAGCGTCTCCGCGAACAGGCGAATGAGGGCCAGCGGCGTCTTCAGCTCGTGGCTCACGTTGGCGACGAAGTCGCTCTTGAGGCGCGACAGGTGCGCCTCGCGCTGGACGTTGCTGTAGGCGAGGAACAGCCCCGCCCCGAGCATGAGGTCGATGAAGCCGATGAGCGCCAGCGTGCCCATCTCCCAGCGCCGCACGTCCTGCTCGATCGAGAGGTCGCGGTACCGCAGGGCGAGGCGGAGGCCGCGAAGCGACGGCGTCTCGAGCGGGCGGTCGACCTCGAACCGGTTGTCGCGCGTCGGCGCGGTCTCGTAGATGACGGAGCCGTCCTCGCCGGTGACGCGGACCACGATGGACTGATCGGGGTTCGGGAAGTCGTGGGCGAAGTAGTCGGGGATCAATCTCTCGCGGATGAACTCGGGCGTGAAGCGGAAGCGCAGGACGCCGGAGACCTTGCCCGCCGAATCGACCCACGGCATCGCGTCTTCCGTACGAGGTGGGATCGGCTCGAGACCCTCGAGGATGTCGCGCGGGGACTGGATGCTGCGCGCGTCCGCCGTCCAGCCGCGCCGGAGAGCGGAAGCGCCCTCCAGGTGCAGCGTCTCGAAGATGTGTCCGTCGAACCCGGCGGTCTCGAGCGCGATCGCGATGACGTGCTCGCGACCGTCGAGCAGCCGCTCCCAGCCGACCGCCTGCGCGGCTTCCGTCGCGCGCGCCTGCGCCGCCCGCGCCAGGTCCTTCTCGATGTCCGCGAGCGTGTTGGCCGCGCGCCTGAAGCCCATCTCCTTGTTCGCCTTGGCGAGCTGGGGGACGAACTCGATGGATACGTACGACAGCGCGAGGGAGGGCAGGAGAACGGCGCCAACGAAGATCGAGATCAGCCGCCCGCGGGGGTCGTGAGGCGCCGTGACGCGAGTCGAGAGGTCGGACGGCATTCGCTGCAGAAATGTACACCAGCGCCCGTAAGCTCCTGTGCCACAAAACGCGAACCGGGGTTAAAGGACGTTCGGCGGTCGCCAGCCGCGGGGCGCGCTTGCCCCGAGCGACTTGAAGTCAAACTGCTGGGGAGCGAGGGGAAGCGACGACCCGCGGCTGGCGACCGGACACTGTGCGGGCGCGGGCGTACGGGCTAAGCGCGGTAGCGGGCGAAGACGGCGGTGGCGAGGTTGGCAATACCGACAGCGGCCTGGATGGCGACGAGGGCCCAGGCTGCGAGTCGCCGCGCGCCGCCCCTGGCGTGGAGAGCGACCGCGCCACGGCCGGCGGCAATGGCCAAGACGGGCGCGAGGGCGTACAGGTAGCGCACCTCGAGGGGCGAGACAATGGCGGGAAGGGCGAGCAGTCCGGCCCCGATCCACCAACCCGCCAGGTCACGATCGGCCGACGTCACCTCGCTAAGAGATGGCCTCCCAAACCACGCCAGTACGATGGACGCGATTCCCCAGCCCAGCACCGCACCCATCAGCTGATTGCGCGCGGCGGCGAAGAGGCCCGCGGATTCGGCGGCCCGGGTCCCGGAGCCATCGAGAAGGCGGGGAAGCTGGGAAGTCACGAGCCCCATGTGGTGGGCGTAATAGGCGACGGCGAGCCCGAGCCCGACGACCACCGCGAGGAGGCGTCCCCGATCGATCTGGCGCCGCCGCGCGATCACGAGTGCAGCGGCCAGGGCGACGGCGACGATCAAGCTCGAGAAATGGGCGAGGGCGGCGATGGCGAGCAGGCCCGCGCCCGCCGCCCATCCCAGTGGTCCCGAGCCCGCCCACCACGCGAAAAAGCCGATGGTCGCGGCCTGCCCGAAGCCGTTGGAGAGATTGCCGTACGAATAGGGGACGTCGAAGGTCAAAGGCAGCAGCTGGAGCAGGACGATGGCCATCCCGGCCGCGGAGGCTCCGTAGGGCCGCAAAAGGGCCACGAACAGCGCCGCCGAAGCAAGCAGCCCCGCCACGGCCGCTCCCCCACGGACCAGGGCGACGCCGTCGGCACCGGCGCGCAGCAGCGGGGCGAGGAACGCGTAGAGCGAGACGCCATACGGAAATCGGAAGGGCGGCGAATGCTGCGTGACGCTGGTCGGAAACAGATCGCCGCCGGCGACGCGGGCCAGAGTGTTGGCGTGGAAAACCGCGTCGCTCACGATCATCGCCGGCGACGTGGCGAGGACCCATTGGACGATCCAGGCCGCCATCATCGCCATCAGCGCCCAGCCGCCGGCAAAGGCGCGCTTCCGTTCGATCCACCACGCGAAGCCGCCGGCGGTCAGCAACCCCGCGGTGAGCAGCGCGGCGAGCTCCGACGCGTAGGGGGATCGGACAAGGCCGCTCGGCCACAGGAGCGCCGCCTGGACCATGGTCACCATCGCCGCAAAGGCGATCGCTGCGAGAGCCGGGATGCGCACGGCTCTCGCGAAAAGCGCCGCCACCACGGCGGGCGCGACGAACAACACGAGGAGAGCGATCCCCGGGGCGCCCGGTTTGCCGGAGCGAACGAGCACACGCTGCAGGCGGGTGCCCAGTTGACGCCCATCGCCGGCGGTGAAGACGGGAATCTCGAGATGGATCGTCCGCGAGCGGCGACCGGTCGAGGGTAGAGGAAACCCGGCCTGGCCAACTCCCACGGGTACGACACCCAGAACGACGCCATCGGCCGCGACGAGGACCGGCTCGCGGTGGCCGGCGACGGCGATGTCGAGGCTGGCGTCGCTTTTCGGCAGATGCTCGAAGACGAACGTGGCCTGGCCGGTGGTCCACCGGATCGGGGCCTGCCGGGGCGGGAGTTCCCGCCGTTGCAATCCCCTTGCAAACGCGTCCTCGGTGCCCCGAGCGGAATCCGCCGACGGCGGGGGCGCCCATCGGTGCAAGGCGGTTGCGGCCGCGCTCGCAACCGCGGCTGCTGCCAGCAAGGCCATTCCAATCGCGGGGCGGGCCATTGCGGGCGCAGTCTACCCCACCGGCCGGAACTTCCCCGCTGACATATACGGGAGTGGCCTCTAGTTTGCATATGGGAATGTCATCGAGCGTGACTCCCCCCAGCATGGCGAACAACCGGGACCGGGGGTCGCGCGCAAACAAGGAGATCAAGAACGATGGCCGATTACAAAGACCCGAACAAGGACCTGAACAAGGACCTGAACAAGGCTGCGAACAGGGATGCCAACCGTGATCCGATCTCCGGCGCGCCCGGAGCGCATCCGGTCGGCGTCGGCGCGGGCGCTTCCGGCGGCGGTGCGGCCGGTGCGGCCATCGG
>Ga0136617_10003498_pt1 | contig 14045 bp, 10 predicted proteins | sample AntDrymUQ3222106_2_FD_129672 | JGI IMG/M metagenome (GOLD analysis project Ga0136617, IMG submission 129672) | Polar desert sand microbial communities from Dry Valleys, Antarctica - metaG UQ322 (21.06) | ecosystem: Environmental > Terrestrial > Soil > Desert | place: Antarctica: Dry Valley... | reverse complement strand
GCTCCGGAGATGGCGATCATCGCCGACACCTGCCTGTGCGAGTACACCTCACACGGCCACTGCGGCGTGGTGCGCGAGGGCGAAGTGCTCAACGATGAATCATTGGAATTGCTGGCGCGGACGGCAGTGAGTCAAGGCGAGGCGGGCGCGGACATCGTCGCGCCGTCGGCGATGATGGACGGGCAGGTGGGAGCGATCCGCGAGGCGCTCGACGCGGCGGGGATGAGCCACGTCGCGATCATGGCGTATGCGGTGAAATACGCCTCGGCGTTTTACGGGCCGTTCCGCGAGGCGGCCGACAGCGCGCCCGCGTTCGGCGACCGCCGCGCCTACCAGATGGACGGCGCGAACGCGCGCGAGGCGATGCGCGAAGCCGAACTCGATTACGCCGAAGGAGCCGACTTCCTGATGGTCAAGCCCGCGACCCCCTATCTCGATATTTTGAAAGCCGTGCGTGATCGCTTCGATCTGCCGCTCGCCGCTTATCACGTCTCAGGCGAGTACGCGATGATCAAAGCCGCCGCCGCACGCGGCTGGATCGACGAACAGCGCGTCATGCTGGAAACCCTCACCAGCATCCGCCGCGCCGGCGCGGACGTGATCCTCACGTACTACGCCCGCGAAGCAGTTCGAGCAATTAAGAATTAAGAATTAAGAATTAAGAGATGAAGGAAGTGAAAGAAAATGTTGTACAGGAAAAGAGTTTCGCGTTTGCGGTTCGGGTGGTGCGGGCTTATCAATACCTGATCAGCGAGAAAAAAGAATTTGTCTTGTCGAAGCAATTTTTGCGAAGCGGAACATCAATTGGAGCCAATGTCGAAGAATCTGTCGGCAGACAATCCGGTGCGGACTTCATCTCAAAGTTAAGCATCGCCTACAAAGAAGCGCGCGAAACCGCTTACTGGATTCGCCTTCTACAAGCAACCGACTACTTAACCGAAACACAATCTCAAAGCCTTCTAGCTGACGCTGAAGAACTCTGCCGCATACTCGCCAAAATCTTAATCACAACCAAGCAAACAAAACCGTAACTCCTAATTCCCAATTCTTAATTCTTAATTCTTAATTCTGATTTCAACCGGCTTCGTGTCTCCTGCCTGATAGCCTTCCGGGAAGTTTGAGATGTTGACGCCGAAGGGCTGGTCGGCATCTATCTCGACGGTGAAGCGGATGGATAAGGGAAGGCCGCGCGCGGCGGCGGCGCGGGGGATCCATTTATCGACGCGCCATTCTTGGAAGACGACTTGCGGCGCGGCGACTAAGTTGACCTCGCGCGAGCCGCAGTTGGTGTCGTTGATGTAGAGCGTGACGCGCGAGGTGGTGAAGCGGCCGCGACCATCGGGTGGAAGGACGGGCTGCAAATTCGCGCGGACGACGATCTCGCCGACTTTGCGCCGCTCGTCGCGGCCCGGCACGAGATACTCGAAGAAGCCGACGCCCGCGCCCCAGACGTAGCCCGCGCCGCCGTCCATCTTCTCGAAGCGACCGCGCGCGGCCTGCTCCGGCGAGAAACGATAGAGCAGCGTTTTGGCCTCGTCGAGAGGAATAATTTTGGGCTGCGCCAGCACAGCGCCGGGCGGGCGCCCGAAGGCGAACTGGTGCGGGATCAGATGTCGTTTGGCGTCGAGCACGAGGGGCGGCGGTTCGGCAGTTTGCTGTGCCTCGAACTGCCCGGCGGCGCGCGTGATCTCGGCGAAGACGGCCGCATCGCGCGGCGTGGTGTACGTCACGCCGTAGCCGCGCCGCGTGTCGGGCGTGAGAATCCAGAAAGTCGCGCCCGCCGCGCCGGCGCGCAACGAACTCTCGAAGTAAGCGCGGAACCACTCGGCCTGCGTCATCCCTTTGTAGCCGTCTGGTCCCATCCCGAACTCGCCCATCACCAAAGGCTTGTTGATTGAGAAGGCCGCCGCCGCGCGGTTGATGATGAAATCCCGGAGCGCCTCGCCGGAATCAACGAAGCTATCGAGATCGTCTTTCGGGTAGTTATGCACGTCGCAGAAATCGACGCCCGGCAACCTGTGCTCCGCGAGCCACGCGCGCCGCTCGAAGGCCGAACGATAGCCCCACGTCCCCGGCGTGACGAGGTGGAAAGGATCGAGCGACTTGATATAGGCGCTCATCTCGGCGACCCACTGGCGGCGCTCGTGCCAGCGGCCGGGGGGAGCTTGCGCCTCGTTCATCAACTCGTAAGCCATGATCGTCGGATCGTCGCGATAGGGCGTGCCGGTCACACTGTTGGTGCGCGTGACGATCCGTTCGACGTGCTGGCGATAGAGGCGTCTGGCCTCCTCATTGGTGTAAAAGAGCATCGCGCGCTCGACGTTGATGCCGAAGGGTTGATTTTCGTCGGCGGCGTCGTTGATTCCGGCCCAGCGCAAGTATTGCGTGACGCCGCCCGTGTCGCGCCACCAATTCGTTAAGCAGAGTTGGACGCGCAAATTATTGCGGCCGGCTTCGGCAATGACGCGGTCGAGGTGGACGAAGGCTTCCTCGTTCCAGTTGTCGGGCGCGCGACGGAAGGGATGCACGCGCGGCCAGTCGGCGCGGTCGCCGCCGACGGGCAGCACCCCGTCAGTTTCCGTGCCCTCGCCGAATCCCCACACGCGGATGACCTTGATGCCGCTGCGCGCCGCTTGATAGAACGTCTCAGGCATCCGCGCGCGATCCTCTTCGCGGTACATCACGGCGACGTTCGCGCCGACGAAGCGGAAAGGACGACCGTCGGCAATGAAGCGCGTCCCGTTCGCGGTCACGAAACTGCGCGGCGCGATACGGCGTTGCGCCGCCGGCTCGCGCACGGTGACGAAAATGGCCGTGCCCACGAACAGCGCGAGCACGACATAAAGCAATGTCTCTCTCAAAATCTCCGACCTATCGTATTCCCAAATGGAGTTGTTGTTTTGAGCTTCTGGTTTTCCGATTTGAAATCTCGAATTTGAAATCGAACATCCACGTTTGATTTAGAATTTCCTGATCTTTGAAACAGGGGCGAGCGGCTACGGGCGTGGGCTGCTGCGGGTGAGGTTGAGGAAGCCGATGATCGCGCAGATTGCGCCGAGCACGATCCACACCAGGACGAACGCGCCGAAGCTCAACACCTTGTCAACGTCTGTCTCGTAGGTGCCGTAAAACGCGAAGGTGATGATATGCAAGTGAAAAATTACGAGGCTGACCGCCGCCAGCGCGAACCAACGAATTGAGGGACCAAACGCGCGGGCGCGCGAGAAGCCGAGAGCGGCAGCAATCAGCCAGCCCAACACCCCGCCCAGTATTAACACGAGAAAGACGACGGCCAATGACGAACTGAAGCGCGGAGCGGCTTGCACCAACAACAGCGCCAGAGAAGATGTCAGCATCCGGGATTAGATTCCTTTGCGATTAAGCATTATCCGAGAACAAACAAGAAGCCGTCCGCGCCTCCCTCCGTCGTGTCCGAAGACACAACGCGACGGCGGCGCGAACGGCATCACGACGGCAGATTGAGACGGCACGGCGCGTCTCCAAGTCCGGTGGCCGGTCCGCTCTAGTTAGGTGAAACGCGCGACCAGAATACCGGCACGACAAGCAAACGGCTTCCACTGCGCCCGTCCCGCTTACTGCGTGATGTGAATCTCCTCTTCCTTATTGACGTGGCGCAGGAAATAGGCCACCGCGCACACGCACGCCACGACAGCCGCGCCGATGGCGATCCACAAATCGCTGTTCGTCTCTGTTCCGCGCGAAATCGCAAACAAGTAGAACTTGTACACGGCGAAGCCCGCGGCGATCAACCCGACGACCCAGTAAAGAATGTCGATGATTTTCATGCTGCACCTCCGGTGCTTGTCGTTGACTCAAGCTAACCAATGACTACTAGACCACGCTTGCCTCTTCGGGCAGTAACGATGCCATGAGATTACCAAGATGATGTCGAACTTTTTCGCTTCGGTGATGACGGACAGTTTGTGTACGCCGGTCATGTTACCGCCGCCCCGCGCGAGAATCAAGCAACATTTGCGAAGCGCCGGCAGGCGGAAGCCGCGACGACAAGTTCACGCCCGGCGTTTTTTGACGAAGAGCAGTGCGCGGGATGGCGACGGACGACCTTTCAGAGAATCAGGCGGCGGTCGCCGGCGCGGCGTGTGATCCGCTTGCGGTCAAGGTATTCCAGTAGCGGAATCGCGTACTTGCGCGATATGCCGGCCAAGTCTTTGAACGCGGCAACATCGATCAAGCGTTCGGGCGCGTGCCGCTCCCCATAGTCGCGCACGTCCCGGATCAGTTGATCGAGGGCGCGACGGTGAAAGTAAAGTTCGGCGGAGACGTGCACCAGCGCGCCAGCGTCAAGGAGCAGTTGGAGAATTCGGCGCGCGTGTTCGGGGCGGACGGGCGGACGGCCGTTCCCTGCGGCGGCTACGCGCGAGACGGCTTCCGCGAACGTCGGGGCGGCGAGCGCGGCGTCCCGGTAGATGCTTTCCAAATGCTCGCGCAACTGCTCGTCCTCCGTCGAGAGGACGAGGCGGTGTGCGGCGGCACGCACGACCTCGCGCTCGGAGGCGAGCGCACCGGCGGCTTCGGCCTGTGCCAGCACGGCGCGAAAAACTTCATGCGCGGCGTAGGCGAACACCTTATCGCGCAACGTCTCGCGCGACAGGCCACGCTCCAACGGCGCGCGTCGGTGAAACGATTCGACTGCGGCCACCGCCGCTTGCCCCAACCGCGCGAAGACTTCGCGTTCGACGAAGACGCCGTCGGCCTCGATCACATCGCCGCGCCGTCGCGCTTCGGCGGTGGCCGCGTCTAATGTCTCGTCACGCCAGCCGGTGCGCGCCGCTAGATCGGGGCGGCGCAATCCGCCCTCGCCGGCCGCCGCGATCCAGACGGCGAGCCGCCCGGCATGATCGGCGTCTTGCAACTGTTGCAGATTTTCACGCGCCGCCGTGCGTCCGCGCCCGCCCCTGTGCTTCGCGGCGTGGGCGTCGATGATGATCCCGCCCGCGACCGTGCGCTGCGGCGAGTAGGAACGAATGATGAACCGTTCACCGGGCAGCGCGACGACGGGCGACTCCACACGCAACTGAACCAGACCGGACGCGCCCGGCGCGATCTCGCCCGCCGCTTCCAACACTTGTACACGCGCCAACGCTTCAGCCGCGCCGAGATGCACGCGCACCCGCGCCCGCGAACGCAACGGGCGCGGCGCGGACGGCAGCACGTCTAACCGCGCGTCGATGATCTGTGTGGGCCGCAATTGCCCGGCGTGCGCCAGCACCATGCCGCGCTCGACAGTTGTGATCTCGACGCCGCCGAGGTTGATCGCCGTGCGCTGCCCGGCCTGTGCTGATGCAACCGCGCGGCCATGCACTTGCACTCCGCGCACGCGCACGCGCCTGCCCGCTGGCAACAACTCCATCTCGTCGCCCTCCTTGATCTCGCCCGCGACGAGCGTGCCGGTCACTACCGTCCCGAAGCCGCGCATCGTGAACGCCCGATCAACGGGGAGCCGCGCCACCGTCTCGCCCGAACGCGCCGGCACGCGCCCGGCTACTTCGCGCAACTGCTGCCGCAAGCCCTCGACGCCCGCGCCCGTGCGCGAACTGACGGCGACGACGGGAGCGTCCGCCAAGAATGATCCGCCGACAAGTTCGGCCACGTCCAGACGAACCAGTTCGAGCAGTTCCTCGTCAACCACGTCCGTCTTCGTGATCACGACGAGGCCGAGTTGGACGTCGAGCAGGCGCGCGATGTCGAAATGCTCGCGCGTCTGCGGCATCACGCCCTCGTCCGCCGCGACGACCAGCGCCACCGCGTCGAGGCCATGCGCGCCGGCGAGCATGTTCTTGACGAAACGCTCGTGGCCCGGCACGTCCACGAACCCGATCCGCACGTCGCCCAAATCCAACTCCGCGAAACCGAGATCAATGGTGATTCCGCGCCGCTTCTCTTCCGGCAAGCGATCCGCGTCCACACCCGTCAGGGCGCGTACCAGCGAAGTTTTGCCATGATCGATGTGGCCGGCAGTGCCGACGATGATTGAGCGCATGTTCAAAGCCTTCAAGAGTCCACAGCCTCAAAACCGTAGTCCAAAGTCCAAACTCCAAAGTCTCAAAACCGTTTTTGACTTTGGACTTTGGACTATTGAAGGCTTTGGACTATTTAATGATCTCAAAATCGATCCACTGCGTCACCGTCTGGCGTTTGCCTTCGCGGAGCTGGTCGCTGACGATGACTTGCAGGACGTATTCGCCGGGCAGCAAGTTAGTGCCGAGTTGGAGGCGACTGGAAACGCCGATGCGCTTGAGGTCCGACTGCTGTTGGATGTCGATGGGGTTGACGTTGCCAGTGAAGACGGGTTGGCCTTCGCGGAAGAGGCGCGTCTGGGCGGTTAGTTGCGGCTGCCGGGTCGCTTTGTCGAGCTTCGCGTTATAGACAAGGTAAGCGAAGTCGAGATGCATAAAGCGACGCAGGCGGCGGACGGCGGGGCCGGCCAACTGCTCGGATGGCGGCGGAACGTCAGCCGTGGTTGCGCCCGGCGCACCGGCGGTGGGCGAGGCGTCAGAGTCGGAATACTCTGCATTGGCTTTCGCGTTCGCGGCCGTCTTGGTCGTCGCCGCCGTTGTCGTTCTGGGATCGAAGCCGTTGACGACGAGGCCGGAGAGCGCGAGGCGATCCTTCTTCAAGTCCGGTGCTTCAACGAATTGGCTGGCCGAGCCGACTTGCTCGCTGGTCGCATCGCGCACGGCGACGCGCAGTTGATAGGCGCCGCCTTTCTTGATGGGCAGGTTGAAGCTGAACACTAACCCGTTGCGGCGCACGTAGTCGAAGGTCGTGCCGCGAAAATTGAGCGTGTGCGTGATGCCGTTCTGTTCGACGATCTGGCCGTTGACGCCGTAAGCAATGCCGAGCACTTCGAGCGTCGCTTTGCGCCAGCCGTCCGGCTCTTCCGTGAACGTCACGTTGCGCGTGTCAACGTGCATCATGGAATGCATGTAGGTCCCGATCCTCGCGTCGCTCGCAAACAGCGAGGTCAGCCGCACCGGAATCGTGCCTGAAGAGAACGGCGAAGTGATAGCGGCCAAGAGTTGCTCGTCGCGCCCGCGGCGCACGGGCCGCGCGTTCTCGTCCGTCACGCCGTAGAAGCCGGTGCGCGAGCGGACTTTTAGGCCGGGCCGTTTCAACTTGATCGCTAACTTGTGATACCGCCGGTCGAACGTTTCGCCCGCCGGACGGTAGCCGATCAAGTAATAGCCTTTCTGATCTTCGAGCACGCGGCGCACGCCTTTGTTGAGATCGTTGTTATTGACGACGGCGAAACCGCCGGTCTCCTCCGCGAGATAGCGCAGGCTGCTCTGCGTCTCGAATAAACGAAGGCTGCGCGCGTCGAGGCGCCGCGAAAGTTGTTCTTGACTGAAGCCGGCGGTGTCATCCGCCGCCGACAAGCCGGTGTAGACCAGCCCGCGCGGGTCCAACGTGTAAACGACGACGGAAGCGCGGTTCGCCAGATCAGTCAAATTTCTCAGCGCGTGCCTGACGCGCGAGTTGTCCCCCCGCCCATCACGGTTGAAAAGCACGAAGCCGTCGGAGAAGAGGACGACGGATTTGCGCCCCGGCAATTCGCGCATTCCACGGACGACGTAATTGACAGCGCCAAGCGTCCCGACCGAAAAAATCTCTTCGCGGAACTGGTCCAGTTCGGCGGACGCATCGCGGTCCGACTCTTCCCGCTCGCGCCCATTGTTGCCGCTGTCGTTCTCTTCGCCGGGACGCGAAAAGGCGTCACTCAAAGCAGAATTTCCGGTGAGCGGCGCAAACGCGCCGACGCCGCCGCGCCCGCTCAAGTTGAACTTCACGCGCTCGATGGCCGCATGGAGCATCCGCTTGTCGGAAGTAAACTGTTGCAGCGCGCCGACGCCCGCGCCGGTACGAATGATCGCGACGAGATCGTTGGGCTGCATTTGCTCGTCCACAAACTTCTTGAGCGCGTTGCGCGTGAAATACGCGCTCTCGAACGAGAGGCCGAGATCATCGACGACGAGCGCCATTGTGCGCCGTACCTGTTCCGGTCGCAGGCGCACGGGCGGAGGGAGCGGCGCATTTTTGTCAGCAGGCGTCGGCCGCGCCGCATCATCCGCCAGCGCTGTCACTTCGTTCAAGATGTAGTTGAAATTAGTGATCGGTTGTGGCTTCTCGTCCTCAAAAATCTCGAAGTCGGTGGCGGTCAGATCAGTGACCTGCTTTCCATCCTTATCAACCACCACCGCGTCGAGTTGCACGAGGTTCGTCGTAATCCGCACCACATCGTCATCGGCCGTCGCACTGCGCCGCGCCGGCGGCGCGGCGGATGAAGGCGGCGGAACGGGAGGCGACGGCGGCTGTTGTTGTTGGCCGGCGACGGGCGTTAAGAAAGAAAGCGCGAGCGTACACGCGATCAAGGTTCGCATTTTGTCGTCTCCGATCCGAGGCTTCGGTTTGTGGTTGCTAAACTACAGTTTTAATGGCGCCGCCCGCTTGACAGTATGCTGGATGGCGTCGCCGGCAGCGGCAAGTGTTACTGGCTTTTCGCTCCTGATTATGCGATGCTCGACGCCAATCCACAAATCACGGAACGGAGCGGATAATGCAGGATCAGGCTAAAGATGGGGACACTGTGCGCGTGCATTACACGGGGCGGCTGGAGGGCGGCGACGTTTTCGACACCTCGGAGGACGGCGAGCCGCTGGAATTTCAAATCGGACAGGGGCAGGTCATCGCCGGCTTCGAGCGCGGCGTCGTCGGGATGAACATTGGCGACAAAAAGACCGTCGAGATCGAGATCGACGACGCCTACGGCGAGCGCATCGACGCGCTCGTTCGCACCATTGAACGCAGCGGCATGAACCTCGACGTGGAGCCGCAAGCTGGTATGAACCTCATCATGCAACTCGCCGACGGCAACCAGATTCCCGTTGCCATCACCGAAGTCACCGAGACGCACGTCACCCTCGACGCTAACCATCCTCTCGCCGGCCAACGGCTCATCTTCGATCTCGAAAGAGTCAGTTAAACAATTGCGGATTGCGGATTAAAAAGCCGCCAGTCTTTCAATCCGCAATGTCAGTCGTCGTCTTCCGTCACTCCGAAATAACGCATCCAGTGGGCGTCGTCTTCCGGCGGGAGCGGGGTGTCGTTGTCGTGCGCTGTAGGGGCGGATGATTGGTTGGTGGCGTTCGTCTCGTCGAGACGGTGGCGGAAGTCGCCGGCGCGGATGATTCGCGCGCCGCAACGCCGCACGTATTCGGCGAGCGCGCGGTCGGAGGTGACGACGAAGAGCGTGCTCCGCTCGCGCGAGGCTTCGACCATTTGCTTAATCCGTTCGTCGGCGTTTGAGCCGCGCGCGGCATAGAAGACGCGGACGAAGACGCGATAGCTGGCGCCGTCTGGAAAATGATCTTCCGGCGCGCCGTCGAACACGACCTCTACTTTCAAGCCTCTCACCTGCGCGAATCGCGCCAACTCGTCCATCAGACGCCGCCGCGCCGCCGGCTGGTCCCGATGCCAACCGACGCGCCGCGCCATCACGTTATTGCCGTCAACAAGGTAGGACATGAGTTCGATTTGCGATCTGAAATCTCAAATTTAAGCTCAAGGCTCTCTTCCTGTCCAAATCTAAATTTGCAAACTCCCATAATCACAATACTCCACAATCGGGCAGCGCGCGCACAGCGGCTCGCGGGGGCGGCAGATGGCGCGGCCGTGGCGAATCAGATTGACGTGGAACGAGTTGAATTTTCCCGGCGGCACAATGTGATTCATGATCTCGTGGGCGCGAGCGTCGGCACATTTCCGGGGGATGAGGCCGACGCGGCGCAGGATGCGGAAGATGTGCGTGTCGAGCGGAAAAACGTCCTTGTGGCAGGCGAAGAGCAGCGTGCAGGCCACGGTCTTGGGACCAATGCCGCGAAATTGCGAGAGGTAACGCGCGGCCTCGCCGGGCGGCATGGCATGGAGAAACGAGAGGTTGAGCGCGTCGTGTTCTTCCTTAATCTGGCGTAACAGGCTTTTGATGACCGCCGCTTTTTGTCGGGCCAGCCCACCCGATTGAATAGTTTGGGCGATGGTCGATTCGCGTGCGCGGAGCGCGGCGTCCCACGACGGAAAGCGGCGCTTGAGCGCGGCGAAAGTGCGGTGGCTGTTGGTGTCGCTCGTCGCCTGCGAGAGGACGATCTGGATCAGCATGTCGAGCGGATCGGAGAGGCGTTCGTTCTCCGGCACGCCGTAAACGTGCTCCAGATTCTGAATGATGTAGCGCAACGGCTTCTCTTCCGCCTTCTCCGCGCCAGCGTGGCACGCTGTCTGAGATGACGATGGTGCATTCATAAAATCTTGCGAAAGTTGCGCGGGCAGTATTAGCCCCGCAGGCATTGGCATTGCATTAAGGAAGCTGCGCTCTCAAATCTCAATTTTGAAATTTTAGACTTCATTGACGCCACAAGGGCGAGTTCCGGAGCAACCTCGCTAATTCAATGCCATTGGCCCCGCGGGAGCGTGATTCAACAGCCGTGAGCCGCCGCCCACGGTAACAAACTTTCAAGCAATTCGTTCACACCATCATCTCACTGCGAACGAACACGGCGATCAGACGAACCTAGCAATGATAAAGCATCCAGCTTGCCGTTTTGATCTCGTATGTCGCCCTTCCGGTTCTCCTGTAAATCAGCCGCAGCCCACCCCTGCCGGCGGGTCGGGCGTTCAGTCAAAGTAATTGAACGAAATTTCAAACTGACCGCGCACGGTCAGCCACGCTCATCGTCGGCTCGCCCTGCTGCGCGAACAACTCATGCCTTGATAACGAGTTAGCGGCATGGCGCGGCGTGGCTTCAAGGTTGCCAAGCGAAGCGCGTGTGCTGACAAAGCAGACATCAGAATCCAGCGAACTAGCGACACACGATCAAGGCAAGCAACTCAACCGTTCAAACTCAAGGGCGACCTCAATCACGCGACAAAGGCGAAGAAGCTCTGACGGACGAGTGAAGTTTGCGGCAGCCCTAAGGCAGAGGAAGTGAGATAGAAATGGTTAAGCGTTCCCGTTTTGTCACATGGATCATGTTCTTTTCCCTTGCCGTCGCTCTCTGCGACGGCATCTTGATCAGTGGCCGCGCGAAGGCTCAAGCCAGCCCGCCGCCACAGCGCCCACCCGGCGCACGGCAGGCGGCGGCAGAGGGCAGCCGCGCGCGTTATCCGCAACTCGCGCGCTACGCCACGGAATTAACGGCGGCGGCGGCCCGTGACCGCCTCTCGTTCGGCGAGCACGACCCGGCGCAACTACGCCGCCTCGCGCATATTCTTTCCCGCGACACGCAAAATAATCCGGCGCTGCTCGACGCGACCGGCGGGACAGATGCGCAAGCTCTGACACTGGCGCTCGTCCAACAGCTCGCCGTCGGCCAAGCGCCCGCAGGATTGCGGGCCAAACGCATTTTCAGCCTCGATCTGACTTCCCTGCTGGCGGGCGCGAAGGACGGTGATGAGGTCGCGGCGCGGCTGCAAATGGTCATCGCGGAAGCCGCCGGCGCTCGCGGCCAAGTCGTGCTTTTCGTCCCCGAATTGCCGGCGCTCGTCGGCGCGAACGCGGCGCACGGTCAGCAAGTCGCCAGCCTGCTCACAAACGCTCTCACGCGCGGCGACCTGCAAGTGATCGCCGCCACGACACCCGCCGCCTTCGAGCACAACATCGCGACGGACGAGGCGCTCGCCACGCTCTTCGAGCAAGTTTCGCTCGACGTGGCGGCGAACACCGAAGCGGATGAAACGGGCGAGCAAGGCGACGAGGCCACGTTCGCCGGGCAGAAGATTTCCACCGACTTGCAGGAACTGGCCGAGCGCGAGAGCGCCCATCGCGTCCGCGTCATTCTGCAAGCCGAGGATTTCAACGACGCGCAACTCAGGGCGCTGCTCAAGACGCATGGCGCGCGCGTGACGGAGCGCATGAGCCGGCTCGGCATGTTGGAAGTTGAGATGCCGGCGGGCGCGGCGGCGGAAGTCGCGGACGCACGCGCGGTCAACTTCATCTCGCTCAACCAAGAGGTGATGGCGTTTTCCAGCCACGTCACGCGCACAACGGGTGCCGAGGCGATTCGCAACCAGCCTGCGCCCGTCGGCGCGCTCAACGGCGATGGCATCGGCATCGCCATCCTCGACTCCGGCATCGACACCCGCCACGTCTCCTTCACCAACAATACCGGCACGGCTTCGCGCGTCGTCTTTAGCCGCGACTTCACCGGCGAAAACCGCACTGATGATCCTTACGGGCACGGCACGCACGTCGCCTCCATCGCCGCCGGCAACGACCGCGTCTCCAACGGCAGCTACCGCGGCATGGCCCCGAACGCGAAGCTCATCAATTTGCGCGTGCTCAAGTCGAACGGGACGGGCTCGGCCGCTTACGTTTTGTCCGCTCTCGACTGGGTGCTGGCGAACCGCAAGACGTATAACATCCGCGTCGTCAACATGAGCATCGGGATGGCGGCGATCAACTCATACCGCAACGATCCGATGTGCCGCGCGGTGCGCCGGCTGGTTGATGCCGGCGTCATCGTCGTCGCGGCGGCCGGGAATCTAGGAACCAACGCACAGGGGCAGAAGGTGTACGGTCGCATCCACGCGCCGGGCAACGAGCCTTCGGCGTTAACGGTCGGCGCGACTAACACCTTCAACACGGACGTGCGCGCGGACGACGGCATCGCCTCTTTCAGTTCGCGCGGCCCGACCCGCAGCTACTGGAAAGACGATAAGAACGTCAAGCACTATGACAATCTCATCAAGCCGGACATCGCCGCGCCGGGTAACAAGATCGCGGCCGCGCAATCGGCCAATTGCAAGTTGGTGCGAGAAGAGCCGGAACTTGACGCGAACGTGAGCGCCGACTCGACCCGCGACATGCTGATCCTAAACGGCACGTCGATGGCGACGCCGGTGGTCGCGGGCGCGGCGGCGCTACTGCTGCAAGCGCGCCCTGATCTCACCCCGAACATGATTAAGGCGCTTTTGATGTACACAGCGCAGCCGCTCGCCGGCTTCAACATGCTGGAGCAGGGCGCCGGCCAACTTAACATGGAAGGCGCGTGGCGCGTAGCGAAGGACGTTCGCAACGGTTTGAGCGCGTCCACCATGCGCAATTCGCCGATGCTCAAATCGAACGTTCCGCCGACGCCGATCACGACGCTTTTCGGCCGCACGTTCTCGTGGGCACAGGGCATCGTCCTTAACCACAGTTACGCCACCGGGCAGAACTTGATCATGAAGTATCAAGAAATCTATGCCACGGGCGTGCTGCTCGGCGACGGCGTGCTGCTCGGCGATGGCATCGTAGTCGGCAACACGATCCCGAGGAGTAACGGCTCCGTGCTCGGCGACGGCACGACGTTCCTCGCGAGCGGCGTCTTGCTCGGCGACGGCGTGTTGCTCGGCGATGGCGTGTTGCTCGGCGATGGCGTCTTACTTGGCGATGGAGTCTTACTCGGCGACGGCGTACTAATAGGCGATTCGATTGTCCGCGCGCTATCCGCGATGGTGGACGGCGATCCGACCGGCGCGCTTGAGATCACGCCAGACAACGGAGATAACTGAGCGACTTCGTAAGCGACTTCCGGCACCTTTCCTGATCGCTGTGTAATGATCGTTTAACCAGACTGGAACAATTATGCTCTCCATAAATCGACAGACCGCGACACCACCGCCCGCTCAAGACATGGCCGCCCGTCGGCCCGCAAAAGCCGCCGCGCCGCTCGCCGCGCGGCGGCTCACTAACCGGGACGCGGCCGAAGTGCTGACGTTCCTTGCCAAGCGACCGCTGCACACAGTCATCATGGCCGGTCTCATCTGCAGTCACGGCATCGACAGTCCGCTCAACCGCGGCACGTTCTATGCCTGCCGCGACGAGCGCGGCGCGCTCGAAGGCGTCGCCCTCATCGGCCACGCCACGCTTTTGGAAACAAGGACTGACCGCGCCCTCCGCGCCTTCGCCCGCCTCGCGCAAACCGGTGACTGCCGCACGCATATGATCATGGGCGAGGAAGAGTGCGTCCGCT
>Ga0136617_10003497_pt1 | contig 14045 bp, 9 predicted proteins | sample AntDrymUQ3222106_2_FD_129672 | JGI IMG/M metagenome (GOLD analysis project Ga0136617, IMG submission 129672) | Polar desert sand microbial communities from Dry Valleys, Antarctica - metaG UQ322 (21.06) | ecosystem: Environmental > Terrestrial > Soil > Desert | place: Antarctica: Dry Valley... | reverse complement strand
CAACTTCATGGTTATGGATTCGCAGTGGGACCGCGACGAGACGCTTGGGGAACTGTTCGTGACCCGCAAGTGCTTTGCTTATGGCCGAGACTCCGAGGGACGCGCGGTTGAAGGACGTGAAGCTCAAGGTGCGTTGGATCAAGCTCTGAGGCGGGTTGAAGCAACCTATCAGAACATCGACACTTTTGAGATTGGAATTACGGATGTCGATCATTACTTCGAGTATCTTGGCGGGATTTCAAAAGCCGTCGAGACGCGCGCTCAGGCCCGGCCTTCAATCTACCTGTCAGACTCTCTTTCGCGTGATGCCAGAATTAGATCACTGGAGGAGACGGTGCGTCTGGAGTCACGCTCGAAGACGCTCAACCCGAAATGGTACGAGGGAATGTTGCATCACGGATTCCGCGGAGTCGCCGAAATAGAGAGCCACGTTTCGAATACTTTCGGCTGGAGCGCAACTGCAGACGCCGTTGACGACTGGATATACACAGAAGTCGCAAAAACGTTTGTGCTCAACCAAGCAATGCTGGAGCGCCTGCGCACTCTTAATCCGCATTCCGCACATTCATTGGTGGGTCGCTTGCTTGAAGCCCACGGACGCGGCTATTGGGAACCAGACGCAGTTTTATTGGATAGATTGCGCGAGATCAGCGGTAGTCTTGAAGACCAGCTCGAGGGCGTTGCTTGAACACCTTTGAGAACCAGAAGTCTTTTCGAAATAAAACCTACGGTTACTGTGCTTGGGCGCTGAAGTCGATAGTTTCAAGAGGGAAGGCAGCTAAATGCAGGTAACGGTTCTCAACGTCGGCTCTAGTTTGCTCGCGCCGCTCAAGAATGGAGAGCGGGAGATCAATCGTGAGTACAAGCTCGATCTGCGTGTGGCTGCCTACAACTTCGGCTCGCCGCTAAATCAAATCGAGTGGAGCGAGGTCGACCACGATCTCGCCGCGTCAGATGTTGTGTTTGTTATTCACGTAATGGACGGCGAGAACGCGGCGCGACTGATTCCTGTGCTTGAACGTTACAGAGAACGCCATCATGCCGTAATCGTCATCAACTGCATGCCTGAACTGATGCGGCGGACCCGCATGGGGAGTTTGGATGTAGGCAGGTTTTTTGGAAATGATTCCGACGAGGGCAAGGGGAGAAGGGGACTAGGGGAGATAAGAAATTTCAGGCGAGCCGTTCGCCTTTTCAGCACCGCAGGTTCGTGGGTCAGCAAACAAGTCGGCGGACGGACAAACGGTAAACCAACCAGGCATGGCCATGGGCAATACCTGAAACTGATCGACAAGTTGCCAAACATTCTCAGGTTCGTTCCCACAGCGGGCACTCTCCGTGACGTCAAAAACTACCTCTACCTCTTCTGCTATTTCCTGCAACCTACGCCTCGCAACATTCGCTCGATGATTCTGTTCGCGCTGAAGCACTACGTGCCGGATGGGCGATTGCGCAAGCTGAAAATCGATATTCCAGCGCCTGAAGCTATGCCCTCAGTCGCGATCTATCATCCCGAGGCGCCGAAGCTGTTTGAGACGTTCGAGGCATATCGAAAGTGGTACTCCAGGCGAAGTTCAAAGTCCAAAGTCCAAAGTCCAAAGTCGAAGCAATTACCTCTAGATGCTGAAAACACTGTAGGTCTGCTTCTGATGCGGCCGCAGGTCGTCAGCAAAACTACGAAGCATTACGACGCACTTATTCATGCAATCGAGGGCGAAGGCTTGAGCGTCATTCCGGCAATCTCGACGATTATGGATAACCGGGAAGCGTGTGAGAAATTCTTCATAGACACGAGCTCGAGTCCAAAGTCCAACGTCCAAAGTCCAACGTCCAAAATCCAAGCAACTGACAACGAACAACCGACCACGGACAAACAGCAATCGCGCGTCAGCCAGATCGTTTCGTTAACCGGCTTCAGCTTTGTGGGCGGACCGGCGATGAACGATAGCCTGGCAGCCTCGACATTTCTGACTCACTTAAATCGTCCTTATCGATCCGCGGTTAGTTTGGATACCCAGAGTATTGAAGCCTGGTATGAGTCGCTTATGGGGTTGAATCCGATTCAAGCAGGAATGCAGATCGCCATTCCCGAGATCGATGGAGCCACTGAACCTTTTGTCTATGGCGGCATTTCAGCGACGGACGTTGAACCAGTGGGGCTGGAAGATCGCTGCCAACGTCTTGCACGGCGATTGCGGCGCGCAAACCGCCTGCGCCGAGTGCCTCGCAGCGAACTCAAACTCGCCCTGGTCCTGTTTTGCTTTCCTCCGAACAAAGGCAACATTGGAACCGCCGCTGATCTCGATGTATTCCCCAGCGTTTGGGACACACTTAAGAAATTGAAAGCGGACGGCTACGATTTAGAACTCCCGCCCTCATCGGAAGAATTGCGGAAGAGACTGCTTGGTGGGAACTCTGAGACTTTTGGAGCGACGGCTAATATTGCCTATCGAATGGACGCCGACGAATATCGTCGACTTTGTCCTTACGTGGATGAGATTGAGCCAGAGTGGGGAAGAGCGCCGGGCAGAATCAATTCATTCGGAAACGAGTTGCTGATTCAGGGTCTCACGCTGGGCAAACTATTTATTGGTGTGCAGCCGACGTTTGGGTATGAAGGCGACCCGATGCGATTGATGATGGCTCGCGGCGGTGCGCCACATCACGGGTTCATGGCTTTCTATACTTATCTCTCTCGCGTGCTCAATGTGGATGCCGTAATTCACGTTGGTACCCACGGAGCGCTGGAATTCATGCCTGGCAAGCAAGTGGGGCTTTCCGGGGTGTGCTGGCCCGATAGACTGGTGGGCGAACTGCCAAACATCTACATCTACAGCGTCAACAATCCCTCGGAAGGCTCAATCGCCAAGCGCCGCTCCTATGCCGAACTGATTTCCTACCTGACACCACCCGTGGAGAATGCGGGACTATACCGGGAACTTGCTACGCTGAAAGACTTGTTGTTGGCCTATAGACAGGCGACGGACGAGCGTGAGCGGGCGAGCTTGTTTGACACAATTGAGGAGTGCAGCCGAACTTTGAATTTCGAGGGATCATCGGCCTTCGCTCCCTTGGGAGCGAGACGTTTATAGCACTCGATTCGCCAAAATGCTGCCCAGCTCCGTAGCAGGCTGCTGAAAAACTAAGAACGATCCACGAAATCACACAAACGGACACGAAAAAAGCTCTTAGTTCGAGTCATTTCGTGTGCTTTCGTGGATCGTCTCATTCTCCCTGAGAACGGCCTCACCCTTTTTCAGCAGCCTGGTAGGAGCGCAATGTGAATTGCGGGGCCGAAGAACACATTTCGCTCCTCCTAACGGAGCTAACGGAATTAATGGACATTCGAGTTCTATAAACATTGCGGCCCCAGCGGGGCTTAGGAAGGCTCGTTTATGATCCGAACAGCTTCGTCAAGAGCTATATTAGGGAACCCAGGATACGCTTGCGAAATTCCTCCGGATTTACCCGGTGCCTAAACTCCTCGATTCCATTAAATGTGATCACCGGAATATCATCTTTGTAGCATTTCAATAACTCAGGATCGCTTTCGATATTCACTTCGTCGAGTGTGTATTCACCCTCGCAACTGGCGGCGCGCATTGCCTCCTTAGCTTCTTCGCAGAGGTGGCAACCCGGTCGGGAGTAGATGATGACTTTGGTTTTCACGGTTGAGTCATACGATACTGGAATAAGCAATTCCGTCCTTGATCGTAACAGAGCAAGCACGTTTGTGTAGGCAAGGCTAGTGGCAACGTAGTGTCGTGGAATCGCGTAAATACTGCTTGCCAGTGAATCAGGAAACAGGTTATAAATATTGCCACCGAGCCAATTATAAATCTTAACGGCGCGGCGCTCTTAATGATTACGCAAATAATTCGGGCAATTTTGCAGAGAGTCCTCCCTGCTTTGCGGGGAGTTGTATATGTTCAGGCTCTGCTATTGAAGTAGAAGTGTACCTGCGACGCCCAATTTTAGACCTGGTTGCAGATTCCAATCGACGGAGGCATGCATAGTGGATAGTGCGGCCAATGAAGAGCTATCCCAAGGGCTATCAAAACGCACGCCTCCTGTAACAGGAGAGACCGCTACACCTTCGCCACCTTCCGCGCCGGCGAGAGTGGTGCCACCGGCAGCAAAACCCGCCCCAAAAGCTCCCGGTGCAGTCGTTGAAATCGCTCCCGATCCGCCAGTTAACAAAATGCGGCGGCGGATTGTTTGGGCTGCCGTGGTCGGATTTCTTACGACGTGCTTCCTGATGTTCCTGCGGTTCTTTTTGCCGCGAACGATTTTTGAGCCTTCAAGTACTTTCCGCATCGGTTCCCCCAGTGATTACGCACTGGGCGTCGATACAAAGTGGCAACAGCAATATCGCATCTGGGTAACCAAGACTTCTGACCGCATCTTTGTGATTTTCGCCCGCTGTACCCATCTCGGCTGTACGCCCGATTGGAAGGCAAGCGAGAACAAGTTCAAATGCCCCTGCCATGGCAGTGGCTACGACAGCGAGGGCATCAACTTTGAAGGTCCAGCTCCCAGGCCAATGGACCGCGCTCATGTTGAACTGGATCCGGAGGGTCAGATCGTAGTGGACATTGCCAGGCTTTACGACTGGCCTAAGGGTGAAACAACCGAGTTTGACCAGCCCGGCGCTTACATTCCTTTGTGAGTTTTGGCAGTTATAGGCGCTAGTCGGATTCGACGCGCTTTTAAGAAAACAGTCGCAGCGAGAGGTCATGGAGCCAGAACGTCCGGATCAACCGGAATATAAAGAGACTAAGCAGCTAACCGGCGACGAGACGGCGGGCTCGAGCCTGGTCGAAAAAGTTCGTGAAAGCGGGATGGCGCTAAAAGAGCGCGCCGTTGAGGAAGTTAAATCCTACAAGGACCCGCAGGATACGCAGCTCTGGAAATCGATCTTTCGCGTATCTCACGATCGCTCCGATCCTCGCAACCGTTCTCTCGCAATACTCTCGAACGTCTTTCTACACCTTCATCCTGCGAAAATTAATCGCGACGCCGTGCGTTATCCTTTTACCTGGGGCATGGGTGGCATCACCTTCTATCTCTTCATCGTGCTTACGTTCACCGGTGTGCTCTTGATGTTCTATTACCACCCAACGAAGGCTGACGCTTTTAAGGACATCCTCTATTTGGAGCACGACGTCCCCTTCGGAAAGCTCCTGCGCAATATGCATCGTTGGGCGGCCCACTTGATGGTGATAACCACCTGGCTACACATGTTTCGGGTCGTGCTTACCGGTTCCTACAAGAGACCGCGCGAATTTAATTGGGGTGTTGGCGTGGTGTTGCTGGTGCTAACTCTGCTGCTTTCGTTTACGGGCTATCTCTTGCCGGACGACCAACTTGGTTTTTGGGCCGTGACCGTCGGCACAAACATGGCCCGCGCCACGCCAATGCTGGGCTCTGAGGGTCCGTTTGGAGTTCAGCTCGGAATGACGCCATTCAATGATGTCCGTTTTGGATTGCTGGGTGGATCGATCGTTGATTCGAATGCGTTGTTACGTTCCTACATCTGGCATTGCATCGGTATCCCGCTGGTGGCATCGATTTTCATGGCGGTGCATTTCTGGCGGATACGCAAGGATGGTGGCATCTCGGGTCCGGCTCCAGTGGTGCTTGAATCAGAGATGAAAGCGGTGAAGAAGAAGTAGTTAGACACTATGGCGAAGCGTAGATTCAACTTAAGCAAAGGTAAGTTGATAGCCCTGGGGGTGCTGGTAGCCCTCGTGGTCCTCGCGGTGCTGGCGGTTGAAGACTGGCATCAGCTGTGGAAGATCTCCTCGGCGCCGGACAACGTGCCCATCGTGGCGATGCTGTTCCTGGTTCCTATCTTCACCTGGATGGGAATTAAGCAGTCGCTGGCGAATGATCGGCTGATTAAAGAGTTGGAGCAGGATCCCAAGCTCGCCAAAACGCATCACCGCAAAGTGGAACCATGGCGACCGGGCTGGGCGCGAGAACTACACGTCTGGCCCTATCTTGTGCGCATCGAGTTTCTGGTGGCAGTGATCGTCACCGTCGTCCTGTTTGTTTGGTCGATTACGCTGAACGCTCCGCTGGAAGAGCCGGCTAACCCCAACCTGACGATGAACCCGTCGAAGGCGCCCTGGTACTTCCTCGGATTGCAGGAGATGCTGGTCTATTTCGATCCCTGGATTGCCGGCGTTGTGATGCCGTCGCTCATCATGGTCGGATTGATGGTCTTCCCGTACGTCGATTCAAACCCGCTCGGCAACGGCTACTACACACTCAGGCAGCGCCGGTTTGCGATTGGAATGTTTTCCGTGGGCTTCCTGCAGTGGCTCCTGCTGATCGTTATTGGAACCTTCATTCGTGGCCCCGGCTGGATATGGTTCTGGCCCGGTCAGACCTGGGACCACAATGCGGTTGTGTTCGACAAGAACATAGACCTGCACGATTTGATAGCTACGAGTTGGATCGGTAAAACCCTGCATCTCGGATTTCTGCAGAGCAACTGGGGTAAGTGGATCTTTGGCGGGCTAGTGGTAGGAGGCTTCTACGTAGTCGGCGCCCTGTTCTTCCACTGGTTAATGACTGTCGATTTTAAACGTATCTCGCTGCGACCGCTGCACCTATTTCCGCGTGATCCGTTTGAGCGAAAGCTCCTGGAGCGAACAAGCATTCTGCAATACGTGACTTTTCAGTTTTTTGCGATAAGTGTGCTGTTGGCGATGCCGGTGAAACTCATCCTGCGGCTGGCGCTAACGATTAAATATGTCTGGGTGACACCTTGGTTCAACATCTGAGTGGTTCAACATTTGACGAGCGCGGAGGAATGATCCTGAGTGGCCGACTCTCCTGAAGCTAGCCAATCGTTGGTAAAGAAAGAGCCTGAGGTCCCGGCACACGATCCCATCGTGAGCCGCTCTACGAGCGGCATCCTGCTGCTTTGCGCATTACTGCTCACCGGCTCTCTCGTCTGGGCCCTCTGGGATGAAACCTTCGGGCAACGCCCCTGGAAAGGTATCCAGCAAGAATTTGTCAGCCGTTACACGCGCTACCTAAAGAGTATAAGACCGCAGGCCGGCAAGACTGAAGCGGAAGTTAAAGAGAGCACGGAGTATCAGACGCTAGATGCGGAAGCCCGAGCCGCGCAGGAACAAGTTAAACCGGATACCGGCGAGATTGATCAGAAAGTTGTGCAAATTCAAAAGCAGCTCGATGCGGTAACCGATCCCTTCCAGAATCAACGTGGGCGCCTCACCGTCATCAATTACAACGTCGAAACCGCTACGGGATCCGCCAAAGAGAAATATCGGAGGCAAGCGCAGGAGAAACGCCAGGAAATAGTCGAAGTGGAATTACCGGCTCCCGACGGTTCCGGCAACACTGTTACCGAGCGCATGAATTATGAGCAGCTCGAAAAATTTTACAACGACCTCCGGGATGAAAAGGCTAAATTACTGGGTCGGAAAGCAGAGTTGCTGAAGGAACCGACCGAACTCGCAAAGAAGCGGGACGATTATTTGCGGCACCACATGATCGGATTGGGCCCTAGTCAGATTGACGGACTGCTGCGGAAGATGGACAACTTCGACTATTCCATCCTCGGCCATCAAATTAGTGCAAATGAGTCAGACATAGTCGATCGCTGCGAGGTATGCCACATTGGTATTCGTGAGCCGCTTGATATTAGGCCCGCTGACCTAGCACCTGACGGACCCGGCAAGAAGCCGGACAGCCTGGCGCGGGCATTCGTCAGCCATCCGAACAGAGAACTGCTGCAGATTCATAACCCCGATCGTTTTGGCTGCTCAGGCTGCCACTGGGGCAATGGGCGCGCAACTACCAGTGATGTTAAGGGTCATGGCCGACACAAATACTGGTTGTGGCCATTGTTTGAGCGCGAAAACATCCAGGCCGGATGCCAGCAGTGTCATGGCAAAGATCGGGTTACGCAGGGCGCGGAAGCGTTGAACCTTGGTCGTGATCTTTTCTACGAGCGTGGCTGTGTGGGCTGCCATCGTTACGAAGGCTTTGATCGCGAGACGGATACGCTTTCCGCAACGCGGCTGAACAGTACCCAGATTCAGGACCAAATAATCGGCAACGAGAAACAGATTCGCCAGGATACGGAGGCCGCCAATCAGGCAGCCGATGACGCCGAAGCGCAACGGTTGCTTGCGCATGCTGAATCCTTGCGCGTCTCGAATAGCCTACTTGCCGCGCGCATCGATCAGTTGAATCTACAGTCGAAGTATCTCATGCAGGACCAGAAGAAGATTGGTCCAAACTTGAAGGACGTGCGGCTCAAGTTGCGTAAAGAGTGGATTCCCATCTGGCTCAAGGATCCCCAGGCCTTTCGCCCCGGCACCAAGATGCCGACTTTCTGGCGCTTCGGAGTCGACCAGGACGGCGATGAGCAGGTCAAAGCGATCTCGGCTTATCTCTGGCAGGAGAGTTTCAGCGGTAACGCTTCTGACCAGACCCGTGGTGATAACGCGCATGGTAAGGAACTATTTGAAACACGAGGCTGCCTTGGCTGTCACTCGATCGGCGATAGCGAAAGCTCGATAGGTGGCGCCTTTGCCGCGAATCTTCAGCGCGTTGGTGAGAAGGCGAACTACGAATACATCGTGCGATGGATTCATAACCCACGCGAGCGTTGGGCGCCATATTGTCCGAAAGAAAAGCGTGATCTAACGGCAGAGGACTACAGCAAAAACAATAAGCCTTATGCGTTTAATACGGAGTTGAATTCTCGCTGTCCGAATGACGGTGCGGAGCTGCAAGTTCAGAACATGACCGTGATGCCAAACTTCCGGCTGACTGATCGGGACGCTCGAGACATCGCAAGTTACTTGTTCTCGCTTTCTTCGCCCCCTGCTTATCCCGATGCCTCTTTCATGGACGATCCGAATTTGAAGGAGAAAGGTCATGGCTTGATCAAGCAGTACGGTTGCGCCAGTTGTCACGAAATCAAGGGGTTTGAAGAGGAACAGCGGATCGGTAAGGAACTCACGGTTGAAGGCGCTACCCCTATTGAGAGATTAGACTTCGCTCTGCTGACCCACGATGCGGAGAAGGGACACGATCCGCTCAAGTTGCATGGCGAACATTCGGAGAAACCCTGGTACAACCACAAAGGCTTCTTCGAACACAAGCTGGCCGAACCATCGATCTACGATCAGGGTAAAGAGAAGGATCCCAAGGATCGGCTGCGAATGCCCAAGCCTTATCTCACTCCGGAATGGCGAAATGCTCTGACCACATTTCTGCTCGGTAGCGTCGGGGCCGAAGGATCGAATGTGCCCGCGTCGCTCTTCTATAACCCGCAAGACCAGCGACGGCAGGACGTACAGAATGGTTGGTGGGTGATCAAGAAATATAACTGCATGGGCTGTCACCAGATTCAGGTCGGTCAGCGTTCGGTGTTGATGGATGTCCCGGTTTATCAAACGCCTGAAGGTAAGGACCTGCTTCCGCCCCGGTTGACGAGCGAAGGCGCCCGCGTTGATCCAAACTGGCTGCTGCGCTTTCTCAATGATCCGTCTTTGGGTGATCAGAAAGGGTCAGCAGCGCAGCCGGCCACTAACCAGACCTCCACTTCTGGCGGCACGGCCGGTGGCAACGAAAATGCACAGATCAACGGTGGAAACGCGGGCAACAGAGCCGCAACTCAGAATAGCGGACAGTTGAAGGCCCAACCAGGACTGGATCGCAATGGCGTGCGGCCTTATTTGAAAGCTCGCATGCCGACGTTCAATTTCTCGCCCAACGAACAGCAGACTCTGGTGCGGTTCTTCATGGCGCTTTCCGGTCAGCAGGAACCCTACATTAAAGAGCCGCTTCAGCCGCTGACGGAGCAAGAAAAACTGGTAGCGCGGCAGATGTTTACTTCAGGCACGCCTTGTTTGAAGTGTCACATTACGGGCGAGCCAACACACGACGAAAAAGCCATTGCGCCTAACTTCCTGCTTGCCGGCGAACGTCTCAAACCCGACTGGACCTTCCGCTGGCTGCTTGATCCCGCTCAGATTAGCCCGGGCACAGCCATGCCTAGTGGATTGTTCAGAAAGGAAGGGGACCGCTGGGTTATCAATCTTCCAAATCCGCCGGCTAGCGCAAACGAGTACAGCCAGGACCATGCGGACTTGCTTGTTCGCTATATGTTGTTGCTGACCCCGGAAGAGCAAAGACGGTTGCTAGCCACTTCTCCCGTACAACCTGCTGCCAGTACAAGCTCCCAAACACAGGGAAGATTGCCAAAGGGAAGTTTGCGCAAGAAGAGCAGTGATAATCTGGCGAAGAAAATTCGCAAGAACAATCGTGCGCCTGTGGCCCGCACAGTCGGGCGAGCTAATACACGTGCTTCTGGAATGTAGTTGTCTGGTGTACTTCGCGGGTCTACTTCTGACGAGGCCCGTGCTAAAGTTGCACCGAAAGTTATCTTAATTTGGAGGAACTGATCATGTTTAAGCAGATGAGGGTCTGGTTTGTCCTGACCACTATTCTTTCGCTCCTCGCGCTGGGTTCATCCTGCAGCAAGCAAGCAACAAATGATGCTGCTCCGAATACAAACTCAACCGCGTCGACAACCGGCAAGACCTACGCAAGCAAAGGTGATGAGGGAACAGTTACGGGAGCCGTCGCATTCAATGGCACTCCACCGGCTCCGAAAAAGATCGACACATCGGCAGACCCGGTCTGCGGGCAAGCCAACCCGAATCTGGTGACAGAGGACACTCTGGCGAAGGACGGCAAGCTCGCGAATGCTTTTGTCTACATTAAGGATGGGACCACTGCCGACGGCACCAAGGTTGGCGACTACACTTTCGCAACGCCGACAGACGCTGTAGTCCTTGACCAGAAAGGGTGTCACTACGTGCCGCATGTGCTGGGAGTCCAGGCAAATCAGAAGGTCAGAATTACCAACAGCGATCCGACTCAGCACAATGTTCACCCGACGCCAAGGGTTAACCCGGAATGGAATCAAACCCAGGCAAACGGTGCGGCTCCGATCGAAAAGAGCTTCGCGCGTCCCGAAGTCCTGATTCCCGTCAAATGTAATCAGCATCCTTGGATGAAGTCCTACATCGGCGTTCTCAAACATTCGTTTTTCGCGGTAAGTGGCGAGGATGGCACCTTTACAATCAAGGGTGTACCGCCGGGAACTTACACAGTGGCTGCGTGGCATGAGAAAGGTGGTCCGAACGGCACCGAGAAGACTATGCAGGTCACAGTGGCGGCCAATGGCAGTGGCAAGGCAGACTTCGCTTTCGGCGACGCCGCGACTGCTTCGTCGCGCCGGAGTGGGCTTCAGATGATGCCGGCGATGGAAATGCCTATGATCGGGCGACACTGAGGGACCGGGATTGCCAATTGCCGATTTGAAGACGGCGTAGTGTCTTAATTTGAGAGAATTCACTCGACTACAGAACCGGGAGCGGTAGCGACCGCACTCAACCCACGAAGTACTAGCGGCGAGCAGCAGGAACTCCATGATCTTAAACAGGTGAGCAGAGTGATCCAGTAAGTTGAGTGCGGTCGCTACCGCTCCCGGTTCTGTAATTGAGTAGCACCAACCAGCAGCTCGGTGGCTCTTTCGAATTAACCCACTACCAAGCAGCTAACAGCTTGCCCGCTGGGCTGGGTCGAATCGGCAATTGGCAATTGGAAATCGGCAATAGAGCTGGGCTAGCAACAGGGAACCGCACGACGTGAACAAGGGCTTACATCGGTTTGCTTTGCTGGTGGCGGGCGCGACGTTCTTTCTGATTATCGCCGGTGCGCTCGTCACGAGTAATGACGCTGGATTGGCAACTGAAGATTGGCCGCTCTCAAACGGACAGTTTTTTCCTGAGATGGTAGGCAATCTCTTCTGGGAGCACGGCCACCGGATGGTGGCCACCACCGTCGGCATGCTTACGATTGTCCTGCTTGTCTACCTTTTCATGAAAGAACCAAGACGGTGGGTGCGCCGGCTGGGATTATTTGCCCTCTTCATGGTGATTGCTCAGGGGCTTTTGGGCGGACTAACTGTAAAGCTGATGCTGCCGCTGGCCGTGTCGACAGCGCACGCCACTCTGGCTCAACTTTTCTTCTGCACAACCGTGGCCCTGGCGGTCTTTACGTCAAAAAGTTGGACCAGGCAGCGGCTGACGTTCGAAGAAAAAGGCACGCTGCCGGTTCGTTATGTTTGTCTCGCGGCGGCGGCAACGATATTTCTGCAGCTCATTCTCGGGGCTACGCTGCGGCATTCCGCAACCTGGGATAAGCATTTGCCGACAGACTTGCTCGTGGCCCACGTCGGCGGAGCGCTCGCCGTAACGCTCGTACTGGCTAGCGCCGCAATCCTGATTCTACGGCACCATGGGGGCGAGTCATTTTTGACCAGACCCGCGGTAGTCGGACTCGCCTTGCTTACAGTACAACTGATGTTAGGCGTAGCGGCGTACCTGACCCGGCTCGCATCGCCTAACGAGCCGCAACCTTTGAACCCTATGGTGGGGATCACGGTGGCGCACGTTGCTTGCGGTGCTTTGGTCTTTGCGACGACCATCGTACTGACTTTGCGAGCATTTAAGGTTTTGCACGCGGCCGATTCGGAGTTCGATTTAGCGACTTCGCCGCAGCGGATTTGAGTGTTAGTTCAGAGGTTCATCAAGCGTTGGAGCGCGGGCATCTTGCCCGCATAGCGTGCGTCAGCACGCTTAGGTTTCGCAAACACTCAACGTTGGTGAGTCAATCACATCTGATTTTCGCGCATACGCGATCATTGCGGGCAAGATGCCCGCGCTCCAGTGCGCTCCATGAGCCACATTTGACTCGCCGATAGGTTTCAGCATAGAAGGTTCTGTTCAAAATCTATCAGCTTGTTGCTGCGAGAGAGATAACCTAGAGGCTGAATTCCGAAACCGCCGGCGGTGCCTGATCGTGGACCCTTGGACGTTAGGAAACGCTTGTATGGAAGAGATTGTTGTAGAACTTCATCCGGGGATTTCCCCGTCGGTTGGCGATCGCCTCAATCTTCGCGAGCGCGTGGCGGCTTATACCGAACTCACCAAGCCCCGCATCACCTTTCTAATCGTCTTAACCGCCGCCGCCGGCTTTGCTCTGGCGACGAGGGGAAGGATTGATTACCTGCGAATGGTCAGCGCCATGATTGGCATTGGTCTTCTTTCGTCAGGAATTGCGACGCTTAATCAGTACATGGAGCGAGACCTTGACGCTCTGATGCGGCGCACGGCTGATCGACCTTTGCCATCTGGCAAGCTTTTGCCATGGGAAGCATTGGTTTTTGGTGTCGGCCTGACTGTGTTGGCTGAAGTGTATCTTGCTGTCCTGGTAAATCCGCTCACCGCTTTGCTCGGATTGACGGTTATTGCTGGCTACCTGTTTGGTTACACTCCGCTGAAAACCAAGACATCGCTTTCAACTTTGGTCGGTGCGTTTCCTGGGGCGGTGCCGCCGTTAATCGGATGGACCGCCGCGCGCGGCGAACTGAGTCTGGAAGCGTGGGTGCTATTCGCGATCCTGTTTCTGTGGCAGTTTCCACATTTTCTGGCCATCGCCTGGATGTATCGAGAAGATTACGCCCGCGCTGGAATACTGATGTTACCGGTGGTTGAGCCAGACGGACGGATTACAGGTCAGCAGATAGTTATCTACACGTTGATGCTCTTGCCGGTAAGCTTCCTGCCGACCGCGTTGGGAATTTCAGGAAAGATATACCTCTACGGCGCGATCATTTTAGGTTTGCTGTTTCTCTATAGCAGTGTTCGTGCTGCGTTTTCGCAATCTCGGCAGGAGGCTCGACGACTCTTGCTGGCCTCGGTTATTTATTTACCACTTTTGTTCATACTAATGGTTGTGAATCGTGAATCGTAAATCGTAAATCGTAAATAGGATAATGGTAAATCATAAGTCGTGTGAGGGGTTGTTCGCTTCATCTGATTCTTCTCTGCACAAAGGGACTGTTTTTACCATTTACCATTTACCATTTACCATTTACTATTTACCATAAGGAGTAAGCGATGGGACGAGCTCTTGCGGTTATT
>Ga0136617_10003496_pt1 | contig 14046 bp, 9 predicted proteins | sample AntDrymUQ3222106_2_FD_129672 | JGI IMG/M metagenome (GOLD analysis project Ga0136617, IMG submission 129672) | Polar desert sand microbial communities from Dry Valleys, Antarctica - metaG UQ322 (21.06) | ecosystem: Environmental > Terrestrial > Soil > Desert | place: Antarctica: Dry Valley... | reverse complement strand
TGTGGAACACACTAAAACTAAAGATGTTGGATTACAAATTGTGTTTTGCAAAGGTAATTTCTTACGCTTAATTTCTACGCAGGACTCAGGTTTTACTCACAATTTAATTTTCTGTAATGGAAAATTAGCAAAGGTTTTGGCGTTTGTGGGAGGACGCCAAAACCTTTTTTCATCTAAGCGAAAATATTTTTAAACGCAAGTGAAATATTTCTCTCAATGATAAGCGGCGCTACGTCTCGATATTTGTATTTTATCCGGCAAATTGTTTTTGTTGTTCAGTAAAAAGCTGTTGACACCTGATTTTTTTCTGTGCTACTTTCTTTTTAATCTAATTCTTCGGTTTGAAACAGAAGTGTTCAATGTAAGGCTGCGAATATTTGTAATCCAGCTTTAATTAAAAGAATTTGTACCAGTCATTAATTAACTAACGATTTTGGTAATTTCCAGCTTTTAATCCTTAAAAGGATAAAGGTTTGAAATCATCAAAGGTGGTTATAAATAAAAGAAGATTTTATGTCGCGCTACTCCCACAAGCTGACGATAAACACAATGCGAATTTTAATTTGCTTTACATTTGCAATGTTCCGCCGCATCGAAACGAAAATTTCGGTGCTAAAAAAAGATTTTAATAACAGTTCAATCGAAGGCTGATTACCCGTAAAACAGGTAATCGGCTTTTTTGTTGTTTGACGAGAGAAAAGTTTGATTTTCGAGATAAATCGAAAAAGAAAAGCCCGACCGGTAACGTCAATTACCAATCAGGCTTGTTCGGTTAATCTTTGAAACGAAACGCTTCACAAGATGCACTGTCGCAACTCCGCATCTTAAGCATTCCGTTTCCAAAAATCAAGCCTAAAATCAATAGAATTTGGCTCTAATAAAAGGTTTGAGCGGCTTTTTTCGCTTAATAAAATAATTAAATGAGGAATATTATACAAGCGAACAAGAAATTACCGTATAGGAAGATTTCGTCTTTACTTGGACATCACTACACCAAAGTAATATCGGCAGGTCGTCGGAAACCTTTTCCAATGCGGTTAAAGCTAAGTTCTTAATCCTTGACCCCGACCTTCCCGTTTTTGCATTATTTACCAGAGCCGGATTAGAGAAAAAAATCAGCGTTTTCATTCACACAATGAAAAATCTACTATGTCCCGGAGAATACCAAACATATGTCAACACTTAAAAGTTTTTCGACACCCGCGAATATTCAGGATTTATCAAACGCCCCGGCTATGCAGCAACAGCTTAACGAGTTGTGGAATACGAATGTCAACGCGTTTACGCGGCAAGCCATAATCGGAAATCCCTGGAACAGTATCGGCAATTCAAATCAAAATTATTATTACAATGCGCTGCAAACCGATATTCCGCAAGGAACTTCAGATGTGCCGGTTAATTGGACTGCTTTCCCCAATCGAATTAACCAGTATCTGGGTCAGAATCAAACGCCGCCCAATCCGTATAACCTTACGCAGGAACAGTTATGGGAACTGGCGGATACTGGATTTTACACAGACAATAGCGGAAACCAGGTTTCATTCCCGGAAATTCCGTCAGCTTTGTGCCCGCAGCCGGACTGGAGCGGTCTGCTCCGTCCTTATGGTCCTTATGGACCTCGCGGCTGGCAGGATGAATACTGCGAGTGGAGCGTGACGCGCGACGCGCAGGGCAAAATCACGCGAGTCGATTTCGCCTGTGAAAACCCGGAATACTGGTATTCGTTGTGGCACATTAGTCCCGAAACCGCAGCGCAGGTCTATCAGGACACGCTCAACTCCGGTCTTGCGCAGGGCATTCCGCAAATTACGGTGACGGTCGAAGACCTTCAACTGACGGACGGCTCGGGAAATCCCGTGATTGACCCGGCGACGGGCAAACCGGCATATAACCCCTTTAATAAATGGAATAACGGTCCGGTTTCAATCCGCGGAGATAAGGCTTCGGGTGGGGCAATGCACCTGACCAGCACACCGAACACTTTGCAGACGGAAATGGGATTAGCCGGCGCCGCTACCGTTCAGCGCAAGAGCGGCAACAACGATCCGCAGGCGTTAATTTGCTGTAGTCAATACGGGCAACCGTTCCGGCACAGCGACCCCCATATCGGGCAGAGCGTCAATGAGGTAGTTTCCGCCGTTGATACCGGACTAATGGTTTCTCTGGCTGACCCGGTCGGATTATACATTCAAATGCCGGATTTCAGTGTTTTTCAGCTTCCCAATGACCCGAATCTGCCCGAGGGCGCGACGGTAGGCGATTGCTGGCAAATCGTTCGGGGAAGCGAAACGCTGATTAATCCGTTCAGCGGTGAACCGTTTAACGGAACATTTATCCTCCACGCCGTTTTTCAGATTCCGCAGTCCTGGATAGAGGCGGGCGTTGAATTCACGGTCGGCGACATTCTGGTCACTTTCGGCGGAAAACAATCACCGATTAATTGGGGGGCGCAAATAGTTGAGACTTTCCAAATTGGTTTGTTCGCCCTCCCGATTCCGTCCGCCGCGCCGGCTCCGCAATTAGACTGCGTGACAAATACTGCGCCGTCCGACACCCAGGCGCAGCCGATTCAAATGATGGCGGCGGACTTGTGGAACGCTTATTACGGCACACCGGTCTATAATCCAGTCGATTTTCCGATGAATTTGGCTAGCAACACCGTCATTATGCCCGCTACAGTAATGCAGGGACAAAGCGTCGAGCTGGCGCTGACTTGTCTGGTGACATCCGGTCCGAACGGTGAGCTGCCGCAGGTCAGGGTTCCCGAGGGCGACATCAGTTTTACGTCAATCTCTTTAACCGATGTGACGTATGCCGCGCCCGGAAATTCGTATCCGAGCACCTTCCAGCTCTTGATGGTCGGAGCTAATATCGATGCCGGAGCCGAGTTAGGCTTGCGAAACATTAACCTGATCAACTTCGGTCAAACGCCGGGCGAGCCGGCTCCGGCATTTTTAAATGTGGTCTCTTCCACGGATAAACCGCTTTTGCAGATGTACGATTAGCACAAATCCGTGCGCTGAGATAAAAAACGCCGCAACGAGAGCACAGATCATCGAAGGTTTTCAAACGGGCGAAGTCATCAACTTTCGGTTCGGTCAGCTTCGAAACGGAGAAAGGCTTCACCCATTCCACAATTTTTATTTAGGAGGATATAAAAATGCTCCGATTAAAGCTAATTGTTATTGTCCTGGTCATCAGCTTTGGAGTCACGTCGTTTATTCCCCGCGGCACTCTTTTTTTCGGAGAGACCGTCCCATTAGTGCAGGCTGAACTTCCGCAGCAGGGAACCACGGGCGGTTGTCTGTCCCCGCCGACGGTAACTCCTTCGGTGCCGAAGGATATGGCGACGACTTCGCAGCGCGATGCTAATTGTTTCGCCTGGCAGGAATTTATTGCACTCAACTGGCTCGCCGATACGACGACCTGCCAGGCTTCAGCGCAGACACCAGCGTCGCAATTCGGCGAGCCGAATAATACTGCTCCAGCCGTTTGGGAGACCTACAAAGAAGCGTCCGAAGTTTTTCTGCCCAATGCGCAAAAGCCCGCTGGCTGGTGCAGTCAGCAAGCGGTTCCGCTTAATTTGACGAAGGCTAAGGTTAAAAATCTTAAAAAGACTTCCGACCACGGTTTTAAGGTTTTGAGCTCAATCGCTAAAGACGACGGCAATCCCAATCTCAAGCTTTCCAGCTTCCAGCAAGCCGGAGACGATTCCTGGGTAACGGCGCAGAACGGTTATGTGGCGTTGTATGAAGTCCGGTTAAATTTGGACGAATTCAATTTTATCAACCAAAATCAGTTGTATAATGCGAATGTCCAGCAATCGTTCGCCACCGGCGCGACCGGATTTAATCTGCCGGACGGGACGAGTCAATTTTCCCAATATGGACAAACCGGCTCGATAGAGCTGAAAGCTGCCTGGATAGAGCTGGACGACCCGTCTCTCTGGGCATCATTCAAAACATCGAAGGCTTATGTAGTTTATCCCTCGGCTCCGAACACGCCGAAACTGGTGACGGTGGGACTGGTCGGGCTGCATATTATCCACAAAACGGCAAAGGGACAGCAGTTCGTGTGGGCTACTTTCGAGCACGTCAATAACGCACCGAGTACGGCGGACATCAATAGTAAAACTTTGCTGCCGTGGTACACGTTTTTTAATGGCGGCTGCAACCCGAGCACTGACCATTATCAATGCCAGCCAAACGCGCAGATACAGGCTAATTACTTTCCTCGCTTACCGCAGGATTCTTATGTAAGCCCGATTCAGGTGGTGCGAACGACGCCTATCAGCAATTCAACGACCAACAATATTGCCGGACTCAATCAATATGTCTGGGGGAAAATCAGCAATGTTAATCCGAACTCGGTATTTCTGAACTATCAACTGGTCAATGTTTTGTGGGCAAGCAACAGCACAAACATTCCGTCCGGCGCGACCGTCCCGCTTACCAAAGGCGACCCGCAACCGAATCCGGGAACGCAGCCCGTTGCCAATACTACTTTAGAAACTTATCGGCAGGCGAAAAGCTGTTTAGATTGTCATGCCTTTGCGTCAATCGCCCCGCTCAATAATAAATTGAACAAAAAGACGGTTAACGTCTTGCAGGAAAGCAATAAGCAAAAAGTGCAGGCAGGCACACCGATTTATGCCTCTGATTATTCATTCTTATTCAGTCGCGCGACGTCGCCGCCGGTCAAGTCAAAGCGTAAAGGTAAATATTAATTTGATAATTACCACTATCAATTGAGATGGTTTAATTATTCAAGAGAAAAAACTCTCTGTAAAATGAGAGGATGAGAAAATACGATAAAGAATTCAAAAAAGAAGCAGTTAAGAAATATTTGGACGGTCAATCGGTAGCTTCCATCTCCAGAGAAATCGGGGTCAATGAAAACACGATTCACAAGTGGAAAAAGGAGAGCCTCTTGGTGAACGGCGAAATTGATCAAGAGAAGCTGGCGATGAGAAAACGGATCATCGAGATGGAAATGGAGAATGAAATCCTAAAAAAGGCGGCACTCATCTTCTCCAGAAGCGGGTAGAGAAATACGAGTTCATTGAAAAACAAAAAGACTGGTATCCGGTGAGTGGTTTATGTCGCGCCTTGCGGGTCAGCGAGGCGGCTTTTTACAGTTGGCGAAAGGGCAAAACTTACCGATTAAGTCAGAAAAAGAGCAAGTTGGCGGAAGCGGTCAAAGAAGTTTTCTACCTGCACCGGCGCAGATATGGCGCGAGAAGGATTTCCGCCGACCTGAAAGCCGAAGGATTATCTGTCGGGCGGCGGCTTGCCGGATCTTTGATGAAAGCACAATCTTTAACGGCGATTGCTCCGAAACGCTTTGTGCCGCGCACCACCGATTCAAAACACGATTTCGGATTCAATCCGAATTTGCTTCGAGAGCCGGTCAATGAACCGCACGGTCAGGGCTTGTGTCTGGTCGGCGACATTACATATTTGCCATTACAGAATGGAAAGTTCTGTTATTTAGCGACCTTCCAGGACAAGTTCACGCGCCGGATTGTCGGCTGGCAGGTTTCCGAGCAGATGACGGCGCAACTCGTCATTGATGTCTTTAATCGGGCGCGGCGGCGCGGGCTTGTCAAACGAAGCGCGATCATTCACACGGACAGAGGCAGCCAATATGCTTCGGTTGAATATCGCCGACTGCTTTATATTCACGGCTTTCGGCAATCAATGAGCGCGAAAGGCAACTGCTACGACAACGCGCAAGCCGAGAGTTTCTTTTCCCGGTTTAAGGCGGAGCTGGTCGAGGGCGGCATTTTTGAATCAACCGAGCAGGCGCGTTCCGAAGCCTTTAGCTATATTGAAGGTTATTACAATCGAATCCGGCGGCATTCAAGTTTGGGTTATTTGAGTCCGCTGGAATTTGAGAAACAGTTGAAAATCAAAAATCAAAGGAGCAGAAGAGAGAGAGATTTGTTTCTTGTTTTTCTTGACCATCACAAAACACTCTGTGCCCGATAATGTTCTTAACAAAACCCCAAAATTGTTTCCACGTCATCTAAATCAAATTACCCTTTCTAAATACTACCGATCACTTACTCATGCGTTTCAACGCACCAGTATTTTATGTTTTAAATAGCTTTATCCATTTTGCGAAATGAATACTATCATTTTAAGTCCCCAGAATTGGTGTTTTATATTGACTTTTCAAGTATAATACCCCAAAATTGGTGTGTTATGCAAATTGACGATCAAGCTACAGATAAAATCATACTTCAAGAAATAGGCAAACGTTTGGAGCAGCTTCGATTAAATAAAAACCTTGTCCGAACTGCGCTTGCCGAACAATCCGGAGTTTCTAAGAACACCATCGAACGCTTGGAATTGGGTGAGTCGGTTCAGTTGACCAGTTTGATTAGGGTATGCAGAGCCTTAGGAATTCTAAGCCGATTTGAAGCGGTTTTTCCTCATCCGGCTCCGAGCCCGATTACATTGTTAAATCTTCAGGGCAAAAAACGCCGCAGAGCCTCAAACAAGCGATCTCAAATCGAAAAAACATGGACATGGGGAGATAAAGAATGACAACTCTCGTAAAAGTTATTCTTTGGGGACGAACAATAGGGGCAGTATCACTCGAAGATAGCAGCGAAATTGCCGCATTTCAATACACACCCGAATTTACTAAAAGCGGAATCGAAGTTTCACCAATTACTATGCCGCTCAATAACTCGATTTATCAGTTCCCTGAACTTCCAAGAAATACGTTTCACGGTTTGCCTGGGTTGCTTGCCGATTCTATTCCGGATAAGTTTGGAAACACTCTCATCGATGCGTGGCTTGCAAGACAAGGAAGAACGCCGGGCAGCTTCAATGCAGTAGAACGACTGTGCTATACCGGATCACGCGGAATGGGGGCTCTAGAATTTGTTCCAAGTAATGGACCGCAGGCAAAATCTGCTCAGCTGATAGATATAAATACTCTGGTTCAGCTAGCATCGGAGATATTGCGACAGCGTAATGAACTCGATGTCTCTTTTCAGGATGATGTTGCAGAGAATGCCCTGACGGATATATTGCGGGTAGGAACCTCAGCAGGCGGAGCTCGGGCTAAAGCTGTTATCGCATGGAACCCACAAACTAACGAGGTGAGATCCGGACAAGTCAAGGCAGGGGATGGGTTCGAATACTGGTTGTTAAAGTTTGATGGGGTGAGCGGCAACAAAGATAAAGAGCTTGATGACCCACAAGGTTACGGTGCAATCGAGTATGCTTATTACTTAATGGCAGTCGAAGCCGGAATAAGTATGACCGAGTGTCGATTGCTGGAAGAGAATGGACGGCGACACTTTATGATAAAGCGTTTCGATCGGTTGCCGAATAGTGAGAAATTACATATGCAGTCATTGTGCGGGCTGGCACATTACGACTTTAACTCCCCAGGAGCATACGGCTACGAACAAGCTTTACTAACCATACGTCAGCTTAAGCTGCCAATGGCGGCAATTGAGGAACAGTACAGGAGAATGGTATTTAATATTCTCGCCAGAAATCAGGACGACCATGTAAAAAACATCGCCTTTCTTATGGACAAAAAAGGCGTTTGGTCCCTCGCTCCGGCTTTCGATATGACGTATAGTTACAATCCGGCGGGTGCCTGGACTTCCACCCATCAAATGACCTTGAATGGCAAAAGAGATGGTTTTACCATGGAAGACTTTAAAGCCTGTGCGGAAACAGCATCCTTAAAGCGCGGCAGGGCAGAATCAATAATTAATGATGTTCGCAAAGCCGTGGTTAAATGGTCAGAGTTCGCGGCAAAAGCTTCGGTTGCCGATATATGGAGAAAAGAAATAAAGAAAAACCTTCGGTTGGAGCTGGCGTCATAAGACAGTCAAGTTTTTCAGGACACAAAACTCTCGCTTAAATCAAAAAATGAATTGAGCTGATATTGCGGTTTGTAAATCTGTTTTTTCGCCATCGCTTAATTTTTGAATAAAAGGTGCTGATAAAGGTCGCAGAATAAATCGAAAGATTAATTACCAGCTTGTTTAATGTTCGGTTCACTGTTGCAATTATGCAACTTTTTTTACGCTGAACAAAATATAATTGGCAAGTAAAGTCGAAATGAAAGATTTATAAATTAAGCCGAACGGCTTGCCCGGTATTTTCCGACTCTTTCGCGCAAGTGCCAATTTCCGAGATGGAAGTAGCGACAGCGACAGGTATCAATATCTTGCGAACCATTAATTTCTTGAATCAAGTGCCGATAGCAAAAACAAGGATTTCAAGATTTGCAAGATTAGCGCATTGAATTCGGCAACAGTATCCCAGTAGTTTTTCGTTCGCCTGTTTTATAAAAATGCAATGTAGGTGAGTCAAGTATATTTATGCCAAAATAAACATTCCGCAAATTTTATCAAATTATCGTTGGAAAACTGACCGCTTATCAGTTTTGCTGAACTTGCAGCCAATTGAAGATTCGCACCTTCGGACGCGGCAGATTTCGTTTGACAAATTTAGTGGTCAACTTTAGTCTTTGCGTGAAATTGTGCCAGAACAATATACCGATTCTAACCAGTGAAAGTCGTGCGCCTTTCTTCCGGCAACGCATTCGCGCCTTTGGATGCTTTGTTTCCAGAGCGCGTCCGACGCTTGTCCAGAGCAGCATTGCCAAGCCGACCAGCAGATACATTCGCTCCAGATATTCGCCGCGTTGGAACTGTGTCCATTTTAACTTCAATCCGAAACGCGCTCCCTTCGTATCACGAAACTGTTCTTCGATGCTCATTCGTCGGTCATAGAGTCCGCAGATTTCCGCCACCGATGATTTTAAGTTTGTCGCCAGCCACCAGATTTCCTTTGATTCATTTGCCCACACGCCAATCAGCCGCACCTTGACCTTCGCGTCAACTCTCAAACGCACCCATCCGAAGTTTCGAAACTCGCCTCGGTTTATCTGGAGTGTTTTCAAAAGAACTTTCCGCTCCTCAATCTCCACCAGAACGTCTCTTTGCAGGCGCACGACAAAATGCTGCCGCAGATTCTTCAACGCCAACAACCACGCCACTCGATGAAATCCTCGGTCGCACAGCCAAATGGCTTTCACTCGCGCTCCTCTCAAACGCTCGACACACAACCTCAAGAAAGTTTCCTCCCACAGATTCTGACTTCTGGCAAGCAGGCTTTTCTTAACGGCTGAAACCGCCACTGGAATTGACCGCCGTTCGACACAGACCGAAGCCGTCAAAACTGAAAACGCCTCGCCCCAAGCCGTCCAATCCAGACATAACACAATCTGCCGTCGGTCGGCAAAAAACGCCAATAACCGTTCGGTCAACAGCCAGTTGTCAAATCGCTCGTTTCTCAGAAAACGATAAAACCGATTGACCGCGCTCGGCAATCCAATGCCGCTCTGCGTTGCTAAAACCGAAGCGATTTGAAAAGTATTCGCCTGTGCTGCCTCCAGCATCGCCGAAACAATAAAGAGACAGGTTTTTTGTTGCGACCGACGAAACGGTCTTAACAATTTCACTAAAATCGGATATTTTATTTCTAAGTTCATCGTCTTGCTCCATATCTATAAGTTGTTTGTTGATAAAATACTTATAGCGCAAACGATGAACTTCTTTCCATTCCTTAATTTCAAAAGTGATAAGCGGTCAGCAGAAGAAAATATTGACACAAATGTTAGACTGTGCTATTTTTGGTTCACCGACGACATAGCAATTTTATGGGAATGTTCTAGCGGGGAAATATAACGAGCGTTTCCAATGAGTTAAGGTAGGGATTGATCTTGAAGGGAGCCAAGATTGTGGTTTCCCATAGTTTGCGATCTAAACTTCGCAAGCGAATTAATAAAATCTGAGTTAATAGATAGGGTCTGATGTCAGAAGACTTTTGTACATTACCGAAAGATTTAAAAGCGGCAACTTTCAGTGAGTTTCACCGTAGGTACTTGGGTGAGATTGAACGGGCGGCTGTCGTGCTAGAAATCACGTTCAGATCTCAAGAAAACAGTAAAATAAAAAAGTTTAAGCGAGAGCTGATTATCTTGAAAACGAGATTCTCAGCTTTTTTTGTTAGTTAAAAAAAAGAGAATTGAAAAATTTCTCGCCAGTCAAAAATTACTGGGTATAAATTCGAAATTATATGGCTTATTTAGACACAGAGCTGAATTTATTACTTGCGGAAAAAAGATATTATGAAGAAAACCCGCAAAAGGGGAAGGTTCCCGTTAGTCCCGATAAAATATTATATATATCAATTAAATTTAACGGCGACCTGAAAGAATTGGAGCAGATTGGATTTCAAACCGGCAATGTAGTGGGAAATACCGCTTTCGGCGCGACCAATCTGGCGGGGCTTGAAACTCTGGCGGCACATCCGAACGTTGAAATGATATGCAAGCAGCGAAGAGCTTCGACTACTTTGGACGGAAGCGTTCCCGATATTAAAGCCAATCAGGTTTGGACAAGGTCGGGAAGCACGTTTACGGGTCACACCGGAAAAGATGTAATTATCGGAATAATTGATACAGGAATCGATTTCAGACACCACACTTTTCGCAAGTCGGACGGAAAAACCAGGATCTTAAAGATTTGGGATCAGACGCTTACTGCCAACTTAGACGAAGAAGCACCCGTCGCAATTGCCGATCCAGCCATCGGATCTACACCTCTTGGTTATGGAGTTGAATATCGCGACTCGGCAATCGACAATACGCTGGAAAGAGAGGCGGCTGGTCAAACTCCAATTACGCCAGTGCGGCATAAAGACAAGGACGGACACGGAACGCACGTCGCGGGCATTGCGACAGGCGACGGCTCTCAAAGCGGTCGCTGTCACGGAGATTTCACCTATATAGGCGTAGCACCGGAAGCCAGTCTTATCGTTGTTAGATTATGGGGTTTAACTGAAGGAGACAAGAATCGCCCAACCACATTGAACAGCTTTAAGATAGATGCCATTTCTTACATTTTGAATGAAGCCAAAAAAGCTGGCAAACCCGTAGTAATTAATTTAAGTTTAGGAACATTTTCTGAAATGATGGACGGAGCTTCTCCCGAGTGTTTGGCAATTGATTTCATACTGATTGCCAATTTGGGGGGCGTGGCTATTGTATTTTCCGCAGGCAATCATGCGCAAAGACAATTTCACGCCGCGTTGACCGTGCCCGGAAATACGACTTCAATCGAGAATCTAAACTTTAAAATTTTCGATAAAGATAACAAACGACGGAATATAGTCATACTTTATTCCGGCACAAACCTTGGCATAAACCTTCAAGTTCAATTGACCTCGCCGGTTGACGGAGCTGCCGGCAAAATCGAATGGGTTCCTTTCTCAGATTCGAAAACAAGCACTACCGCAAACGGAACGGGTGTCATATTGCCGGGCAAAGTATTAGTTAACAATTCCCTCAGGCGCATCGAAATCCAAATCACTCCGCCGGTTATAAAAGAGGCGGTTGGCGATGATCCGGCGGTTTTCGGTCCAAATAAGGCTGGCACTTGGAAATTAGAGCTTAAGAATACAAATACGACGCCTACCCCAATCAACGCTTTTTGTTTGTATGGTAATAATCCCGATTCTCCGTACTTCAAGAATCATCACGTTACGAAATCAACCTTAAACGAGTTTGCGACAGCCCAACAGGTTATTTCCGTCGGGAGCTATGAAGTCGGCGAAGGGTTAGCAGATTCCTCAGCCCGCGGACCGACTCTCGACGGAAGAGTAAAACCGGAGTTTTGCGCGCCGGGCGTGGATATAGCTTCGGCAGGGATTCATCCTGACAGGCGTGAAGCTTTGGACTATATTTGCCTGAAAGTCTGTTGCTGCGATTGCTGTGAGGATTTTTATGTGGATAAAAGCGGAACGAGTATGGCGGCGCCTCACGTCACCGGTTTGATTGCTTTAATGCTACACAAAAATCCTAATTTAACTCACCCGCAAATCAGAACAACAATTAGAAACCATACGCGCCCGAAACCGTCTGATTCTACGGCTGAAGAAAACGAAGGCTGGGGCAGCGGCAAAATCGACGCTGCCGAAGCGATGTCTTTCGTCGAAGAAGTTAATCCGGCTTTGTCGGCTGCCGGAGCGACAGAGCTTATTCCCATTAATCCCTGGGATATGTTATACGCGCATTTTATGGGAACGGAAAGAGGTTCCGAGTTTTTTCATTTATTTGAAAAATACTCCGGTGAAATACGAGAATTGATTAATAAAAACAAGCGCGTAGCTACGGTTTGGCACCGGTGCAAAGGTCCGATGTGGGTAAGATTTGCCGTCCGCGCCGCTTCTTCTCCCGAAACTGCCATTCCGAAAGAAATCGGCGGCATAGATTTTTACGACGGGTTACAGCGCCTGATTGAAATAGTAAAGCGTTACGCGAGCCGCGCCTTGGCGAGGGATATAGCCAAATATGAAAGCGAGCTTTCCAACCTGCGGGAAGGTATGAATTTTGAAGATATGAATTTAATTGATGTTATCGATTCAATTGGTAATAGTAAGCGAGCGGTAATCGTCGAGCCGGTGCCGTCAAGTATGTAATTCAAGTCATTTTAATAATTTTACAGCGAAATGCCTGAAACAACCGGAACTCTCGAATCCCTGGCTTTAGAATTAGGAACTGCTTTGCAGTTTCTGACGGAGCTTTTGGACACAAACTTTTTTTTCACGCTCGGCGTCGAATTGCCCTCTTCCGTTTCTGCAAACGCCGCCCTTAACGCCAAGCTGGCTGAATCGGCTGCCAAGGCTGGAGAATTAGAGCCGAGAATAACCGCGCTCAGAAACGCGATTACGGCGGGCGACGATATTGACATCATTGTAACGGGAGGCTTGCTGACAGGTAAAATTATCGAGGTAATAGCCAAGCTCAAAGAAGTAGGCGACGCTCTTCACAATGCGGCTAACGCCTTATCTGCCGCCGAAAAAGCCGAACTTCAGGAATTTGCCCGAACCTTTGCCATACGAGCGTATGAATATGTATTGGTCGGTTATTTGAATATAAAAATGCCCTCGCTTGCCAGCACCTTGGCATTACTCGGACTGATAGATAAAGAATTTACACCGACGGACGAGGTGCAGGGTGACGGAACACCGATGCCTGTTGTAGTGCGCAGATTTCATTTTAATAACATCCCCCAATTGTTTAGCCAGCCGGATGTTTATTTTCAGAAAATCTTCAAATGGGGAGAAAATGATTTTGACGGAATACTCTTATTGCGAAAAATACAATCACTCGTTAATGCAGTCGGTCTTCCGGGCGTTATTTATCAAGAAGCGGGTCAACCTGCGGTTCTTGAAGCCTACATATTCAAAGTTGAAGTAGATAATACTCTCACTCCTCCCGGATTAAAGTTTGAGCTGAGTCTGCCTGGCAATACAACTTTCGAAAGAGCGGTTGCTTTTTCTGATTTATGGAAAGGAACAATTCATACGGAAGCGGCTTTTGCCGCTGGAATGGAAGCGACGCTGAAACCTCCGTTTACCGCTAATTTAAAACCGCCAACGGGTAGTCTTGTTTTGAATGTAAAGCTCGGGTTAAAGGGAGAGAGAACCTCAGGCGAGCCGGTAATTTTGCTGGGAACAACGGGCGGTTCGCGGTTACAAGCCAAAAGTTTAGGGGGAAGTGTAGGCGCTGATATAAGTTTTGGAACAAGCGGAGGAGAGGTAATGCCGATTGTTCAATTAGGACTGGAAGAAGGAAAGCTAATTATCGACTATTCTCAAGGAGACGGCTTTCTTCAGCAACTATTGTCCGGCATCAAATTGGAAGCAGATTTTGGATTGTCCGGTACCTGGGACCCGCAAAGAGGTCTTCGATTCCAAGGCAGCGGCGGAGCTGAAGTGTTGCTCCCTGTTCATTTGGATTTGGCTGTTGTTGAAATTAAGGGAATCTATCTGAGTATATCCTTCAAACCGGAAATACCTATCCGCATCGATCTGGCAACTCAATTGAGCACCAAGTTGGGTCCCTTAGTTGCGGTAGTTGACCGGATGGGCGCTGGTTTTCCGATTACTTTCCCTGAAAACGGACAGGGTAATTTAGGGGTCGCTGATATTGATTTTGAGT
>Ga0136617_10003495_pt1 | contig 14047 bp, 14 predicted proteins | sample AntDrymUQ3222106_2_FD_129672 | JGI IMG/M metagenome (GOLD analysis project Ga0136617, IMG submission 129672) | Polar desert sand microbial communities from Dry Valleys, Antarctica - metaG UQ322 (21.06) | ecosystem: Environmental > Terrestrial > Soil > Desert | place: Antarctica: Dry Valley... | reverse complement strand
TGGGAGTCCGGACCTGACCCCGACAATCCGACCAGCGTCGTGATCTTCTGGCTGGGCTGGTTGCAAGAAGAGCTGGTCGCGGCGCTGATGGGAACGCTGCCCGATCGTTGAAGGGAGAGTCAGTGCCGCAGCCCCCCACCCGCCTGAGCGCCCACGAGCGGCGCTCCCAGCTGTTGGACGTTGCCGGCACCCTGTTCGCCGAGTCCGGCTTCCACGGGCTGTCCATGGAACGCCTCGCCGAGGCCGCGGGTGTCAGCAAGCCCGTGGTGTACCAGCACTTCTCCTCCAAACGGAGGCTGTACCTGACACTGCTGGAAGACGCCACAACCGAGCTGGACTTCCGGGTCAACGCAGCCCTGACCGGCACCAGCGACAACCGGGCGAGGGTCGAGGGCGCCATCTCGGCCTACTTCGACTTCGTGGAGGACCGTCGCTTCCGGCTGCTGTTCGCCACGGCCGAGCGCAATGATCCCGAGGTCCGCGAGATCGTCGAGCGCACAATGACCGGCGTCGCTTCGGCCGTCGGCCGCCTCATCGCGGCCGACGCCGGCCTGTCGGAGGCGTCCGCCAACTTCTTGGCCGCCAGCGTCAGCGCCTTGGCCCTGGAGGGCGCCAGCTGGTGGCTGCAGCACGACGACTTCGACAAGGACGAGGCCGCTCGGTTGCTGTCCCGCCTGGTGTGGCGCGGTCTCGGCGCGTTCGGCCCACCGCCCGACTGACCAGCTTGGGGCGCGGCGGCCGGGTGCCAACCCCCCCGCGGTCAGACCACCGAGCCGCGCCTACGAGGCCTCGCCCAGCAAGCCCCGGCGCAGCACGGCGAACGGCGGCGTGCCCTGCCCCAGCACCTGCCGATGAAAGGCCAGCGCGTCGAAGGCCGACCCGTGCCGTGCCTCGGCGTCGCAGCGCAGGTCGTCCATCTCCTCGCCGCCGACGAAGTAGGTGGACAGCTGGCCGGCGCTGGTCTTGCCGCGTACCAGCTTGCCCCTGGCCTCCGACCGCTCCTGGTAGGTGGTGTCGACCATCAGCCGCAACGCCTGGTCATCGTCCCAGCCGTGGACGTGTAACCCCTGGTCGAGCAGGGCGTTCGCGACAGCGCGCATCTCCATCTTGGTGCTGATCAGCCGCAGCTTGTCGGCGTCCCCCAGGTTGCCGTTCCCACCGAAGCCCGCCTGGATCACCCGTCGTTCGACGTAGACCGCCCAGCCCTCGGCGAACGCCGAGTTCCACAGCGTCCTGCGCAGCAGGCGCGGGTGCCGCTGCGCGGAGGCCAGCTGCACATAGTGGCCGGGGTAGGCCTCGTGAATGCCCACGCAGCGCAGGGCGTGGACGTTGTACTCGCGCAGGAAGGAGCCGGCGCGCTCGTCGTCCCAGTCGTCGGGCACCGGAGACAGGTAGTAGGTGGAAGCGGCCTCGGGCTCCAACGGGGGCGCCGGCACGAAATAGGCGACGGCGGAGCCCTGCATGAAGTCGGGGACCTCCTCGACGCGCAAGGTGTCGGGGTCGGGCAGGTCGATCTCGCCCCATGCGCGCAAAAAGTCTTTGACCCCGCCGAGGACCTCCGCCGCGTCGGACACGAGGGTCCGGCGCTGGGAACAGTCGGCGGCGGCGACCTCCAGTCCGGCGCGGACCAGCTTGGGACCGGCCAGGCCGCGCGAAGAACCGCCGAGGACGGCGCCAGCCAGCGCCTCGGCCTGTTCGGCGAGGACGGCCAGCTTGGCCTGCCCGCGCTCCCACACCTCGTCCGCCGGCATCCGCACACCCAGGGCCAGCCGTAGGGCGTCGTTCCAGCGCTGCTCACCCAACCGCCACTGGGGCGAGGGCGTCGCGTCGGTCAGCCACGCGCCGAACGCCTCACAAGCGCGGGCGGCTTCCTCGCCGGCTTCGGCCGCCTCCACAGCGAAGCCGGGCAGGACCTCGCGGAACAGGTCGATCGCGCCGGGCAGTCTCAGCAGCGCGAGGTCCCGACGTGGCTCGGGCAGCTCGGTGAGGTTGGCACGCGCCTGGTCCAGCAATCGGACGACCGCCCCGGCACGGGACGCGGCCGCCGCCTGGCGCGGCGCCACCGGCAGGTCGACGCGCCGGATGAGGTCGTAGACGCCACCGGTGGCCAGGCCCAGGTAGTGCAGCGGGTCGGTGGCGTGGCTGCGCATGCTCTCCAGCTCGAAGCGCATGGCATCCACCGAGTCGCCCAGCAGCAGCAGGTCGCCAGCCTCGTCGGCGCCGGGCGCATCGGCGCCGGCCAGCTCGTCCACTCGTCGCCGCAGCCCCGCGAGCTCGCGCAGTCGGCGGTCGGCTTCGCTGGGTGCCCAGTCGTCCAGCTCCGCGTCACGGCGGTGATCGCCCAGGTCGGTCGCCGCGACGGGCGAGCTGGCCACGATGTGTGCGAGCAGGTCGCCGAAGACCGCGTCGATCTGGATCCGATGGTGCGAGAGCGGCACGCGTTCTCGGCCTTTCCCGACTCTGTCCTCGTATAGCGAAGCGGTAGGAGACCACGCCCTGGTAGGCTGGGCTTACCAGATGATCGAAGACCTTACCCCTGCCGAGGTCGACCAGCGCCTTCGCTCCAACCCCTCAGCGTTGCTCGTTGACGTGCGCGAGCAATGGGAGCGACAGATCGCGGCGATCCCCGGCTCGCTGCACATCCCGATGGGTGAGGTGCCCGCAAGGGTCACTGAGCTGCCCGGTGACCGCGATCTCGTGCTGCACTGCCATCACGGCGCCCGCAGCCTGCAGGTCGCGCACTGGCTGTCCGCTCAAGGCTTCGACCGCCTGGCCAACATGGACGGCGGCATCGACGAGTGGTCCACAACCGTGGACCCGTCGGTGCCCACCTACTGAAAGCTTTCTCTTGACCGACATCGCAACGAAGTCCTTCGCGGACTTCGGCGTCGACGAGCAGCTGTGCTCCGCCCTCGCCGCCGCCGGCATCACCACTCCCTTTCCCATACAAGAGCTCACCCTTGGCGTGGCCCTGTCGGGCGCCGACCTCATCGGCCAGGCCCGCACCGGGACCGGCAAGACCCTCGCCTTCGGCATCCCGCTCCTGCAGCGGGTGTCGCGCGACGACATCCGAACGCAGGCGCTGGTCATCGTGCCGACCCGCGAACTGTGCCTTCAGGTCCGCGACGACCTGGACCAGGCCGGCGCCGACAAGGGCGTTGCCGTGGTCTCGGTCTACGGCGGCCGCGCGATCGAGCCCCAAGCCGACGCCATCGCCAAGGGCGCACCCATCATCGTCGGCACGCCAGGGCGGCTGCTGGACCTGCTCCGCCGGGGCACGCTGACGCTGTCCACGGTGACCGCGCTGGTGCTCGACGAGGCCGACGAAATGCTGGACCTGGGCTTCTTGCCCGACGTCGAGCAGCTGATCCAGGCCACCGCGGAGCAGCGCCAGACGATGCTGTTCTCGGCCACGATGCCCTCCGCCGTCGTGGCCCTGGCCCGTCGCTACATGAGCAAGCCGACCTTCCTGCGCGCCGACGTCGAAGAAGTGCGCATCGGCCCCGACACGGTGCAGCACTTCTTCTCCTGCCACCGTATGGACAAGCCCGCCGTCCTCGCTCGGGTCCTGCAGACTCCCGGCCGCGACCGGTGCCTGGTCTTCAGCCGCACCAAGCGGATGGCCGACATCCTCGCCGAGGAGCTGCGCCAGCGCGGAATCAACGCGGCGCCGATCCATTCCGATCTGCGCCAGGACGCGCGTGAGCGGGCCCTGGCCCGCTTCCGCAACGGCACCATCGACGTGCTCGTCGCCACCGAGGTGGCCGCGCGGGGACTGGATATCTCCGACGTCAGCCACGTCGTCAACTACGACTGCCCCGACGACGAGAAGATGTATCTGCACCGCATCGGCAGGACGGGACGGGCCGGGGCCGCGGGAGTCGCGATCACGCTGGCCGTCTGGAATGAGCTGGCCCGCCTGGAGATGATCAAGAAGGCGTTGGGGATCCAGACCGAGACGCACGAGGTCTTCTCGACGTCGCCGATCCTCGACGAGTTGTTCGACCTGCCGGCGCGCGTGCGGGCCGGCCGTGCGGTGGCTGCGGTCGACCAGACCGACGACGGGCGCCTACCCGCAGCGCGCAAGGCGGCGGCGCGTCGCGGCTCGCGCGGCGAGCCGTCCGCGCGGTTTTCGAGCCGGCCTGAGGAGGCGACCGCCGCAACGGCGGCGGTGACGGCGACCGAGGTCGTGCCTGCCGCGCCCGCCACCGAGGGCGTCCCGGCGACATCGCGGAAGGCCGTCGCTCCTCCGCGCACCCGCACGCGCAAGCGCAGCGCTCGCCGGGCGGACGCCGAATCGGGGCTCGCGGCCGAGGTCGCACCCGAGGCCGCTGCCGAGGCAACCGGTGCGGCGCCAACACCGGCCGAGCCCACGACCCGGCGCATGCGCACCAGGCGCCGTGCGGCACGCCCGTCCGACCGGCAAGCGGTCGACAGCCCCGCGCCGCAGGTTGTGGCCCCCTCGCCCGCAGCCGTACCCGCGGCGGCCGGCGACCTCGGCGCCGCGTCTGATGTCGAGGTGGCCCTGACGCCCGCGCCCGGGAAGCGGTCCAGCCGGGGAGGCCGCAACCGTAAGCGGAGCGGCACTCGGCCGGGGAGCGGCGATGACGGGCAGGCGACCCTGCGCTCGCCGCCTGGCCCCAGCGGACGGGTCGCGGTGGATCAGGCGCGCGGCTCGGGACGTCCGACGCTGATCCGCCCACTGCTGATGGAACACCTCCCCTGACCGGACGCATCTCCCCCCTTCCCGGGCGCAAGGTCGCCCTGAAGGTTGAGAACCGGCGTCGGCCGCAATTGCTGGCGGGTGGCCGAGCAGGCGCCGACCCCGATGCGGCTCATGCCGCCGGCGCGCTGCGGGGTGATCACGGCCGGGCACCAGCCTCAGCCAGCAGCGCCGACAGGCCGGTGTGCAGCGACGGCCCCGCTGCCAGCAACCCGCTGGCCAAGGGCGTGACCACGGCGCCGGCCTCGGCGGCCACCAAGGCGCCGGCCGCCCAATCCCATCGCGAGGTGGTGTCTTCGTAGTAGGCGTCCACGCGCCCAGCCGCGACGGCACACAGGTCCAGGGCGGCGGACCCGATGCGGCGGATGTCGCGCACCCGGGGTAGCAGGAAGGCCAGGGTCGCCGCCTGGCGCCGGCGGATCTCGCTGTCGTAGGAAAAGCCCGTCGCGAGCAAGGCGCCTGCGAGCTCGACGGGCTCGTTGACGCGCAGCGGTTGGCCGTTGCGGCTCGCCCCCTGGTGGCGCACCGCGGTGAACATCTCCTCGCGGGATGGGTCCACCACCGCGCCCACCAGCGCCCCATGCTCGTCCTCACAGGCGACGCTGACCGACCACGCGGGGATGCCGTACAGGTAGTTGACGGTGCCGTCGAGCGGGTCGACCACCCACCGCAGACCGGTGCTGCCGCGACGGTCGGCGCCTTCCTCACCGAGCAACCCGTCGTCGGGACGTGCCGCCGTCAGCGCCTCGGTGATGCGACGTTCCGCCGTGCGATCGGCCTCGCTGACCGGGTCGGTGGCGCTGGACTTGTGATCCACGCGCCCGGCGTCGTCGCGGCTGGACAGCAGCTGCTTCCCGGCCGCCGTAGCCACCTGGATGGCCAATTCCAGCAACGCGGCGGTGTCGGGCGCGGACATCGACCGCAGGCTAGTGGTACGGTCATGCCGATGCGACACCTTGCGGCGACGATCACGACGACGGGCACCTGCCCGGCGGCTGGTCGCCGCGAGCGCTGACGCAGCACACGACGAACGACCGCCCCGGGCTGGCCCCGGGGCGTTGTTGTGTCCGGGGTGGGTCCTGCACCCAAAAGGGAGACCCCGATGTCGTCCTCCAACACCCAACCTGGCGCCGCCGCCCGTAGCGGCGCGGCGGCAGGTCAGCACCTCGTTGACCATCGCCGCCTCGGCCGTGATCTGGAGCTGTTCACCACCTCCGAGCTAGTCGGCGCCGGTCTGCCCCTGTGGCTGCCGAAAGGCAGCGCGGTACGGGATGCGCTCGCCGGCTACATCGTCGACCTGGAGCGGCGCGCCGGGTACGCCCATGTGCACACCCCCGCGCTCGCGCGGCCCGAGCTGTACCAGCGCAGCGGCCATCTCGCGCACTACCGCGATGACATGTTCGCGCCGGTCGGCAGCGGCAATGAAGAGCTCGTGCTGCGCCCGATGAGCTGCCCGCACCACGCGTTGGTGTTCGCCGCCCGCGGCCGTAGCTGGCGCGAGTTGCCGCTCCGCATCGCCGAGCTGGCCACCCTGTACCGCGACGAGCGGTCCGGCGTCGTCGGCGGTCTGTCGCGGGTCCGCGCGATGACCCTCAACGACGGGCACATCTTCTGTGCGCCCGAGCAGCTGTCCGACGAGATCGCGGCGGCTGTCGACCTGATCGAGAACGCCTACGCGGTGCTCGGCATCACCGAGTACGGCTACCGCCTGTCGTTGCGCGGCGAGGGGGGCAAGTACGTGCCCGACGACTCGATGTGGGAGCGCGCCGAGTCGCAGCTGCGCGAGGTCCTCGACCGGAGAGGGGCAACTTACGAGCAGGCCCAAGGGGAGGCAGCCTTCTACGGTCCCAAGCTCGACGTGCAGGTCCAAGATCACCGAGGTCGCGAGGAGACCCTGTCGACTGTTCAGGTCGACTTCCACCTCCCGGTGGCGCTGGGGCTGCACTACGCCGGCCACGACGGGGTGGCGGCCACCCCGGTGGTGGTGCATCGAGGGGTCGTGTCCACCATGGAGCGGATGGTGGCGCACCTGATTGAGATCCACGCCGGGGCGTTCCCCGTGTGGCTTGCGCCGGTGCAGGTCGCTGTCCTGCCCGTCGCCGAGGAGCACGACCGCTACGCCCGCGGCGTCGCTCGGCACCTGCTGAGTGCCGGCCTGCGCGCCGAAGTTGACGCCGGTGAGCGGACCGTGGCCGCGCGCGTGCGGACCGCCGTGGCCAGCAAGGTGCCCTATGTCGCGGTGGTCGGCGACCGGGAGACCCGCGACGGCCTCTTCGGTCTGCGCCTGCGCGACGGGCGGCGGTGGGGACCGTCGGACGTTTCAGCGCTGACCGCGCTGGTGGCCCGGGTGGCCGGCGACAGGTCGGCGGGCCTGCTACCGGGCGAAGTCTCCGCCAGCGCTCGAGTAGTGAAGCGGTAGCGCCTCCTCTCAGGGCTACCAGGTGGAAAGGCCCGCCAGGCGCTCGGCCGCGGCCTCGAGCGTTGCCAGCTCCTTGCAGAACGCGAAGCGCACGATGCCGGCGCCGAGCCGAGGCTCGCGGAAGAACGAGGACCCGGGCACGCAGGCGACGCCGAGGTCGGTGACCAGTCGCTTGGCGAAGTCGACGTCGCTGTCGGCGAACGGCGAGCAGTCGACCATGGTGTAGTACGCCCCCCGCGGGACAACAGGCTCCAGTCCGACGCTTTGCAGGACGCCCAGCAGGTAGTCGCGCCGCTGGCGGTAGAACTCGCCGAGGCCGGCGTAGTAGGTGTCGGGCAGGGCGGCGGCGACCGCCCCGGCCTCCTGCAGCGGCGCCGCGGCTCCGACGGTCAAAAAGTCGTGGACCTTGCGGATCGCGGCCGTCAGCTCCGGCGGGGCGACGACCCAGCCGACCCGCCAGCCGGTGACCGAGTAGGTCTTGGACAGCGCGTTGACGGTGCAGGTGCGTTCAGCCATGCCGTCCAGCGTCGCCAGCGGGGTGTGGCTGGCGCCGTCGTAGACGATGTGCTCGTAGATCTCGTCGGTGAACGCGACCAGGTCGTGCTCGACGCACAGATCGCGGATGACGCTCAGCTCGTCGGCGGTGAAGACCTTGCCCGTGGGGTTGTTCGGCGAGTTGACGATGATGCCCCGGGTGCGAGGGGTCACCGCCGCGCGCAGCCGCTCGGGATCGAGGGCGAAGCCGTCGGCCGGGTCGAGGACCACATAGGACGGCACCGCCCCGGACAGCACGGCATCGGGACCGTAGTTCTCGTAAAACGGCTCGAAGACGATGACCTCGTCGCCCGGGTCGATCACGGCCAGCAGGCTCGCGATCATCCCCTCGGTGGCACCACAGGTGACGGTCAGCTGTGTCTCAGGGTCGACCTCCCACCGATAGTGGCGCCGGTACTTGTCGGCCAGCGCGTGACGGAAGGATTGCGCGCCCCAGGTGATGGCGTACTGGTTGACGTCGTCGCGGATGGCCTGGCGCGCCGCTTCCTTGACGACCTCGGGCGCCGCAAAGTCGGGAAAACCCTGCGCCAGGTTGACCACTGGGCGCTCCTGCGTGGAGCTGGCAGCCGCCAGGCGGGTCATCTCGCGGATCACGGACTCGGTGAACTGATCGGCCTTGCGGCTGGTTCGAGGCATTGGTAGGCAGGGTACCCGGCGCTCAAGTAGCGAAGGCGGTAGCGCACAGAATCCCACGACAGGAGGACGAGGTGGAGCCAACGACGTCACCCCTGCCGCTGCCCGAGGGGTACGGCACCGCGACCCAGCCGCTGGCCTGGCCGCAGGTTCGCGTCCGCCTCGAGCAGTCCCTGCACTACTGGATCGCCACCACGCGACCCGACGGCCGTCCTCATGTGGTGCCGCGCTGGGGTGTCTGGCTGGACGACTGCTGGTTCTACGACGGCAGCCCGGCCACCCGCCACGCCCGCAACCTGGAAACCAACCCCGCAGCTGTTCTGCACCTGGAGGACGGCAAGGAGGCGGTCGTGCTGGAGGGCGAGTCGCGCCCCCACACGCCGGCCGGCGACCTGGGCGACCGCCTGGCTGCCGCCTTCGTCAAGTACCACGACCTGGGCTACGCCCCCGACGCCAGGTCATGGGACAACGACGGCGGGCTGTCGCGGTTCACGCCGCGCAGCGGCTACGCCTGGTTCGCCTTTCCCACCGACGCGACGCGCTTGGTGTTCGCGGCTCGACCGTAGTCAGGCGGTCAGCTCACGCTCCAGCGGCGTGCGGAAGCGGGCGGTCACCCGAACATCGCCCAGCCAGCGTTCGAGTCGATCGGCCTCAGTCCGCACGGCGGCGGCGGCCTGTGCGCCGACGTCTTCCAGCAACCGGAAGACGACCTGCCCGCCCTTGCGCTGCCCCCACCCGCCGACCACGCGCCCGTCGCACCACACGGTGGGTCCGGCGTTGCCGTTGCCGTCGAACAGCGCCGGACGGTGCGGTCCGAGGTACCAGTCGCGTTGCGCCCAGCCCATCACCGTGCAGTCCAGTGCCGGCAGCAATGCCACCCATGGTTCGACGGCCGGGACTGGCTCCAGGTCATCGGCGAGCACCAACCCCGTGCCGCCGTCGAGCACCATCTCGACAGGCCCGACGTCGGAAAGCGCCTGGCGCACCTGCGCTGCGGTCCAGCCCGTCCACCACTTGAGGTCGGCGGCCGTGCCAGGCCCGAACGCCGCCAACCACCGGCGAACCAGTGCAGCGCGCGCTTCGTCGACGGGCAGCGCCGCGATGTCACCGCCCAACCACGACCTCGAGGGCGACCACCGGTACTGACCGCTGACCCAGGAGCCACGTGGGCGACTGCGAACGATCCGTCCCTGCGCCGCCAGCAGCAGCAACACCCGAGGCCCAGATCGGCTGGCGCATCCGGGGATTGTCCACCGCTCCGAACCCCACGGGCTGCCGCAACCCGGGCACGTCGTCGCACAGCTCGGCGGCCGTCGCCTCGCCGCGCGCCAGCAGCGCCGCAAAGGTGGCGTCCTCCAGCGTCGACAGCCACCCGGCGGCGTCACCGTCGATGCCCTGTCGCTGGAGCCGCTCGACCAGCAGCCGCCGCTCGCGGGCGCCGATTGGCTGGGTGCACGATCCCTGCACCACCGGCACCAGATCGCCCGGGACGACGAACAGGGTCCGGCGCATGCCCAGCATCCGCACCACCGTCCTGTCCTCGTACAGGCCGCGCCCGATCGCCGCGACCTGCGGCGAATGCAGCCGCGCGTAGGCCGCCAGGTACACCGACGCCGGGTCGGTGGAGTGCAACGCCACCAGATCCCCGCAGACCTCGGTCACGTCTTCGGCCCGTGCAGCGGGCGCCAGGCGATGGCGACGGGCGAGCCTGGCTCGCCGCTCCTCGACGGTGATACGCCTCACGTGTCCATCCCCGTTTCCCAGGTCGAGCGAACGATGGGTGGGGCACCGCGACCGGGGCCGGGCACAGCAAGGGCGGGACACCCAGGTCCCGCCCTCCGATACAAGCCCGTCTCAGAGCGGATCATCCACTCCGGAGCGTGGCCGAGGTGACCTCAGCGGTGCTACCGCACGCGAACCGGTCTTCGCGCCCGACGTCCTAGCGGCCCTGCGTCACCGGCTCGGTGGTCTCGGTATCCACGACATCCAGTTCGACCAAGCTCCGCCCGTCGTGTTCATCGGTGACGAGGACCGGGTCGCTCAGGCGTTGCTCAACCTCGTGGTCAACGCCCGGACACACACGCCGGTGACCACCCCGGTACGAGTCGGCGCACAAAGCGCTGACGGCCATATCGTCTTCGACGTCACTGACCAGGGACCAGGCATCGACCCCGCCCTACTGCCAACGGTCTTCGAGCCCTTCACGACCACACGGGCCGAGGGGGCAGCAAGGGCGTCGGGTCTCGGCCTCACGGTCGTCAAGGCTGTCACCGAAGCACAGGGCGGACGGGTTGATCTGGTCTCCGGCAGCGGTGGGACCACCGTTTGGCTGTCATTCGTCCTCGACCCGCAGTCCTGAGACTGCAGCTAGGGCCAGCGATTAGTCGTCGCCGATGAGACCCATGCGCATGGCGGCGGCGACGGCGGCGGTGCGATTGCGCGCACCGAGCCGATCGAACACCTCCTGGCAGTGAGCCTTGACAGTGCGTTCCGTGACGCCGAGATGCACCGCGATCTCCGGGTTGGTCAGCCCGTCCTTGAGGTAGTTGAGGACCTCCTGCTGGCGCGGTGACAGCATCGGTTTGTCCGCGACAGGGGGCGGCTCGATCAGCTGCGTCGCGTCGTCGCCCTCCATCATGGAGCTGCGGTCCTCGAACCGGGTCTCGACGGTTCCGAAGCGCACGAGGTCGCCGTGGCGCAGAGCCTGCGAGCCGGTCACCGGTTCGGCGTTGACGAAGGTGCCGCCGGTGGACCCCAGGTCTTCCAGCCAGACCGCACCGCTCTGTTTGCGGATCACCGCGTGGGCACGGCTGACATGCGGGTCACCGAGCTGCAGATCGGAGTTCTCCCGGCGCCCGAGGACCTGCTCGTCGGCATCGACCACCAGCACACGGCCGCGCAGCGGGCCTTCGCTGGTGACGACGAACATCGGCAGCGGGATCAGTCGCTTTGCTGGGCCTACCATCCAGTCGCCCCCTTCTCGGTGGTCGTCGTCATCCGATGCCGTCTCCCGCCGTGGCTGCGCGGCGTCGCAGCTCCTCGACGATTGACACGCTCGTCGTTGCGTCCCCGATCTTGCTCTCCTTGCGCGCTCCATGAAAGTCACTGGAGCCGGTGACCGACATCCCTCGCCGGCGGGCTGCTGCCCGCCAGTAGTCGCGGACTGCCGGCTCGTGCCCGCAGTGGTCGGCCTCGACGCCCTTGAGCCCGGCGTCGCGCAGCTGATCCAGCAGCACGGTGCTCAGGGGGGTGTCCATGCTGCCGAGACCCGGATGGGCCAGGACCGCGGTGCCGCCCGCCGCCCTGATCAGCGCCACCCCGTCGACGGGCGCCAGGGCACGCTTCGGCTCGTAGGCGGGTCCGCCGTCGGCCAGGTACTGATCGAACGCCTCGTCGGCGTCCGCCACCAAGCCCTTGCCGACCATCACCGCCGCCAGATGAGGGCGCCCAACGGGCGCGCCGGCCGCCTGGGCGCGCACGTCGTCGATCGAGATGTCGACCCCAAGCCTTGCCAGGTTGGCGACCATGGCGTCGGCGCGGCGGTCGCGCTCGGCGCGCAGACGCCGACATTCGGTGACCAGCGCGGGATGCTCGGGGTCGACCCAGTAGCCGAGCAGGTGGATCCCGCGCTCCTCGTACTCGGTGGACAGCTCCACGCCCGGCACGAAGTCCAGCCCGTGCTCGGCACAGGCCTCGGCCGCCTCGGGCCAACCGTCCATCGTGTCGTGATCCGTCAGCGCCAGCCCCACGAGCCCCGCGGCGGCGGCCATGGCCGCGTTGGCGGCGGGACTGGTGGTCCCGTCGGAGAACGTCGAGTGCGTATGCAGGTCGTAGACCACAGCCGCACGCTACACGTCGCTGGGAAGGGGCTCACCCGTGCTCAGGTGAACGCGTTCTCCCCTGTCAGGTGGCGGCCGAGCAGCAGACGTTGGATCTGGCTGGTGCCCTCGTACAGCGTGGTGACGCGCGCGTCGCGCAGGTAGCGGCCCACGGGATACTCGTCGGAGTAGCCGTAGCCGCCGTGGACCTGGACCGCGCGGTCGGCGTTGCGCACCGCCGCCTCGGAGCAGAACGTCTTGGCGACCGACGACTCAACGGTGTGGCGCTCGCCCTTGTCGTGACGCCAGGCCACCTTCCAGTACAGCGCCCGGCTGGCCTCCAGGTCGAGGTAGATCTCGCTGATCAGCTGCTGCACCAACTGGAAGCCGCTGATCTTGCGGCCGAACTGCGTGCGCTCGTCGGCGTAGCGGAGTGCGGCGTCCAAGCAGGCCTGGGAGATGCCCGTGGCTCCGGCGGCCAGCGAGAAGCGGCCGGAGTCCAGCGCGTTGAGGGCGATCTTCAGCCCCTCGCCGACCTCACCGAGCCGCATGCGGTCTGGGACTCGGACGTTGGTCAGCACGACCTCGGCGGTGTCTCCCGCACGCAAGCCGAGTTTGCCGTGGATCGCGTTGCCCTGGTAGCCGGCGCTGTCCTGCGGCACGAGGAAGGCGGTGATGCCGCTGCGCCCGCCGCCGCCCTCTGTAGTGCCGGGGTCCGCCTTGGCGAAGACCACCGTCAGGATTCCCCTGCTGCCGTTGGTGATCCACATCTTCGAGCCGGTGAGGATCCAGTCGTCGCCGTCGCGGGTGGCACGCGTCGTCATGGCGGACGGGTCGGAGCCGGCGTTGGGCTCGGTCAGCCCGAAGGCGCCGAGGCCTTCGGACGTCAGGCGCGGCAGCCACTCGGACTTCTGCTCGTCGGTGCCCCAGTTCAGCAGGCAAGTGCAGGCCAGGCCAACGTTGACGCCCACCAGCGACCGGATCGACGCGTCGGTGCGACCGAGCTCCTCGGTTACCAGCCCGTAGGACAGGTAGTCCAGTCCTAGACCCCCGTACTGCTCGGGGACGGTGATGCCAAGCAAGCCCATCTCGAACAGCTTGGGCACCAGTTCATCGGGAAACGCCTCGCTGCGGTCCAACTCGCGGGCGTTGGGCGCGACCTCGGCGTCGCAAAAGTCACGGGCCAGCTTGCGGATCTGCTGCTGCTGCTCGGTGAGGTCGAAGTCCACGGCTGCGGCTCCTGGTCAGCGATGATGGCGGGCGCAGCCTACGCGCCCGACGCCGTGGGGCAGCACCTTCAGCCGTTTCAGCTCGACCACGGACGGCTCGATGCGGCGGATCCCGCCGCAGGCCCCGGCCGGCCGTCGCGGTACAGCACCAAGAAGTCGCCGGCGGGTGGCGCAAAGTCGGCCGCGGCGGTGGAACTCTCATCGCGGCCGCCGTAACGGGCGACGAACTCGGCCTGCAGCTCCTCGATGAGCTGCGAGGCCACGGGGCTGTCAAGCGCCTCGCGGCGGATCTGCAAGTCATCCATGACGCAGCAGTATCAGCGCTCGACTTCGGTCACGACCGCGTCGCGAGTGACGGCTAGGCTGCTGGGCCGTTACCGACCAGGAGCGCGCCGATGAAGGATCTTGCCCAGCTGGCCCTCGACGAGGCGGTCGCCGCCGGTGCCGGCTACGCCGATGCGCGGGCGGTGCTGGAAGAGGGTGAGTCGCTGTCGGTGCAGGACGACCGCGTCGAGGGTGTGGAGCGCAGCGCCACCCGAGGCGTCGGCGTGCGCGTGCTGGTCGACGGCTCGTGGGGGTTCGCGGGGACCGCACGGCTGGACCGCGAGCAGATCCTGGCCGCCTCCCGCCGAGCCGTGGCGATCGCCAAGGCCAGCGCCACCGCGCAACG
>Ga0136617_10003494_pt1 | contig 14050 bp, 14 predicted proteins | sample AntDrymUQ3222106_2_FD_129672 | JGI IMG/M metagenome (GOLD analysis project Ga0136617, IMG submission 129672) | Polar desert sand microbial communities from Dry Valleys, Antarctica - metaG UQ322 (21.06) | ecosystem: Environmental > Terrestrial > Soil > Desert | place: Antarctica: Dry Valley... | reverse complement strand
TCCGCTCCGAGGGGCGGTTGCGCTGTCACCCGCCTGGTCTAGCAGAACCACCATGCGGGGCTGGAGCCCCGGATGTGCGCGTGTCGTTCCCGGCTCAACCCAAAAAGCCCTGTGCAGAGGCCTACCGACAGGATCTGCGGGCCGTCTCCCCTCAGGTCACAAATCCATCACACTCACGGTGACCTTGCGATCTGAACACCTGAACACACCCCCCACTGGAGAGGACTCCGCCGTCCACGCGACAACGCATCTCTGCTACTCAGGCCCGGTTTCAGCTCTCAACACCCCATGCTCTAGATCACGCCGATGAAGGAAGAATTAGTGCGCGTGGAAGTCCACGCTAAGGCACCGGCAAGCGCGGCAAGCCGGTTGCACACGGCAACCCCTGGCTCATAATCGCCACGACCTCAGAAGATTCCTGTTCTCCGGGAGACCCTGACAACGCCAGCGTCAGTGCCTCCCCGGTGACCGCCTGTTTTCAGGGTGCCTCCCGACGACACCGGCCCGTCGTCCCGGCCACACTAAGACTCAATGGATGACCACCTAAGAAACCCGTGCCATCCATCACTCGGGTCCATTCATCAATCTCGTGTGACAAGGAGGATGCGCATGTCGGCCAAGGCTTGTCCCGACGAAATCGTGTCGCCGGCATGTCCGGACATGTTTGCCGAAGACACCGATTCCGGCGTTATGCGCCGAGAAGTCCGGGTCACACGCAGGCTACTCGACGCGGTCGCCGCCAAGGAGGCCGTCGTTCACGACTGGCTGGCGCGCTACAGCATCACCGTATTGCGCATCAGCATGGGGGCGGTGTTATTCGGGTTCGGTGTCATGAAGTACTTCCCCGGGGTGAGCCCGGCCGAGGACATGGTCCTGGCGACCACGCACCTGCTGAGCTTCGGACTGGTACCCGCCGTGATACCCGGGTCCGTGGCGGTGGCGTTGACCGCGACGCTGGAATGCACCATCGGCCTGTTGCTGATCACTGGGTGGTGGCTGCGCTTGGCCATCCCGCTGCTGGTGATTCAACTGGCCGGCATCTTGTCACCGATAGTGCTGCTCACCGGGCGGATATTCGCCGGGGCCTACCACATGCCCACGCTGGAAGGCCAGTACGTCCTCAAGAACGTGATCCTGCTCGCCGCGGCCATGATGATCGCCACCACGGTGCGGCGGCGCCACCACGGAACAAGAAAGGTAGGCCAGTAGTGACCACGACGGTCCAGGACGCCCGGACGCCGCTGTCCTCGCGGTCCTTCGTGGAATCATTTTCCGCGAACGTGCGGCGTTTCCCAGACGCCCCGGCTCTAATCTGGCGGGATGAGCCGGTCAGTTACCGCGAGCTGAATGACCGGGTGCGGCACGCCAGCGCGCAACTGAGCGCAGCGGTCATCGGCACGGCGCCGGTGGGCTTGCGGTGCTCGAAGTCGCCTGACTCGATAGCCCTCGTTCTGGCGTGTCTCATGGATCAGCGTCCCTTCCTGCTGCCGTCGGCCACGCTTCCTGAGCAGACGCTCCAGGAGCTGTTCCTTCGCGCCGGATGCGCAGGCGTGCTGACCGCGCCCAGCTCTCCCACCGGTCGGTATTCCTGGGCGGTCCCGCAGGGTGCCGTTCGCACCCAGCGGGACCGCGGGGCCACCGGCCGCGTCCGGGGATTCTCGCCCGATCCCGGGGCGGTCACGTTCATGCTCACCACATCCGGTTCCACCGGTCTGCCGAAAATCGTGCCGTTGAGCGAGGGTGCGGTGGACCGGTTCACCGACTGGGCAGGCACGCAATTCGAGCTGTGCCCTGGCCGGTCGGTGCTCAACTTCAGCCCGCTGAACTTCGACCTTTGCCTGCTGGACATCTGGGCCACCCTCAAACATGGTGGATGTGCCGTGCTGGTGGAGCCCGCCCGGGCAACCAGTGGCGGGTACCTCCGGCATCTGCTCGTGCGCCACGAGGTCGAGCTGGTGCAGGCCGTTCCGATGTTTTATCAGCTGCTTGCCCAGGCGAACACCGTCGAGTTCGGTGGTGTGCGTCATGCCGTCATTACCGGGGACCGCATCGCACCAGGTTGCCTGGCTCAGATCCCCGGAATGTTCCCCCATGCCCGGCTTTACAACCTGTACGGCTGCACGGAAACCAACGACAGCCTGCTGTACGAGATCGATCCCACCGACCTGCCCACCGGGGCGCTGCCATTGGGTGACCCACTGCCCGGTGTGCGGGCACTGCTGGCTGGCGAGGACGGCACAATACAGAACGGGCCGGGAATAGGCGAGCTGTATGTGTCGACACCGTTCCAGACCGCCGGTTACCTCGGTGTCCCGCACGGCGGGAGCCGCTTCGTCACGCATCCGGGCGGGGACTATTTCCGCACCGGTGATCTGGTCCGCCGCCACGAGGACGGCTCGCTCACCCTGGAGGGGCGCAAAGACTTCCAGGTGAAGGTGCGCGGAGTGCGGACCAGCATCGAACAGGTCGAGCAGGTTCTGGGCCGCCACCCCGACATCTCCGAGGTCGCCGTCGTGGCCGTGCCGGACCCGGTTGCCGGGCATCTCCTGCACGCCGAGACAAGGCGGGTTCCGGGTTCGGCGCTCAACAGCCTGCTGCTGCGGAAATTCTGCGCCGACCACCTGGCCCGCACTGCGATTCCGTCGACCTTCCGCATCGCAGAAAACCCGCTACCCAGAACCTCAACCGGAAAAATCGACCGTCAGATGGTCGCCCGCCTGCACATGGAAAGAGACTGACATGAATCACATCCAGACAATCACAGAGTTCCTCGTCGACGAGTTCCTCCCGGACATCGAAGCCGGGTCGCTGACGGCTGACTACGACCTGCTGGCCGGCGGAGTCATCGACAGCCTCGGGCTGTTGAAGGTCATCGCCTGGCTGGAGGACCGGTTCGGTGTCGTGGTGGACGACCTTGAGATCGCACCGGACAACTTCCGCACCGTCGCCGCCATGAATGAGTTCGTGCGCAACGCCGGCCGGCCCACCGAGCGAGCAGCATGATGTCCGAGCTACTCGATGCACTGATCAATCGCAGGCACCCGGTCGACCTGACCATGTGCCGGGAGTTCTGGGATCGCCTGCGTGACCGGAAACTCCACCCGGGGGAAGCGGCGGCACTCCTGGCCTGCCTGTCCACCGGTATGCCGCCGGCCAGCACGGTGGAGGTCCTGGTCCGGTCGCTGGAGGAGCGGCGGCCGCAACCGGGCCAGCGGTTTCCCGGTGCGGTCAACATCGTCGGCACCGGCGGCGGGCCACGCACGTTCAACATCTCCACCGCGGCGGCGTTCACCGCCGCGGCTATGGGGGTGCCGGTGGTCAAGACCGGGTCGCGCGGATACGCCGGCCCGACCGGGTCCCTGGACCTGCTGGGCTGCCTCGGCATTCCCCTGACCACGAGCTACCAGCAGACCGGCGAGCTGCTGGACCGGTACAACATCGCGTGCGCAGGCTACTTCGTCTACCCCGTCGAGCTCGCAGCACTGGCCCGGGCGGTGGCGCCACTGCGGATGCGCACGCTGGGCCGCTTCGTCAACACGGTGGGTCCGTTCCTGGCGGCCATGCCGGTGTCAGCCCAACTCACCGGCGTCTCCGACCCCTGCCACCTGGAAGCTCTGCGGCACCTGGCCGCCCGGCAGGCACCCAAACGGGTCTGGCTGTGCACCAACGATCTCGGGGCCGATGAGCTGCTCAGCGTGGCGGACAACCTGGTGCACGACGTCGGTTCCGGGCAGTTCCAGGTCCGGCCCGGCACCGTAGGCCTGGGCGGGGGCAGCCTGACCGACCTGCTCACCGTCCCAGACGACACCCCAGACCGCAGCGCGACGGCCGGGTACTTCCTGGCTGTGCTCGGCGGCAAGGGGCCGCCCGCGGCGGTCGCGACGGTGTGCCTCAACGCGGCCGCGCTGGCGGTGGCCGCAGGTGCCGCCGGGGACTGGGCAAGCGCGGTGAGCATGGCGCGCGAGGTCCTCGACAGCGGCGCCGCCGTCAACCTGGTGCACCGCATCCGGGAAGACCACCGAGCTGGGCGGCCCACGGCCGGCCTATCCGGGGCGGGGCGTGCCCGATGACCAGTCCAGCTCCGATGACCAGCCGGCCTGGCTCCGCCACTGCCACCGGCTTCTTCTCCCAGCGTCGCCCGGGAGAACCTGGCCTGGCGCTGTTCCTCAACGCCGGAGACCCTCCACTGGGCGCGCTCGGCGACGTCGCCCGGATGCTCGACGAGCTGCAGGTGGACTGTCTCGAGCTCGCGGTGCCGTTCCCCGACTCGTGCACCGACGGAGCGGTGATCCGGCGCTCAGCCACCCGGGCACTGCGCGCCGGAGCTGATCTTGATGCCGTGCTCCGGGCGCTGGACACCATCCGCGGTGACCTCAGCCACCTGCGCATCGCCCTGCTCGCAGACTGGAGCCACACCATCAAACCGGCATCAATGCCAGATTTCCTCGCCAGGGTAGCCGATTCAGCCGCAGACGGGCTGCTCGTGCATGGTCTGCCACCCCGGCTGCGAGCCAGTTATCACACCGCCGCCCACGAGCACCAGCTGCCGATCATCACCACCTGCTATGCCCGTTCCAGTTCCGACGTGCAAGCCGAGGCGGCCGCCACCGCCACCGCGTACCTCTATCTGGTCGCGCATTATGGCCGCAGCGGAAACGGCCCGGCAGCCGGATTCAGTGCACTCACGCCCGTGGTCGGCGCGCTCCACGCGCAGACCACGACACCGGTGGCTGTCGGATTCGGCGTACGGGACCGACGCGATGTCCGGGCACTCGCCGGGACAGACGCCGATGCCGCCGTCATCGGCAGCGCCGGCGTCGAGCGGATCGAATACGCACTTACCCACCAAATTGACCCCGTGCAAGAGCTGGCCGAATTCGTCCAGACGCTACATCCACAACCAGGAACCTGACCCGTAGAAAGGGAATAAAATGATCATCAGAACGATCGAATCCGTGCCGACGGTCGAGTGGGGAAACGGCCTGAGCCGCAGATTCCTGCTGGACGCCGACAACATGGGATACACACTCACCGACACGATCGTCCGCGCTGGCACCACGTCACGGATAGAGTACCGCAATCACCTCGAGGCATGTTATTGCATCGAGGGGAAGGGCGTGGTGGTCGACATGGACGGGAACTCACACCCGATACGGCCGGGAACGATGTATGCACTCGACCACAACGATGCGCATTTTCTCGTCGCGGCACCCGAGGCCGATCTGCGGCTCGTGTGCGTGTTCTCTCCCGCGCTGCGCGGCAACGAGAGCCACCGCCTCGACTCGGCGGAGTTCTCACACTACTGAGCGCGGTGTGCCGGACACCTTGCCCACAACCAGATCAGGAGCACGAAAATGATCATCTGGAACGCAGACCAGCGCGCGCTGCGCGCTGGTCTGACCACCTGGTGCGAAGCGCTCAGCGCAGATCACGTCGAGCAGGACGCCCGCGGAGTCTTCCCGTGGGACAAGTGGAAACTCATCAAGGAGTGCGGAATCCTGCAACTCCCCTTCGACGAGTGCTGGGGCGGGCTGGGCCAAGACCTGCGTACCACGATGTACGTCCTGGAGGGCCTCGGTCACGGATGCCGCGACGGTGGCCTGAACTTCTCGGTCTCCACGCACCTGGTCAGCACCGGGATACCGCTTCAGGCCTTCGGCTCGGCCGATCTCAAGGCCCGTTACCTGCCGGCCGCCTGCGCCGGTGATACGATCGGGGCGCACGCGATCACCGAGCCCGAGGGCGGCTCCGATGCGCTGGCCATGCGCACCCGCGCCCGCCGCGACGGCGACCACTACGTGCTCGACGGGAACAAGACCTTCGTGAGCAACGGTGCGGTGGCCGACGTGTTCGTGGTGTACGCCAGAACCCATCCTGACGCCGGCCCGCTGGGCCTCACCCCGTTTCTGGTGGAACGTGGCACCCCCGGGTTCGAGATCGGCAACCCGATCCCGAAGATGGGGCTGCGGACATCACCGCTGACCGAGTTGTTCTTCCACGAATGCCGCATTCCGGCGGCCAACGTCATCGGCCGGCCAGGCGGTGGCTTCATCGTGCTGGACCACGTCATGAAATGGGAGATCCTGTGCTCATTCGTGATTAATCTCGGCGAGATGGAGCACCGCCTGCAACGGTGCGTAGACTACGCCCGGACCCGCCACCAGTTCGGTTCGCCCATCGGCTCTTTCCAGGCGATAGCACACAAGATTGCCGACATGAAAATCGGAGTCGAGGTCACCAGAAAATGCCTGTACGACGCCGCCGACGCGGTGACCGGGAACAGGAACTCAACGCTTGACCTCGCCATCGCCAAGCTGGTGGCCAGTGAGCACAATTTCGCGTCCGCGGCGGCCGCTGTGCAGATCTTCGGTGGCAACGGATACATGGCCGAGTACGGCCTGGAGAAAGACCTGCGCAACGCTGTCGCGGGAACCATCTATTCCGGTACCTCGGAGATCCAACGTAATCGGATCTCCTCGATGCTCGGCCTGTAAGGCCGGCGGAAGGCAGCAGCCATGAACGCGCAGGAAAACCTGGATCTTCAGCCGACGGATTTTCTCGACTACCACAGCGCCGAGGTCCAGGACTTCGTCGAGCGCTGGGCACCCGCGGCAGCGGGCACGGCCACTGAGCGCGCGGTGTCGCTCTACTACGCAGTGCGCGACAAGGTTCGCTACGAGGTGTACGGCACCGATCTCTCCCGCGCGGGCCTGCGGGCCAGCCAGGTGCTACGCGCCCGATCGGGCATGTGCATCCACAAGTCCGTGCTCTATGCAGCGGCCCTGCGGGCTATTGCGGTGCCCAGCAAACTGGTGCTCACCGACGTGCGCAACCATCTGTCGTCCGACCGCCTCCGGGCGCTGGTGGGGGGCGACGTCTTCCACTATCACTGCCTCACATCGGTCAACCTGGCAGGCCGCTGGGTCAAGGCAACCCCGGTATTCCCCAAAATACTGTGCAGACTTTACGGAATCGCACCACTGGAGTTCGACGGGGTCACCGACAGCCTGCACCACCCATTCGACCACCAAGGCCGCCGACACATGGAGTTCCTACGCACCCACGGTGAGTTCTCCGACCTGCCCTATGACCTCGTCGTGAACGGCCTGCGAGCCGCACACCCGCGAATCTTCCGCGACGCCGATCAGCTGGTAGAGGGCTCACTGGTCACCGACGCCATCGCGGCCAGACCATGACCCGGGTGAAGATCTGCGGCGCGACCCGGCCTGCGGACATCGACCTGCTGTCCGCGGCCGGCGCCGACCTGGTGGGTCTGTGGCACGGCGTGCCGGGCGGTCATGCCGAGCTCACCACCGGCCAGCTGACCACCCTGACCCAAACAGCAGCGGCCACCCGGCTGCAGCCGGTCCTGGTCACCTTGCAGACCACCGCGGCAGCCATTCGCCAGGTGCTGTCGGCGGCCGGGTGCGGCTGGGTCCAGCTGCACGGATACCAGCCGCCGGGCACCGTGCGCGCCCTGAAGACCGCGGACCGTGACCTGCGCGTGATCAAAGTGCTGCACGTGCGCAACGGCCGCTGCCTGGAACAGCCTCTCATCGGGGCCTACCAGCGCGCCGGCACGGACTATTTCCTGCTTGACCCGGTCACTGCGGAGGGCAGGCTCGGCAGCACCGCCCAGATCCTCGACGTGGCAGTGGTGCTGGCGCTGGCCGACGTCATCAGCAGGCCGTTCCTGCTGGCCGGTGGGATCACGGCGGACCGGGCCGCGCAGCTGCGGGAGGTCAGCAGCCATCCCCGCTTCCTGGGCGTCGACGTGGACACCGGCGCCCGGGACAGCAACCGGCGTCTGGACCGGACCCGCATCGCGGGTATCCGCCAAGCGTGGCCAGCGTCCCCCCTTGACGACCCCCTTGACACCACCACAGGAGCCCTGCCGTGACCGCGACTTTCATCGAAGCGCTGCTCTCCGCACCCACCCCGGTGATCACCGAGGTGAAGCTCACCGACGGCACCGGAGCCGACCTCCTCGGGGCCCGCACGGTAGGCGAGGTCGTCGGCGCCTACCACGACACCGGAGCCCGATGCATGTCCGTGGTCACCGGCCGCTGGTTCGGCGGGAACATCGCACTGCTGCGCGAGGTGGCGGCGCTGACCGAGGCCCCCTTACTGCAGAAGGACTTCCTCACCCGGGAGTCCCAGCTGCGCCAGGCCAGAGAGCTGGGGGCCTCGGCCGTCCTGCTCACCGCGAAGCTGCTGCCCGCCACGGTGCTGGGCCACCTGATCGAGCATGCGCTGCGCATCGGCCTGACCCCCTTCGTCGAGGTCTGCGACGAGCAGGAGATCGACGCGGTCACGCACAGCCCGGACTGCGTGGTCGCGGTGAACAACAAGGACATCCGCGACCGGGAGCGGGACCGTGGTGACCTCGAGCGCAGCCGGCAGCTGCTGGCGGCGGTGGCGGCCAGCGGCACCCTGTGCCCAGTCAGCGCCAGCGGTATCCACCGCCCCGAGACCGCTGCCCACCTGGTCAACTCAGGATATGCCGGGCTGCTGATCGGCACCGCCCTGCTGCAGGCGAGCAGCCCGCAAGCGTGGTTCGCCGAGTTCGACCGGCACCGCACCACCGGCCCGGAAATCCCATGAACACCACACTCGACCCCGCGACCAGGCTCACCGTGATACCGGCCGATGCCCATGGTGTGAGATGACGATAGTCGAGACAGACTCGGCGAATGCTGGGGAGCGCCTACGGGACGCCTGGCTCGCTTTCGCCGGAATCGTGCTGGTCGCGGCGAATCTTCGGCTGGCGGTGAGCAGCCTCGGCCCGGTGCTCGATGAGGTGCGTGGCGGCCTCCGTTTGTCCGGCAGCGTTGCCGGAGTGGTGACCACTTTGCCGCTGATCTGCTTTGCCGTTTTCGGTGCCCTCACCCCCCGGCTGGCAAGTCGATATGGAGTTCACCGCGTCCTGGTAGTAGCGGGGATCGCGCTTGCCCTTGGACTGGTGACGCGGGCGGTGTGCAGTTCGGCGGTGGTGTTCGTGGTCGCCAGCACGCTGGCGCTCGTCGGCCTCGCCCTGCAGAATGTGCTGCTGCCGGTGCTGGTCAAGCGACATTTTCCCGGCCACATCGGGATCGTCACCGGATGCTACGCCACGGTGATGGTCGCTGGTGCCTCTTTTGCCGCTGCGATCACCGTTCCGATCACGCACGCGTGGGGCGGCTGGCGTATGGGCCTGGGAATCTGGGCGCTGGCCGTGCCATTGCAACTGCTGCCGTGGCTGAGGTTGGCCTGGGCGGACCGGCCGATGCACAGCGCGGCACACAAAGCGGTGCATAGTGCGGCGCACACCCAGCCCAACCCGATCCGGCCGGCCCGCACCAGGCTCGGCTGGGTCTTCGCGATCTACTTCGGAACGCAGGGCATCCACACTTACGTCGTCCTCAGCTGGCTGCCACAGTGGTTTCGCGATTCCGGTTTCTCCGCGGAGACAGCGGGAGCGCTCGTCGCCGTGGCGGTGATTCTGGGCATTCCCATGGCGCTGGCGATGCCGGTAATCGCCGAGCGCTGCACCGACCAGCGCGGCTTTGTGTTGGCGTTCGCGGCGTGTTATTGCGCTGGGTACATCATTCTCGGGCTGGCGCCCCGGGCCGGCGCCTGGCCGGCGACCATCCTGCTAGGGCTCGGTGGCGGGACCTTTCCGCTGTTGCTGACCATGCTCGGCCTGCGAGCGCGGACCACCGCTGGCACGGCGGCGCTGTCTGGATTCGTTCAAAGCACCGGGTACCTGATCGCCGCGCTGGGCATGCTGGTAGTCGGGCTCCTGCATGACACCACCCTCAGGTGGCAGGAAGTGGTGATCTTCCTGATGGCGACGGTGATGCTCCAGACCGGGGCCGGCCTCTCAGCAGGGCGGCCCCAGTATCTGGAGGATGAGCGCAAGGAGCCCCGAGGCTACGCTGATGCTAGATAAAACTTTTCGTCAGGGTTGCGACGGAAATGTGCGGCCAGCCCACGTTAGTATGGACGTCTGGAAGGCTTTTAAAGACCTCGAAGTCCAAGATGACCATCTGCGCATACTGGAGCTGCAGGAAGGGAGGGAAAAACTTGTCGCTGACCTTCTCGATCCAAAAAGTTGAGTAGACTAGCGAGGCGTTGGCATTCGCGCCGACCGGCCCGACTGGATCACCCCCCTGAAGGAAGAGAATATTCTCAATACCACCGGCGCCATCTACGGGGCGCACTATAACAGTGGGATCGATATTTGGATCTTTACTGTTGGCATTTACGAAAAATTTGACTTCCGACTGGGTTGCAATGTTGAGAGCAACCCCCTCAAAGGTTTTTCCTTCGGCAACCTGCCGATTGATGACAGCTTGGAGGAGCTTGATGGGGTCGTTGACCACGTCTTGCATGGGCACGCCGTCGATCTCTACGGGGAGGTCCGGCTCGGGAGGGAAGGTGTTGAAGGGCGTCCGGGGATTGGTGATGGATTCGGGGATGGTGAGATCGTACTCTGTGAATGGTGGCACGGTCGCGGACAGTTTTTCCGAGGTTCCCTCGGCGTGGATGATCGGCGGACCGGGGATTGTAGGAATCGTCACGAACGGAGTGCTGTTGAATGAGGGGAACTGGGAGAACGCGTATTTATCGGGGAACGCCTCGAGGACCGGCGTGCCGGTAAACGGCTGAGCCGTGCCTTGTGCGAGCAGGGAGTTGCCATGGGGGATTGTTCCCAGCCGGCTGACCAGCTGCCCATCCGGAGGGGCTGACTCCGGGGGGTAAACCGTGGCCGGCTGCGTGATCCAGAGCCCGGGCTCGACATGCAGCAAACCCCCAGTGAAGGCGTCGGAGATCCGCTGATCGTAGGTCAAGCCGAACAGGTCAATGTCGCCCTGCCCAAACCCTCGGTTCGGGACCGACGCGTTGATGGGCTCGAAACTCAGCCTCTCGCGCGTTTGATTGAGCTGAAGATACAAGTTGGCCTGGTCCCTGAAATTCGGCCGCGCAATGAGGTTGAATCCAGAGCCGCGCCAGGTCCCGGCAAGCTCCCCAAGAAGCCCCAGCCTGTCGAGGATGTCAGCACTGGCCAACGGAAGCCGCACCGAGGATACTCCTACGTCAACCGAAGCTATGTTTTCCTCTGACATTGCCGTTCTCCATTCAGTGAGACTACGAGGAGCGTGGGCCTGGCCGTGGTGGGTGATGCATCATAGAGGGGCGAGCCCGCGTCGGTGATACCTCGACTTTTGCAGTTATGCGGCGGCTAGTGCCCAAACGTGCTGGACTTCGAGGATTTCTTGGGTTGTGGCTGGTCGGGGGGCTTGCGGGAGAAATCGGGCGGTGATGAGCTGGCGGCGGAGCGTGGTGAGCTATGTCCAGGGTGGAGGGTTCGGTCTTGGTCCGGTACCAGGGCGCGGCGGCCCGGCGGTGTGCGGTGTCGGTGGCGGGGTGGCCGTGCAGGATGTACCAGAGGATCAGCAAGGTGTGGCAGAACAGTCCGAAGGGTACGGTCCGTTCGTTCGACGGCTTTCTTGGTGCGGTTGCGGGCTTGGCCGACGCCAAGGATGTTCTTGACGTCGCAGAACATGACCTCGATGGTCCACCGGGCGGCGTAGCGGGCGATGATCTGTTCCGCGGTGGCGGTGAGGTCGGTGGTGACCAGCGCGATGTCATAGCCGCCGGTCGGGGTGGTCGTGCGCCTGGTGTCGCGCAGCAGGATGACGCGGACGGTGTCGGTGCGCCAGGTGCTCCTACCACAGGCAGACCCGCTCGGCGACCTGCACCGCGGCGGTGCTGCCGTAGCGGGTGACGGTGGCCGTCCTCCAGGTCGCGGAGCCGGCGAGCTGGGTGGGGGTGTCGATCCGATCGCCCTTGAGCCGTGGCCGACCGCGTCTGCCGGTGCGGGGTGGGGCGGGCTGGTAGAACACCGCGGTGGAGCGGGCCCGGGTGGTCATGGTCATATCGTGGCCGAGCCCGGCGAACGCCCCGCAGCCGTAAGCGGGGGCGGCGACCACCTGGATCCCGCGGTCGGGAAACCGCTCAGCCAAAGCATCGACCAGGTCGCGGGCCAGGTCGGGTGTGGACCGGTCACCGCCCTTGACCGCGAGGGTGGCCAGCACCGGCACAGCCACCGGGCGGGCTCCGAACGGCAGCGTCACGATGATCGCCGCGACTACCCAGTTGTTGCCGAACCCCACCTTGAGGGTCCCAGCGGCGGAGCCGTCATGGAACCAACCGACTCCGTGGACCTTGCGCCCGCGCCGGCGGAACAGAGTGTCATCGATCACGACGGTGATCGATGCGCCCGGCGCCAGCAGGTGGGCGACGACCAGCCCAGCTACCGCCAACCCGAGCTGGTGGGGACACCAGCGGGCCGCGGAGAACAACCGGTGCGCCCGGGCGTGATGCCACACCCGGGAAAGCCCAGCCCCGGTGAGCATCCCGCACACCGTCCGTCCGACCGGCTGGGCCCACAACCCGGTCAGCAACGCGGTGAACGTCTCGAAACTCGGGGCGGTGAAACACGGCCGGAACGTCTCCAGCACGCCTGACACCGACCCCGGTAGGGTCACTTCCCCACGGGCACGGCAAAGTCGATCACGATGCGTTCATGCTGGTATGAGCCCCAGCCGCTTGAGGACACGTCGGTCTTTGCGGGCGTTGTGGCGTAGTGCGGCGGCGATGTTGGTGACGTCGCGGAGTCTGAGCAGGCTGATCGCGAGGATGCGGTAAGCTGGCCATGACCCGCGGTGCGTTGCCGGTCCGGACTCGGGAGGCATCCTCACCGAAGGTGACATCGCGTACCCAGTGGGTCGCGTCGACCGTCCAGTGGCCGCGGACGTGGGCGAGCAGGTCGGCGGGGCCGGCTTGCTCGGCGGTCAGGCTCGTGATGTAGAGCATCGCCTGGTAGGTGGTCTTCCCTTTCTGTGTGGTGGCGCGTTCGATCAAGAGGACCTGCTTGACGTGGGGGAAGTTCAGATTCTGCGGTGCGTCGAGGACCTGGATGGTGCGAATCTCGTGTCGTCCCCGGTCCCGGTCTTCGGTCCGGGCGGTGATCGGGACATCGGCCCAGGTCAGTGTGTCGAGCCGGTCGAACAGGGTGGGCTGGTTGTCCAGGACGGGGAACAGGAAGTGCGCGTCCTTGTCCTCGCGCAGGAAACGGGCGTTGGCGCGCTGGGTCTGCATCGCGTCCGAGGTGATCACGAACCCGGTCAGATCCAGCGGTTGTAGCAGCGGGATGAACGCGGTGATCTCGTTGCTCTTCTCGGCGATCTGCCGCTGGGCGAGCACGACACCGCGATGGGTGAGAGCAGCCAGCAGATGCGGCGCCTTCCCATCCTCGGTTCTGGCGCCACGAGCGGTCTTCCCATCGACGGCCACACCGGGCATCATCGGTATGTGCCTGCCCCGGGTGCTCTTCCTTCTGCGGCGTTGACCTGCCGCTTTCCCGCGTCGGCCGGCCTTTCGGTGCTTGCGCCCGGCGCGGGAGCGGGCGGCGTGGGCGAGCAGTACGCGGCGATGCAGCCATCGCCGCAGCGCCCCGTCCAGGGCGTCGCCGTCCACCTGCCCGCACAAACGGCGGACCGTCTTCTCGTCCGGGCCGAGGTACCGGCCACGCACCGGGTCGTGGCGCGCCCCGAGCGTCTTCCACGTCTTCTGCCCGGCACCGGCGATCCACTGCCTGATCGCATAAAACGATGTGCTCCCAGCCAGCACCGCCGCGATCGCCATCGCCATGACCGCAGGCATCCCATGCCGCACGCCTCGGGCATCACGCGGATCTGGCACCTGTGACAGGGCCCTGAGCAGGCACTCCTACCCGGTACGCCCCAACCGGACCACCGGCGGCGAACTGTCGGACTGGCCATGGACACGGTCGATCAGCGAAGATAGCGGCGCGGGCACGGAGCCCCTCATGATCTGTTGGCGTCGAGAACCACAAGATCATCGGATCCGTGCCCGCCTTGTCAAATGGGTGTGGCTCTTCTTGAGTGATGCTCATGCTGCCTGTGGGACGTGGTTGTCGGCGTAGCGCGACTGGTGGACGCGCAGTTTCTCCTGGGACAGGTGGTGGTTCCAGTACTCGTCG
>Ga0136617_10003493_pt1 | contig 14050 bp, 12 predicted proteins | sample AntDrymUQ3222106_2_FD_129672 | JGI IMG/M metagenome (GOLD analysis project Ga0136617, IMG submission 129672) | Polar desert sand microbial communities from Dry Valleys, Antarctica - metaG UQ322 (21.06) | ecosystem: Environmental > Terrestrial > Soil > Desert | place: Antarctica: Dry Valley... | reverse complement strand
TTCCTCGGTGCTGGCATGAATCCACCTTTCGTGGAATCAGACCCTCCACCAAACCCGTGCCGGTTCATTCCTCGGTGCTGGCATGAATCCACCTTTCGTGGAATCAGACCCTCCACCAAACCCGTGCCGGTTCAAGCAGCCGAGATGGGCCTGCTGAACCAGATCTGGACCGCGCTGTCCCCGCTGACCAACCTGTTCACCCCAAAACAGAAGCTGGCCAGCAAAACCCGGGTCGGGGCGAGGATCACCAAGCGCTACGACACCGCACAAACGCCCTACCAGCGGCTGCTCGGCCACCCCGACGTCCTCGACGACACCGACCGCCGGCCGCTCGAGAAACGCCACGCCACCACCACCCCCGCCCAAGCCCGGCGCGACGTCACCGACCTGCAAGCCACCCTGCTCACCCGCGTCGCACACAAGAACATCACCCGCCGCGGGAAGCAGAACGCCGTCTACCTCTCCCGAACCAGACAGCCCCGCCCGGCCAGCCCCGCCAAGCGGGCATCCTGACGTGAGTCAACGACCGCGACCACGCGGGCATCTTGACGTGAGTCACCTAGACGAATCCACGAACTCGTCGCCTCGAGTTGGTGCCGAGCGAGCGTCGCCGCGAGGTCGTCGTCCGCATTCGCCCGACCTCACGCGGTCTTGTGTGCAACGCTTCGGCGGGAGCCGTAGTCGTCGTCCGGCGATGGCGGCTGATCAACTTGTCGTTCGTCCTATGGAGGTCTGTGGCGGTGACGCCAGTGGAAACGGCGTCGTTGTGGAGAGGCACGGCGGATGCGGACGTGCTCGCCGGCACAGGACCGACCACGGTCGGCGCCGGCCGAGCCCCCCATCTCGTGGCCCGTGCACGCCGACGGCTCGCCAGCCACCGACCGGTCGAGCTGCTCCCTGGCTGGCCGCTCGTGCTGCTGTTCGTCGGCTACCCGCTGTGGTGGATCGGCGGGGTCGCCGTGTTCGCGCCGCTGGTGGCCGCGGTCCCGATGCTGGGCTATCTGCTCGCGCTGCGGCACATCAGGTTGCCCTCCGGCTTTGCGTTGTGGCTGCTCTTCCTGGCCTGGGCCACCGCGGGCGTCACGGTGCTCTGGGTCCAACCCAGCGGCACGCTGGCAGTCGCCGGGCTCGACCGCCTCGTGCCCTTCGGTTATCGCCTCGCGTGGTACGCGGCGGTGACGGTCGTGCTCCTCTACGTCGGCAACCTCAGACGCAGCCAGCTCAGCGACCAGCGGGTCTACCGCCTGCTGGCCTGGATGTTCCTCGTGACCGTGGTCGGCGGCTACATCGGGTACCTGGCGCCGAACGTGCCGGTCCGCTCGGTTCTCGAGATCGTCCTGCCGGCGGGTGTGCGCTCCAACGACTTTCTCTCGGTCCTCATCCACCCGAACCTGGCCCAGCTGCAGGACATCGGCATCGAGGTGACGAGATCGTCCGCACCATTCGTCTACGCGAACGACTGGGGCGCGAACTACGGCCTGCTCGCTCCGTTCTTCGTGCTGGCCTGGACCGGGGCGCACGCTGGCTGGCGCCGGCGGGTGTTCCCGTTCGTCGCGCTGGTCTCGGTGCCGCCGGTGATCTTCAGCCTCAACCGCGGCCTGTGGTTGGGGCTCGTCGTCGTTGCGATCTTCGTCGCGGTGCGGCTGGCGCTGATGGGCCGGCTCGCTGCGATGAGTGGTGTCCTCGGTGCGGCCGTGCTCACTGGCGCGCTGCTCGGCGCTACTCCGCTCGGCGACCTGGTGACCGAGCGGTTCGAGAACCAGCACAGCAACGAAGGCCGGACTGAGCTGGCCAACCGAGCGGTCGCGATCGCCTGGGAGGAGTCGCCGATTCTTGGGTTCGGCGGGTCTCGGGAGGTCGCCGGCAACTTCTACTCGATCGCCGGTGCGTCGAGCGAAGCCTGCCCTGGCTGCTCGCCGCCGCAGATCGGGACGCAGGGCCACCTGTGGCTGCTGGTCTTCGGTCACGGGCTCGTCGGCGCCGCATGGTTCTTCGGGTTCCTCGGCCGCCGTCTCGTCGTCGGGCTGCGCGGCACGAGCCGCGACGCCACCGCGCTGTGTGCGGTCGTGGTCTTCTACGTCACGGTGATGTTCGCCTACGACCTGCTCACGCTGCCTTCGTTCGTCCTCATGATCGCGCTCGGGTTGCTCTGGCGTCACGAGTCCGAACCCGCCGTGGTTCGCTTCACCGACCGGAGATCGGCACTCGACGAACCGAGCCAGGGCACGACCGTCCCGTCGGCTTCGACACGGCGATGACAACACTGCGCGACGCCCCGGAGGGGGTCAAGGCGGCGGGCCGCCGCGCCGTCGCGAACTGGGGCGCACTCACCGCGGGCCGGCGCATGCTGCCGGATTACCTGATCTGTGGGGCGCAACGCAGCGGGACGACAAGCCTGCACCGGGTCCTTGCCCGGCACCCGGACGTGACGCCGCCGGCCTTCCACAAGGGCGTGCACTTCTTCGACTCCGCAGCGCACTACGGGCGCGGCCTCGACTGGTACCGCGGGCACTTCCCGGTCCGGATGCTTGCCGACCGCCTAGCGCGGACCGGCCAGGCGCGCACCGGCGAGTCGAGCCCATACTACGTCTTTCACCCACTCGCGCCCGGGCGAATCGCGCGTGACCTGCCCGCGGCGAGACTCGTCGTCCTGCTGCGCGACCCGGTCGAGCGAGCGTGGTCGGCGCACAAGCAGGAGACCGGTCGCGGTTTCGAGACCGAGCCGTTCGAGCGTGCGCTCGAGCTCGAGGACGAGCGGCTGGACGGCGAGGTGGAGCGGATCAGGCGTGACCCCTTGTACCAGTCGTTCCACCACCAGCATCACGCGTACCGTCGGCGCGGTCACTACGCCGAGCAGATCGAGAGGCTGACCGGCGCGGTGGGCGCGGATCGCGTGGTCGTCCTCGAGGCCGAGGAGCTCTTCACGCCGGGAACCGACGGGTGGGCTCGCCTGCTCGACCACATCGGCCTCGCCGCGTGGGACCCAGGCCCGATGCCAAGGGCAAACGCCCGGCCGAGCGGTGCGCTGCCGGCCACGGTCCGGGAGGAGCTGGCCACCTACTTCCAGCCGCACGACGAGCAGCTGGCGCGACTGCTCGAGCGCGACCCCACGTGGCGCCGCTGACTAGACCTTCGCGTCGGGCTTGTTCAGGATGGTGATCCAGTCGCCGTACTTCCGGACGTCGTACTGGCCGCGATCGCCCCAGCACTGCGTCTGGCGCTCGACGGTGAGCCCGACCACGCGTGCCCAGCTGGCGACGTCCTCGCGTGCCACCGGTGACCGGTTTCCGCTGTCGCGCCACCGCCCCTGCCCGGCCAGCCGCTGGACGACTCGGCCGACCAGCCCCAGGCGGCGGGTCACCGGCACGAGGGGAAGACTCCACCGCCGGAGGCCGGCGTGATGGATCACGGCCCGACCACCGGGCCGCAGGACCCGCGCGAGCTCGCTCAGGTACCCCTTGATCACGTCGCCCTCCATGTGGACGAACGAGTCGAACGACCAGGCGAAGTCGATCGATCGGCCATCGAGGAAGGACAGCGACGATCCAGTGGTGAGGTGGCCACGAAGCCGGGGGTCGTCGCTGAAGCGGACCCGGCAGGCGTCGAGGCACTCCTGGTTGATGTCGACGATCACGACGCTCCCGGCCCCGGCCAGCAGGTGCTCGGTCCACCTCCCGTGCCCGGGAGCGATCTCGAGCACGTCCGACGCCGGGGTCAACGACGGCACGACGAAGGTGTCGACGAGCGCCTCTTTCCACAACTCGTAGGGCTGCCCGCAGGCGGACGCCATGCCCGACCACTCGTCGCCGTGCTGCTCCCACCCATGCCGCTGGCTCCAGGCTGCACGGTTCCACTCGACAGATGGCATCGGCTCTCTCCTGAGACTCGAATCGACAGCGGACTCGACTCGTACGTCAGGCCCAGCACCCGCCCGCACAACCTGCGAGCGAGCAGGGTGCAGCGCGACGGCACAGCATGCAACATGATTGTCGGCGCGCGCCGCCGAATCGCCGAACTGGAACGGTTCCGTCGTTCCGGCGGCGCCCCGACGACAGGTCTGGCAGTGTCGAATCGGCCAGCGTATGCATCTTGAGAGGTTCGTCTTGTTGCCGGTGACAGCACGGCCCACGGCTGCGTGCCGATTGTGAGCTGCTCGTTGGGCGAGTCCTGATGGGCCGTACGCGTCTCGACGCGCTGCTCGCCGACCTCGAGGTGCTCTACCCGGGGGCCAGGGTTTCCACGGCATCGGGGGCCGGCGCGGGTGCACCAGGGATGCGCCGCTTCCGTCTGTTGGTCTCGCGCCGCCACCCCAGGCTTCTCGTGCCGGTCGACAGCCCGGAAGCCACCCGGGCAGCGATCCGCCGCGACTCCGCCAACGACCGGCTCCACGACGTCCTCGGCAGACGCGCCGTCGCGGCGGTTGCTGGACATCGGCTGGGTCAACGTGTCTTCCGCGACGTCGTGACTGCCGGCCCGGTCGGCGCGGACTCAGTCGAGACCTACTTGGCGAGGTTCGTCGGCGATGCCGTGAGGCTGTCCCTGCACAGCGGCGCGGCCCGCGCCAACGCTAAGCCAGTGGTCGGCGTCCACCTCATGACGGGCGCCGAGATCGGCTTCTGCAAGATCGGCATCACGCCCCTGGCGGCCCGACTGGTTGCCCACGAGAGCAGCGGCCTTCGGCTGCTGGCGGCGGCGCACCTCACCTCGCTCGACGTCCCGGCCGTGCTCCATGCCGGCCAGTGGCGGGGGCACGAGGTGCTCCTCATGGGCGCATTGCGCGGCAGCCGCGGCCGTGGCCGGCTCGTCCCCGTGGAGGCGATGCGTGAGGTCGTCCAGGCCCCGGGAACGGCGGTGTGCTCGCTTCGCGACAGCCCGTGGACGGCACGCATCGGCGAGCAGCTGCCCGGCGCCGGTCCCGAGGTCGCGGCGCGCATCCGATGGACCCTCGACGCACTCGTCACCCGGCATGGCGACCAGCCGCTCGTGCATGGCGGCTGTCACGGGGACTGGGGCCCCTGGAACATGTCCTGGTCGGGCGATCGGCCACTTGTGTGGGACTGGGAGCGGTTCACCCGCGACACACCCGCCGGGGTGGATGCGGCTCATTTCACCGCCCACGTACGCCTCCGCCGGATCGGGGACCTGCCGCTCGCGATGAGCGCCGTGCGCGATGCCGAGGAGGCGGTCCGGGCCGTGCTCGCTCCGTGGTCGAGCGCCCACGCATCCGAGGCGGCCGGGCGGACCGTCGTCATGGCCTATCTGGTTGACCTGGCGACTCGCCTCGCGATCGATGCCGGCGACGCCGGTACGGCGCTGGTCGGCCGGATGGCGGATTGGTACCTCGAAGTCGCGGCGAGACGGCTCCAACTTGCCTCGACGCCGGACGAGGTCAGCGAGTCGGACGCAGCGGCGTGAGGGAGTCCAGCCCACCGACCCGATCCGTGGAGTCGCCGGGCAGCCGCTCGTACGGGGTGTTTCTGCGGCGCCACCGCCGGCTTCTCGTCGTCGCGCTGGTGCTCGGTGCGCTGATCGGCACCGTCCTGTTCTTCGGTCAGCCCGGGATCTCGACGGCAGTGACCACTATCGTCGTCACACCACAGGAGGTCAGCCCGGGCGTCGACCTCGAGCGCCCGAACCTCATCTCGCTCGACTCCGACGCCCAGGTGCTCACCTCGGTCCGGGTGCTCGGCCGGGCCGCGCAGGCGACCGGCTTCCCCGGCGGTTTCGAGGCACTCGAGCGCGAGACCGTGGTGAGCGCCATCGCCGACTCGCGGGTGCTCGTCGTTCGCGTCTCCGACGTCCGGCCGGAGCTGGCGGTGGCCGCTGCGGCGGCGATCGCCGATGAGTTCCTCCGCGTGCGCGCTGACGCCGCGAACGTACGCGGCGAGGCGGCCAGGGCGCGGCTGGAGGAGCAAGTTGGGCGCGTGTCTGACCGCCTCGTCGCGCTTCGTGCGACCGCGTCGGCGTCCGGTGGCGTCCTACTCACCGGCGAGCTGATCGAGGAGCAGGAGCTTACTGATACACTCAGCGAGCTGCAGGCCGAGCTGGCCCGAACGGTGACGGGTGCCGCCGACCCAGGGCGAGTCGTGCTTCCCGCGACCGTGCTCGGCCCCCCCGGGCGTCCGATGGGTCTGGCCACGCTCGCCTCCGGAGCGCTGCTCGGCGCGGTGGTAGGTCTCGGTGCCGGCAGCATCGCCGACCAGGTGCTTGCCCTTCGCCGCAGCCGCCGGCCGGCGCGAGAGTGACACCACGGGACCACGACCAGCTCCGACCTGGTGCTCGATCATGGTCCGATCCGGGCGAACACGTCCGCGGTGAGTTCGCGGATGCGGGCCGCCTCGTCGGGTCGCAGTGCCGCGCCACCGGTGGCGAGCGCCGCGCGCGAGTCCATCGGCCGGTACGCGGTCCGCGACGGCCCGCCGCGCAGGCTCCACGCGAACCCCCGTGAGCTCGAGGCGATCGATCCGCTCGTCGCGGCGTCCACCCGCGCTCGCGCCCGCGGTGACCAGCTCAGGCCGAGCCGCCCGTAGAGCGCACCCAGCTCGGACATGGGGTCGCCGGCGAGCGTCTCGTACCGACGAACGATGACACCGGGGCGCGAGTCAGCGACATCGAGCAAGATGCCGGTGGTGGCCCGCCACAGCGCCGCGGCCGCGCCAACCCGGTCGCGCTCCCCCGCCGCTCCCGAGCACGCAGCGAGCTGCTCCTCGTACGGACCGAGGTAGTCGCGGACCAGGAGCGGCTGGGCGAGCAGCTCGCCCGGGTCGACGTGCCAGCCCAGCTTGCGCCAGCTGCTGGCGAGCGACACGGGATCACGCACCAGCACCACCGCCGTGCAGCCCAGCCGGTCGACGAGCCACGGCGTCGAGGCGAGCGCATACGGATCGTCGAGAAGCACCCGCCTCCCGCGGAGCCGACCGACCGCGAACGCCCACGCGTACTTCGCGGCGCGCGCGAGGTCATACGGCCGGTGGTTGCGGCGCAGCTCACGCACAGGTCGGTAGCGGAGCGCAAGCGTGTGCCGGAATGCCGGCAACCAGGCCGCCTCGTTGTCGGCGCAGACGTAGTGGAAGCGGTGCCCGACGTCGGCGTCGAGGATGCCCGGCGACCGGCCGGGCGGATGCGCCGGGTTCATCGGCTCGTTGACGTAGACGATCTCACCGCTGGCCTCGAGCATCTTCCCGACCCAGCTCGTACCGCTGCGCGGCAGGCCGGTGACGAGCAGCGGACCGGCGGACCGGTCCTGGGCTGGCGGAGTCGCCACTCCGCCCCCCGAGAATGATCATCTGCCGATTCGGGCGATCACCGCCCGGATAGCCTGTACGGCGTGATCGTAGCGCCCGGCCACGGACCCGCCGACGGGCACGGACAGCCCGGCCGGGCCGGCGCTCCCGCACCCGAGTGGCCGCGCGTCAGCGCGATCATCGCCACCCGCGACCGGCCGGAGCTCTTGGCCAAGGCGGTCGCCGCTGCCCTGGGCCAGGACTACGCTGGCGTCGTCGAGGTGGTCGTCGTCTTCGACCAGGCGCCGGTCCGCGACGTCGCCGGGACGGCCGCGACTCCGCGACGGCAAGTCCGAGTGATCGCGAACGAACGCGCCGCCGGGCTGGCCGGCGCTCGCAACACCGGTATCAAAGCAGCGGCCGGCGAGCTGATCGCGTTCTGCGACGACGACGACGCGTGGGTGCCGGCGAAGATCACCAAACAGGTGACCGCGATGCGTGCGGCCGACGCGATCATGGCGGTCGGCGGCATCAAGATCACCTACGGCGACGCCGTCCGTGAGCGGTGCCCTCCGGGGGCGGTCATCGATGTGCATACTCTCGCGCACAGCCGTCTCACCGGCGCGCACCCGTCGACGTACCTCCTGCGACGGGCCGACCTGCTCGGGCCGCTCGGCCTGGTCGATGAGGCGATCCCGTACGGCTACGGCGAGGACTACGACCTCCTGCTGCGGGTCGCCCGGTTCGGGCGGATCGTGGTCGTGCCGGAGGTGCTCGCGGACGTGCTGTGGCATCCAGGATCGTACTTCTCGCGGCGTTGGGATGCGATGATCGACGGTCTGGGCTACCTGCTCGCGAAGCACCCGGAGATCGCGAACGACCGGCGCGGTGTCGCCTGGGTACAGGGTCAGCGCGCGTTTGCGCTCGCTGCGTCCGGGCGACGGGTCGAGGCGTCCCGTGCAGCACTTGTCTCGCTTCGCCACAACCCCATCGAGCCGCGCGGGCCGCTCGCGCTGGTCGTCGCCTCCGGTCTGGTCAGCGCCGAGCGAGTCATGCAGGTCCTGAACGCCCGCGGCCGCGGCATCTAGCCGGGCGCGGCGTCGGACGTGAGGTGCTCAGCGCCAGCGCCAGCGCCAGCGCCCGTGCCAGGCGTCAGGCGTCGCGGTAGCCGTAGCGACGGCGCAGGGTCGTGGTAAGCCGGGAGACCACCGCGCGATCGTGGACGGACATCGCGGTCCGCCACGCCTCGTCCACAAGGAGCTCGATCCGCCCGGTCTGGAACCGCATCGGGTTGCCGGCGACGGTGTGGTGCGTGCCCAGCTCGATCGCGTTGACGCTCAGGTGCTCGAGCGAGCAGGTGAGATCGGGTCGCCCGGCGAACGCGAGGACGGAGCCGACCGTCCCGGGCGGGTCGCGCAGCAGGTCCTCGTACCGGACGACCATGACTGGGACGCGCAGCAGCCGCAGGGCCTCGAACAGGACTGCATAGAGCGACCACCGCAGCGTCGAGGCGACGACCCCGTAGCGCGGCATGTGCGCCTGTCCCCCGTCGATCTCCGGCCTGACGACGGTCTTGCTCCACGAGTAGGCCACTCCGCGCGGGTCTCGCACGACCAGCACGCCACGCACGTCGGCAAGGCACCGGCGGACCGCGATCGCATACGCCGGGTGCTTGCTCGAGTCGATCAACAGGCCGGCGCCGGCCACCTCGGACGCCGCCGCGAAGACCGATGAGGTCCGGCGGGTCAGTCGGGCCCGGCGCAGGCGCCAGGCGGGCGCTGCGACGCCAGTGACGAGCGCGACAACATTACGGTTGCGGACGACCGAACGCCGGTCCTCGAATGCGCCGCTGGGGTCGACCTCGCCCCACCCGCCGAACGCGCGGGCACCGACGCCGCGCCAGAACGGACAGGAGGAGAACGGCTCGCCGCACCCGCACCGCTGGTCCTCGACGAGGCCCCGCTCCCACAGGTGCAGCACCTCACCGAGCGCAGCCACCCCCGGCGTCTCCCCGAGCGCGCGCTCGAGGAGGGTCGAGCCGGACCGGCCGAGACCACCGAGCACGAGCACCGTCGGGCGTCCGGCGACGGACCGGCGCCGGGTGTCGAGCACGGCGTCGGCGATCCGGCCGAACCGGCTGATGCTGGCTCGGACGGTCGCGACGTGGTCGGGGTCCTCGTCGATGCGCACCTTCGCGGGGTCCGCGATCGCCGCGTCGAGGGCGGAATGCAGGTCAGCCTCGGCACTGACCAGCTGGATCCACCCCTCGCTGGCAACCCGCTGGCAGAACGCGTGCTGGTGGTCGTCGACCACCTCGTCGAGCGACGCCGTCCGGGGCAGCACGATCGGCCGACGACCCTGCTGGCGGGCCTCGACCATCGACATCGGACCGCCCTGTGTCACCACCACGTCCGCATCGTGCATGAGCCGCAGCAGCGTGTCGTGCGGGATGAAGTCGACACCGGCCGCGGTGACCGGCGGGTCGGCCGGACCGTGCTGCACGAGCACCTCGTCAGCGCCCAGGCCGCGCTCTCGCGTCCAGGCGTCGACCCAGCGAACGAGCCGGTCGAAGCGATGGTGGTCCGACCCCACGGTCACGAAGACCCGGCGCGCCGCCAGGTCGTGCGGCTGAGTGGTCACAGGAGCCTGCCCACGACCTCGGCACCGCCGTACCAGCGGAGCTGGTCGGGCCACTGGACGCAGAACGCGCTCGCCAGCGGGCGGCAGAGTCGGCCGGTGAGGGTGGCGCTGTCCACCCGGTCGTAGACCTCGAGATACACGGTCGGGATGCCGAGGGACCTGGCGACCGCGAAGAACGGCAGCGCGACGCCCGCCCCGGTGGAGACGACAAGGTCGGGCTGGCGCGCGCGCAGCACGGCGTGCGCGAGCCGCAGGTTGCGCAGGGCGTTCGCGGCATTCCGAGTGGTCGGGTGGAACGCGTGCACGACCTCCTCGCCGTCGAGCGTGGATCGCGCGTCGGCCTTGTCGAAGGTCACCCATGTGCGCCGGAGGTGCTCCCACCAGGGACGCAGCACGAGGAGCTGGGCGAGGTGCCCGCCGGTGGAGGCGACGAGCATGACGTGGCCGCGCTGGGCGAGCGGCGCGCGCGGCTGGGTGCTCATGCCCCCCCTTGGTTGGTCGGCAAACCTTCTCGTCGGCGCCCTCCACAGGCCCGCTCAACGGTGTTGACGGCGGCCGGACTTGTGGGAGAGCGCGGCCAGATCTTCCAGATCGAGGCAGATTGGCCGAGTGCAGAGGTTACTGTTGTTCGGTCGTCGCCAGACTCGGCTTGGGTAAATTGCCCTCGCCCGGCGAGGTCCAAACTGGGAAGGATCGGTCTTGGAGCCCGCCGCTCATATCCGACCAGGTTTCGTCGCGATCGCCGTGCGCCGGCGTTGGTTCATGATCACGGTCACTGCGCTGCTGGGCTTGCTTGCCGGTTTCGGCGCGGCCAGGACAATCGAAGTGAGTTACTCGAGCGAGGCATCGCTGTTTCTCAACCCGGTCGCCGGGAACCCCTACCAGCCCGAGATCGGTACCGCCCGCACCGACCAGCTCGTGGCGCTGCAGACCGAGGGCACCCTCATCGCCACGCCTGAGGTGGCCGCTCTGGCGCAAACGTTCAGCGCTGTGCCGCTCCCGGACGCAGCCGAGCGCCAAGTGCAGGTGAGCTTGCCGTCGAACTCGCAGGTCATCCGCGTGTCCTTCGCCGCAAGCAGCCCGGAGGTCGCGAGCGCGGGTGCCCAGGCGTTCGCCGATGCCTACCTAGACTACCGGCGGCAGCGCGCGGAGCAGGCAAACCTGGCACAGGCCGACCAGCTCCAGGCACAGCTCGACGCGACGAGCACGGTCATCGGTCAGACCGCCACCGCGCTGGCGACCACCCCGGCGGACAGCTCGGAGGAGTTGTTGCTCCGGCAACAGCTCGAGGTTTACTCGAGCCAGCTCGCGCAGCTCAGGCTCCAGCTCACCGAGGTCCTCTCCGCGGTTCCGTCCACCGGTGAGGTGATCAATCCGGCGACCCAGTCGTCCACGCCCAGCGGGCTGCCGCCCTGGACGATCGCTGCCGGGGGCCTGCTGGCCGGCCTGGGGCTCGCCCTCCTGTATGTCCTCGCTCGCGAGCACAGCGACGACCGCGTCCACGACGCGCAGGAGCTCAGTGGGCTCGGCGCGGGACATCCGCTGGCGACCGTGCCAGCCGGTACCGCCGTGCTCGAGGTGAGCAAGAGCTCGCCCGAGGGCTACCGGCTGCTGCTCACCGTCATCACCGGCCGTGAGGTCGCGCGTACGCCCGTCGTCTGCCTGCTCGGGTCGGAGGGATCGTCCACGTCGATAACCGTGGCAGCCGGGCTCGCCGCCGCCGCGTACCGGCTCGGCCGCTCGGTGCTCCTGGTCGGCGCGGATGTCGAGGGGCTGTGGAGCGTGTCCCGCGAGCTCGACCCCGAGAACGTGCTCAAGCCCGGCTCGGCGGAAGGCGCACCGAGCATCCTCCGGCTCGGCAGCGACGCCGCGACCACCGAGGCCGTCGCAATGTCGGCGGCACTGCCTGAAGCGCTGGTCCGGGCCCGTGACGGGTTCGACCTCGTCGTCCTTGCCGGCCGTACGGGCAGCTCGGCGCTTGGCTGGCGTTTCGCGGCGCTGGCCGATCGGACGCTCGTGGTCGGCGAGCTTGGTCGAGACACCTTCACCGAGCTGCTCGACTTGGTCGAGACGCTCCGGCAGTCCGGCGTGGAAGACATCGCCGTCGTCGCGTCGACTCGAGCTCGCTGGGACAGCCGCCGCCGCTCGCGATCAACAGCAGCCGCACGCACCCAGCCCAAGCGCGGGCAGAGCCAGTCCACCGACATTGCTGGGCAGGTCGGCGAGGTGCAGGCCGCACCCGAGCTGGACGACACCTCGAGCGCGCGGCGCCAGGCTGACTCGTCCGTGGTCACGCGCATACCGCGCCAGGATGCGACCGGCAGAGCCCTGCCGGCGGGCTCCCCGCGGGACCAGCTGACCGACCGACGCGCGGGGCGATGACAGCACCCGACAACGGGGAGGGCGGCGGCGCCGCGCAGGCCGACCGAGCGATGGCCGGGATCGCTCGCAGCGGCGCCGCCAGCCTGGTTGGCTCCGGGGTGAGCGCGATCTGCCAGTTCGTCGTCGTGCTCGTGGTCACGAGGTTCTACCCGTCCGCCGACGCTGGCGCGCTGTTTGCTGCGACCGCAACGTTCCTCGTCGTCATGGCCTTGGTCCAGCTCGGCGCCGACCAGGGCCTGGTCCGCTTCATCGCGTGGCACCGCGCGCGTGGCGAGCACGAGATCGTCGACCGGCTCGTCCGGACGGCGGTCGTCCCGGTGCTCGTCGCCAGCCTGATCGGGGCAGGTGTCCTGAGCCTTGTCGCCGACCCGCTCTCGTCGATGTTCGCCGAGGGCTCCGGCGATCTCGTCGCCGGCATGCTCAGGTCGCTGGCCGCGGCGGTGCCACTGGCTGCACTCCACGAGGTGTTCCTCGCTGGCACCCGCGGCTTCGGCACGATGCGGCCGACGATCATGATCGAGCGCGTCCTTCGACCGGTCCTGCAGCCGGTCGCGATCGTGGTCGTGGGCCTCGCCGGGGCCGAAGCCGGCGCCCTCGCCCTGGCCTGGGCCGCGCCATACATCGCCGCGGTGGCGCTGTCGGGTCTCGCACTGCGACAACGGGTGCGGTCGGCTGGGCGCCGAACACTCGGTGAGCGGCATGAGTCGGTGGTGATCCAGCCGCTCACCGAGTCAGCTGTCGGCCGAGTCACCGACCTCGGCCCGCCCCGGTCGCTCGGACGTCAGTTCTGGTCATTCGCGGTGGCACGCGGAGCGGCGCGCGCGTGCCAGGTCGCGTTGCAGCGGAGCGACATCATTCTCGTCGCGGCGCTCGTGAGCACCAGCGCCGCGGCCGTCTACACCGCGGCCACCCGGTTCATCGCCCTCGGCCAGCTCGTCAACCAAGCGGTCCAGCAGGTCATCCAGCCGCGCCTCGCCGCCCTGCTGTCGCGCCACGAGTACGCGAACGCCCAGCACGTGGTCCGGCGGTCGACCCTGTGGTTGACCACACTGGCCTGGCCCGGGTATCTGGCCCTCGTCGCGCTGGCGCCGCTGTTGATGTCGATCTTCGGCTCAGACTACGTCGCCGGTGCCTCAAGCGTCATCGTGCTCGCGCTGGCGATGATGGCCGCGACAGCGGCCGGTCCGGTCGACGTCGTCCTGCTCATGGCTGGCCGCAGCGGTGCGTCACTCGCCAGCGTCGTGGTGGCGCTCGTCGTTGACGTAGTCGGCTGCCTGCTCCTCCTGCCGACGCTCGGGATACTGGGCGCAGCTGTGGCGTGGGCTGCTGCGATCGTAGCTCGCAACGCGATCACGATCGCGCTGGCCCACCGGCTGGTCCGGATCACGGCCTGGTCGAGTGAGCTCGGCGTGGTGAGCGTAGTCGCGATCGCCTGCCTGGCGGTCGTCCCGGTGCCGCTCGCGATCTGGCGAGCCCCTGACCTGGTCGTCATCGGTGCAATGGCACTCGGCGCCGCCGCCTACGCCCTCGTCGTGTGGCGGCGCCGAGAGCGCCTCGGGGGGCCCGGGCTCGCTGGCATGCTCCGCCGGCGGACAGCTGGAGCCGGCAAGCCTGGTCAGCCTGCGGCGACCGACTCGGAGACCGGGCTCGGTGTTGGCGCCGGCGGGCCGTAGCGGCTGCCGATCCGGCCGTGGCCGACCGCGAAATAGAGCTCGAGCGCGAGCAGGCACAAGAACACCTCGGTCGTCCGTCCCGCGTACGTCACGAGCGCGCCGAGCCCACCCTCGATGCTCGCGCCGTTGTCG